>WNFY01003145.1_pt1 | contig 15482 bp, 14 predicted proteins | sample 5400091 | NCBI WGS metagenome assembly WNFY01 (sample SAMN13153364, study PRJNA577476) | soil metagenome | isolation source: 60 cm soil or saprolite under grassland replicate 1 | place: USA:California | collected 2016-06-15 | reverse complement strand
GACGGCGACTGGTACTGCGACGGCGCGCTTATCGATCTCGCGCCCACGGATGCGATCTGCTGCAAGCACCACCTCGATGCGCTGATCATTCATCACGTTGCGACGCGATTCGCGGGACTGAAAGAGCTGACGCGGCTGCGCGATCGGCCCTGGGCAATTCTCGAGATACTCGGGCGCCTGCTGTTCGGGCGAAGACCGTGGTACCTCTCCGATGAGCCAGTCTCGTTTCACCGTTGTCCGTGCCGATGTGGCGCGGCGGTGATCGTTATCGAACCGAAGCTGCCCGAACTGCTCTGGCCCATGACCGAAGGCGGCCCCGCGGTGCAGGCCGCGGCGCGCACCCAGGCCGACACGCTGCTGCAACCGTATCTCGCGGCATTGCTGAGCGATCCGCGTCAGCAACTACCCGTTTCATCGGCGTCTCGCGCGGACGCGGTCGCGTTGCCGGAGGAGGCCTGTGGAGACGACTAGATAATGAAATTCAGAGGCGTGTTCGATGCTCCACTAGCAGCGAGGATGCAAGCGATAGGCGGCGTGACAGCTTGGCTCGCGATAGGACGAGAATCTCAATGACGAACCGCGTTTTTCTGGCCCTTTGTTTTTCGGCCTTTTCCGCGGCCTTCGGATACGGAGCCCTTGCGCCGGTGCTGCCTTCGGTGGTCGAGCACGTCTTGGATGCGTCCGATGCCGGCTCGGCGGCATGGCATGCAGGCGCGATCGGCGGCACGTACATGTTGGCTATCGTCCTTTTCGCGCCAATGTGGGGTGCGCTTTCGGATCGAGTCGGCGCCAGGACCGTCATCGCGCTTGGCCTGGCCGGAAGCGCCGTTGCGTTCATTCTTTCCGCGAGCGTGCATAGCATCGGGCTCGCTTACGTTTCGCGTGCGCTCGCCGGGTCGTTTGCCGCTGCGGTGCTGCCGGTAGCCGCCGCGAGGATCGCTTCGGTCACCGATGAAATCGATCGCGCGCGCAAGTTCGCCGGGCTGGGCGCCGCGACGCTGCTGGGGTATTTCGTCGGGCCTGCGGTGACGGCCTGGGCTGCCGTGAAAGCGATCGGCGGGTTCGATGCTTGGGCGGCATCGCAGTACATTTCGGCTGCGATAGCGCTCGCGGTGCTGGTCGTCGTCGCCGCGACGCCGGAGACCCGGCGAGAAGCCGCGCCAACGGTCCCTTGGGGACGCGAGACGCTTCGCGGCTTGCCCGTACGAATGCTCGTCCTGAGCTTCGTCACCTCCTTCGGGATCGGCGCATTCGAAGTGGTGCTTCCCCTCTGGGGGCAACGAGACGCCGGGCTGGAGCCTGCCGGAATCTCTCTCCTGTTTGCCGTATGCAGCGCCGTGATGCTCGCCGCTCAGGGAGCATTGTTCTTGCGGCCCGGGCTGCTGCGCGCGCCCGAGATTCTCCTCTTTGCCTTTGTCGCTTATGGAGTAGGGCTGGCGCTGCTGCCTCAGTCGGGCGGAGAGCTCGGTGCCGCGGCTGCGGTGGCGATGATCGCCGCGGGCTCGGGAATCGTATTTCCGGTAATCGGATATCTCGCCACCCTGGAGGGCCGAAGCGCCCACGGCGTTACGCTCGGTGTGCTCGCAGGAGCGGGAAGCCTGGGTCAGGGAGTGGGCTCAGCATTGGGTGGCGGCGGTTATGCGTTGATCGGCAACCAGACCTTCGGCCTTATTGCCTTCGTGGTCGGTGTCGGTGCCGTGCTTGGGGCACGTTCATGCTTGCCGTGGCCCCTTCGGGGAGACCGCGACAGCTGCTCCAAGATTTGAACGGAGCGACAAGGAGCGAATCGCGGGTCCTTGGGCGAGATCTCCCGGTATTGAGTCATTGGTGATTGGGACGACTTGTTGATCCATGTCAATAGTCGAAGTGCAAACAAACGAATAATTGGAGTGTAAACAAACGGAGAGAGACCGAAATCGGTATTGGAGCGGGGCATGATATGAATGCGCCAGATGAGCTGAAGCTTCCGGCGGTACCGACGGACCGGCCGGCCGGAAATTTCTTGGAACAGTCGACGTCATATTGGATCGACGCCGCGCAGCGAAGTATCCTGCTTCTGGATGTGTTGCGCGAGCGCGCGAACAACATGCTCGAGCACGAGCGCAAGGGCTTGCCGCCGCTGCTTGACTTCGACTACGAAGTTCTGCTCGATGCGAGGACCTTCGAGCGTCCCGCTAACTACGCGTTGTTGCGCATCCTCGGCGCGCACGGCGAGCGCATGGAAGACTGCCTCGACCCGGCGAAGCCGCCGGTGATCGTGCTCGACCCGCGCGCCGGCCACGGACCGGGCATCGGCGGGTTCAAGCGAGATTCCGAAGTCGGCATCGCGTTGCACGCGGGTCACGCGGTGTACTTCGTGATCTTCTTTCCAAAGCCCTGCGCAGATCAGACGCTCGAGGACGTTCTGCACGCGTTGCGCCGCTTCGTGGAGGAGGTCGCGCGCCGCCATCCAGGCAAAGCCCCGGTCGCCTACGGCAACTGCCAGGCGGGCTGGGCGCTGGCACTCCTTTCGGCCGACTGCGAAGGTCTGATCGGGCCCGCGGTGCTGAACGGCTCGCCGCTCTCTTATTGGGCGGGGGAGTCCGACGTTAATCCGATGCGTCTCGGCGGGGGACTCGCCGGCGGCGCATGGCTCGCGCGCTTCATGGCGGATGCCGGCGCCGGCGAATTCGACGGTGCCTGGCTGGTGCAGAACTTCGAGGCACTGAATCCGGGGCACGCGCTCTGGAAGAAGTATTACGACGTGTACGCGAAGATCGACACGGAGCGCGAACGGTTCCTCGACTTCGAGCGCTGGTGGGCCGGGTATTACTTTTTCGGCCGCGAAGAGATGGCCGCAATGATCGACAACCTGTTCATCGGCAACAAGCTCGAGCGCGGCGAGCTGCAGCTGTGCCCGGGCTGTTTCGTCGATCTGACGCGCGTGCGCAATCCGCTCGTGATCTTTGCATCGAGCGGCGACAACATCACGCCGCCGCATCAGGCGCTCGCCTGGCTGCCTGCCGTTTACGCCGACACTGCTGCCCTGAGGGCGGCGGGGCAGCGGATCGTCTATTTGCTTAACGAGAAGGTCGGTCATCTCGGCATCTTCGTGTCGGCGAAGGTGGTGCGTTTCGAGCACCGGGCGATCCTTGAGAGCCTGGGCGACATCGAGCGTCTTGAACCGGGTCTTTACGAGATGCGCATCGACAATCCGACCGGCGACCCGGATTGCAGGAAGCCGCAGTACTCGGTCTCGTTTATCCCGCGAGAGATTTCAGACATTCACTACGACTACCCGAAGCATCGCTTCGAGCGGGTGAGAGCGGTTTCGGAATTCAACGAGAAGCTGTACAGCAACTGGCTGAGCCCCTGGGTGCGGGCGGCCGCCACGCCGTGGCTCGCTGAACTCGCCAAGTGGGTACATCCGATGCGGGTGAGCCGCTGGATGTGGTCGGAAACGTTCATGCCGGGGATGCGCTGGATCGCGCTCGCCGCACCCGCTGCGCGGCAGAACCGGATGCCGGCCGCCAAAGACAATATCTTCAGGCAAATGGAGCAGGGGGCGGCGGACGCGGTCGGCGCGGCTCTCGATGCCGCACGGCGCACCCGCGACGCGGCGCAGGAAGCGGCATTCGCGGTGCTCTATGATTGAAAATGAAAGGAGCTACGGTGTCGGCCAAATACGCGTTCGGCAAGACGGTTGCCGCAATGGGATTCGATCAACCGATGGAAAGAGTAACGCAGGAATTGGCAAGGGAAGGCTTCGGCGTTCGCACGGAGATCGCCGTAGCTGCAACACTCAAGAAGAGTCGATTTCTCTGCAAGAGCGCGCCGATGACATTCTAACCGTCTTTTGACGTGGATCAACCTGGGTACCCACCGCGGCCATAGACTCTATCTCATAGTCACGTGCATAACTATCGAGAGAGGAGAGCACCATGGATACCAGAGTAAATACGTACACGCCGGATTTTTCCCTCGAAGTCGACGGCGTAAAGGGAATGTGCCCCGCCGGTGAGGTCTACGCCAAGCAGAAAATCGCCGAGAGGAAGTTCCCCGTCTTTTCCTGCGAGGGGCCTTGCATAAGGGGAGAAATCGCCAGGCAGGCCGCCAACCTTGTGGCAAAGGAAGTTTCGTCGCTTGCGCGCGCCTGCCATGCGGAGACGTTCTTTGTTCCGCATTCATCGATGAAGCGCTGGATCACGGAAGCGGACAAGACCGTCGTGATCGACGGATGCTTTCTGAAATGTCATGGGCGCGTGCTGAAGAATCTTATCGCGGAGGAAAAAGTCGTGCACATCGATGCGCTGCCCCTCTACAAGAAATACACCGACGTCTTTCTCGCGGACGACGTGCCCGAGGACGAGCGCAAAGAGGTTGCACGCCAGGTGGCCGACAAGGTCATCGGCGTCCTGAAGCAACAAGGCATTCAATAGGTGTCGCCGACGGAAAGGAGCGCATCGTGCCTCACCTTACCGCTCGTGAAAGAGAACTGGTATGTCGAAGGCCCTGAACATCATCCGCGCCGAGCACCGCTCGATCGCAGCGATACTGCACGGCATGCAGCATCTGGTGCGGCAGATCGGCGAGCGCAAGACGAAGATCGATCCCAAGGTCTTCCGCGCGATGCTGTATTACCTCGATACGTTCACCGAGCGGATGCACCACCCCAAAGAAGACCGGTTCCTTTTCGACCCGCTGCGCCGGCGCGGCGCGGGCCCCGATGCGCTGATCGCCGAGCTGGAGAGGGAGCACGCCGAGGGCGGCGCGTCACTGCGACGCGCCGAGCAGTGCCTGATCCGCTATGAAGAGGGCGGGGACAAGGAATTTCCGGAGTTCGCGCGGGAGGTGGACCGGTTCGTTGAGGGATACTGGGACCACATGCGCAAGGAAGAGGAGCACGTGTTCCCGCTCGCCGAGAAACTCTTCACCGCAGGGGACTGGGCGGCGATCGACCGCGCGTTCGGGGAAAACGCCGATCCGCTCGAGCGCGATCAAAACGAGAAGGACTTCCGGAAGCTGTTCTCGCGGATCGTAGCCCTCGCGCCGCCCCCGATCGGAGTCGGGCCGGCGGCGTAGCCGAGTGGCCTTGCAATGATCCGTAAGAAAGGAGATACCGAAATGAGAACGAACCTCTTGGCGTCCGTCACGCTGGCCTTTTTCACTGTGTTTCACCCGTTGCTGGCGCTTGCGCAGAATCAGCCTGGTCCTCAACAGCCCCCGTGGGACTGGCTCGGTCCCTGGCACATGTGGAGCGGCCATTGGGGGTTCTGGTGGGTCTTTCCTCTGATCATGGTGTTCATGATCATCGCCTGCGTCGCCATGCTTCTTCTCGGCCACAGAGCAGGCGGCGGCGGACTCCCTCATTGGGGACCGGGCCGCTTCCCGGGGGATCCGACCTACTCCGCGCTGCAGATCCTGAACGAGCGCTTCGCGAAGGGAGAGATCCAGAAGCAGGAGTACGAAGAGAGGAAATCCGCCATTGTTTCCGGCGGGCGGGGCTAAAGATCTAAACGGTGGCCATGCTCGCGATCATGGCCATGATTTTCATGTAAAACGTTCCGATGGAGGCGCGATGATCAGACCTTCGAGGGCGGTATTGCTTGTCCTTGCGACGCTCGCGGGCGCTTGCACGCAAGGCCCGGACCCCTACGATCCGGCGAAGATGGATCTCAAGCCCGTTGCGGCGAAGCTCTCGAACGAGCGGCACAAGGGGCCGTTCGCATCCGGGAGTTCGATCAGCCTCGGGGCGGAGCTAAAAACCTTCGACCCCTCGCCGGTCAAGGAAGTGCGCCTCGATACCACGCACAAGGTCATCGAGATCGCTCCCGGCGTGAAATTCAGCGCCTGGACTTTCGGCGACCAGGTGCCCGGGCCGACGATCCGCGCCCGCGCCGGCGACCGGATCAAGTTCAGCATGACCAACCGCAGCGACGAGCCCGTTCCCGGCGTGCAGCTCACCGCCGCGCCGATGATGCATTCGATGGACTTCCATGCGGCGATGGTCTCGCCCCAGGACAAGTACCGCTCGATCGCGCCGGGCCAGACGATCGAGTTCGAGTTCACGCTCAATTATCCGGGCATCTTCATGTATCACTGCGGCACGCCGATGATCCTCGAGCACATCGCCTCGGGCATGTACGGGGCGGTGGTGGTCGAGCCGCGCGGCGGCTATCCCACCAAGGTCGATCGCGAATACGTGATCGTGCAAAGCGAGTTCTACGCGAAGCCAGACCCGCAGAAGCGGAAGATCGGCGGGGCGCCGCTCTACGTGCTCGACGGCGAGCGGCTGCGCGCAGCGCAGCCGACCCATACCGTCTTCAACGGGACGCACAACGGCATGGTCAAGAAGCCGCTCGCAGCCAAGCCAGGGGAGCGCGTGCGCCTGCACGTGCTCAACGTTGGTCCGAGCAAGACTTCGAGCTTTCACGTGGTCGGAACGATCTTCGACCGGGTGTGGTTCGAGGGCAATCCGGACAACCAATTCCGCGGCATGCAGACGGTGCTGCTCGGCTCTTCCAACAGCGCGATCGTGGAATTCATGATCCCGGAGGAGGGCTCCTACATCATGGTCGATCACCATTTCTCCAACGCTTCGCAGGGAGCGATAGGCCTGATCTCGACCACCGTCAAGACCGAGGAGCGGGAGCTGGAGCACCATAACCTGCCGGCCACGGAAGCCGCGCCCACCGATCCCGAGGCGGTCGCCGGCAAGCTCGCCTTCGAGAGCAAGTGCCTCGCCTGCCACTCGGTCGGCCAAGGCAAGAAGCTCGGGCCCGATATCGCGGGGGTCACGAAGCGGCGCAGCGACGACTGGCTCGCTCGGTGGCTGAAGTCCCCGGAGAAAATGCTCGAGAGCGACGCCGACGCCAAGGCGATGCTGAAGGAGTACAACAATCTTCCGATGCCGAACCAGAGCCTTTCTGATGCCGAGATCAGGCAGTACATCAGGTACTTCCACTGGATCGACTCGCAGCCTGCGGGGGCGGCGACCGCGAAGGCAGGACATTGATCATGCGCTTCGCGTTCGCCGCGCTGGTGCTCGTTGCGCCGGTTGCTTCGGCAATGGCCTGCGGCTACTGCGTCGAAGATCGGGTCGCCGCAGCCTACGACCATTCGGTCGTCGTAAGCTCCCTCGACCGCAGGCACGAGGTGGCGTTCTTCGCGATCGAAGGGCCGATCGCCGCGAGCCCCGGAGTGCGGCGCGAAATTCAAAGTGCGCTCGAATCCACGGGAGGAATCGATCGCGGCACCGCGCGGGTGTCGCGCAACGGGACGTCGCTCTCCTTTGCCTACGATCCGGGGCGGGAGAGGCTCGGGCCGATCATGCGCACGCTCGAGAAACGGCTCGCGCCGAGAGGCCTCAGTATTTCTATCCTGCGTGTGGTCAACTAGGCGCCGCGACGCCGGCGACTGAGAAATGAACCGCTTTGGGGTCTGGCTTGCCGTCTGGACCCGGGCGCCCGCGGAAACACCGTCCGGTACGCGTTACACTACGCTTCGTGCCCGAAGCGCCGCGACGGATTCGCTCCCCTTAATGTCGAGAGTTTTATTTTCCGGGTGAACGCCGCGGGCACTCGCCTCGCGCGATTGCCTGGTTTGGTGCTATACCTGTGGTTGGCCGACCCGAAAAGGCGTTATGCCGCCGCGCGGAACGATTTTGATTTGCGCGGCCTGCGCACGCGCAGGCTCAAGCACGCCGTCTTGACTTACGGTTAAACGAGCCGGATCGATTTTCCTATCTGTTTCCTGGTTTATTGAACGTCGCCGTCACGGATTGGACGGCGGTCATGGACAGCGTGCAGGTGCTGCTGCTACCGCTGCAGGCGCCGCCCCAGCCGGCGAACCTCGAGCCATTCGCCGCGTTGGCGCTCAGCATCACGCTCGTGTTGGCGTCGTACGAGGCGCTGCAGCCCGTGCCGCAACTGATGCCGCTTGGATTGGATGTCACGGTTCCGCTGCCGCTGCCGTTACGACTTACCGTAAGAACGTATTGGGCCGGGACGAACTGCGCGGTGACGGACTTGGCGCTGTCCATGGAAACGGTGCACGTGCTGCCCGCTCCCGTGCAGGCCCCGCTCCAGCCGGCAAACGTCGAGCCTGAAGTGGCGCTTGCGCCCAGGGTCACCGTGGTGTTCGCGTTGTAGGACGCACTGCAGATTGTGCCGCAGTCGATGCCGCTCGGCGTGGACGTCACGGTCCCGCTACCGCTGCCGGTGCGGCTCACGGTGAGCAGATACTGGATCGCGACGAATTCCACGACGGCGGTCTTGTCCGCATCCATGAGCAGGGTGCAGCCGAGATTCAATCCGCTGCAGGCGCCGCTCCAGCCGTTGAACTGGTAACCGATATTGGGGCTCGCCGTGAGCACGACCGAGGTTCCGCTGATGTACGATGCCGAGCACCGACTGCCGCAATCGATGCCGGTGGGGTTGGACGTTACGCTACCGTTGCCCGGATTGCTTACGTTAAGCGTGTAATACGTCGGCGGCGGCGGCGGAGGGGGAACAGATTGCGGCGCGGCCGTGCCCGTGTGCTTGGCGTTGCCCATGAACCCGCCCCACAACACCGGTCCATACGCCAGCGTTCCGCCGAGATCGTACACCCAGACCTTGTCGTAGTAGCCGGAATACCCGTCCCAATAATCGCCCGCGATCACGATCTTGTTGCGGCCGTCACCGGTGATGTCGGCAATGGTGGGCACGGCGCCGGCGCCGATCGGCAGCGTTTTGGGGAAATGCGGGTGCGAGCTGCCGTCGCGACGATACACGCGCACGACGCCGTTGGTGCCGCTGCCGGCAGATTGGCTGGTGACGACGATGTCGGCGATACCGTCGCCGTCGACGTCACCGACCACCGGCGCCGAGTTGCCGGCCCAGTAACCGCTGCCCCAACTCACGGGCCAACCCGGATAGGTGCTGCCGTCGCCACGTACGACGTTCAATGCCTCGTTCGTCTGCACGATAATTTCAGGGATGCCGTCGCCGTCGAGATCGGCTAACGCCGGCGCCGCGCCGTAGGATACGGTTCCCGTCAAGGGGATCGAGCGCTTCAACACGCCATTGTTGCCGTAGATCAATACAGTCGGTCCTGAGCCCACGACGATGATCTCGGGTTTGCCATCGCCATCGACGTCACCGATCGCGGGAAACGGATTGTTGGGTGCGCTGAAGGAGACTGGGAATCCGCTGACCGCCGAGCCGTCGCTGTGCAGCACGTTCAACGTCACGCCGCCGGGAGATATCGACCCCGAGGTCGTGGCGATTTCAAGCTTGCCATCTCCGAACAAATCCGCGATCGCCGGCGTGTGCCGCGTTTGGCCGCCGGAACTGAAGTTGACCGGCCAACCCGAGAGCGGCGTGCCGTCGGCGCGGTAGGCATGCAGTTTCCAATCTTCTTCGCCGATGAAAATTTCATCCACGCCGTCGCCGTCGATATCCGCGCTCGCCGGTGGGCTGGTGACGTAGTTGGCGCTGTAGCGCGGCCAACCTGGCAGGAAAGCAGCCGCGCTGTTGTTGGCAGACAGCCACCCCGGGACTCCCCAGCTACCGGAGGCGATATCGTTGCCGTTGCTGCTGGAAAGTTTGGCGGCGGCGGGATAGACCGCACCGGACGTGAAGATGGGCCATCCGCTGAGCGGCGCGCCGGTTGCGTCCCAGGCGTTCAACGGTCCGCTCGCGGTGCTGGTGACGAAAATCTGCTGGCCGGTGGTGCCGTTGGCGTTCGTCACCAGGGTGTGAATCACCGGACCGCCCGTGTAGCTGCCGCCGCCGTGCCAGGCCTTCACCGGAAACCCGCCCATCAGGTCGCCATCGACGCTCGCCGTTACGTTGTCGCCGCCGGGAAAGCTCAACGTATACGTGCCGCCCGCCGGCGGCGTCCACGAACCGGAATAGACGCCGTCGCCGGTGACTTGATCGTTGCTCAGCCCATCGTCGTTTAACGTCACCACGTCGCCGTTGGAGACGTTGACCGTGACGTTGCCGTTGGGATCGGCGCAGTTGATGTGCAGCGCGGCGAGCTTAATGGGGCCCATGCCCACGGACAGACTGGTTCCCAAGGGGCGCAGCCGGCTCAGCACGACTTGGTTGTTGCAGCTGAGCGCGCCGTAGGCATTGAGCCGTCGGCCGGTGATGGTTTGTGCCAACGCGGATTCGGTATCGCCGCCGGCGAGGAGGCGGTTCTTGACCGCACGCCAGTCGGCGCCGGGGTAGAGCGCGTGGATCAGCCCGACGGTGCCGGTGACGTGCGGGGTTGCCATCGAGGTGCCACTAAGCGATAGGTAGCTGCCGAAGGCGGCCGGCACCGTGCTCAAGATGCTTTCGCCGGGCGCGCCCAGGTGCACGGTGCGCTTGCCGTAGTTGGAAAAACTCGAACGCTGGTCGCTGGCGTTGGTCGCGGCGACGCAGAGGATGTTCGGCAAATAGTAAGAGCACGGATAGGTCAGCGAGGTGTCATTGTCAGAGCCGCTGTTGCCGGCAGCGACCACGAACAGAATGCCGCGCTGGCGCTGCGCGTCGATGGCATCGCTCAAGGACTGCGAATACGCACCGCCGCCCCAGGAGTTGCTCGAGGCCACGATGTTGACGCCACTGTCTTTCTGGGCCGCGACGTAATCGAGACAGGTGATGGCGTCGGACAGATAACCCGAGCCGTTGGTGTCGAGGAACTTGCACGCGAGCAGGCTCGTGGTCCAGTTGACGCCGACGACGCCGGTGGCGTTGTTGCCGACGGCGCCGATGGTGCCGGCGACGTGGGTGCCGTGCTTGTTGTCGTCCATCGGATCGCCGCTGCCGGTGATGGCGTTGATGCCGAAGCAGCCGGAGACGCTGGCGTCGCAGCCCGCGGTCGTGTGGTACAAGTTGGCCGCAAGATCGGGATGGGTGTAGTCGATGCCGGTGTCGATGATCGCGATCACCGGATTCGCGCTGCCGGTCGTAAGGTCCCAGGCTTGCGGCGCGTGGACATCGGCGCCCGGCGTGCCGCCGGTCTGGCCGGTGTTATTGAGCCCCCAGAGCTGCGTGTAGCTCGGATCGTTCGGCGTCGCGAAGGCGTCGACGACGTAATTCGGTTCGGCGTAAAGCACCTCCGGCATTTTGCCGAAGGCTTTCAGCGCCTGACTCACGCTCGTGCCCGTCCCGAGCTTCAGCAGTTGCAGGCCTTTGACGGCCTTGAACTCCTTCACCACGGTGGTGCCCACCTGCATGTGGGCGAGCGCGCGCGTGAAGCTCGAGGTCGAGTCGCGGAACTTGACGAGGATTTGCCCCTGCGCGTGCCGGAACGGCGAGGGCGGCGCGCCGCCGGGTTCGAGATTCTTGTGGGTGACAATGCCGTGCTCGGAATGATCTAGCGGTGATGCGGCGAGCGTGGCGGTGGTAATGGTAAACGCGGCACAACAGGTTGTAATCGCGACAACGAGGCGCATGCGGTCCTCCCAGATGGTTATTCCGTGCTCATCCGTTACTCTCGTGGCGTGACGAGCAAACGTAGTTTGCCGGAGGCCCGTCAGTAGAGTCAAGCTCAGACGCGTTCTAAATCAACGCAACGCCCGCATCGTAACCAGCGCTTGGAAATGAACGTCGACGGACGGCACCGGACACCTGTGAGTCTGCTGCGCGCGGACGATGACTCCGCGCGTGCCGGGTCAGCGCAGCTCCGTCAGCACCGCGATTTCATCGCAGGAATTGAACTTGTAGCATTTCACGCACACGCTCCACACCTTTTCCGGGAGCGTGTCCTTGGGGACTGTGCGGAAGCCGAGTTTGTGGAAGAACTCGGGGACGTAGGTCAGCGCCATGATGCGACGCAGGCCGATGTTGCGGGCTTCGTCGAGCAGGCGCTCGACGAGTACGCGGCCGAAACCTTTGCCTTTGTAGGCATCGTCCACGACGAGCGAACGCACTTCGCCCAGGTCTTCGGTGAGGTTTCCAGGACGCCGCAGGCAGCGACCCGGCCGTTCATCTCGATCACGAAGAAATCCCGCAGGTGGCGATACAACTCGCTCATGGTGCGCGGCAGCAGATTACCCTGCGCGGCGTAGGTTCGGTTGGCCCGGATTAGCGCTGGCCAGAAATTCGATGCGTTCGAGGCCACAGGCTGTGTGTTCGCCTTCCGGCAGCGGCGTCAGTGCGATTTCAAAGCGCCCGCCGGGCATGCCGAGTTCCTGCATGCGCGCGCTGACGGCGTCCGACAGCTTTCTCGCCATTTCCTTGCGCCGAATGGAAATTTCTTTTGCCAATTCGAGATAGATGTCGCGTTCCCTGGCGATGCCTTCCTTGAGGCGATCGAGGTTGAGATCGTAATCCTCGACGTCACCGAGTTCGGTCTTGAGCCGCAGGAAAACCTGCGGCAACTCCTCGGGCTTTACCTTATGCTTGACAGAATGCCTTGGGACTGTCACAACAATTTTGTCAATTCCCTAAGAGGGAGCCCATAATCACACCTCAAACTATGTTTTGTCCTTAGGCAGCAACGAAGACTTTACTTTTCAGGAGACGAACATGAAGACCATAAATTTCCTCGTCGGCACGCTGCTCGCGCTCGCTGCGGCGGTGGCGTACGCACAAGCGGGTTCGGAACCCTGTAAGGCCGATTTCGAAAAATACTGCCCGGGCGTGAAACCGGGCGGCGGCGCCGTGAACGCTTGTGTCAAGGAACATGGGTCCAGGTTCTCGCCGGCTTGCAAACAAGCTCTGGGGGCGCTTGACGCGTTTGTCCGCGCATGCGGGGACGACGTCAAAAAGCATTGCCCGGGCGTACAGCCGGGCGAGGGGCGCGTAGAGCAATGCCTGAAGCAACACGAAAGCCAGCTTTCACCGGCCTGCGGGCAATTTCGAGGGGCAGTCAAAGATAAGATCGAAACGGCCGCGCGCGCGTGCGAGGGTGACATCAAAACCCACTGCGCCGGCGTGCAGCCGGGCGGCGGACGCATACTGAGCTGTCTGAAACAACACGAAGCCGCGCTCACGCCGGCATGCAAAGGCCAGCTCGCGCCAGGACGGCGGTAGCGCCAAAACTCATCGCCGCTCCACGACCCGCACCATCCGGCTGTTCTTGTATTCCGACAGCCACACCGCTCCGGCCTGGTCGACGGCCATTTTCCGCACTTGTGAATCGAGCCCCGGCAGGGGAAACTCGGAGAATTTGGCGGTGGCGGGATCGAAGCGCACGATCTTGTTCGCGGTGAACTCGTCGAACCAGACCTTCCCGCGATGATCGACCGCGATGTCGTAGGGACCTGAGTCCGGGGTCGGGATCTCCCACTCGCGGATCGCTCCGGTATCGCGGTCGAGCCGCGCGATCCTGTTCGTGTTGTACTCCGTGAACCACAGGTTGCCGTTCCGGTCGAGCGCCAGCCGGCGCGGACCCGAGTAGCGCGTCGGCGGCGCATATTCCCTGATCGCGCCCGTCGCCGGGTCGAGCCTGCCGATCTTGTCGCCGGTGAACTCGCAGAACCAGACGTGGTTGCGGGAGTCGACCACGATCCCGTAGGGCCGCGACTCCTTCGTCGGAATCGCGTACTCCTTGAAGCTCTCCGTCCGGGGATCGAAGCTGGCGACGCGGTTGCCGCGGATCTGCGTCATCCAGATCAGCCCGTCGCTCGCGAGGAACAAGGTATGCGGACTCGAGCGTTCCTGCGGCAGCGGGGTGCGCTTCATCTCGCCGGTCCTGGAATCCAGGCGCCCCAGATGATTGCCGCGGCTCTCGCTCCACCAGACGAACCCGCTCGCGTCGGCGACGATCCCGTGCGAGCGCGCCACCTTCGCGGGAATCGGGAATTCCTTGAACCCGCCGGTCCTCGGATCGAGGCCGCCGATCTTTTCCCCGTAGCGCTCCACGAACCAGACGTGGCCCTGCGGGTCCACCGTGAGGTTGTGGGGGATCGCCGTGCGCGTGGGAATGTCGAACTGCGTGATGACGACGTCGGGTTCGCCGACCGCGTTGCGGTACGCGACGGCCTTGGGGACATTCAGGCCGGGCGCCTTGTCGGGACCGAAATGCCGGGTGAGATACGCCGTGATCCGCTCCACTTGCTCGCTTTTGACGGCCATGGCCTCCTCGTCCGAGATCGACTTGTAGTTCGGCGGGCCGATCTCCTCGATCCGTCCCATGTCGATGACGACCTTCTTCCAGCCCAGCCAATCGAAGCGCCGGCTGACGAAATTCACCGGGCCGTGGCAGTTCACGCAGCGATTGATGACCAGCTGCTTCACGCCGTCGCGGTCGTCGGGAAGCTGCGGGATCCAGTCGGCCGGGGTCAGAATCGGCGCGGATCGCTTGAGCGCGAGGTCGAGCGAGGTGTTCTTTCCAGCTGCGATCTCGATCTCCGCCTTGGCGCCCTCCGCGTGTCCTCCCAGCCCCGCGGACACTTCGCTTTTTCCGGGAAACAGCCCGGGCGCGCTGTAGTTCCCGCCGCGCGAGAAGACCGTGACCGTGATTCCCCGCTCCAGATTGCGAATTTTTATCGCCGCTCCGGTCGCGGGCTTGCCGTTCTCGTCGCGAACCGCGCCCTGGAGGCCGCCCATCTCGATCGCTTCCACGGCCGGGGCGCTTTGCCAGGACAGGATGAGCGACAGACCGAGAAAAGGAGCGACGATTTTGAGCATGGCGACCTCCATGAAATCACGCACGGGAATTCCTAGCGGACGATCGCGCCGCCCGTGACGGGACGGCCGATGCCGAGCGGCTTGGCGTCGATGAGGATAAAGGCGACCCGCGCCGGCTTGGCTCCCCGATTGATCCAGGCGTGGTTCGTGCCGCGCTGCACGAGAACGTCGCCCGCTTTCAGCTTCACCTTCGAATCATCCATCTGCATCTCGAGCTCACCTGCAATAACGATCACGTAGTCGATCGTCTCGGTGCGATGCATCGGCCCGCTCCTGCCCGGTGGGATGTCATTCACGGTGAATCGCGTCCCGTTCGGCGGCGGCGGCGTGCCGAGCACGCGCGCGCCCATGTCTTCCACGTTTTCTCCGACTGAAATATCGGCGGGCGCGCGGTCGGTGCACCAGATAAGGGTCGAGACGCCGCCGGATTTCGAAATCCGCTTGTTCGTCGCCGGCGCGTCGACAAGGACTTTTGCGGTGTGGTTCGCGTCGTGTCCCGTCACCACGCGGCGGATCGGAGGATGCCCTTCTGTCTCGTTTATCATCGACTGGACTTCGGGCAGCCGTAAATACGCTTACTTCGCTTCTTCGACCCGCGTCAAAGTCGCGGGTCCGTCGCCCACGATGATCAGCCAGGCCTCTTCGTCCTTGGCGCCATCCCAATGCACCTGCTTGGCGAAATGCGTGACGAACGAGCCGGTGGGCATCGGCACCGTGAGGCCGGGATCGAATTTGTTGCCGGTGGCGACCCACCAGGTGCCCTTGATCACGGTGATGAAGCGGTCGTTCGGATGAAAGTGCGGCCGGCTGAAGTTGCCCGGCTTGAAACGGTTCATGACCACGTACAGCCCGGGCTTTTCCGGGTCGCCGACGAGCACCGCCTGGTTGATGCCG
>WNFY01003144.1_pt1 | contig 15485 bp, 10 predicted proteins | sample 5400091 | NCBI WGS metagenome assembly WNFY01 (sample SAMN13153364, study PRJNA577476) | soil metagenome | isolation source: 60 cm soil or saprolite under grassland replicate 1 | place: USA:California | collected 2016-06-15 | reverse complement strand
AAAGTCCAGGGTCCTGCCACTAGACGACCCGGCATCACGCTTTCAGCTGTATTGCTTTCATGCATCGCACGCACAAGACCGCTGAATCATCGACGTTATGGCCAAGTCTCGTGCGATCCGTACGCGCGCGATCAACCAATTCGCGGTGATCTCCGCCCCGATCGCAGTAAAGCTCCGATGCAAGCTCGATTTCGAAGCCTTCGAGTTCAATCGTTTGTGTACTCATAACTTTGGTAGCAGCGAGGAGAATCGAACTCCCATCTCAGCCTTGAAAGGGCCGCATCCTGGCCGTTAGACGACGCCGCCTCCTATCTGCGCATTCGCGAAATACGCCCTAAAAAGCAAAAGCCCCCGATTTGTATCGGAGGCTCAGAAAGACTATCCGCTGCTGATATGCCCCCGTTACATGAACGTACCTTTGCCCGCTCCTTGCCACGTAAACGTGGCCGGTGTCGGGAAGCAATCGGTATGGGGTTTGCGAATCATTGCTGGAACTCAGTTATCACTCTGGCATTATTCTTGGAAATCGTCAATACCCAAAAGTGGCGCTCATTGCACAGACGCTTTCCAGCCACGGACGTATAGACTTACCGATATGCCTCCGGAGCCTAGTCGAACGGATACGCGGGGCGAAGGTACGCACCCGAAATCAACGACGGAACTTTCCCAACAACTTAAAGGGGAGAAATTCCGACCTTCGGATTTCATGCGCGCTCGCCATCCGGAATTGTTCTCCGATTCCAGTGTTACATCTCTGCCGACTCTTACGAAAGAGGTTTTTCAATATCACCTAGAGTTGCTAACAAGTCGAAAAGAGGAGACTGTCTTCGAACACTTCTGCCGCCGTTTGGCGGAGAAGGAACTCTGTCCCAATCTCTCACCACAGACTGGACCGACCGGTGGCGGCGACAGCAAATGCGATGCTGAAACCTACCCAGTTGCGGAGCAGATCGCGTTGCGCTGGACGAAGGCCAGGCTTCAGTTGCAACACAAGATCGTTGGGCTTTTGCCTTCAGCGCAAAACAGGAGTGGCGTTCGAAGGTGCGCTCGGATGTGAAAGGAATTGCCGCCACAGGGCGCGGTTATGACCTGATCTACTTCATCACAAGTCAATTTGCCAGGGACAAGACCAAAGCCGCGCTCGAAGATGAGCTTACGCGGGCGCATGGCGTAAGAGTCCGAATCCTTGATCGGAACTGGATTCTGAAATGTGTCTTTGAGCATGACAGACTGGAGTTGGCTGTAGAGACACTGAATCTAGACGAAGCAAATTTGAAATCCAGAAAGAAGGCTGGTCCGCGAGATGTCAGAAACACCGCAAGGCTGCGAGAGACTGAGGGACGAATTCAGGACACTGGAAGATATTTGGGAGTCGAGTACCAGCTTGGCGAGGAGTGCATTCGGGCCGCTCTACTTGCTCGCGCACTGGAACTGCCACGTGTGGAAATCGAGGGAAGATTCGACCGTGCAGAAAGAATCGCGCGCGAAGTCGGGAACCAGCAACAGCAGCTTAGGGTCGCTTACAACCGCGCGTGGACGGCATACTGGTGGTTCGAAGACATAAATGAGTTCAATCGCCTATACAGCCAAGTCGAAGGGTGGGCCAGCACGAGCGATGAGGCTGACGATCTAGAACTTCTGGAAACTCTCTGGACCGTTCTCCACACTTCGTGCACGGCAAGAAACATCGACGATTCGGTATCTGATCTGAAGCGACGTACGGGCACTCTCGTGGGGGCCTTGGAGAAATGTGCTGCCGATACTTCAAGGCCCAACAACTCGCTCTGGGCACGCACGCAACTGCTGCTGATGAAACTAACATCAGCTGTCAATAAACCTGACGAGATCGGCCCTCTTTTAGCTAACTTGTGCAAGATCGTTCAAACAGCCGATGGTCTTGTCACTTACCCTTTTGAACCGGTGTCTCGAATTGTAGAGGAGCTAGGTGAGTGGTTATCCACGCATGATGAGTACGACGCGCTCCTGGACAAGGTAGTAGACATCACCCAGAAACGTGTCGGGGCGCAAGAGTCAGGAAGAATGCTGCTGGCGGGTGGCTTTCACAAGATCCGCGCGGGGCGCAGTTACGACGCGATTCGATTGTTCGGACGCGCTCAACAGAAGTTGGCGTTGCACGAATCTCTGGATGAGCTCGCTGAAGCACTCTTCGGCTGCGGTCTCGCCTATGAGTCAGTCGGGCTACTATGGGCGGCACGTGCAAACGCTCTTGCAGCAGCCGATCTCACGCTAAGAGAGTATTTGCGACACGGCCGCCTTGGTTCACGTGCTTCCACTTGCGTGCGTAGGATCGTGTGGTTAGAGATCCAGCTTGGAAGAGTCGCGTTCGCGATGCAATGGATGCAGTTAGCTTTTGTTCTCGCCCGGAACCGAGGACTCGACGAGGACGAAAAGAGCAGTTTCTCTGAGCAGGCAACAGCGCAGGACGCAACAATGGGAATGCTGTTCCTCAGGTCAGAATTGAAAGATCTAAACCGGCTCCGCTTTTTGCCTGATGTCTTAGAAAAATGCGGCCTGGAGTTCTCACGAATGGCCCTGCTATACGCCCTCGGCTACGAGGATCTCTTGCGCGAAGAAGGCTCGATTCCATCAACGGAAACCGTGGAACAAGTCCTTGACTTTTTCACGATGTGGCTGAAGCAACCAAGTTCCACAGATCTCCCTCCCCAACTAACTGATTTGGGTGGTGGAACCATGCAGTTAGTCTCCCATGTAATTGGGTGCACGCTAACGGTTAAAAGCGAAGAAGATGACGAGTCAGTATTGCTAGCGGAGCGTATCCTCGCAGCGACCGAGGCCATGCTCGCCACCAGCTTAGAATTCGATCTTTTTCCTCAACGAGCGGAGTTTTCAATAAACGTTGAGCACTCAAATCAGCTGGAAGGTCTACCGCAGTGCGAATTCGACGAGAGTCGTGGTTTCGCAACTGTAAGACATTCCGGGACAATTCCGAACGCCATCGGGAGTGATGGAAATTGGCTTCTTGAGATAGTGTTGAAAATCGTTGGCCATCTCGTCATTTTGCCGGATCCCGAAAAATACGCCGAGCGTGTATTCGGCGATGAACTCGGGTTAGCACGAGCCATCAATTTCACGGAGTCGGGCACGCCGATCAGAAACATCCTAGGCCATACTCCCAAATTCAGACTATCTGACTGGAACAACGAGGAAAATCCGCGCGCTTTTACGGTTCATCGCGAAACACCGTGGCATCAGGGACTTCTTCAGAGCGGCGAAGAAAAGGTCAGCGCAGAGCCGATTTATGGAACTGGCGACCCACCCAAGGAGCTTAGCGACCGATCAGCGATCAAGCACACCGAGCGCAAGGTTCTGTCCCTCATAAATATGCCTTTGTGGGACAAAGCAAAATGGCTCGGGACGTTGTACCTCTGGACTGAGAACTCTGATGACGAACCCCTAGTCGCACTAGCCTTTGCCGACTCCGATAGTGGAAAGGCGATCTTCCGGGAATGGCGTAGCAAGTTGGGAGATGTTGACGCCAGCGAGCAGCTTCAACTGTCGATAGTTACTGGTATCGACAAGGCTCACCCATTTTCCTATAGGGTCGTCGTCAGTTGTCGCACACCGGCGGACCATTCAGGAGTGCGCGAGTTTGTCTCCATCAGTCGAATTCATCGAATGGATCCACAGGATTCAAAGAACCTCGAAGCGTTCCGGGTCCGTTACGAGAGAGTTCGAAGATATTGGATTCTCCCGGCATTTATGGCCGACGTCACCGTGAAGCCAGAACCGTTCTTCGACTTAGCAATTGGAAAGCAATCTATCCGAATTCGTCCTGCATGGCAGATTGGCGACAATGATCCCGACAGTATTGCAATTGATCCGGAAGAAGAGCCTGTTGTTCCTCCAGAAATTAAGGATCCGCCCATTCTTCGCCTCCTTGATCGCCGAAGGCGAAAGATCATCAGGTAGCACTTCAGGGCGACAAAGTTGGGACTTAATCGGGAATGGCGGAGTTGAAAATGCATATTGGCCAGCCGACACTCGAAGCAAAGTGCAATTGGTGGGCGGGCCGGGAGTCAAACCCGGATTTGCAGCTTCGGACGCTGCCGTGTTGTTCGGTTACACTACCCACCCATCTGGAGCTCGCGCCGGGAATCCAACCCGGATCTCTTCGTTAGGACCGAAGCGTCATCATGCCTTAGACCACGCGAGCCTAATCAATGTGGAGGGGATGCAGAGAATTGAACTCTGATCTCAAGGTTCGTAGCCTTGCGCCCTCATCCGTTGGACCACATCCCCACATTCATTGGAGGCGGCAGAGAGATTTGAACTCTCATCATCCGAGGTAGAAGCTCGGAGCATTGATCCGTTATGCTATGCCGCCTCATCTCCATGGTGCTTCTGGTGCGGGATGTGGGAATCGAACCCACTTCGTCTCGCTTAAAAGGCGAGTGCATATCCCTATCTGCCAATCCCGCAAACTAATCCCCGCAAATTCTGGTGGGTGACGCTGGAATCGAACCAGCCTGGTCTCGCTTAAGAGGCGAGTGCATCAGCCATCTCTGCCCGTCACCCATGTTCAACATCAAAATGGTGCAGGATGTTGGAATCGAACCAACGCCTCGCGGTTATCGACCGCGGGCTCGACCTTCGAGCTAATCCTGCAAAATCAAATGGTGCGCCGTTCGGGAGTTGAACCCGCATCTGTAGGGTGTAGGCCAACTATTCTGGTCCGTTGAACTACCGGCGCGAACAAAATTGGTAGAGGGTACAGGTGTCGAACCTGTCTGGCCGCGCTAATCTGGCGCCGAAGTGGGTATAAGCCACTGCCCCTCGCCGGAGGCCCCTCCGCTGGTGGCTCGCGATGGATTCGAACCATCCGCGACGGCTTTATGAGAGCCGCGTTCTTCCTACTGAACTAGCGAGCCGTTTTATTCCCTCGAAAATTGGCTGGCCGGGCAGGATTCGAACCTGCGCATGGCGTGATTAATAGTCACGTGCCTTTCCAGCTTGGCTACCGGCCAAGAACACATCCGTAAAAAGCAAAAGGCCCCGACTTTTGTCGGAGCCTCGGAAATCGAATCTGAACTTGGAATCTGACGAATAATCAGACCAATCCCGAGGGCCGAGCGCGATTGACGCGCCGTCTCATCATGGATTTGGTCTGTATCGTCATTTTCGAAATTGAGTATAGCATTGCTTTTGGCGGGAATCCAGCACTAACAAACTGTTCTGTCACTCAAGTTACTCGCTTTCCTCCGTTCCTTTATCTGTCACTGACTTAGCACCCTCGGCACGAAGTGGCTTGACCCGAAATTTCGAACAGAGCTAGCGTCGGGACGTGCTGACGATTCGTGCGATGACCGGCGGTGAAGGTTACGCACAGCGCCATCTCCAACAGAGCGACTACTACGACCAGAATCGGACGGTCGAAGGCAGGTGGCACGGACGCGGCGCTGAACTGCTGGGTTTGAAAGGAGACGTTACCTCCGAGGATTTCGAGGCAGTGCGTCAGGGCCTCGACCCACAAACGGGAGCATTCCTCCGGCAACGTCACGGGGCAGATCGCATTGCCAGCAATGGTGAGGAGCAAAGTAAAGCGCGTTCTCTTTATGACATGACATTTTCGGCGCCGAAGTCCGTCTCTGTCATGGCGATTGTTGGCGGTGACGAGAGACTGGTCGCCGCGCACGGAACCGCCGTGCGCGAGGCATTGGAAGAAGCCGAGAAATACTCGGCCACTAGGGTTCGCCTCGCCGGCCTGAACGAAAATCGAGCCACCGGAAACTGGATCGTAGCTTCCTACACTCACGACACGAGTCGTCAGCTAGATCCTCAACTCCACACTCATGCCGTCGCTGCCAATCTCACTTACGATGGCACTGAAGGGCGTTGGAAGGCGCTACAGGCTTCCGGTCTGTACGAACGTCGCAGCTACCTGACCGAGGTCTATCGCAATACCCTGGCTCGCGAAGTACGCACCCTTGGCTACGAGATTGAAAACCGTCACGATGTTCGTGGTCGTGACAAGGGATTCGAGATCGCAGGATTCTCCCGGGACCTTTTGAACAAGTACAGTCAACGCAGTGCCCAGCGTGATGCGGCCATTCAGGAATTCACTCGTGAGCGCGGGCGCGTGCCCACAGACAACGAGGTTGCCGTACTCGTCCGGGAAACGCGAGCTGACAAGTTGCAAGAGATATCAACCGAGCGCGTCCGTAACCTTCAGCAAGAACGACTGACCCCGGATGAGAAGCAAGCGCTTCGGGATGGTTTGAACGGGGCTCAGACAAAATCCCAATCGCCTCAAATCAATCGAGGTGTGTATGAGGCTTCGCTTGCATACTCTCAGGAGCACATTTTCGAGCGTCTCTCAGTCGCCAGGGAGTATGAGGTTCTAACCGAGGCTCTTCGTCACGGGCGTGGCAACGTCGAACTCAGCGACCTTCAGGGCTCTCTCTCCCTTGAACGTGCGAAAGGGACTCTCATCTCCGCTGGGGATGAAATCGCGACACACGCGAGCCTCCAACGTGAGCGCGACATGATCGCGGTGGTCCAGCAAGGGGTGGACCGCTATGACCGCCTCGGTAAGGGTCGCGACTTTGAGCTATCGTGCCATCTCCGTCCCGAACAAAAGCGCGCCGTCGAAGCAGTGCTCGATTCTCGCGATCTCGCGATCAATATTCGAGGCGCTGCCGGTACTGGCAAGACGGCCACGCTGCGCGAAATTGACCGCGGCCTCAGAGACGCCGGACGCGAGGTTCTTGCGGTAGCTCCCACCCGAAGCGCAGTGGACGAACTGGAAAAAGTCGGCTTCCGTGACGCGACGACTGTCTCCCGACTTCTGGAGGCTCAGGAACCACAGGGCGCACTACGCGGTAGGGTCTTGATTGTTGATGAAGCAGGCATGGTTTCTGGCCGGCAAATGCAAAGCTTGCTGCATCTCGCCGAGGATCAGGGAGCTAGAATCGTCTTTTCCGGTGACACGCGACAAATTCCCAGCGTCGAGGCCTCGGATGCTTTGCGTATCTTGGAACGCGAGTCTGGCCTGAAGAGTGTTTCCCTTACTGAAGTACAGCGGCAGACGAACTCTGTCTATCGCGAGGCCGTAAAGACCATGAGGCATTCACCGGAGGAAGGGTTCGCACAACTGGAAAAGCACGGTGCCATTCGCGAGGTACCCGTCTTCGACCGAGGCCAGATAGTGGCGGAGTTGCATCGCGAGTTCCGAGCCGAAGGGCGCGATACGCTTGTAGTTGCCGGCACTCATGCTGAGATTTCCCAACTCACCGACGCAATTCGCCACGAACGGAAAGATCGCGGCGAATTGGGAGTCAGCCATTCTTTTGATCGGTACGTCTCGCTCCAGTGGACGACAGCGCAGAAACAAGAACTGTCCAAATACCAAGAGGGGCAGGTTCTGCAATTCCACAGAGACACAAAACTAGCAAAACGCCATGAGTCTTTGGAAGTCGTGCGTGTTGGGCCTGAATCTCTGGTTGCGCGAAAAGAAACCGGCGAAGAGGTGAGCATCTCGCCGAAACAAACGCGGGCATTTTCCGTTTATGAGCGTCAGCCCATAGAGGTTGCCCCTGGCGACAGCCTCATGCTCACAGCAAACCGTCGAGGGCCGGAACTCAGTACGACCAACGGAGAGCTGGTCAAAGTGACTTCCCTGGATGGTGGTGCCATACGCCTCGAAGACGGAAGAACACTTCCTGCGAACTATCACGAATTCACCCACGGATATGCGGTCACCGCCCATCGAAGCCAAGGCAAAACAGTAGACACCGTGATCATCTCGGCGGACGCCATGAAAAAGGAACTGTTCTATGTTGCGGCGAGCCGCGGCCGGAGCGAGATCGCTGTTGTCACGAGCGACCGCGAGCAACTTCGTGAATCCGTCGGCGTATCCACGATGCGGCAGTCCGCGATTGAACTAGCTCGAAAACAGCTATCCGCACACGATCCGGAAAACGGCCACCGTGTTGACCTGATGAATGGGGTGAATCGGCAAGCTGGCCAGCAGATCGGAGAGCAGCATTCTTCCGTTCCAACTCACACAGCGGAACCGGAAAGGACTCCCCATGTCGGCGTCGAACATGACCTCGGTGGCCCGAGTCTTGGTCTCGGGCTTTGAAGTTTCGCGGAGAGCCACACCTGCACATTCCCCACATGGCGGAGAAAATGTGCCGGGGGTAAGGCTTGTGTCAAGGCCGCGCGTTTTGCGCCGCGAAGCGGTCGTGAGCCTTGACGCGAGCCGCGCCCCGGCTATGCTGTTCGGCGATGGGGATAGCGGAGGGTAATTGTGCACTCAGAATGCGCGAATACCAAATTCGATTTGTCCTCTGATTGATCGGTCCAAGCTAGCGCCGGACTTCTGCATCGCAACAGTCAGCCGCTCAACTTGCGGTTTTGTAGGAGCGGTGAAACTGGAATTAAATTGCGCATACCAACGCCGAAGATAGCTCTCGGCGAGCTTTCTTAGGTCTTCGGCATTGCTATCGAGCGCTTCCACAAGGTAGCCGATGCTCTCCCACTTGCTAAGACGCGCGACCAGGAAAAGGGCGTTGCGGCGAACATGATCTTCTGTTGCAGGAGCAAAAACCCTCCAAAGGCGTTCTCCGGTGATGAGATGAAGAACCTTGGCTAGTCCCCTCATGGCTTCGCGCGACACACTAGGGGCGTGATCTAGGAGACGTTCCGCAAAGAGATCGACGAATTCTTCAGCATGCAAGCGCGCCAGAGTGCGGAGCACGGCCCGACGCACTCTGGGCACCCGATGCGACAGATGCGCTATTACGAGGCTCGTATCAGACGAGATACCAGTTTCCCCCACCCCAGAAATGGCTGCGTACAGGGTTGCTGGTTCAGACTTGCCGAGCACACCTTGATAAAACGCTCGCAGATCAAAATCCGATCCTTTCCCTAGCTCAAATTGAGCGTAGCCACGAAGGGAAGGATGGGAGTCCGTCAGCGCGTGCTCAAGCCATGGGCGGGCTCTCTCTGGGAATCGCTCCGAGAAGACCTGCAAAGCCTTGCGTCGAACGGGGGCAAATCGGTCATCTCTTGCGCGGGACAACAGATGATCCATCGAGTCAGCATTGGGAAGAACAGAGATCCTTTCAGCGCCTCGCAATCGAACGGCGGGGTCTTTTTCAGATAGCGCTCTTTCGATAAGCGGAACCTGATCAAAGCTGGCGGATTCGAACGCTAACTCGTAGCACGCTCGCTTGACGTGCCCGTCCGGTGAGCGCATGCCGATCTCGACGGCCTCTTGGCAATCTTTGGACTTAAGTAAGCGCTCAATTGCTCCTACTATCTCCGCCTGGTGCCCACGACGAACTAGTCGAAGCCGGTTCACAAGCGCGATGCTGCTAACAAAGAAGGGCGCGTATTGTGTCGTGAGACGTTCTCGCACTAGGAGATGAGCAGTATGACGCACTTCCTGGACCCAATCGTTTAGCCGCAACAGCAGGAACGGCAGTTCTGTTCCCCCTTGTGCGTCGGACAGTTTTCGAAGGGCCTCGTCCCGCACATAACCACTGAAGTGCATCGACGCCATTCCAAGAGCATCGACGGATTCACTCCCGAATCTCTCTAAGAGAGGCAATTGATCGGGCTTTAGTTCTGCCCATGCGGACGGATAGGACCATCTGTAAGGCGAACGCTCTCGCATGACCAGATCGAGCCAGGGAAGCTCCGAAGGACTCAGAAGTCTGGTCAACTTCGATACCGCCTCTGCTGCGGATCGTGAAACATCTCGGTCGCGGTCCAGCAAGAGAAGAACTATGTCAGCAATCGCAGCGGGATCACCCGTTTGGCTTATGAGAGCCAATGTACTCATTTTGTGCTTTGCGGGGCTCTCCCAAAAAGAGACAGGCTTGTGCAGCGCTTCGATGAGTGATTTTGTCGCTGCCCCGAGTACCCTTTGCATACAAAGTGATTGTATCGTCATACCCTGGAATGGCCTTTGTTCTCCCGTAGTTCCTACTGAAAGGAGGCTTTCGCCCCAAGACGCAACTGTCAGACACGCCAAGCCCGACCCAGAACGTTTCAGCGATACTAAGTTTTTGAGCCTTTGTTCGAAATATTTTCGATACCTTTTTCCTCCCGCAGGTTCCTTTTATACATAGAGGGCAAAATTTCGCCCGAATCTATGGGCCCACCTCGCTAAAGCGGCAAGCGGTTGCGTGCCGCCAATGCTCTGTTCCCGTGGATTCCCTAAACGTACCTAAAAGCACTTCTAGGCGCTTCAGGCACTTTAAGCAATTGTTTAGAAGTTTGTTCGAAGTCAAAAAGAAAAAAGATTCTTTGAGCGGAAGCAACAAACGCGTCTTGTACGGTTTCTATACGAATAATGTTCTCGTCCGCCCATGACGCGAAGACTAACGCCAGCCGAGTAGTGAATGGGCTCGAAATCTGTCGGACGAAGTCGGACGCCACAGCCGACCTTTAGACGACGCGGTGATTTCAGCCCGGTCTCGACTCTCGCTGCAGGAGACTTTATGAGCGAGATGCACGAAGCAACGCCAGTCAGCCAGCCGTTCCCTCATTTCGAGAGGTTAGTCGATTCGCGCGAGGCGGCAGCCTTGCTGCAGATCCACCCGAAAACACTTCAACGACTCGCCCGCAAGGGCGAGATACGCGCCATGCGGATCGGAAAATTGTGGCGCTTTCGCACATCGGATCTCGACGCGTGGGTGCATTTGAGGTTAAAGTTAGCCAGCTATCCGTACCGTCCCTAACCACGGAGGATCGTGATGAGACGGACGAGATTTCAGCAAGGCAGCCTTCAGATCGTGAAGCGTGCCGGTGGTCGGAAAGCTTGGGAGTACCGATGGTACGAACTCCAGGCGGATGGCAGCCGGACGCGACGCAATCTGATGGTCGGGTCGCTCGAACAATATCCGAACGAGACGGCGGCTCAGAAAGCCGTCGCCGCACTTCGGGCAGACATCAACGCTGAGAATCCGCGCACCAGCTTGACTCCGATCAGTGTTCAAACGCTTGTCGAACACTACCGGGAAAAAGAGCTGGGGCCGGACTGCACCAAAACGCGGAAGACGCAGGTCACCTACGTAGGCTATTTCCGAAAGTGGATTTTGCCCAGGTGGGGAAGCTATCACGTAAGCGAGGTCAAAGCAGTCGCGGTGGAGCAGTGGCTTCGTTCGCTCAAGTATACGAACGGAAGCAAAGCCAAAGCTCGAAACATCATGAGCGCGGTTTTCAATCACGCTGTCAGGTGGGAATGGCTTGATGTGAATCCCATACGAATGGTGCGTCAAAGTGCCAAGCGGACCAGGATGCCCATTGTGCTTTCCATCGAGCAGATTGCGGCACTGCTTCGCATCCTGAAGGAGCCCACGCGCACGATGGTATTCCTCGCCGTGTTCACGGGCCTTCGGGTTGGGGAGTTGTTAGGCCTCAAGTGGAAGGATATCGATTTTCAGAAGATGGAAGTCCATGTCATCCGCTCGATCGTGATGCAACACGTCGGGGACTGCAAGACCGAAGCCTCTCGCAAGCCGGTTCCGCTCGATTTGCGACTGTCTAAGGTTTTGTGGAACTGGCGGCTGAATAGTCCATACCCAACCGATGAGGACTGGGTATTCGCCAGTCCGCACAGCGGAGGAAAACTGCCGTACTGGCCAGGTTCGCTCTACAAGGCGCACTTGGAACCGGCGGCGAAAGAAGTCGGAATCGTGGGTCATTTCGGTTGGCACACGTTCCGGCATACCTACGCGACGCTCCTCAAGGGAAACGGCGAGGATGTGAAGGTTGTGCAAGAGCTAATGCGGCACGCAAACATCTCGGTTACTCTGAACGTTTACGCGCAAGCAATCACGCAAACGAAGCGAGACGCGCAGAGCCGAGTTGTGAGCTTGCTGCTCGACAAAAACGACGAAAAACCAAGCACCGAGGCTTATCGGACCGTAACGGACCTACAAAATTCTGGAGGGGATTTGCAAGTGGTTGATAAAGTTGGCGTCCCCGACGGGATTTGAACCCGTGTTACCGCCGTGAAAGGGCGATGTCCTAGGCCAGGCTAGACGACGGGGACGGACTTAAGAAAGGGTTGGTGCCGGTAGCTTTCTGATGGTAGCAGCGCCTACCGGAGGTGTCAAAATCCGACCCCCAGTGTGTAGACCTTCCGGTGAATCGTTTGCATTGGCAAATTACTCTACTATAGATGTGCCGCGTTAGATCGACTCACGCGCCCATTTATGGCCGACCCTCTTTATCTTAGTCTCTGGTTTCCGAATTTGGAGTTGGATGAATTGCTTCCCCGCGTTCTGGCGGTAATGCAGCAATTCCCTTTTTCTTCGCAGCGTCCGGGCATCAGTTACCTCTCGCTGCATCCGGTTTCCTGGAATGAAGCGACCGTCCTCGAGCAACGGTTTGAACCAGGGATTGCTCCGGAACAGGCCATTCTGATTGCTTCTGATTTGCTGCATGAGGACTATGGATATTGGTTCGAAGCAGCCTGGGACCTTTGGATACCTTCCCATGACAGTCAGCAATGGACCTTGCGGCCTTCGCTCGTGAAGTTCATCGCGCACGGCCCGGAGTTTGATGAACGAACCTATGAACAAGAAGGCCACGTGCAGATCGATTTCGGACTGGACTCGCCATTTTTGCAGGAAGAAGTCAAGCTCACGGCGGAAGCGGAAGACAAGATTCGAGTCAATGTTCAAAAACTCGTCGATCTCACCAGCAAAGTAGAGAAGAACTCCGGCGCCTCGGCTCGCTTGCTGTGGTCGGAGTCAGAAGAGAATCTGGCGCAAAAATTGATCTCTCGTCTCCAGAAAGTCCAATAATTTTCCAGCTACTCGACACTTCTTGTCATCAGGTCCCGCTTGACTGGCGCTGGTCCGCCGTCTAACATCCGCATATTCACTCCCACCCGTTCTGGAGAATGGATGCTGCCGTCCCGCTGTGGAATTCGCGCGCTCCTGGCGAGTCTTTTCTGCTTGTCCGCCTTGGCCGCCCAGGGACAGTCCAAGCAACTTGAGGCAGAGGCTGGCTTGAGGCAATTGCCCTCAGCCTCGCCACGCACAAACAGCCTGGCCTCGCGCCATTCCCTTCAAGAACGACAAGAAGCAGATACCGCCCTGGCTTCTGGAACTTTGACTACCCTTCCCCACTGGCAAGGGTCTTATTCGATCGGCAACAAGCGCTATCAGTACACGGTCCTGGGAGGCAACCCCGGTGCCGGTGGAACCACTGAGATCAAGACTCTGATCGTGCCGGTCCGGCTGACAATTTCTGATTACACCGAGAACGGCCAGACGCCCCTGGTCCTCGATGCGACCCGTGTAACCGGCCAAATTCTTGCCAGCCCTATTTTCCGGCGCTCCTACTACATCACAGGGTTCCAGCAATTCGGCGATGCCATGCTGCGCGCGGAGTTTCCTGAGGCCGCCGCTAATTGGCACACGATCCTGAAGCCTTCAATTGGCCGCACCATGGATATCACCGTGGCCGCTGGCGCTTCCCAGATTTTCCATTCCACATCGGGGAAGCTTCTGGCGGTAGTGAGCGACAACGCGATCGATGACCCAATCTTTGCTGCCATGAAAAGCGGCAAGTATCCCCCCGACCAATATGTAATTTTTGTGACTTACAACGCCCTGGAAGAAGATGCTTTCGGCTATCACGACGCAGTGTTTCGTGAAGGCAAACGAGAAGAGAACGTCTTTACCTACACTTCATGGCTGGAGGATGTGGATGACTTGTTTACCATCCCATCGCCGGACACAGCAACCCTTAGCCACGAGGTCGCGGAAACTATTCATGACGCTTTTCTTGGGAAATTGAGCAGCCGGACCCTGTTGTGGGGAGATCCGTTCAACGACAACCAATGCTTTCAGAGCTACATCGAAGTAGGCGATGCGGTCGAAGATGCCCCCACGCATATTCAGCTGCATCGGCAGGTTGTCGGAACGGGAAGAAATGCGCAGATTTTTACCTTGCAGAACGAAGCCCTGCTGCAATGGTTCGAGCGCAAGTCGCCTTCCGATGCGCTGGCTGGAGCTTACAGCTTTCCTGATACCTGGATACTGCCCGATCCCGCGCCGCTGACCTGCAAGTAATCTCGCAACCAAAGGAATGGCCCGGACGATACGAGCCTAAGCTCGTGTCGTCCGGGCCTGTTTCTGGTGGTCGGAGCCAAAGCTCCCTGACATACGTGGGGTCTGTTCCTACAGGTTCTACTTCGTCCGTCCGCCTTCCACTTTCAGCTTATCGGACGCCCCCGCCTGGGCTGCCGCCAAACGTGCGGTCAGCACACGGAACGGTGAGCAGGAAACATAGTTCAAACCGGTCCTGTAGCAGAACTCGACCGACTGCGGTTCGCCGCCGTGTTCGCCGCAGATTCCGACTTTGAGGTTCGAGCGGGTCTTGCGGCCGCGCTCGGTGGCCATCTTCACCAGTTGGCCAACGCCTTCCTGATCCAGCACCGCGAATGGATCCTGCTTCAAGATTCCTTCCCCGATGTAGGTAGGAAGCACCTTGTTGACGTCGTCACGCGAGAAACCGAACGTGGTCTGGGTGAGGTCGTTGGTACCGAAAGAGAAAAACTCGGCCTCCTTGGCGATCTCGTCCGCGACCAAGGCTGCGCGCGGCAGCTCGATCATGGTGCCGACCATGTATTCGATCTTCTGGCCCTTCTCCTTGAAGACTTCCTCCGCCACGCGGCGGATGATGGCCCCCTGGTTCGCCATTTCCTTCACCGTAGCAGTGAGGGGAACCATGATTTCCGGCAGCACTTTCTTGCCGGCCTTCGCCACCGCAAGAGCGGCCTCGAAGATGGCCCGCGTCTGCATTTCAGTGATCTCGGGATAGGTGATGCCGAGACGGCAGCCACGATGTCCGAGCATGGGGTTGAACTCATGCAGCTCTTCCACACGACGAAGCAATTTATGAAGTCCCTTGAGTTTCGGGCTCTTGGTCTTTTTGGACTCAAGTACGGCGATTTCCACCAGCAGGTCTTCCCGGCGCGGCAGGAACTCGTGCAGCGGCGGATCCAACAGGCGGATGGTAACCGGGAAGCCGTCCATGGCGCGGAAGACGCCATCGAAATCCTTGCGCTGAAGCGGAAGCAGTTTCTTCAGGGCGGCGCGGCGGTCTTTCTCATTGCTGGCCAGAATCATGGCCCGCATGTGAGGAAGTTTCTCTTCGCCGAAGAACATGTGCTCGGTGCGGCAGAGACCGATGCCTTCCGCACCGAAGGTGCGGGCTTGGATGGCGTCACGCGGAATGTCCGCATTGGCACGAACCTTCATGGTGCGGAATGGCTCCGACCAGCCCATCAGCTTCTGCAGTTCGGGATCGTCGGGCGTAGCGTCGAGCGTTCCTAGCTTGCCTTTGATCACCCGGCCGGTGGTGCCGTCGAGCGAGATCCAGTCTCCACCTTTGAAGGTCTGACCCTTCACCTGCATCTCACGCTTCTTTTCATCCACGTGGATGTCGCCCGCGCCCGCCACGCAGCACTTGCCCAT
>WNFY01003143.1_pt1 | contig 15485 bp, 13 predicted proteins | sample 5400091 | NCBI WGS metagenome assembly WNFY01 (sample SAMN13153364, study PRJNA577476) | soil metagenome | isolation source: 60 cm soil or saprolite under grassland replicate 1 | place: USA:California | collected 2016-06-15 | reverse complement strand
GCGCCGCGACCATCGTGCTCGTTCCCGGCTCCCCGCTCGGGCTGATGACCGAGGGCGTCCAGGCGCTGGCCGGCGTGCTGCTGCCGAGCGCCACGGTGTACCTGCTGCTGCTGTGCAACGACCGCGCCGTGCTCGGCCCGTGGGTCAACGGCCGCAAGGTGAACATGTTCGCCTCGGCCGTGGTCGCGCTGCTGATCACGCTGTCGGTCGTGCTGACCGTCTCGGTGCTGTTCCCGGCCATCACCGCCCGGCAGATCCTGGACATCATGCTGGCCTGCGTGGTGACCGCGGTGGCCGCGGGCGGCTGGGTGCTCATCCGGTCGCTGCGGGCGCACAGCACGGTCGAGGTGGATCGCCGCGACCGCGACGCCTGGCGGATGCCGCCGCTCAACATGCTGACCGAGCCGATCATGTCCGCCGGCCGCAAGGCCGGGCTGGCCGTACTGCGCGGCTACCTGGCGATCGCGATGATCCTGGTCCTCGTCAGGATCACCCAGATGGCCCTCGCGCACTAGGCCCGGCCGCGCGGGGCGGCGGGCCGCAAGAGCTGACCCGCCGCCCCACGGACCGGGATCCGAGCCGAACGACCGGGTGACACGCACCCGTTCCGGTGCCTGCCGCCACACCGCGGCCCGGATCGAGGTCCGACGCTAACGAGCGCTTTACCTGGTCAGCGAACCTGTGCCACGCCGCCGGGGTGAACCGGAGCACGGGGCCGGTACCGTTCTGCCTGGTGTCACGGACAGCTACCGCGCCTTCCGGGCTCGCCACCTCGATGCACTCGCCGCCGTTACCGGAGCTGTAGCTGCTCTTCCGCCAGTTCATGTTGTCCATTGTTCTTTCGCCACCTTCATTATCAGTTCCTGCGAGGCACCGCGCGGGAGTGCCTCACAGCGCAGCATGTCGGACATCTGCCGCACCCTGGCGACAATCTCCGGTGCGCTTGTCGTCTGCCCCGCCGTGAACGAATCAAGGTGGACGATGGTAGGCCCGCCTTCACGATCGGCGATCGAGACCGCTCCGCCCAGACCGGCATGCGCGCCTATCTCGGCCGGTATCACCTGGATCATCACCTTCGGCTGCTGGCTGATCTCCGCTAGGTGGGTGAGCTGTTCATGCATCACCGCGGGCCCGCCGACGCCGCGGTGCAGGACAGCCTCCGCCATGACCACCGTGACCGATGGCGGCTGCGGGCGGAACAGAACCTGCTGGCGTTCCATCCTGCCAGCTAGAAGCACGTCCGACGACTCGGTTTCGTCCGGCTCTGTCGCCAGGATCGCGCGGGCATACGATTCGACCTGGAGCAGACCGGGGACCAGGATGGGAGCCCAGTAGAACAGCGTGGCCGCCTTCTTCTCCGCCTCCACCCAGTCAACGAAGAACTTGGGGAACGATCCTCCGTTCTTCCTGACGTGCTCGGCCCACTCTTCGATAAGCCCCGTTTCGATCAGCGCGTTGAGCTGCGGGAACTCCCTGGCATAAGCCCTGGCAACGTCTGGGGACGGCGGGCGCCGCCCCGACTCGGCCTTGGTGATGACCGTCCGTTCGTAGCCGAGCTTGTCGGCTAGCTCGTCCTGGCTGGTGATACCCGCCGCTATCCGCGCCCGGCGCAGCACCGCGCCGAGGAACATCGCATCCGGGTCGCGCTCCATCGTGCTCTTTTCCTCTCTAGCGTGGCGGACTGTGGCGGAAAGGTGATCCTCGGCTGCGCCACATGGCAATTGTGCGCTTCGGCTGAGACGTTAGGAAGCGAGATAAAGCCCGCCACCCCGTTAAGGACGGCCAGCCAATGTTGACCACGATAGCCTCAGAGCAAGCGCCCGAAGTAGACCAGCCGAAACACCCCCTGCACGCGCTGACCACGTTCGAATTGCGCGACTACCGCCGCCAGCTGGAGAGCGCCATCGCGTACTGCGGCACGAAGAACCCCGGGCCGGCGGCCCGGGCTGGCCTGCAAGCCAGGCTCGACGACGTGATCGCCGAGCAGGAAGACCGTAAGAGGCTTGCCGATGCCTGACCCCGGTCGACGCCACGACGTCCGGGGGCTGACAGCGAGCGAGCTCGAGCGTACCAAGCGGGAGCTGCAGGCCAGTCTCGCCCTGGTAAGGCCCGACTCGCCCGCGCGCGTGCCGATCCTGGCGCATCTGAGCGCCGTCGATACGGAGTTAACGGAGCGGGCGCGCCGGCCGCGCTGAGCCAACGAGGTGACATCGTGAATCTCACGCCCGGCCAGCTGGCCAGGATCGGGCAGCTGAGCGACCAGTGGTCGTTCCTGTGGGATAAGCGGCGATCCCTGTGGATCGCCGCCGAGGACTGCCCTGATGGCGAGCAGATCGAAGAGTCCGACCTGGACGTCCTGCTGGCCCGTCTGCCAGGCGGCCGACGATCTCCCGTTTACTCGGCAGGCTCCGCAGCACGTGGGGTCCAACAGATTGCCGCCGCCGTCGCTACTGAGAGTGCTTCAGCAACGGAGCCCGCCGATTGTACGCGGGAGCATCTGCGCAACGCCTGAACCGGCCCCATCCCCACTCGCCCGGCGTAGAGCCCGCCCGTTGCAGGCGGGAGCAGAGCGCCAGCGCACCCGCGGCTGGGACAACGCGCCAGTTCCCGCAATGGAGCCCGCCGTTACCGGCGGAAGCAGCATGCGGCGGAAGGCCAGTGTGACTGTGACCGTTATCTGGCGGAATTGGATTGATAGTTGGCGGACAGGATCCAGTTAGTCACTTTCGGTATATATCGGTCCATTTGGCAGAAGAGGTCAAAGGATCTTTGCTGCATGTTGTGCTTATTGGGTGACCATGAGCGACGTGGTGCCGGTGCGGTCGGATTGCTGCGGGCTGGATGAGCTGTTCCTGGCTTACGGGACCGGCGAGGCGGAGCATGCCCGTCTGGAGCTAGGGCCGGAGTGGCCGCGGCGGTGGACGGCCACATGGCGGGTTCCGGGCGGAGATGCGGCGTCCGCGGTCCGGGACCTGGGGCTGGTTCCGGCGGCAGGATGCGAGCCGGTTCGCCGGTTCTCGTGGCGGCGGCGTCAGCGTCACCGGCCGGGGCTGCAGTTCATGGTGTCGACGGGGCGGCTGCACGGGTTCGAGTCGCTGGAGGAGCGGTCACTGCTGCTGGCGCTGGATTTCACCGGGGGCGTGGAAGAGGTCCTGCCGCAGCCGTTCCTGCTCCGGTTCGGGACCTCCGGCGGGGAGTTCCGCGAGCATGTCCCGGACTTCCTGGCAGCGTTCCGCGACGGCTCCCGGTGGCTGTTCGACGTCCGCCCCGCGAGGCTGGTGAAGGAGGCGGACGCGACGTGCTTCGCCGCCGCGGCGGAGGCGGCGCTGGAGGCGGGGTGGCGGTACTCGGTGGTGGCCGGCTGGCGCCCGCATGTGCTGTCGGGGATGGACGCGCTGTCCGCCCAGCGGCGGGATCTGGAGGACCGGCTGGGCCTGCAGAACTGTCTGCTGCGGGCCGTGTCGGCGGGGCCGGCCGCGTTCGGGGACCTGGCTGCGGCGACGCCGCTGCCGGCGGTCGCCCGCGCGCATGCGCTGCACCTGCTCTGGCACCGGCGCCTGGGGATCGACTTGTCACGCCCGATCGGCGACACGTCGCTGGTCTGGCTGGCCGGCGGGAACGGTTGATGACGGACCAGGCCGGGCTCCTGGATCTGTCGGCGGGGTCGGCGCTGCTGCTGGCCGGCACGGAGTGGACGGTGGCGTCCGTCGAGGCCCAGCACGGCCGGGTGCTGCTCAGTTCAGGCGGGGAAGATCGGTGGCGGAGCATCCGGTGGCTGGTGCATCACCCCGACTGCCAGCCCGTCCCGGGTGATGCCGCGGAACCGGCACGGCCGGCCGGGCAGCCTCCGGTCCTGGACGACCTGACCGATTACCAGCGGGAAGTGGTGCGGCTGCGGGTCGCGCACCTGCTGGAGGCCGAGACCGGGTTCCGCAGCGGGGATCCGCTGCAGCCGGGTCCCGGGGAGCCCCGTCCCGTCTATGACCCGCGGGCCACGACGCTGGGGCAGCGGCGGCGGGCCAAGGCCGCCGAGCTGAAGGCCCTCGGCACCGGCGAGGCAGCGCTGCTGGGGCTGGGGCAGGTGAGCGAGCGGACGCTTGAGCGGATGGCGGCCGCATGGAAGGACAGGGGCCCGGGCGGGTGCATCGACGGGCGGTGGGTGCGGGCGGGAGGAGGGCATCCCAGCGTCACCGAGGAAGTACGGGAGGCGATCTTCGCGGTCCGGGCCGAGACCAGGAACCGGTCCAGGGTCAGCATGAAGGCCAGGTGCGTGCTGATCGCCCAGTACGCCGCCGAGAAGTTCGGGCCGCAGGTCCCGGTCCCGGGCTACTGGACGCTGCGGGAAGTCTGGCGGGAGTGGTTCGGGCCGGGCGGCACCCGCCCGCGCTATGACCGGGCGGCCGCTGATATCGGGGCATCGAAGGTGCACGTAGTGGTGCACCGGCCTGGCCAGGTCATCGCGCTGGACACCACGCCGCTGCCGGTGAAGGTCCGCGACGGCGTGTTCGGCGACCCGGTATCGGTGCACCTGACCCTCGCGCTGGACCTGTTCACGCACTCGGCGGCGGCGTTCCGGCTCACGCTGGTGTCGGACACCTCGGTCGACATCGCGATGCTGCTGCGCGACGTGATGATGCCGCTGCCGATGCGGGACGGCTGGGGGCCCGAGATGGAATGGCCTTATCCCGGGGTGCCCGCCAGCGTCGTCGCGGACTTCGCCGGGCACCGGGTCGCCGGGCTGCCATTCTTCGCGCCGGAGACCGTCACCACGGACCACGGGGGTCCGTATAAGAGCCATGCCGTCGTGTCGGCGCAACAGGCGCTGGGCTGCAACATCCTCCCTGCCCGGGCGCTGCGCCCGCAGGACAAGGCCGCTTGCGAGCGGGCATTTGGGGCACTGCGGAGCCTGCTGTTCGAGCAGCTGCCCGGTTACACCGGCGTCGACGTCGCCGACCGCGGCGCCGATCCCGAGGCCGACGCGGTGCTGACGATGGAACAGATGGAGCGCCTGGTCGCGGAGTGGGTCATTTCGGTCTGGCAGAACCGGGTCCTCGGGGAACACGCCCCCGCCTGGGGGCCGGGCGAGAGGCACAGCCCGAACACGCTGTTCGCCGCCGCGATGAACCAGGGCGGGTTCGCCCTGCAGATCCCCAGGCCGGAACTGTATTACGAGCTCCTCCCGGCGCATTACGTGAAGATCCACGCCGAGCGCGGGGTGAAGATCGGCGGGCTCTGGTACGGCAGGTCCGATCCGGCGCTGAAGCCCTACGAGGGGAAACTGCCCGGCCGGGGCGGGCAGCACAAGGGCAAGTGGGTGATCCGCGGCGACCGCCGCGACCGGCGGGCGGTGTTCTTCCAGGATCCCGCCGATCCGGCGAAGTGGCACGTCCTGCGGTGGAACGGGCTGCCGCCCGAGGGTGAGATCCCCGCCTTCTCCGACAAGACCGCGGAGGAACTGCTGCGCGAGGCCCGCGCCGGCGGCCTGTCGCCCCAGTCCGATGCTGACCTGCTGCCGGTGCTCCTGAAGCTGCTCGGCGGCCTGGTTCCCTCCGGGAAGTGGCCCAGCCAGCTGGGCAAGAAGGAGAAGAAGGGCCGCGCCCGCGAGACCGCCCAGGGCGACCAGGCGGCCAGCGACCGGTACGGCTCCGTGCCCGCCGCGGCCAGGCGGGCGGAAGGCAGCGAGGGGAATGTCGTCCCCCTGCGCTGGCCGGAGCAGGCATCCCAGGCCGGTGACGCCCTCGACGCCGAGCGCCGGCGCAGGCGCGAGCAGGCCGTCCCGCAGCGGCCCGCCCCGCCCGGGTCGCTCGGTGACCGGCTGCGTTCCACCAGCCTGCTGGCGCTCCCCGAGGAGGACGAGCAGTGACCGGGGACGTCCCGGAGCCCGGCACGGAATCCGGGCACCCGGCTGCTCACACTGCGTCGTTCCTGCCGGGGCCGGTGCCCGACCGCACCGTCTGGGACGGCTGGAACCGGTGGCGGCTGACCCGCCGGGACTTCGCCCCGGCCCCGGTGATCACCGCCGCGGAGCATGCCCGGATGACGCCGCGGCAGCGCCGCCTGCACGACCTGCACCGGATGGCGGCCCATTCCAACCTGGCGATCCAGGAAACGCCGATGAGCGCTTACGTCTCCCGGAAGATGCGGTCCCTGATCGAGTCCGGCGCTTTCTGCCGCGGCCCGGACACCCGGCCCGGCCTGATGGTCAACGGGGGCGGCTGCCAGGGCAAGACCGAGACCGCCTGCGAGGCCCTCGCCTGCTTCGAGGACGAGTGGCTCGCCCTCTACGCCCAGAACCCGTCCGCGGTCGCGGGGACGCTGGACCTGCACGCGCCGGCCGCCTACGTCCGCACCCCGGTCAAGGCCACCCCGATCTCGGCCTGCCAGCGGATCCTCGACTTCTACGGCGAGGACTACAAGGGCATGCGGCAAGAGGACCTCATCCGCACCGTCAAGAACGCGGTCTGCGACCACGGCACCAAGGCGATCGTGATCGACGACGTGACGAGGCTCAAGCTCCACCGCGAGGCCGACCAGGACGTCCTCGATCTCATCCGGGAGCTGATGAGCCTGCCCGTCACGCTCATCCTGGTCGGGGCCGGGATCCCGAAATCCGGGCTGCTGCGCGACGGCCGCAAGGACCCGCGGACCGGCCAGTGGCTGTTCCCCCCGGTCAAAGACCGCGGCAAGAGCCGCAACGACGACGCCCCCGGCCAGACCGACCTGCGGTTCGACCTCATCGACCTCGACCGGTTCAGCTACGCCACCCCGGACGGCATCGCCGCCTGGACCGCCCACCTCGTCGGCATCGAGCAGCAGCTCCGGCTCCTGCACGGCTGCGACGGCATGCTCAGCGACGGCGACATGCCCGAGTACCTGTTCCGCCGCACCGGCGGCATCGTCGGCCTGCTCAGGAAACTCATCCAGGAAGGATGCCGCCACGCCATCGAGACCGGCAGCGAGCAGATCACCATCGATCAGCTCGACACCCTGGTCCTAAGCCCGGCTGACCTGCCTGGCCTCGATCCCGGTGCGGGCGAGGTTCCCGATATCCCCGCAGCACCCGCCCCGGCCACCCGGAAACAGCGCAAGCCTCGCAACACCGTCTTCGACGACCACGGCATTCCCGCCTCGGGGACCGGGGGCTGACCGGCGATGCCTGCTCCCCGCCCGCTCACCAGGAGCCTGATCCCGGTCCCCGGCGAGTCGCTGCCCGGCTTCCTCCTGCGGCTGTCTTACCGGCTGAACCTGCCGCCCGCACGAATCGCCGATCTGGCCGGCCTGAGGTCGGCGGGTGTCAGAGGATCGCGGCTGCCCCCGATCCTGGCGGCCGGGATCCCGGCACCAGCTCTTCCCGTCTTCACCAGCGTGACCCGGCTCACGGACAGCCAGGCCGGCGAGCTCGGCCTGGCCACCTGGCGAGGACGCTACCCGGTCCCCGCCGCCGGCACCGCTACCGGTTACCGGCGGCTGGACAGCCGGCTGGTCTTCGCCCCGGCGACACGCTTCTGCCCGGAGTGCCTGGCCGGCGACGGATCAGCCGTCCAGGAATCATTCGGCGGCCCCTGGCTGAAGGCCTGGCACCTGCCCGTCGTCTTCGCCTGCCCCGTTCACCAGCGGCTCCTGGAGCACCGCTGCCCCGACTGCGGCAAGGTGGTCCGGGGATCCCGCGCCCAGTCCGCTGTCCTGCCGGCGATGTGGGTGGCCGGGCTCCACCCCGCTCAGTGCCGGGCAGAGCTCATCCCGAGCAGCGGCGGGCGATCTCTCCCCGCCTGCTGCGGAGCCAGGCTCGACCAGGCCAGGCACGGCCGGCGGGCGAGCACCAGCCTCATCGCCCTTCAGGCCAAGATCCTTGATCTCCTCCGCCCAGACGGTCCCGTCAGCACGCTCAGCGCCGGACTGCCAGCACCGCCGGTCCGCTACTTCGCCGACCTCCGCGCACTCGGGCTGCTGGCCTGCTCGACCTGGCCGGCGGCCCGGCCCCTGAGCCCCGCCGAAGAAGCCGCGTCCGCCGTCGACGAGCACGTCGCCGCGCTCCAGCGGGAAGCCGGCGGCCAGCAGGCTACCTCTGTCTCCGCATCCCGCGTCAGGTCCGGTATCCCTCCCATGGACGCCGCGGCCAGCGGCTGCCTCGCACACATCGCAGACCAGATCCTTGCCGGCAGCCCCGACGAGGTCCGCGAGCAGCTAAAGCTTCTCCTCCCAGCCGGCAGATGGAAGGAAAGCCCGACTTACTGGGGCCTTCGCGCGGCCAGGTCGGCGACTCCGTGCTCTGAGGGCCTCTATACCGCTTACGCTCCGCTTCTGTGGGGATTCACTAAGTCCGGCAGCCGGCCGTCAGGCCGGCGCAACGCCACTATCCATCCTCAACGCTGGGGTCCTGAGAACATCCCGGCCTTCCTCCCCGAAAACTGGCGCAACCGCCACCTCATGCCGCTCGCGGACGTCAGTCCCAGGTTCATCCGGCGCACCGCAGCACTGCGGCTCGTCCAGATGGCCGCCGGCGGATCCCTCGGCGAGGCGGCGGGATTCCTGGGAATCGCATCCACCGATGCAACCTGGTCCGGCAAGAGCAGGATCTACGCCGTGACAGGGCGCGTCCACACCGCAGCCAGGCAGCAAGCCGATCCGCTCGGCTTCGAGACCGCATTGCAAGCCCTCGCCCGTGAACTTGACGATCCCGCTACGCCGCTGGTCAACTACCAGAAGCGCCGCGAGGCCCTGGAGACCTGGTGCATCAGCGAGGAAACCTGGGCCGGCCTGACCGCACGACTGCCGCACGTTCCTGACTCTCGACGACCAGACTTCGGGGACTGCCAGCGCCAGGTCGCCTCCATCTACGTCTGGGTCCAGCTCACCTCCGGCGAGCACAGCTTCGCCCCGCGCCCCATCGAAGCCGTCCAGCCTCCCGAGATTCGGGAAAACTGGAAACGCCGACGGCGGAGCGCCATCTGGGCCCGGATGCACGGCTGCCCTCCAGGCCCCCGCTATTCCAGCCTCAAGGCTGAGCTCAACGCCCTCGCAACCTCGCTTGCCCGGACTATCGATTCAGCGCGGCCAAGCCGAAGCCGAGAAGCGCGATGACCGATATATACCGAAAGTCGCCAGCAGGGGCTCGTCCGCCAACTACCAACCCAATTCCGCCAGATAACGGTCACAGTCACAGCCAGACTCCTATCACCGGTTCCCTGGGTGCGCCCGGCAGAAAGGCGGCTGCGGTCAGGGTCCGGTCAGTCAGCCCACACGATGTGGAAGATGCGGATCAGGCCTGCCACTTCATCGAACCAGAATGACAAGAACCCATAGCCGTGGCCGAGTGTCGTCTCGCGGAACGCCGGATCATGCCCGGGAGCCATCACGACCGCGTCCCATGGTTCGTCAGCCAGTACTACGACGCATTCCACTAAAGGCGTCGAAGGCTTCGGGTGGCAGGCCGTTGAGCTGGACCAGCGCCTGGCCGCCGAACTCGATCCGGTAACTCACCTGCTCAGCCGTCGGCGCCTGGCCGCCTCGACCTTCGCGTCCCAGTCCGTGATGACATCCGCAGCCGATGCCCACTGGCCGCTTCCGGTCCGCGCGGCTTCGCGCGCGGCCTCGTAGCCCGGACTTGCGTAGGCGGCCGCGCGCAGCCGCCACAGCCGCAGCATCTGATGAAGCAGCCGGTAGTGTTCCGGGTGGCAGGCGTCGTTGACGGCGGCCTGGTACTCGGCCAGGAATTGCGCGTGATAGGCGGCGGGCAGGATGCGCAGGATCTCGATGGGGTCGTCCGGGTCGTGATCGTCGAGCGGCTGCGCGGTCATATGCCTTAGCGTACGACCTTCCGGGCCGCGGCGGTTGACCGTACCGACGTGCTGCTTGTCGATCCTGGTCAGCTTTACGCGTGACGCCGTCATGGCGCACGCACCTTCCATTGAGACAGATGGGCCAGGATGGACTGGTTCGCCTCCCAGCCATCGGGGAACTTGACCGGGACGTTCAGGTGGACCGGCTCGGTGGAGGGATGCGCGTCGAGCAGTTCGGGGATGCCGGGCAGCCCGCCGGCCTGCAGGATCGCGCGGATCGCCTGGGCTTGATCGCGGTGAGCCGTCCTCACCGCGATGCGATCAGCGGTGACCGGGGCTCCCGCCGCCACCCGTTCGGAAAAAGAAAGGGCACCGCGCTGCACGGTCCGTGCGGCCAGGGCGGCGCACGCGCCGACCGCCTCCGCGTCGGTGCGCAGGGTGTGCCGGGCCGGGAACTCGTACAGGGCCCAGCCGGAGGCGGCGGCCGTCTCTACGGCAAGATCAAGGGCATTCTTGCCGAACGGGCGGGTGCTGAACTCCACCCGGCGCTGTTCCGCCCCGGTAGCGGAGCGGAATCCCGTGAAGGGGTAGAACGCCGCCGGATTGTCGGTGCTCCGTGGCATGGTGGCGGCCATGACGGATAGGAGGCAGGATGGCTGTCGTGAGCATCGCGGAGGCATGGCCGGCGGCGGGCCGGCCGTTCACCGTCACCGATCTGGACCGGATGCCCGATGACGGGCGCCGGTACGAGCTGCTGGACGGGACGCTTATCGTGAGCCCGCGGCCGACTAATCCGCATCAGGAAGTGGCGATGGAGCTGGCGGTCCGGCTCCGGCGCGCATGTCCCGGCCACCTGCGGGTCATCCCGGAACCGGCGGTCCAGCTTTCCGCGACGACCGAGTTCAACCCGGACATCGCGGTCATCCAGCGCGAGCAGGTATACGCCGCCAAGTGCACCGTGCCGCCGCTGCTGGTGGTGGAGATCCGGTCGCCGAGCACCGCCCTGATCGACCTCGGCCGCAAGAAGCACGCCTACGAGCAGTTCGGCATTCCCGTGTTCTGGGTCGTAGATCCCCGGGTGAACAAGCCGTCGCTGACCGTTTTCGAGCTGGCCGACGGATGCTACCGGCAGACTGCGTGCGTTAGCGGCGACGAGCTGTACCGGGCACAGCGCCCGTTCCCGGTCGAGGTGGTTCCGTCCGCGCTGGTCGCGGGCCTGGTGACCGACTGAGTCGCCCAGGCTGTCAAGCGCAGGGACTCCATTTTGTCGCGAGCCATTCCAGGTCCGTTTCATCCCTGGCCCGCCCCTGTTGCTCGCGGGCGAAGAGCGCGTCGGTCTTGTCCAGGACGAGCGTGTACGGGCGGCCTTGCCGCCTGGTCACGTGGGTAACGGGCAGTTCGGCGGCGTCGATCCGGGAGTGGACGTGCTGCCTGCCCTGCTGGGCGAGCGGCCACTCGAAGGTGCGCCGGCTCTTGTCCCCCAGGAACTCGCCGAGGGTGCCGCACAGGTGGCATGTGCAACCGCCCGGGGGCAGCTCGATCGACCAGTCGCCGGACACACGCTGCGGGCGGGCGAGCCGGGCGCGGAGCCGTGCTGCGCAGTCGGCGGCCAGGTCGCCGAACCCAGCGTCACCGCGTGCGCCGTCCCGGGGCGGCGGCTCCGCCGCCGCACGCAGCGCCGACATTTCCAGCGCGGTCACCGCGTCTTCCTGTCCCCGGATATATCTGCAAACAGTGTCACGTGCGCCGGCTGCCCCGATCGCGGCGGCGGCTAGCAGCATGGAGGCGAGCGGTCTGCCGAGGTCGCCAAGTCTCTTGTCACGGTAGCTGGGCGACGACGCGGATCCCGTGCCGATGTCCTTGCCGATCCACTCCCACGCCAGGTCGAGGAGCCGCTGCGCGGCTACCGCGCCGACACTGCCCGTGGCGTGCAGCCCCGCGCACAGGCCGGGCAGCGAGTCCGCCACCCACTGCGGCCGGTCCTGTCCCCCGCCGTATACCCGGGCCGGCTGATCCCCGCCGAACCACGTCCGCAGCAGTTCCGCCGTCCACTGCTGACCGTACCCCGCCGCGATCTTCCCGAACGGGTTCACGTACGCGTCAGTCAGGTTCTCGATACGGAACGGGCGCAGCAGCATCGCCGCGCTTTCCGCGTCAGCCACGGCCTCCGCCGCCCGCAGTGCCTTGCCGAAAATCCCCGAGACCCTGCCTCTGTCCTCTGGTGCCCGCCCGCGCAGGACCCTGTCCCAGAAGGGCGCGAGCGTCGCCGCGGCGGCCCGGGTGCCCGGCACGTCGCCTGCCGACGCCATCGCCGCGAGCTCGTCAAGGGCCCAGGCCGGGGAGGTTTCAGCGCGGTTCGCGAAGGCCTGCTCACGGGGCCACACCACGACCGCCGCCCGGTGGTACCAGCGGTCCAGCGTGTTGCCCCAGTTGCCCATGTAGCCCTCGTACTCCGAGGAGTAGGGCTCGAGGTCGCCAGTCTCGGTGGACGCGCACACCTCATCGCCGTCCACGGACAGCGAGGTCTCCTCCAGGCGGGTACCGTCTGGCCCGGTCCAGTGGGTGACAGATACCTCGGAGTCGATCAGTTCCTGGATGTCGTACTCGCGTTCGCCGCCGCTTGCGCCGCCGGAGTACTCGTCATCGTCTTCGTCGTAGTCGTCATACCAGCCCCGGCGTCGCCGGTATCCGTAGCCTTCATCGGCCGGCAACGCGCTGTGCGTCGTCTTGACGTCGGCGAGCGAGAGGATGGCCTCGCAGCCCGCTTGATCCGCGGCGGCCCGCAGCAGGGCAACCCGGCTCGCGTCCGCGCCTTTCAGCCGCCGCCAGTTCAGCCCGCGGGGCGTGTACTCGTGGTCGAGGAGATAGACGAGCCGGTTCGGCGGGTCAGTCGCGGATCCGCCGTAATAGCGGGGCACCGGCGTGCTGAAGTGCTCGCGGAGGAGATCCGCCAGTTCGGCGGCGATTCCGCCGTCACCCTCCGGGCGGCTGGTGTCGCCGTGCAGGAGCAGGTTGTACGCGAGCGTAATCCGGTGCCCCGACAGCACTCTGAGGACCTCGTGCCGGCAGTCGGAATAGAAGGCGACCAGCGACAACGCCGCCTTCGATCCCCGGTAGGCCTTCCACTCCCCGTTGTGCCCCACCATCAGCTCGCCGCCGGTGTAGCCGGACGGCAGGGTCACCACCAGGGTGCCGACCATCGAGTCGTCTTTCTCGGAGTCCTGGTGGGCGAGGAAGTGCTGGTTCGTCTCATAGACCAGCAGGGAGTGAAGGTCGGCGGTCAGCTCGGCGGCGTTCGGCAGTCCCAGCTCCTCTTTTACCGTCGCGAGGATGACCTTCAGCGTGGCCTCATTCCACGCGGCGCGGACAAGGTGCCTGGGAATCTCCCATGTGTCGCGGACGTCCGGGTCGGTCAGCGTCTGTTCGCCGCGGCCGAACCGGGCGGGCCGGCCGAGACCGGCAAGCTTGCGGGCTTTCGCAGGAGTCACCGGGAACCTGACGGGTCCGAAGCCCTCGACCTCCAGGCTCAGGTCGTCCGTCCTTGCCGTCAGCTCTACGCTGAACGCGGTCTGCACGTCGCCGCGCAGCGTCCTGGCCAGCCGGTCACGCGCCGCCGTCGCCATGCGCTTGTGCCTCCCTCCCGTATCCAGGAAGCGTGGTGCTTCTAAGCGACCTTATACAGCCGCCGTAGGCCACGAGACATGGTTCCGCAGAGCCAGCGGATACTCTGGTCACCGCACCGCGGCCTCGAGCAGGGCGCGGGCGGCTGCGGCCTTGGCCCCGGTCTTTGGTCCCCGCGCTGCCGACGCGGTCAGTTCGCCGGGCATGCCTGACAGCCGGCCTGTCGCGACAGCACGGAAGACCGGGCATGCACCAGGCGATACCCCGCCTTCTGTCGCTGGTCGCGGTGCGCAGCGGAAGCCCGCTCGTGCTGACCGACGTGGCCCGGTCGGCCGACCTGAACCGGGCCACCGCCCGGAGCTACCTCACCTATCTCGACATCGTCTTCCTTACCGCCGAGGTGCCCCTGTGGTCCACGAACCTCACCTCGAGGCTGTCGAAGACGCCGAAGGCCTACGTCACTGACTCCGGCCTGGCCGCGCACCTGCTCGGGGCGTCGGCCGCAGACCTCCGCCGTACCGGGCACCCGGCCTTCGGCACCCTGGTCGAGACGTTCGTGCTGACCGAACTGATGAAACTGAAACCGGTCACCGAGATCAACGTGCCCATCTGGCACCCACGCGACCGGGAAGGCCGGGAAATCGACTTCATCTTGGAAGGACCCAGCGGCGCCGTGGTAGGCATCGAGGTCAAAGCCTCGGCATCACCAGGAGCCGATGCGGCCCGGCACCTGCGCTGGCTGAAGGGGCAACTCGGCGATAAGTTCACCGCCCGGCATCATCGTTCATCTCGGCGCCCGGAGCAGTTCGTTCGGCGACGGCATCTACGCGCTCCCGGTATCAGCGCTCTGGGGCCACGCCACTCTGTAGCCCGTTCGGCGGGCAGCATCCCGGCAACCCCGGGGCTTCTATGCCCTCGGTTTCGGGCTGGTTTTTGCGACGGAACATGGCACAAGTGGAACGGCTCGCGAGTGCTCGTTTCCATGCCCTCGGTTTCGGGCTGGGCTTTGCGACTCGACAACGGAGACGGCACCAAGACCCCGAACTACCCTCGGTTTCTATGCCCTCGGTTTCGGGCTGGGCTTTGCGACGAACGGCCACATGTGGTCGCTGCAGACGCGGCGGTTTCTATGCCCTCGGTTTCGGGCTGGGCTTTGCGACCGTGGGAACCTGGGCCAAGCTCGACCGCGAGTCAAAGGTTTCTATGCCCTCGGTTTCGGGCTAGGCTTTGCGACCTGGCCATCTGAGGAGACATCACCGTGGTGGGAACCACCTACGTAAGGCACACTGCTGTGCGCGCGGGCGAGACGCTCAGCATCAGCGAGCCGTTCTCCGTCCGGATCGACGTCGCCGCCCTCCGTGACCAGTAAGCCTCAGCCGGGCACGACGAGCCGGTTCATGCCTTGCGGGCCACTCCGGCGGCGGCCAGCCCGAGGACCGGATGATTGTTCACGCCCAGGGTGCCGGGATCCGGGCGCCAGCCGGGCACGAGCACCACGCCGGGATCGACCAGCTCCAGTCCGTCGAACAGGTCCCGGATCTGCGCGAACGTCCGGAACTTGGTGCGTCCGAGGCCCTGCTGCATCGCCGCCTGCAATGTGGCGGACGCGGGGTCCTCGCTGTCCAGCATGTGATGGATGAAGACGTAGCTGCCGGACGGGAGCGCCTCGTACAGGGTGGTGATGAGCTCGGCCGGTTTCTCCTCGTCCAGGATGTAGTGCAGGATGCCGCAGAGCAGCAGGCCGATCGGCTCGTGCCAGTCCAGGTGCTCGCGCACGCCGGGGTCGGTGAGGATGGCGGCCGGTTCCCTGAGGTCGCCACCCACAGCAAAGGTCACCTTGTCGTCGGCGAGCAGGGCGCGGGCGTGCGTGAGGACGACGGGATCGTTGTCGAGGTAGACGACCCGGGTGGCCGGGTCGATCCGGTGGGCGATCTCGTGCACGTTCTCCGCGGTGGGCAGGCCCGACCCGATGTCCAGGAGCTGCCTGATGCCCGCCTCGCCGACCAGGAAACGGACGGCCCGGCCGAGGACGTCACGCTGGGCCCGCACGCCCACCTGGACCGCGGGCAGCCGGGCGATGATCTG
>WNFY01003142.1_pt1 | contig 15490 bp, 7 predicted proteins | sample 5400091 | NCBI WGS metagenome assembly WNFY01 (sample SAMN13153364, study PRJNA577476) | soil metagenome | isolation source: 60 cm soil or saprolite under grassland replicate 1 | place: USA:California | collected 2016-06-15 | reverse complement strand
CCCGACTTCGGCGTATCGATAGGCTAGGCCGGCCCGCCACGCCGGGACCGCCGGAAGCTGCGCCACAAACGCCTCCGTGGCAGGCAACATCTCCGCGAGATGGCCCTGCTCGCGCCGGATGGAGAACAACTGCACCGAATACATCTGGAGAAAGTTGTCGGGATCGGCGCGACGGCCCGTTTCGAATGCCTTAAAGGCGAGTTGCTCAGCCTCAAGGAGCCGTCCGTCGAATAAAGCCTGCATGGCCCGGAACAGCTCGGCCTGCCAGATCCATCTGGGTATGCGCAATTCTGCGGCCACCGATTCGAATTTGTCGATATCGGCGTTTGCTGCTTCCACCTCGCCACGGATAATCTGTATCGTGCCGCGCGCAAACAAGCCTCTCAGCAATAACTCGTTGTCTTCTGTCTCTTCCGCTAGGCTGACGAGTTCTTCGGCCATTGCCAGCCGTTGATCCACGTTGACGAGATCTATCGCCCCATACAGGCTCGCGAACAGGCTTCTGGTCAACGCCTCTCGATCACCGACCCGACGCGCTATATCGACGGCTTCGCCGCAGTTTGCCCGAAGCTCATCCTGCGAACGGAAGTAGACCGCGATTCCGCGCTGGGCGAGCAGCCGCGCGCGCAGCGAGCTGTCCTCCGGTCCGATGCGGGCGAGCGCCTCGTCGAGCCTGTTTAGCTTCTGCTGATCGACAAAGCCGATAGGAAGAAGCTCCGCGAAGCCCAGGGCCGCGCGGGCCAATCGTTCGGGATCATTCAGCGTCCGTGCTATCTCGATCGCGCGGTCATAGGTTTGTTGCGAGCCCTCCCCATCACCAGACTGCATTCGAGCGTCACCTAAGGCCATCAGCAGCTCGTAGCGAGCCGCCTGGTCCATTGTCTCTTTCAGCTCGAGCGCTTGCAGCCCACGCTCGTAGTGAGCCGCCGCGTCCTCATACGCGAAGAGGCGCATCGCCCGGTCGCCCGCTCGTTTCGCGTAATCGACCGCCCTCTCCACATCCCCAGCCGGGGCCGCTTGGCAGAAGTGGTAGGCCAGTTGCGGCAGATTGCCCTCCGAATCCAACTCCTCCAGCGCCTCGCCGATCTGGCGGTGCAGCCGCACGCGCCGCATCGTGGTCAGCTCCTCGTACAGCGTCTCGCGGATCAGGGCGTGCGAGAACCAGTACTGGTCGATCGAACGCGGCAGCTCCGCGATGACGCGGGCGCCCATCGCCTCCTCCATCGCCTCCAGCAGGCGGTCGCCCTTCACGTCCGAGACCTTCTCGAGGAGGCGGAGGCCGAACTCGCGGCCGATCACGGAGCCCGTTGTCAGCACGCGGTTGCACTCCTCCGAGAGGTGATCGAGGCGGCGCCCGACGACTTCCTTCACGCTTTGCGGGATCGTCACGCTCCACGACGAGACCGACTCCGCGTGCTCCAGCCGCCCGTCGGCTACCAGCAGGCGGACGATCTCGTTGACGAAGAATGGATTGCCCTCCGTCTCCCTGTACACCGCCTTCACCAGCGCGTCCGGCGGCGAGGTGCCAGCGGTTACTTCCACGAAGCGCCGCAAGTCGTTTTCCGTCAGGCCGCGCAGCAGCACACGCTGACTCAGGTTCTCGCGGTTCAGCTCCCCCAACGCCTGCGCAAGCGGGTGTTGGCGCCGCAGCTCTACGTCACGGTAGGTGCCGAGTACCATCAGGCGGCTGCTCCGCAGATCACGAGCCAGGAACTGAAGCAGGAGCAGTGAAGGCTTGTCGGCCCAGTGGAGGTCGTCAAGAACGACCATCAGCGGCGCGCCCTGCGACGCGTGTTTCAGGAACGTCGTAATACTGTCGAATAGCCGGAAGCGGGCCTGCTCAGGCTCGAGCGCCGGCGGCGCCGGCAACCCCGGCAGCCGCTCCTTTACCTCCGACACCACCTGCGCGATGTCCGCGGCCCCCGGCCCCATCTCCGACATCAGCTCCTTCGGCTCTTTGTCGTGCGCGTAGGAGCGGATGATCTGCACCCACGGCCAGTAGGCGGGCGCGCCTTCGCCCTCGTAGCAACGTCCCCACAGCACCTGGACGTTGCGAAGGCGCGCGTACGTCGCGAACTCCTCGGAGGTGCGTGTTTTGCCGATCCCCGGCTCGCCCACGAGCATCATCAGCCGGCCGCGGCCCGACAGCGAGTCTTCGAGGCCGGCGCGCAGTTCGTCCATCTCCTTCTCGCGGCCGACGAAGATGCCGGCGGCCAGCCGGTCCAGCGGGTTGACGTCGGACTCCGCCGCGACCGGTGTGGTCGTCGAAGCCGTCGCTACGATCGCCTGCAGCGCCTGTGGGATCGCCGCAGCGCTCTCTGGCCGCTCGTTCGGGTCCTTGGCGAGGAGGCGCAGCACCATTGACTCCAAGGCGCGCGGCACTTCGGGGTTGTGCCAGGACGGCGCGACCGGCGCGGTGTTGATGTGCTGCGAGATGATCGCCACCGGGTCGTCGCCGAGGAAGGGGGCGCGACCGGTCACCATCTCGTAGGTCACGCACCCCAGCGAATAGAGGTCGGAGCGGGCGTCCGGCTGGCGTCCGAGGGCTTGCTCTGGGGCCATGTAGGCGACAGTGCCGACCATCATCCCTTCCATAGTTAGCCGCGAGCGGTCCAGCGACACCGCCAGCCCGAAGTCGCCAATCTTGGGCACACCATCCTCCGACAGCCAGATGTTCCCCGGCTTGAGATCACGGTGGATGATGCCCCGGCCGTGAGCGTGGACGAGCCCCTGTACGACCTGCCAGGCGATTTGCATCGCGTCGAGGATGGGAAGGCGACGGTTCGGCGCCTTGCTCAGCATCCCGTCCAGGTCGCCGCCGCCCATGTACTGAGAGACGATATACGGCTGCACTCCGTCGTCGCCGATGTCGAACACCGTGACGATGTTCGGGTGATCACCGAGCCGCCCCATCGCCTGCGCCTCCCGTTTTACGCGGGAGAGCCCGGCTTCGTCGAGGCCGTCCGTCTTGATGACGGCGACGGCGACGTCGCGGTCCAGCTTCGTGTCGTGCGCCAGGTAGACGCGCTTACGCCCGCCCTCGCCGAGGAAGCCCTTCACGGCGTAGCGGCCATCGCCGAAGGATGAAGGGAGAGCGGGCGCGGGCGTAGGCGTGGCCGTCTGTGATGTGGAGGCTGTGAGCGCCGCACCGCACTCGTGGCAAAACTTGATTCCCGGTGGATTCGCGCTGCCGCAGCCGGCGCACGTGACCTCCGTCTTCAGTGCTGTCCCGCACTCCCCGCAGAACTTGACGCCCTCCGGGTTCGCTCTCCCGCAAGACTGGCAATTCATCCTACTCGCTCCAATTCACCGCCCAGATCTCATGCTTGCCCGACAACCCCTTTAACTCCACCGTCCGCTTCTCGCCCCACGAAACATCCGATCCCGCCAACAGTGCCTTCAACACTCCGGACGCCAGTATCTCGCCTCCCTGTGCTTTCGATGCGACCCGCGCCGCCATGATCACGTTGCGGCCGAAGAAGTCCTCGCCCTCCTTGATGACCTCGCCTGCGTGGAGGCCTATGCGTACCTTCACAGGCTCGTCCGTCGAGCCGTTTCGCTCAAATAACGTCTTCTGAATGGCCGACGCGCACGCCAGCGCCTTCCCAGCGCTCTGAAAGGCGACCATGAAGCCGTCACCCTCGCTCTTCACTTCGAAGCCTCCGTGCGCCTTCAACTTCTGACGCACGATGGTGTTGTGCTCGCGCAGCAGCTCCATCCAGCGCTGGTCTCCCAGCCGCTCGGTCAGGACCGTCGAGCCCTCGATGTCGCTGAACATTATCGTGACAGTGCCGTCGGGCGCGGCGTGCGGACGCAGGTCCGGCTGAACCGCCAGGACCTCCTTCGCGACCGTGTCGATCGAGGTCAGGAGGTCGCTGCCTTCGATCCCTTGCGCCTTGAGCTTGAGGGCCAGCGCCTTCTCCGTGAGCAGCTTCATTCCCAGCTCCTGGGCGGTATTCAGCGCTTCCGCCAGCAGGCGCAGCGCCTTCTCGCAGTCGCCGCGTTCGTCGCGCCGGACGAGCATATCGGCGTACTGGCACTGCGTCCACGCCAGTATTGGACGGGCGCCCATCTTGGTGCTCATCGCCAGTGCATCCTCGAAGTGCAGTTCGGCTTCGCCCCATCGCTGCGTCACCGCGGCCAGGACTCCCAACTGACGCGACACGGAGCTCTCGTTCGCTAAAGGGCCGAGCATGGGGTTGGTTCCGGCGTAGGGCAACAGAGCCTCATAGAGCACCTCGGCGCGTGCCTGATCGGCCAGACGGGCACAGGTCTCGGCGAGATAGACAGCAGCCACTGACCAGCCCGAGACGGAGTCCAGCACACCGGTGAAGCCGTCCGCCGCCAGCCGCTCGAACTCATCTCTCGCATCCGCCTCGCGTGCCATATCGCAGTAGAGGTGTGCAAGCGGGGCCCGCCAGGCGGGGACTGCGGCGAACCGCTCGGCAAGCTCGTCGTACAGGCTCTCGGCCTCCTCCAGCCGCCGTTGATCCCTACGGAGTTGCGCCAGCAGCAAAATCCGAAACTCGATCATCGTCTCATCCTGTGACCGCTCCGCCAGTGGCAGGACTTCCTCGATCAGTCGCTCGGCCTCCGCGTAACGGCCGTAGGCGACGGCGCGCGACGCCCGGTAGACTAGAGTCCAGCCATAATACACCGGCCGCCGCAACTCCTCCGCCAACCGCGCGAAGTGTTCTACCTCCCCGTCGGTACCAGGGGCATCGCCGGCCTGAAATAGGACGACATAGCGGGTAAAGTGACCCCATATCTCTCGCTCTTTATCGCCCGCCTGCTCTGCCACTTGCGCCAGCTCCAATGCCGCGGCCGACTGCTCCTTGCCCCCCTCTCCCCAGAAGGCAAGAAACCGCGACCACAAGGCATCGGCAAGGCCGGAGGCGTCACCCGTACGCCGCGCAACCGCAACAGCCTTGGCGCTAACTTCCTGGGCCTTGCTTAAGTGGTTGGAAAAGAATGCGTCTATCGCCAGGCGGCCCAGCATCCTCGCGCGTAGCGCGCTCTCGTCCTCATCTATCGCTTCAAGGGCTTCCTCCAGGAGGCTGACCAGCCGTTCGTCGGATGCGCCGAACGCGGCCCACGGAGGCCCCCCAAAGCCGATCGCGGCGCGGGCCAGCCGCACTGCGTCTCTCAGCTTCCGCGCGGTGCCCGATGCGCGCAGAAACACCTCCTTCGCCCTGTCACGGTCGCCGGCCTTATTGTGCGCCTCGCCGAGGGCAAGGAGCAGTTCGCAGCGCTGCGACTCGTCCGGCCGCCCCTTAAGTTCGTGCGCTTGCAGGGCGATGTCGTAAAGACCGGCAGCCTCCTCGTACGCCGTCAGTGATAGCGCACGCGCCGCGGCGCGGGTGGCGTAGTCGATCGCCTTGTCGACGTCGCCACCAGGAGCGCCCTGGAAAAAGTGGTGGGCCAGCGCCGGGAGGTGCGGCTCCAGGTTCGCTGCGTAGACCCGCTCCATCGCCTCTCCAACCTGCCGGTGGACGCGGACACGGCGGGGAGTGTTCAACTCGCTGTACAACGTCTGGCGCATGAGCGCGTGGTTGAACTCATAAACGCCGCTGTCGGCGCCGCTGCGCTCCCGAATAACGAGGGCTCGGAGCGCCTCGTCCAGCAAGTCCAGCAGTCGCCCCTCCTCCTCACCGTTGACGGCGAGGAGCAAATCGAAGGAAAAACCGCCGGTCATAGTGGATGCTAGGCTGAGCATTCGGTTGCAGGGCTCGCTGAGGCGGGAGAGGCGGCGGCCGATCACTTCGCGGACGCCCTCGGGGATATGTTCGGCGAGCGCGGACATACGGATCTGCCACTGTCCTTCTTTGCGGTAGAGGGCGCCAACTTCGCTTAGGTGAAGGAGGACCTCCTCGATGAAGAACGGGTTTCCCTCGGTATGTTCGTAGACGGCGTTAGAGAGGGCGGGGTTGACGTATTGCTCCGGGCCCGCCGACTGCTGTCCGATGGCGGAGATCATGGCCAGCACGTCCTCGGAGGGCAACCCGCGCAGCAACACACGCTCAAAGAGGCGCTCGCGGCGCAAGGAGGCAAGGACCTCGGATAGCGGGTGCGTGCGGTCCAGCTCGACGTCGCGGTAGGCGGCGAGCACCAGGATTCGATCACTGCGAACATTGCGGGCGAGGTACTGGAGGAGGAGCAGCGAAGGCTTGTCGGCCCAGTGGATGTCGTCCAGGAAGAGAACGACAGGCTCGGACGTGGACACGCTGCAGACGAACCTGGTCACGCTGTCGAACAAGCGCAGCCGCTCGGCTTCGCCTTCCAGCAGGGGCGCCTCCGGGAGATCAGGGAAGCGCTCGTGCACCTCGGAAACAAGCTTCGCCACCTCGGGCGCGCCGCTCCCCAGCTCACTCAGTAGCGCCGCGTCGGAGCGGCCGCGGACGTACTGCCGAAGCGCTTCGACGAACGGCAGGTACGGCACGGTGATCTCGCCCTCGTAGCAGTGCCCCGTGAGCACCTGCGCGCCGCGGAGGCTGGCGTAGACGGTGAACTCACGGGCCAGGCGGCTCTTGCCGATCCCGGGCTCGCCCACGAGCATGACGAGAGAGCCGTGGCCAGACAGCATCCCTTCCAGCGCCGCCTTGAGTTGCTCCATCTCGTCCCGCCGGCCGACGAAGCGGCCCCAGATGCCTGCCTGTCGGCCAGCAGCAGCAGCGTCCGGCACCGGCTCTTGAGGGGCCGCCTGGGCGCCGGCAGCGATGATGCGCCTGAGTTGGACCGCGACAGCGGACGCCGTCTCGGGGCGGTCCGCCGGGGACTTGGCCAGCAGGTGCAAGATGAGATCCTCCAGGGCACCGCGAACTTCTGGGTTATGCCATGAAGGGTCGATCGGCGCTGTATTGATGTGCTGCGAGATCACGCCCACAGCGTCGTCCCCGAGGAACGGCGGCCTGCCGGTCACCATCTCGTAGAGCATCGCGCCGAGGGAGTAGAGGTCGGAGCGGGCGTCCGGCGCACGCCCCAGCGCCTGCTCGGGCGGCATGTAGGCGACGGTACCGACCATCATGCCGTGGGCCGTCATGCGGCTGCGGTCCAGCGCCATCGCCAGGCCGAAGTCGCCCAGCATCGCCGTCCCTTCGGCAGTAAGCCAGACGTTGCCGGGCTTGAGGTCGCGGTGGATGATGCCGTTCTTGTGCGCGTGGTCCAGCGCCAGCGACACTTGCTCGGCCGTACGTAGGGCCTGGTCGATCGGCAGCCGGTGCCCCTCAGCGTTCGCGAGCTGCTCCTCAACCGAGCCGCCAGCCATGTAGCGCGAGACGATGTAGGGTTGCCCTTCATCCTCGCCCACGTCGTGCACCACAACTACGTGCGGGTGATCGCCTAGGCGTCCCATCGCCTGCGCCTCGCGCCGCACGCGCACCAGACCGCCGGCGTCCAACCCCTCCGTCTTTATGACGGCGATGGCGACATCGCGGTCAAGTTTGGAGTCGTGCGCCAGGTAGACACGCTTGCGGCCGCCCTCCCCGAGGAAGCTCTTCACAGTGTAGCGTCCGTCGGCGAACGACACCGGCAGGGCAGCGGAAGGCGAAGGCGTGGGCGTTCGCGATGGCGGGGCACCGGCGGACAGCGGCTTGCCGCACTCGCCGCAGAAGTGCTCTCCGGGTTCGTTCGCGGCGCCGCAAGAAGGGCAAGCCGAAGCGAGCGAGCTGCCACATTGAGCGCAAAAGCGGCGGCCTTCGCGGTTTTCCTGACCGCAGGAGCTACAGAGCAACAGTATCCCCCAGTTACGTGGCTTGGTGGCCCAATGGTCACTTAACGCGGCACGGGTGTCAAGGATCGTCTATGCGGACCATCGTTCAACAAAAGAGGACTGCGACCAGAGCACCAGGGACGCTGGCCACAAGTACCAAGGATCGGATCGGTGATACGGTCTCCAGAAGGCGAGAAACGCAGCTGGCGCCCCCGGCAGGACTCGAACCTGCAACCCTCTGCTTAGAAGGAGTCAGATCGGTCTCAGCACGAAACCGGGGTGATCGGTATTTGGTTACAGCGCAACAACGACGTCAGGCTGATGCTCGGCAAAGCCAGACGTCTGAGCATCTGCTCACCGTTGGCGAGCCAGTCGCCCTGGCTACTCTATCGGAGTGACGCTCGATCATCAACCCGGCAGGAGGCGGTGTCTCAACTGCGGAGCTTGATTCAAGCTGGTTCCACACCGGCAAATGGCGCTGAGACTATCCAGCCGACACTTCTACGACCGTCGTGCGGCACTTGGCTCCAGTGCCTGAGTTACTCCTCATCTCTGCGGGTGATGGCGTAGATGTCGGTCTGGCAGGCGAAATCATTGTTTGCGAGGCCGCTCTTGCGATGGAATCGGCAAGAATGAGATTCACCTCCACTGGCGATTGCCACTCGATCCCGCGGTCCTCCCCTTCAGGGTCACTCGCCATGTCGGTCCAGGGTGTCATCTAACCAGTCAAGGATGCGCGCGGACGCGAGGCGGCTGGCGCCTGCTTGACAGTGTTCGTCGGCTCCCTCCTCGGCAGTGAACTCCAGGAACGTTTTCGTCGTGGTGAGATGGTCGTAGAGCTGTTGAGGTTGGCCCACGACCCGCGGGTCGAGATCATCGCACACCAGCGTAGGACAGTTGATGGACTCGGCGACCCCGTCGGCGACGTTGAACGGCTTCAACGCCTCGAGGAACTCGAGCGGGGTGGACGTACCAGTGACCCACATGCCATGTCCAAAGAGCCATCTGGCGAGAGGCATTACCTCGATCACCGCGTTGATTTCTGCTTCGGTCATCGGCATCATCGCGCCAGCATATACCTGGAAGAAGTCGTACAGCCCGTCGTGAGAGATGACGGCGGCGAGCCGCTTTTCGAACGCAGCGGCACGCGGCGCGAGAACACCGCCCAGGCTCAGGCCGGACAGAGCGATGCGCGAGGCGTCGACGTCGTCGCGCTGGGCGACATAGTCGATGACCGGGCCGACCACGTTTTCCCAATCGGGGCGGAAGGGCAGACCTTGTTCGAGGATCACCTGCCCCTGCCCAGGCCCCTCGAACGTCAGGACGCGGTAGCCGCGCTCGGCGGCAGCCGCGGCGCCCGCGAAGTGCAGCTCCTCACCGGTGCTGTCGAACCCGCCGAACATCACGAGGATGGGGCGTTTGCCCGTGCCACTGCCTGGATAGAAGTAGCCAGGCAGCGTCGTGCCCTCATACGGGATCTCGACCGGCTCGATTGCGGGATCGGACAGCGACCCGAACTTCTTGAAGCAGTTCACGCTCCGTCGCGCCGCGTGCGACACCCTCCGGTCGTCGGGACGGTTGTGCAAGAAGAAGTGCGCCGACCGGTAGTAGTTCGACGCCCGGAGATACCCGTCACGGGCGCTCACCTCGTGCCCGCCTTTGAGACAGCCGTCAGCCTCTGCGGTAACCCAGTCCGCGGTCCGTAGCCACTCATCATGCCAAGAATCGAAGTCTCCGGCCGCGATCCGATCGCAGGTCGTGACGACCTCTCCGATGTCAGCCCCACCCCAGGCTGTGTGGGCCAGCGCTCGCAAGGTGTTCGATGCGAATAGCGGGTCGTTTTCGAACAGTAGAGCTTTCAAGGGCACCTCCTTAACGCAAGACGCTTGCGTTTGGAGAGTTTAGTGGGCTGAACGCCATAACGCAAGTTGACTTGCGTTAGAATTTGGGCATGACTGCGACCGAGGTTCGCCGCCGACAGGGGGGACGTTCGGCGCGTGTTCGCCAGGCTGTACTAGAGGCCACGCTGGCGGTCTTGCGAGAGTCGGGCCCAGACCAACTGACAGTGGCCGACGTCGCCCGACGTTCCCGAGTGCACGAGACGTCTATCTACCGACGCTGGGGAAGTCGTCAGAACCTGATGCTCGACGCCTTACTTGGTGCCCAGGACCAGCGGATGCCCGTGCCCAACACCGGATCCTTGTATGGCGATCTGCTGGCGCTCGCGACAGAACGAGCCGAGTACCTGAGCGGCAGCCACGGAAGAGCCTTGTTGAGATCGATGGTGATGAGCAGCGACGACGCGGTCCTCATCGAGATGCGGGACGATTTCCTGCAGGCGCGCTTTCAAAGCCTCAAGCCCCTCTTCGATCGCGCCATCGACCGCGGTGAGTGGCTCGTCGAAACCGACCCTCGCCTCTTGCTCGAAATGCTGTTCGGCCCCTTGTACTTCCGGGTCCTCATATCCCGCGAACCGATCGACAGAGAATTTCTTGAACACCTCGTCGACCGAGTCGCAGCCGTGTTCGGCATTACGGGGAGGTAGAGACATAGAATCGCAGCCCTCCGGGTAGTGAAAAGGAGAACCTGATTGAGTTCAATTGTGTTTGCAACGCCTTGGCGACATCCTCAGAAGTTAGATCAGCATTAATCGCAGCCGCCGCGGTCACACCGGAGGCTTCCGACTGCATATCCCCTGCCGTCACTTCCGCAACGTTCCCGGCTAACCAAACCCCCGGAACCGCCGTCTTGCCCATCCCGTCGGCTTAGCCTGATACCCTGTACCAAGTGGATGTTCTGCGCTGCGATGCCTGATCCATCGGACGCAGGTCATTCTGCTCACGCACGCAGTCAGAAGCCCGCTTGTAATTCACTCGTTCAGACAATCGGAAAAAGTGCTTTAGGCTTCGGGTCACTTGTAAAGGCTGATGGTCGCGAATTTCGGTCGCAATTCAGGAGTGATTACCCTCATTCATGAGATAATCGCAGTATATGGAAGCAATTGGCAGACATAGATAATCAGGATGGACATAGGCGATCTCCAGACGGCGAGCAAGACTGCTGGCGCCCCCGGCAGGACTCGAACCTGCAACCCTCTGCTTAGAAGGCAGATGCTCTGTCCGTTGAGCTACGGGGGCGCGCTTCTATGTAATAGTACGAAAGGAGCGGCGGCCTTCGCTACTCATTAAATGGCGGCGGCGCTGCATGGCAGGCACCGCTGCCGGCGTCCCGGAACTTGAACCCGGCCTGCGGAATGAACTCCCAGTCGTAGCCGGCGGGATGGAGGGTCAGCTTTAGCACGCCGAGGGTGTCATCGTTGCTTATCTCGCTGTTCGGCTGGCGGGGGACATCGATGATATCGAGGCTTCGTCCGCCGGTGCCCACGACGAATTGGCGTATCCCATACTCCGGGTCAAGCGCGCCGAAAGGTGTTTGGGGAGCGAACCGCTCGTAATTGTGCTCATCCGCGTTTACAACAAGGTCTGCCCCGTAGTCGTAGAGAGCATCCCAGAACGGCTTCACCTTGTGGGAGCCTCCCGCTCTCGCGCTCGAGCTGAAACGAGGGTCCTGCCAGATCGCTATGGTGCAGAAGGTGGTGCTGGCAGCAAGGTCCGAACGGAGCCACTTCTCTTCAGCGGATGAGGCGTCGCAGCTCAAGGCGTTGCAATGATCGTTCGTGTTAAGGACGACTATATGCCAGCCACCGAGGTCGTAGCTGTAGTAGCCTTTGCTTGGGTCTCCGGCTGAGGCGCCAAAGTACTGGAAGTAGCCGTTGGCGTTCCCCGTCTTGTATTCGTGGTTGCCCAACGCCGGACGCGTCCTGTCTTTGTGGCGCCCCCAGCTCGGCCCGTAGCACTGCTCGAACTCTTGGATGGTCCCGCTCTCGTACGCGTTATCGCCTGCTGTGAAGACAACCGTCTCGATGCCGGTGGCGACAATCTGGTCGAGAAGCAGAGCGGTCTTCTCGTCCCCATCACTAGCGCAGGACGCGATATCGCCCGCTCCGACGAGGACTGGATCGTTCGGACCCGGCGTACCGGCCGGTGTCTGGGCCGGACTCGGAGCAAGCGTTGTCTCAGAATCGGTGCCGCGGATGATGGGTTCGAACGCCCAATAAAGTGCCCCAAGGACGACAACACCCAAGAGTACCCACAATGTCCAGCGCATGGTCTATATACGCATTCTTAACCAAGCCGTCGTCTGATGAACATACCCATGCCGTTAGACGCCACCCCATCACCGGCAGGCAGGTCCCTCGGCGGAGATGGCCCGCCTATCAGACGACGCGCCGCATGTAGCTCTCGGGCAATGGGAGAGCCGTTCGTCACCTTTGCTTACAGCTACGTTCATACTATCTTCTGTTGCTTTTCTGTTTTTGTCCCGTTTGACACTTCGTTGACAGTTTCACGGTGGTTACATAATCTACAAACAAAGAGGCGGCCCGAAGCGGGAATTTACCCGGCAGGGTCAAGGAAAGTGCAGGCAGGCAAGCCGGCACCTCTTCCAGGCGGGCAAAGAGAAAGTCGCCCCGTACCAGTTGCGAGGGGACAGGGCGACAAGGCGACAGAGTTACTGCGCCAACTTTTATCTTAGCGCGTCTGTCAAGAAAGGCCAAGTTGCCGTTGCCCGCAATCGGGCGCCGCCACGGGGAGGCCAACTGACAGATGGCGATACAACGCAGCGAAAGTGGCATAGACGGGATTCCCGCCCCGCTGCCTGTACCATACACAAACGGGTTTCGCAACGGCTCGAACGGCCACCATCCGCCCGCCAACCTTCGGGTCAGCGTTGTGATTCCCGCCCGCAATGAGGCGAAGTCGCTCCCGCACGTCCTGAGCAAGCTGCCGCGCTGGGTGCACGAAGTCATACTGGTGGACGGACTCTCCGTCGATGACACCAGCCGCGTTGCGAAGCTGGAATTGCCGGCGATTCGGATAGTCGAGCAGACCGGCAGAGGCAAAGGTAACGCCTTGAGGGAGGGATTTGTCCATTGCACGGGTGACGTAATCGTCGCCCTGGATGCCGACGGCAGCATGGACCCGGGGGAGATCGACCGCTTCGTCGAGGTCCTCGCTGGGGGATATGACTACGTCAAGGGGTCACGCATGCTGCCTGGGGCTTCATCTTCTGATCTCACGCTACTACGTTCGGCAGGCAACTGGATCTTCCGTACGCTGACAAACGTGATTACGGGCTCGCGATATAGCGACCTATGTTACGGTTACTTCGCTTTCCGGCGTGGCACGGTCGATGCGCTCGACCTGCGCACCGACGGCTTCGAGATCGAGACGGAAATCAACATCCGGGCACACAGGGCGGGGCTGCGCATAGCGGAGGTTGCGAGCTGCGAAACGGAGAGGCATCACGGGTCCAGTCAACTTCACGCTCTGAGGGATGGACTACGTATTTTGTTCACGATCGGCCGGACGAGCCTGGGCGCCAGAGACAAGATCAAGTCCTCCTCAAATGGCTCCCTTCCCAGCAGCGACATGCTATCGGCCGTAACTGTTCCTGTGCCGCTCGATAGCGAGCGTTCACACGGCAAGAACGGGTTGCCGCCGGACTATTAGCGAAGCAAGTACCGAGCCCAGACCCAACCCCATTGGCTCAGAACGATCGCGACGGGCCCCCGGTGGCCGCAGCCGCTAAGCGACCCAATCGCGATCGTTCTCTTTCAACCGAGCGCTAACGTGTTCGCTCTTGCCTCAGTGACAGGCGCCACTCCCAGAGTCTGAGAAGCTCATGCCCGCCACAGGGATGAACTGCCAGTCGTAACTTCCGGCGTGCAGGGTCAGCTTTAGAACGCCCAGGGTGTTTGCGGTACTGGCGTCTTGCCAGACCTCGAGGCCCGGCGTAGAGCCGGCGCGGGTTGATATATTCAGACCCTTACCGCCTGTACCGGCGACGCTTTCGCGAATACCTCTGGCCGCATCGGTGCGTTAGCGTCGCGGTTAAGCGGCGCGTAGCGGGCATAGTCATGGTCATGACCGTTGAGGACCACGTCCGCGTTGTAGTCGTAGAGCTTCCGCCGGAAGGCCCTCATGTTGCCCTCGTCGACGTTGTGCGGGCCGATGGTGAGGACCGGCCGGTGCCACATGGCGAGCGTGCAGGCAGCGGGGTTGGCACGCAGGTTTTGGTCAAGCCAGGAGACTATGGCAGCCTCATCGCAAACGTCGTAGCTGGTAGCGCGCTCGCTGTTAAGCACGATTATGTGCCAGCTTCCCGCATTGTAGCTGTAATAGCCGTTACAGCCGCTGCGGCAACCTGGCTGGAGCGGGGTCGCCCTATCGCCGAAGAAGCCATAGTAACCGGGTGCGCCGCTCTGGTGATAATCGTGGTTGCCGGGCGCCGGCCTGGTGCAGTCAACGTGCGACTTCGACTAACTTAGACTCGTCGTACACCCGAAGTGTGTATGTGGCTTCCCTGTAATGGCATACGACAATCCAAGCGCGGTCCCCGGAATTGAAGTCGCGCAGATTGCGGTTCAGTTTCTGGGCCGGGTTCATGACCTCGTCCGTTGCGCCGGCGACCCTAGCGCGGAGAATGACCCAGCTTTTCGCCTTGGCAGCGGCTTCACTCGAGGTCAGGCGCGGGCCATATTACGGACGCAGACGAGCGTCAGAACCTTCCGGTAGGTCCTTACTGGCGCATAAGCAAAAGCCAACTAATTCGCGGTCGACTTCGCCCCAAGCTCGCCGGCGGTTACGTTATTTCCGCTTCTACCCCACGTCGATGGTAAGCGTCACAGACTTTGCGCCCAATATGTCAACCGCTGGCTAGGTAACGCTACACACCGCCATTTCCCAGAAAGCAAGCTCATAGCTCGGCGTTCCTCGATCTAAGGTGTTGGTCGGTTTCCGTTGAAGAAGCCGAGGAGGCTGGGAGCCTGACCGGTATCGCCTATAAGCGGCAACCCCAGCATCTCTTCCCAGGTCCGGAGTGCGCTGAAGTGGCTGACGGGGTTTCCGAGGGGGCTGGGAACGAACGAGCCCGGCAGGATCGAAGGCGCGAGCAGCACGTTGGGAATCGGCTTCTCTTCATCCCAGAGGAAGAAGATGGCGGTGTCCCCTGACTTGTACTGGGTGCTGTCCAGGAGCGCGGGCAGGAAGTTACTGGCCCAGGTGTCGCCGTTCTTGATGACGTCGCTCACTCCGCTGCAGGAGTGCATGTTCTCGCAGTTAGTGGGAAGTATCATAGAGAACTCGGGGAGCGTGCCTTTGTTTACATCGTTCATGAACGTGCTCAGGCTGACGTCGTTGCTGTTGCAGTAGGTGGAATCGATGTCGGTGTAGTAGCGGATGGCGTCGTGGTAGCTGCCGTTGAAGCTGGTGCTGCAGCCGGAGCCTGAGGCGTCGTAGTAGTCCTTGCCATTCTTCCCCGCCAGGCGCAGCTCGTTGTAGATGTTGTCGACCGAGGTCTTGGTGCTGCTCGTGTCGTCGAGAAGGCCGTGAACGGAAGGGGGGAGGCCGTTGGTGAGAGTGGCGTAGCTCGGCTTGGAGACGTAGTTGCCGTCGACGCTACCGTCGACCCGGTAGTTGGCGTCGTACCAGTTCTGGTAGGAGCCGCACTTGCGGGCGAGGCCGGTGATGTAAGGCGCCTCGAGGCTGCCGCTTGAATCTAGCGCTCCGATGACCTGGTTGTAGGTGTGATTCTCGAACATCAGCACGACGACGTGCTTCCACTGGGCGGGCCGTGCTGCGCCCACGCACGGCGTGCCAGAGCTGACCGAGCCGCCCGGTGAGGTGGAGGGCGTTGGGGTCGGAGAGGGCGTCGGGGACGCTA
>WNFY01003141.1_pt1 | contig 15494 bp, 10 predicted proteins | sample 5400091 | NCBI WGS metagenome assembly WNFY01 (sample SAMN13153364, study PRJNA577476) | soil metagenome | isolation source: 60 cm soil or saprolite under grassland replicate 1 | place: USA:California | collected 2016-06-15 | reverse complement strand
AACCAGAACGTGCGCCTCGGCGCCCCGCGCCGTCACAGCGCCCGAGAGATCCGGTTCCCACGTCACGGCGGCGTCAACCTGCTTTGCTTTGAAAGCAGCGGCAGCGGCCGGCGCGTCAGTAGTGAAGATGATGTTCTTTTCAACGGCAGCCCGGTCTTCCGGCGACAGGCCCGACTGCGACAATAGATAAAGGAGCAGGAAGTGCGACGGCGTAAACTGCGTGCAGGCGATCTTATGGCCTTTCAAATCTTCGACAGATTTGATCGAAGCGAGTGAAGCAATGCCATCGCCCCCGCGCGACCAGTCTTGCATGATAATAGACTTGGCCTTTTGGTTCTGCTCGGCGAGGATAGACGCTTCGCGTGCCCAGTTGTCCACCGTGTTCCACATGATGTCCACCTGACCGCTGCGAAACGCAGCCAGTTTTGCCGCCGGGTCCTCAAGCAGCACAAACTTCACGTCGATGCCGTATTTGCTTTTGTAGGACGACCCCGCATTTGGCTCCATGCCATTATTGAAAACGATACCGGGTGAATGGCCGGCCCAGGTGTTGATGCCAACGACCAGTGGCCGGCTTAACCGACCGGTGCCGACTGAAGTCGCACTGACGCCCGTTGAACCTGCATTCCTCGCCGGATCACCGGGTGCGCCATTTAACTTATCGAAGTCGCCCTTCGAGTCGCCGCCGGTTGCCTTCTCACCACCGGCCCACTGTTTGATCGCATCGCCTTCGTAATGCCAGGTCGCAAAGCCGATAACGAAGAGCACCACCGCTGCTATAAAAGCTTTTGCCAAGGGAGTCAGTTTCATGGTCACCTCAAGGGAATGGTGGATTGCGGATTTCGGATTGCGGATTTATAAGAGAAGTGTTCTTTAATTCGCAATCCGAAATCCGAAATTCGCAATCCGAAATTCTTACATTGTCTTATTGCTTTGGGCGCTTAGCTGTGCAGCCTTCTTGGCCTTCAGTTCGGCGAGCTGCTGTTTGGCCTGCACGTCGCCCGTTTGGTTGCGAAGTGCGGCAAGCCGGGAGTCGAGCGAGGATTCAGACAGCTCCTTGCCCAGATTCGCTTCGGCAATCGTCGTCTTGATATGCTGGCGCACGTTATCCAGCGCCTTGACTTCCGCATCCACGGACAAACCGTCTAGTTGTTCCTGCACCTTGATTCGCGCCTGGGCCGATTGCATCTTGGCCAACATCGAATCCCGCTCGCTCTGCAATTTCCTGATCTCAGTTTGCACGCCCAACAAAGATCCTTTAGCAGAGTCGGCGTCTCCACGCGCTGTCTCCATCTCTGCCTTTAGATCCGTGACATCTGCAGTAAGTTGATTCTTCTTCTGGATCAGTATGACGGCTAAATCATCCTGATTTGTAGAGACGGCTGTATCCAGTTCCGCTTCGGTTTGGGCCAACTCCGTGGTGGCGCGTTTGTAACGTTCGTCGATGTCTTCGCGACGACGGATGATCCCGGCCGTGGCGGTTTTCAGTTTCGAATATTTGGCTACCATCGAATTGATGGCGTTCTCATAGGCAATTTCGGGGTGCTCTTTTTCGATGTCCGAAATCCATAGCGATAGGAAACCTTTCCAGAGGTTAGCCAAACGTTTGAACATAGGTTTTCTTTCCTTTCTCTAACTAACCGGATTTGCCGCCTGGTCTGAAGGATCGTGGAGTTTCGGCGAAGCTTTAACTACGCGAGCGACCGTCTCCCGGCCAAAGAACTCCAGCACCTGTTGAACCTCAAGCTTCTTATCGTTGCAGACCTTAATCAAATTCTGCTGTTCATCCACACTTTGCTGCATCACGCCGCGTATGTTTTTGATCTCCTCCTCGTACTGCTTGATGCGCGCGTCCGATTCCTGAATCAGCTTGTCGTTATCCGCCGCTCCGTTGCGTATATAGCCATCGAGCGCCTGTATCTCTTCGACACTAGCCTCAATAATTTTTTCAATCGCCACACCAAAGGCTTTGAGCGAGGCTTCGACGATCTGCTTCTTCACCGCGGCATCTGTGCCAGCCGGCAGGCTTTGCAGCAACTCTGTGGTTCTGGCTACGCGCTGCTGCTCTTCTGCGTCTACTCCAGCAGCCGCGAACACCGCGCCGAAATCAACCTGACCACTCGTCGGAGGCGGCGGAGACGTCTTGAAAACTCCTTGAGTGGGAGACGGGGTCGCGTAATCTTCGCGACTCGATGCCGATGCATCTTCCGCGGCAACTGGTGAACCATCGAGTCTGTCGGCTTCGGTTCCTGCCGACGCGACGGTCTCCTCCCGCTCTATGAACCAACCGGCGACAGTCGACCCCCATCCTTTTTTGTCACTCATAGTCCGCTTTCCGCTCCTCTGTCATATTATTTCTAGAAGTTTGTCACTTGTTATTCGGTTTTAGCCTGAACCTTAACAATTCAGCTTGCCTTACGGAGCGACTGACCACTGACTACTGACTACTTTATGTTTTCGCCTGATCAGCCGGAAAGCGGGAAAATAACACAACGGTTCAGACTGATGGCCCCCAGGTGCGTAGAGTTTCATGGAACCGGAATTACAGAGTGACAGCTTAACATACGTCTCTTGGTCTTAAGATATCCAAATTTACGGCGGAGGCGAGATGTCGAGAACACGCGCTCCGGATTTGTGCCGGACCTGGCCACGCCTTCGGCCGCGGCAATCATTCATCAGGAGGACCTGATCGATGCGGACGGCGACATACATCCCACCAGCGATGATGAGTCTCCGGAACGCTTTGATCAAGACGAAACCTTTGCCTATATCGCTGGTTACACTGCGGCTGGGTTTGCTTATGGCGTTACATGGGGAGAGTGAGAACGACTCAACCAGGAGAACTTGATCGATCGGGACGGCGGCACATATGCCACCAGCAATGATGAGTCTCAGGAATTGGCCTTTTAGTTAAAGAATGTGATGATCGGGATGTCTTCACTTGGGCTTTTGTTCGTATCGTTCGCGTATCGCGACAATGTAGTCAGACTCATTTCGGCTCGGCGTGCGGAAAGATGGATGGTAAAAGTCTATGAAGACGAAAAATAAGAGAGTCTCTCGCACTACGGACTTTGACCCAAAGAAGCTCAAGCGGCTGCCGCGTGGGTCTTTCTTGGCTAAAGCGGGGAAACTGAAGCGCGAAATACAAAAGTGCGCATCTCAATTCTAGTCGATCTCGACGTCTTGAATTTCTTCAAGGAACAAGCTGCACAGCCTGGAGCCTTGGCGTATCAAACGCAGATGAACCAGGTCCTGCGCGCGCAGATGGAAGGCAAAGGAGCTATTAGCGCGGGCGTGCTTGCGGGTGACGAACGCTTTATTCAAGCTGTTGCGCAACGCGTAAAAGTATTGTCGTCAAAGAAACAGCGCAAGAGTGCATGAGCAGGTTGATGAAAGAGCGGGTGTGGCGATACAGCATCACTTTTCTCCCACCCCGCAAAAGAGGACCGGAGGTCGAGTCGAAGAACTCAAAATTCAGCTTGGAAGCAGGGGTCTATTATTAATTGATGTGAACGAGAATAAGTGTTTTATATTTTTGCTTTTCAGGTAAGGCCTTTATATCATCGCCGCATGCAACCTCTTACTGGAGTCGGCACTGCCGCGAAGCGAAAAGCGCAAGGAAATAAACCCGCTAAAGAAGAACTGCTGACGTCATCCCATGACGAGGCCAGGGAACTCTGCCGTTTGGCCCAGCAGATCCGCGCCCTTGAGCCCTGGGAATGGATAGCAGAAACAGATGTCTTTGGAGTCCAGGACCCCGACACGAGCGAAATCGGTTTCGTCAGCGTCATGGGCGGTATGGGCGAGTACACGGCCATTGCAGTCTATCGCGGTCCGGAAGGGTTGCAGGGTTGGCTCGATTTCGAAGCTGCTCTCGAACTTGATCCCGAGATCGCCGATGCCGGACGTCTGCTTCTCGAGATTCCGCACTTACACCTGTCTTTCGCTGATCCACATATGTTTGAGAAGCGCGACCGGGACTTGCTAAAAGGAGTGGGGTTGAAGTTTGCCGGTAATCGCCCGCTTTTCCGTAGCTCGCGACCCGGCTATTTCCCCTGGTTCGTAACTCGTGAAGAAGCGCGTTTGCTGATCCATGCTCTTTCACAAGCAATCATCATCGCCGAGCGTCTTGCCGAAGATCCGAATATCATAACTTTCGAAGAAGATGGCGAAGATGTCAGCATTCTCGTTCGCGTCTCCCGCGAGCAGGGTTCAGAACTTATTTGGGAGGATCGAGTCCAGAAGTTTTCGCGTCCAAGACCACAGGTGGTCCCACTCGCCATCGAAACTGCGGTCCTAAATAAGCTCAAACGAATTGCTCAAAGCCAGGGAGAGATGGAGGCGGATCTATTTTTGGCACCGGGAGCGGTCGGCAAACGAGGCGACAGACCTGCAGCGCTCTATACTTTATTGCTTGCGGATCATGAGAGTGGAATCATTTTCGGCGTTGAGGCGATGGCGGCAGAACAAGGACTGGCCGCGATGTACGCAGATGTCGCAAACAGGCTCGCTCGTTTGCTGCTGCAAGCGCAGTTCCTGCCCAAACGACTATTGATCCGATCAGACAGATTGTTGGAACTGCTGACACCCTTAGCCAGACAGTTCAATATCGAACTGATCTATGCGGACGAATTGCCGGCGATTGAAGAAGCGGCAAACTTCATGTTCGAACAGATGGGGTGAGTCGGATACCAGCAACCACTCTGGTTTCCAGAACTCTATCCGCCAGAGAAGAGTCGGCAATAGTTTGAAGCTACACAGTATTAAAATCGGCAGAAACGATCCGTGTCACTGCGGCAGCGGCAAAAAATACAAACGTTGTTGCCTTGCGAAGGACCAGGCCGCCAATGTCATTGACTTCGAATGGCAGAAGCTCCGGCGCACCGAAGGAGAGATCATTCACCTTCTGCTTCACGTCGCCAACGACTGGTACGGACCCGAGTTCATCAAGCAAGCGTGGGAGGAATACACAGAAAGCTCCAACGAATCCATTGCAATCGAGGAAGCACCTGAATCTGGGACCTCCTTTATTCCGTGGGCCTTGTTCAATTACGTTCCTCGCAAGCGAGAACGAGACGCCGATTCGCCACTCAAAGCGCCATTGGCTCTTTCATTTCTCCTCGTGACTGACGAGCTGGAACCTTTTGAGAAACAGTTTGTCTTAGCGGTGTGCGAGCAGCCCATGAGCTTCTGGTCGGTGCAGGAAGTTGATCCGGGAACGAGCCTCAAGCTTCGCGACCTTTTCACGCACGCTGAACACATAGTCAGAGAACGTCAGGCATCGGAGGTCTTGAGAAAGGGAGACATCGTTTACACGCGGGTGATATCGCTGGGTCATACTCCTATCATGGTCGGCCTGGCTCCCTTACCATTCCCGCCGGATTTCCAGTTCAACATTCTGGATGCCCGAGAAATGCTCTTTGGTCGTCGCCGAAAGATCGCCTACAAAGATCTGCATGCATTGGATCCGATGCTGCGCCAGCTTTATTTCGTGCTTAGAAGCCGCCTGCTGAATCCCCCACAGCCGATACTGCAAAACACCGATGACGAACCGCTGGAGTTCGTCAAGCTCACCTACCAGCTCAATTGCTCGCCACGGACAGCGTTCGATAAGCTGCGCTCTCTGAACGTGGTAGAGAGCGAAGAAGAACTGCTGGCGGACGCCACGAAGAATGAAAATGGTGAGCTGCAAACCTTGACGTTCTCCTGGATGAAAAGAGGCAACGAGAAACATCGCTCCTGGGACAACACGATACTGGGCAACATAACCATCGAGGGCGGAACACTCATCGTTGACGTCAATTCGCAGAAGAGATGCGAAACAATTCGAGCCGAGATTGCCAAACGGCTTGGTGACGATGCCGTGCTGCAAGACTCAGTCAGCGAATCCGTCGAAGAGAAGTTTGCCCAAATGAAAGACGGCGTTGAATCACCAGAGCAACAGCGGCAGCGCGAAGAGCAGGAAGCCTTTTCGGCGCTTCCCGAAGTGCAGGCCCTCCTCAAAGATATGGCGAAGAGACGCTGGGAAGAGTGGCTGGATGAGCCGATTCCATTGCTCATGGGAAAAACGCCAAAACAAGCCGCGAAGACCGTCGCCGGCCGTGAACGTCTGGAAGCTCTGCTGATTGACTTTGAAAGAAGCGCCGACGAAACGGACAAATCTGCCTTTGCTCCGGATGTGATGGAATTGAGAAGGCAGCTGCGGATGTTACCCGGCGTTGAGAATCAGCAAGCGGAACGAAAGCGGAAAAGGAGTGTACTACCAATGAACGAGGACGGTGTGCCGCTCTATCAGCTTAAGATCACTCTAAAGGGGTCGGACCCACCCATCTGGCGTCGCGTTGTTGTTAGTTCAGACATACCGCTCCATCGTTTGCACGGCGTGATCCAAAGAGTCATGGGTTGGACCGATAGTCATCTGCACCAGTTCATTGTCGGCAACACTTATTACGGCACGCCCGACCCTGAGATGATGCGTTTCGGCACGCGGACTTTCAGTGAGAAACGCTACACCGTCGCTGAACTGGCCCCGGCGGTAAAGAGAAGTTTTGTTTATGAGTACGACTTCGGTGATTGCTGGCAACACAAGATCGTCGTGGAGAAGATTCTACCGCCCGACCCGGAATTCCAACACCCCATCTGTCTCGCCGGCGCGAACGCCTGCCCCCCTGAAGATTGCGGCGGCATCGGCGGCTACGACGGGCTGATTGAGATCCTCGCTGATCCACGACATCCCGAGCACGAGTCCATGAAGGAGTGGCTTGGATACGACTTGGATCCGGCGCGGTTCAATCTCGAGATCGCAAACGGCGTTTTGAGCCGGTTGAAAGCTTGACGGACCCTGGCGAGGGATGACAGATCCACGCATCGCTATATTACTTCAGCTTGTACATCTCGCTTCCAGCTAACAGGAAAGCGCCGGAACCATATTCTTGATTATCTTCAGACGTTAGTTTCGCCGGTGAAGCTCCGATTGGCTGGACATAGCCTAGTTTGCCATCCGCACGCACCGCGCCAATTAGTCCCTGCCAGGCCTTCTTAACTACGGGCAGGTAAGTTTGGCGATCCAGATAACCCTGGTTGATACCCTTAGCGAGGGCATAACAGAAAAAGCCGGAACCACTTGTCTCAGGCACAGGTACCTCCTGCGGGTCAAGCAGGCTTGGCCTCCACAATCCGTCTTCTCCCTGAAGACGACTGACCGAAGCCGCCATCGTGCGAAGCAAGGTTACATAGCGACTGCGATATTGATTATTCCTGGGCAGATATTGAAGGACCCGTACAGTACCAGCCATCACCCAGCCATTGCCGCGCGCCCAGAAGGTTTTTTTACCGTCGGGATTTAGTTTCCCAATGTAGTTCTTGTCTCGGTAGTAGAGTTTAGCGTCTTGATCAAAGAGAAAGTCGGTTGTGTCCCACCACATGGTATTCAAATAATCGATGTACTTCTTATCACCTGTGGCAGCGTAAAGCCGCGCAAGAACAGGCGGCGCCATAAACAGAGCATCACACCACCACCAGTCTTCACGACCCGGCTTGGGATCATTCAACATCGCATCTAAAGTGGCTTTGGTGTGAGCAAGCATCACCGGGTCTTTCTTCAGTAGGTAGAGTTCGAGATACGTCTGGCCAGGAGAATGGTCATCTGCATGTCTTGGCCTTTCCCCGAGCTTCCATTCTCTACCTTCAGACCAGTTCACAGCTTGTTGGAGATACTCCTTGCGATGCGTCGTGGAATAAGCCGCCATGATGCCGGTGTAGAAGGCGGCCCGCGCCCACAAACTATTTCTTTGGTTTGTTTCGACGGGATTAGTGATCTGCCACTTGTAGACCCTGTTCATGATCGCGGCAATGTATTGTCTGGAATAAGCATCTTCTTTGCGCTGCGCATGAGTTTGTGCAGGCATGAGTGTTAACGGAATGAGCGTCAGAGCGGCCACGAGTGCGGCGCGCAAATAAGAGAATTTTAGAAGAAACATAAGCTGGTCCATGTGTCCTGTGCTTAGCCGGATCATTGAATCTCTAACACGACGACTGACTTCGACGGCAAGCTCAAAGTGAGACCTGGTACTCGTCGGCGAAGCACCCGCCGGGCCAGCGCAACAAAGGGAGGTTCAGATTCTTCAGCGCCGCGATAATGTCATTGCGGATGCCGCGCGTGTTCGGAATGGGCGAGCCTTCGCCGACCCAGATACCATATTTATACGGGGCCCGGGAGAAATTGTTGGCACCAGGGATTTAGTCGGTATTGAAACTGGTGCGTACTATGCTTTCGTTACTCAAGCGGATGTCGACGTTATTTGTATCATAGAGAGCCGCATTGGGATTAGAGGGCGCCCACATCTTGGCCACGGAGTGATCGGTTTATTGCCGACTTGTATTTGTTGGGGAGACCGAATACGCCGTTGCGCGCTCTCCAGGCAAAGCTTGCTGAACGGTTTCGGTGAAAGACTCAGTCGCAACGTTGTGAGGCGCTGCCGGACATATTACTTTATATAAATGATCCGAACCTGGAAGACGTCATCTTTCTGGGTTGTCGCTGGTTGAAGCCTTGTCGCTTTATGCTGGTACTCCGCCACTATTCGCAACTGGCTATAGAACCAGACATTGACGTAAGCAGTGGTCCCTCTCTGTGAATTGTCCTGTTTTGTAAGGGCCGGATCAAACCAATCGTATCGAACGCCGGCTTCTGTCAGCTTATGAATCGGCACGCTTACTTCGGCGAAGGCGCCCGCGCTTGAAAACGTCGCGCCCGTTGCCCGGCGATCCCGCCCGCGTTGATAACCTGCAAATAGGTGCAGGCGCTTTGCTACCGGGTAGCTCCCGTAAACAGCAGCGCGATCGAAGTAATTTCGGAAGAACTTCTCATTTCCACTCATTGGCAGAGCCAGATTACCGTGATAGTAGTGGAACGAAACACCACCACCCCCGGGATGGAGAACGTGGTTAACAAAGACCTGAAAGTCAGGACCATGGTGGTTTGGTCCCGCTGAGGGTTTCGTAAGCGGCCCGCCCTGGGCAGCAGTTGCCACAAACTTTCCGTCTTCTTTACTGAGTACAAGTCCGTTGAGCAGTGCGAAGCGAATTGAGGTTCGGTGATAGTCCAATCCGATTTCAGCGCCGGCTTGATCAAAACCCCACGTCCGGAAGAATGTCGATTGCTCAAAATTTGCCGGGTTTGTTTGAAAGAAAGGACGTGAGATCGTGGCGGGGTTGTCTGAAGCGCCATACCCATCATATGGGTGAAAGATCCCAACCCGGCCCGCCACGGATCGGTTCTCATTGCCGTTGTTCACTTTCGCGTAAGCGTTTTCAATCGCCACAGCCGGTGAACCTACGGGTGCGAATGTTACTTTGATATTAGATGAAAAATATTTTCCCCAGGAACCAGTGAAAGGATAGAACTCCAGGGCTTGAACCAGGAACTCATGTTTCGAGCTTGTTTGTGAGCCAACTTTCGAGCGGCCCTCATCGGCGCGAAGTTGAATGCGCGCGGAAATGTAATCAAATATGTCAAACGGTTCCTCGGTCACACTTCCGATTTCTTCCGGCATGCGAAAGCCCGCCTCGCGGAACGCATATCCGGCTTCGTTAAGACGCGGCGGCGAGGTGTGACAACTTGAGCACGGCAAGCCGTACTTTCTTGCAAACATAGGCAAGGCTTGCGTTGAGGTAGGATGTATGGGCGCCACCGGAAACAGGATGGCTGCGCCCGCGATTGCTGCGACCCGTAGTAACCTGCCCATGCTGGATTAATCGCTGCAACTAGCAATAATTCGGCGGCGGCAACATCGGTTTTGCGGCAAGTGCGGGCCGCGTGCCGCTGACCCGATCTCCCCTAGGACACAAAACCAAGGTGCCGCCGCCGTTGAAGGCTTATCTATACTCCTCTAGCTCGCTATTGGGCGTGGCATTCTGGGAATTCAGAAAATGACACGCTGTCATAGTTACCGCGCAGCATATAATTTCCCCAATTGCGACAAATCCACTTACCATCTGCTGCAGAATATGACTTCGAGATCCGTGAGGCTGGGAGTAGGCTTCCGTCTATTGACGACTTGCTAAACAAGGCTTTCTTCCTCGCCTGCTTCATTCATGGTGATCGGAAGACCGCAATCAGTATCGTCTCGAGAGCGATGATCAAGCTTGAGGTCGCTGCTGCCTCCCAAGGCAAGCGACTTTATTACAAACCGATCGGTCGCTCGTGGCCGCAGCGTTCCAAATTAGAAGGATTCAGAAATAAAGTATCCTTCAACGAACTTCATCTACTTCAGCGTCTTATTTATATCGAATCTGAACCTTACGAAATTCAGAAGGAACGAGGGCACAATTCAATTGCTCCCGCGGAAAAAGACTTAGTGATTCATTTCATTAAGCATCTGGTGAGAATCACGATCAAGCGCAATTCCTTTTACGTGACCCTCGGGCTGAGCCGACTCCTCTATCACTACAGCACTCCTGAAACCATGGAAATCTACAACGCAGTCATTCAAGACCCGGACCGCGTGAAGGATGATTACTACTACCGTTCACGCAAAGGAGTACTGATGCAAGAAATAAAGGAGCGTTTCGGTGATCTGCTGAAGATCTGTCGTGGTGCACATGGAGAGGAGCGGTTCCAAACACACGTAAGTCCAGAGCGCTTTGTCGAAACCGTCGAGGAGTGTCTAAGCGCTTTCACGCCCTGGTGGACCCCCTGCCTGGCTCCCGGTACTGATCCAATCATCGAGGGGATTCCTCAGCTTTCCTATCAAGGTCATCAGGAGGAGGATAAAATCGAAGTGAATCGCATTCATGCTGTTCTCCACCCCGTTTGTCTTCGCCGGCTTATCAGAGCTCTTGGTTTCGAAGCCCCTGACCAGAACCTAGCGATTCCTTCTTTCTTTTTCTCAAATAGCAGCGGCGACGATGTGGGAAGCGGTGATCGTCGTCATCCCGCCGAATTGGACGAAGACGAATTGCTGTCCCTCAAGCGCGATCTGAACGAACAGAGTCAGCGCCGCAAATCTGCTTCTGCCGGTGTGCTGCGCATTGTGGTTGACGGAGTTGAACGCGGTCATCTCGATCTTAACCGGCGAGCCAGCGTTGATTTCCATCTAGAAAGAGATGCTGAACTGATAGAGATCCGGGCCTGTGACAAGATTGGCGATGAATTTCTGATGGCGACACATCTGATCGCCCGTGGTGATGAAGGGGAAGAAGCTCAACCGCTAAATACGTCCATCATTTTGGAGAGAGGCCAGGAGCTTTCAATTAACATTTCGCCCACGCAGGAAGTCGCGGATTCAGTGGTTACGGTGAATTACAGAGAAACCAATCCGCTGGGAACTGCTTTGCTTTATTTCCGTCAACGAGTCCACGCAGTAGGTGAATTCGGTCAGAGGATCTGGAATGCACAACCTGTTTTGACAACCATGTTGGCCTTGATACTTGTAGCCGTTGTCATAGCTGCCGGCATCCAGTATGTAAAAGAAGAAACTGCTTCAAAGGTTCCGCCCGTGAGCACCGATACTCAACTAGCCGGACCATCAGCCGAACGACAAAACATTGCGCAAGCGACCACTCAAAACGGTCCCAACCCTGCGAGAGCAGAATCGTCAAATATTGATGCGAGCCAGAAGCCGCGAGTGTCGACGAAGGTTGAAAAGACCAAAGAAAAAGAGAGCATGGCCGGCAGTCCCGTGCCGTCTGACAATGAAGCTATAATTTCGGAAAAGAGCGGGTCAGAAGCTGACTTGACCAGAAGCCTGGGGACTAGATCAGCGGCCGTGTCGCTCTCAAACGTAAAAAAGATTTACGTTACGGTCATCGGAAATTTGCCGGCCAACGAGTCGTTACGCAACCGGCTGATCGAGGATTTGCGTGCGAGCAACAGATTTGCTCCGGCATACAATCGAGGCGAGGCTGAGGCTCTCATGAAAGTTTCTTCCCGCAAGAGCACCGATCTGCGACCAGAGACAGCTTCCGTCTTCGTGCAACTGATTAATGCCCGCGGAGATATCATTTGGCCCACCGCGCGCACAAGTTCAGGCGGCAATTATCAGGGGGCAGTGGCGGCGGTGAGCAGAAGTATTGTGGAAGACTTGCTCGGTGAAATTCGGAGCCTGCAAAAATAGAATTTAGGATTTAGAAATTAGAAATTCTAAGAATTTAGAATTTAGAATTTAGAATTTAGAATTGTGGGTTTTGAGATAGTCGGCTGAAACGATTCTCCTAAGTGGTTGGTTTAGGATGTCTAGATTTCAAATTCTAATTTCTAAATCCTAAATTCTAAATCATGTTCCCCGTTCATCTGGGTTCGCCCTGCAATACAAACGCCGCCCAGTAGTACGGTGCTTGCCAGCGCTTCTCCTTCCAGATCGAGATTTGCGCGGCCCTAAGCGCAGCTGCTGGTCGCAGGCGCTGTTGACCCAGTATTCCCTTGTAGACCTGTACCATCAACGCCGAAGAAGCTTCGTCCGCAATATCCCATAAACTGACTAGTACTCTGGCTGAGCCGGCATACATAAAACCACGAGTCAGTCCCACCAGGCCCTCGCCTTTGATCTCTTTGCCCAGTCCCGTACGACACCCACTCAAAACTACCATCTCCGCGGGCAGTCGAAGATTGTAAACTTCGTGCGCCCACAGAAAACCGTCTTGTTCCACGCCTTGTTCATTGACGAGTGATAACACCAGAGCGGACAACTCTGGATGCGCGCTATTGAGCACCCCGTGCGTGGCAAAGTGTATGTAACGATACTGCTCCAGTTCTGGGCTGGTAGCGGCTGCTCGATTTGCGGCAAAATCAACCGCCTTCATGCTATCTGCCTCGGATACGAGCGCCAGAATCTCATTGGCCTCCTGACGCGTGTAACGCAGTCGCTCGACACGCTCTACTCCACCCGCAGCTACCGTGTCATACATGGGAGCACCGCTTCCTTCAGAGCCGGGCACGTCCTGTGCTGGGATTGACTTTTGTCGTCGGTTGTCGACCTCTTGTGGAGTTTTAGTCGCCTTGACCCGCTCGTCATCCTTTTCAAACACGGGATCTGCCAGAACGGCAAGCGTCTTCGTCGCGGCTTTGCGTGCACTCAGTTCGCGACGCAGGATCGCCAGCGTTGAAGCCGATGGCAGGCTCACAATTTCGTGATTGAGAACCAGCGGCAGTTCAAACCCTGATGCTTGGAGTCTGGAATCCTGGCCGTTACGTTGATCGTTTCTTCCTGGCTTTAAACTCCCGTCCTCAGACGTAAGACTGTCGGGGTTTGGCAATGCGGCGAAGGGAGTGTAGTTGAGCGCACCATCGCCGACGATCAGTAAGCGTTTCTTTCCCAACAGTGAAGACACTGGTTTCAACAACATTCGGCTTAGAGCAGCGGCGGCTTGCCAATATTCTCTATCAGCGTTGCCGATGCGAATCCGTTGCTCATCGGCTGTTTCAAACTTGATTCTCTGATTACGTGCAGTTAACAGATCATAGACGCGCCGAGCAGCCGATTCGATCCGGGCGCGCGCAGGGAGCTCGAAAGTCTGGATGAAACTGGGCGCTACGGCAAACAAAAAGCTCTTTTCCTCGCCGAGGGCATACTCCAAAAGAAGCGTCTCGGGATCCAACACCTGCTGCTGAATCTCCTTCAAACTTACTTGCGCTCGTTGTGTGAGCGCAGCATATCGCGGACTGCTGACCCTGATCCTTGCCTGGACTTCCTGGTACTGCGTCAGAAGTGATTCGGTTTCTTTTCTCAAAGTGTCAGCCTGCTTCTCGTTTGATCCTTCGCTGATCAGACGCGCTTGGCGTTCCGCCGTGGTGTTAAGTTTTTGTTGCAGGTCGCGCTCCTGCTCTAACAAAGCAGGATCCACACCCTGACGAATGTTCGCGCGTGCTTCCGTAAGAACGTCCAACAAGCTTCTTGCTCGGGCGCGTTCGCTGACCTCGAGAGCCATCGCACCATACCTGCGGTTCGGATCAAGTCGCTGAAGCCGCATTAATAGGTCAATATAGAACTCGAAGTATTGTTGGGTTGTAGCAAAATACGAAGCGCGCAACTCTTGACCGGCGATCTTGGTGCGCAGGCCCTCCACGATTACCAGAGCGGCTTCAATGTCGGCCCGCGCCTGAACGAGTTGGCCGCGGTTGCGTTCGACCCTCGCAATCTTATGTAGTGTTGATGCTTCGATCTCCCGATCCTCGACAGCGCGGCTCAGCTGAAGTGCTTGATTGTAATAGTTCAGCGCCTTCTGTTGCTGTGCCATCGAATCGTAGATGGATCCAACGTCGCTGAGGGTGGCGGCTTGTCCCGGACGGTCCCCAACTGCAAGCCGAAGGGAAAGGGCGCGAGTGAAATAGTCGAGCGCCTTTTGTTTGTCTCCTAAAGATCGATAACACACGCCCAGGTTGTTAAGCGTAAAGGCTTCCATACGCCGATCACCAACCGTGCGGAACACCTGGAGCGCTTCATTGTAATAACCGAGCGCTCTCTGCCTCTCGTTTATGGAGTCATATGCATAGCCCATGTTGTTGAGCGTTATCGCTGCAACGCGGGTGTTACCGACTTCTTGCAGAATCGGGAGCGCCCTGCCGAAGTAGTCGAGGGCTTTCTGCTTATCGCCAAGCGAGTCATAAACATAGCCAATATTGTTGAGGGTGACGGCCTCTCCTCCTCGATCCCTCACTGCGCGAAGGATCGGAAGAGCCTGGTTGTAATAACCCAGCGCCTTCTGTTTCTCTCCCAATGAGGCGTAAGCAAGGCCTACATTAACGAGCGTGATCGCTTCTACAGGGCGGTTACCTACGGCACGCAAGGTCGGCAGTGCTCGATTGTAGTAGTCGAGAGCCCTTTCCTTATCACCTAAAGAATCGTAGATCAAACCGATGTTATTGAGCGTGGTTGCTTCACCTGAAAGATCGCCGACAGCGTGTAAAATAGAAATCGTCCTGTCGTAATAGCCAAGGGCCTTTTGCTTTTCGCCTAACGCGTCATAGACTTTGCCGATATAGCTGAGCGAGATAGCCTCCATTCGATGATCGCTAACCGCTCGCCAGAGCGAGGTGGCCTCGGTGAACTTTTCAATCGCCTTTAATTGTGAGGTGGCTGTCCCTTCAGCAAACAATCGCTGTCCTTCGTTAAAAGCTCTCTGAGCGGCTACACGACTTCCATCCTGAGACGTATCTGGCGCATTTTGGGCGAGCGATTGGGTGCAAGATAAGATGAGAAAGACAGAACAGAGAAAAGAAGTTGCCAGTAGTGCGACTGCGTAATGAGAAACATCTCGTGGCGACAACCAGACAGCGAAACCACATCTGTTTCCCTGGTTCATGATTCGATCTCTTTAGAAAATATGTGCGGGAGACGAATGTTGACCTATCCTCAAGAGTAGCATGCTGATAGTCGCCTGCCACATTTTGAGGAGCGGGTATTTCGTAACATCCGGGTCTATAAGCATTTCACTCCCAACGGAGTGAAGAGCATTTGGTTGATTTCATTGAGAGGGCACGGCTCTCACCCTGTCTA
>WNFY01005104.1_pt1 | contig 15497 bp, 10 predicted proteins | sample 5400091 | NCBI WGS metagenome assembly WNFY01 (sample SAMN13153364, study PRJNA577476) | soil metagenome | isolation source: 60 cm soil or saprolite under grassland replicate 1 | place: USA:California | collected 2016-06-15 | reverse complement strand
GGACGTGCCACGCAGGGTGTACGCTTGATGAATCTCGGCGAGGGTGATTCAGTCGTTGCGGTGGCAACGACGAATGGGAAAAAGTTGGATGAGCCAGATGGCAATGAGAATATGACCGGAGAGCCTTCCAATGGGAATGCTGAGGAAGAAGCTCTCTCAGATGAGAATAGTGTAGAAGAAGAGGCGTAAACCTACTCTGATGATGAAGGGCTACACCTCCGCACCCATGCGGAGGTGTAGCCCTTCATCAGAACAAAATCTGCTGACGCAGGCTTTCCCCTTCGGACCATTCTTCCAGCAGCTTGCCATCTTTGACGTGAAAAATCTGGATCATGCTTCTTGTCACTTGCTTGCTGGTCGGCGCAATGCCTTCATATTCCCCCAGGTGAGTGCCGCGCCAGGTGGTGCGCACTACCACTCTCTCCTCCTCTGCGACCAGGTCTTCAATGGTGATGGAAATATCAGGAAAACCTGTACGTACCATGCTAATATAGTCTTTGACCCCCTCTGTACCCGGTGGCTGTTCGGGAGTGGAGCGATCAACAAAATTGGGGTGGAAGACCTCATCTACAACGATCAGCTTACCGGAGTGGAAGCCTTCCTCAAAGAGACGCCGGATGAGCGCTTTGTTCGCTTCTGCTGGCATTGCTGGCACTGCTGAAACTCCTCACATTACACACATCTTCTAGAATAGCATCCAAAAATCGTTCAGATTGGTGCGCTTGAGATAACTACTACTACCAGCATAAATGTAGGCCCGCTGGTGAGTAGTATCCCAAACCATCGCGGCCGCGGTACGTCCTGGTATGATACGTGGGCCAGGATTTGAACCACTGCCGGGATAATCAGGCGTCACCAATCCCCAGGCATTCTGCAGCGGGTCATAGGCCCATACTCCATAATAAGGCACGCCTTGACCAGCTTCCCATCCTCCCATTAAGAGCATAATGTTATTCTTACTATCCCATGCCCCTATTGCCTCCTGCCGTCCCCCTGGTCTGCCCGTACCAATACCCGTACTCAGCGGCGTCACCTGTACCCATCCCCCGCTGGAGGTGTACATCCAGAAATCGTTCTGTTGCAGTCCATTGGCATCGAGCCCACCAAATACATAGAGACGGCTATCGGTGCTATCCCATACCAGCGTCTGATAGGCACGTGACCCCATTGGCGCATCGGCCAGTTGCTGCCACCCGTTTCCCCCCGAACTCCCTGGTGTGTATGACCAGAAATCCTTCAATAGGCCGCTCGCATTTACTCCACCGAGGAGCAACATATGCTGTCCATCCCAAACGGCATTGGATGACCTCGCACCTGGACTATTACCAGAACATTGTAACGCTGTCCAGACTTTGGCGCTGGGGTCAAACGACCAGAGATCACCAAAGTAGTTGTTATTTGCGTCCATGCCTCCGTAGAGCAGCACCTGTTGGTGAATGCTATCCCATATCATGGCAGCATCCATACGTGGGGCCGGTGTAGTGCCACAACTCCCAGCGACTGGCGCGACTGTAGGAGGAGTTAACTCGGGCCAATTCCCTGTACTCGTATTGTACGCCCAGAGATCGTTCAAAGCTTTGCCCTTGTCATCAAGGCCACCAAAGACCAGCACTGAAGCATCACGAGCATCCCACACCATAGCATGTCCTGAGCGCCTGGTAACTGGAGCATTGGTTGAAGGAGCGGCCTGTGCATTGTAACCTGGGAATTGAAATGCAGGCTGGGTCGTCGTTGGCGTTACCTGCGTCACGGTTCCTGCAGGAGTTACGCTGGAAGCCCGTGATGACACATGTAGGCTCATCACGAAAGAATGTAATACCTCTGGTTCTGATTGCTTGCCAAGGCTACCTGTCAGGGTCAGTACCACTGTATAGGTATTGGGTGGAAGATTTTGTGTGTTCGCAGTGACCAGCAAAACATCCGATGTGCCATTTTTTAAAGCGTTGTCATGGTCCAGGGTTGTTATCAACAACCAGGTATTTTCGCTAAAGCTTGCCAACCAGGAAAGTGTCTGCCCGCTCCTATTGGTGATCGTAATCTTCTGCGAAGCTGGTTGTAACTTACCCTGAACCAGTGAGAATTCAGTGCCAGTAGCCTGTACATCAACGGCTGCGAGTCCGGTTTGCACCTGCATCGTCACTGCTATATTCTGTACTGGTAAACCCTGGCCTACGACCTGTACGTCTGTTGTGTATGCGCCGTCATTCGCCAGGTTGCTCACGCTGCTAGAGATAGTAAAATAGCCAGTCTTGCCAGGATGTACTATACCCTCTTGTGGTGAGAACCTTAGCCATGTGACGTTACTCACAAGAGAAACTGTCCAGTGCAAATCCGCCCTACCGGTGTTATGAATAGTCACTTGCTGGGAATCACTGTTGTGGAATAGTACATTGTGCGTATTTAACACCATAGTGGGACATATGCCTAACAGGCAAGGATTGGTAAACCAGATAATGCCGACCATACTGCTCGCGACTAAAAGCAGTGCCAGTACCACAAGGAGACCGCTTCGCCGCCAGTTTTTCTTGTGAGGATGTACCTTTTCTCCTGACAACCTTCCTTCAATTTCCAGTTCACTTCCTCCCTTAGACGTCTCACGGACAGCTTCGTCTACAGCTATCGCCGATTGACTCAAGGTTTGTAGCACTCCCCTGTTTGACGCCTCTTGTTGAACTGGAGTTGGAACAGGGACCGGGGTGGCATCAGCCTGACCAGAGGTAGAAATGTTTGTTTGCACCTCTTCTATACCCGTTTTGAGCTCAAGCTCCTGGGTGATCACCTCTGTGGTATAGTGCTGCTCATGCGCATCTGTTTGCGAACTTGCAGAACTTTCCACGGCAGTCCGGTAAGCACGCGCAAAGGTCTGCATATCCTTATAGCGGTTTGTTGGTTCTTTAGCCAGGGCCTGCAGGATAACTTCCTCGACCTCCGAAGGGATAAGTGGTTGAAATTGACGCAGTGATGGTGGTGGCGTTGAAATATGCCCATGCATGATCGAATACAAGTTGCCGGTGAATGGTGCACGGCCTGTGAGCAATTGATAACAGGTCACTGCCAGCGCGTACTGATCGCTGGCCGCACGTGGTTGTTCCAACCACTGTTCTGGTGCCGTGTAGAGAGGTGTTCCTACATAGCCATGCAATGAAGCGTGCGTATATCCTTCTAAGAGCGCGGAGACGCCAAAGTCGGCCAACAACAGACGATCTTCCCTATCCAGTAACAGGTTGGCTGGCTTGACGTCCAGGTGAATGATGCCATGTTCATGGGCATACTGTAGGGCTGCCGCAGCGCCCTCAAGATAAGGTAACAATTGCTGTGGAGTGAGCACAATGGCTTCCGTAGATATGGGCAAAGTCGCAGCGCCCTCAGCAATTTCTTCCTTATCTTCCTGCCCAGGTACATCGATTTCCACTGTCTCATCATCGAGGATGGTACCCTGCTCAGCAAGAGAAGACACGGGCATCTCTATCTCGTCTGCTTTATCATTGCTATTACCCTTGTCATCTACGTTGACTTCTTTGGTCAATACATTCGTATCAGAAGGAGCATTTTTGGGCTGCTCGTTCTGAAGTTCAAGACTAGCCGTTGGCCCGTTCTTCTGCAACCGTGCCCACACGTAGCACCGGCAAGATGTTTGGATGGTCTAGAGCGGCAATAGCCTGTACTTCACGTGCAAAAAGTTCAGCTGCCCGCCCGTCAGCAACATGCTCGACCGCCATCACTTTAAGTGCCACACAGCGGTTTAAAGGCGGTAACTGCTGTGCCTCGTAGACATCACCAAATGTGCCGGAGCCAATCCAGCTGGTGACACGACAATCGCCCAGCAATGCGCATTCCAGTAGGTACTTACAAAACTGGCACGTCACCTGCTCTTCTTGATGTGGAGATGAAATTGAGGACTGTTCGGCGGCATCGCTTGATGACCGGGTAGCATCTTTCGCCGGCACAGTAACCGATGAGGGCACACTCATATTTTTATGCGGATTTTTAGGATTTAAACAACGCCGCATCGATGATACCCCTGTCAACATAGTAATTGTTCGAGACACGAACAGGCGTGAACTCTATAAGCATATCATAGTGTAGAGGTTCTGAATAGGTAATATTTCACAATTTGGGGCAAGAACAGCAAATTGATGACATTTCCCCATCTTCAATTGACGTGCAGCATCTTGATTCCTGTGCTATCGCGACGCACTCGCCGCCCTTGTCGCACTTGCTGGGCCGCCAGGCGATCTTTCTGCGCTTCTAGTTTGATAAGCGGAAAAGGCCGGTGAAACTGCTGATCAAACTGTTCTGCCTTTTCCTCCGAAATTTTTGCCCGCAGCTCAAATGAGACCGCCAGGATTTCACGTTTTTCATTCTCAGATAAATCGATCAATAGCAAATATGCCAGGGTAAAATCAGGTTTACCTTGCTCCGCGTAGGCCAGCGCGCAGGTAAGTCCATCAGCTCCCTGTGCCAGATTTTCCCGGGCCTGGACAGTGAAAACATCGTTTTTAAGTAGTGATGCATAAAGTTCTGCAAACGTATTGGGCATAACAGGTTATCCATCTCTTTTCAAGTAGATGACAAAAGAGAGAACCGTACAGTCAAACTTACAACTCGCAAGGACATTATACTCCAAAACTCGCTTTGCCATATCCACATCACGTTGTTCTAATGTGTCGCATACAAACGCATGGTGACGGTGTGGGTTACGATCTGGGCAATAAAGTGGTAGTGAGTATCTAACCAGTGTTGGGCCGCTTGCGCCTGTGCCGCTGTGCTACTACTGGAGATGCGCCCGGTAATATAAAAGATGCGTGGATGGTGCGCACCAAAGACTGCCAGGGCCTTTGGATCAACCGCGGGTTCAGCATTGCCCAGGTGATTTGTAAGATCGTAGTTCACCCAGGGAAAGGAACCGGGGGAATCGGCTGTAAAATGTGCAGCACTGGGATAAGCCGTCAGGTAGTACTCGACGCAGACCTGGCACCCCTGGTCATTGTCATAGCAGACCAGGCCATCATTAGCCTGGTAGTGCTGCTCCAACCAGAACGAGGTCGTGTTCCAGTCTTCCGCCTGGGGATTCTGGTAATAGAGAGGGACGTAATGTAAAGTGAGCAAGAGCAGACAGAGTGCCAGTGCCACCTGGACCACTCGCCAGCGTAAAACGACTATACCCAGGCCGACAAGGAGGACGAATGCAGGTACAATCGTCACAAGATAACGGCTCGAAAAAAGGCGCGTCGGTCCCTGGGAAATAGTATAGCTGAGCACAACAGGCACTATTATCCAGCAGAGCAGTGCAAAGCCTACAGGTAACAACTGTCGCAGCCTTGACAAGCGTTTGTCATCAGCACCATCAACAAGGGAGGCTTTGCTGAGTAGCCGCACACCCCAAGACCGGTATGCGAATATCGCCGCACAAAGACCCAGGAGACACAATGCGAGCAGCAAATAGAGATAAAACCTGCTGTTGGCACTAAAGGTGAGAAACAGGCGTATGATATCCCTGAGCTGGGGAATGGGAAGCCAGCCCGTTTTCGACCCATGCCGGCTCGCATATAAGAGAGGGATAATGAAGACAAAGATACCCACCAGGCTAATGAGAAAACTGCGTAACTGCTGCCGCGCCTTACTACGCCACGGCCCGGGCAGAAGCGCCAAACCACCAAAGGTCACTACCTGCGCAGCAAGAATGAGTACACTGAACAGGTGCGTGTAGATAGCCACTATAGTGACAATAGCATAACAGGTCCACCAGCGTTTCTGGCGAATTTCTGCGGTAAGTATAGCGAAAAAAGCATACCAGGTGATACAGATGAGCAAGAGTTGCAAAGCGTAGGAACGCGTTTCCTGCGCATAGACAAGCTCCAGGTCATTGAGCAAGTAGAGGCCCGCACCAACGAGGCCTGCAGCCAACCCCAGGAAGCGGCGCCCCAGCAGAAAGATCATCACTGAACTCAGGGCGGCGAAAACTGCGGAGGGGAAGCGCACGACAAACTCTGTCGGATTCAATCCCAGGAGAGAGGTGAAACCCAGCCAGAAATGCAGGAATATATAATAGAAAGCCATATTCGGCTGGGTAGCAAAGATGATCTTCCACAGCACAGGCAACGACTGGCGTGCCCGCTCGACAGAAAGGACTTCATCGAACCACATACTTTTGCTTCCCAGCTGGAAAAGATTAAAGGCCAGGGCCACGCCGCCAATTAGAACGCAAAGTATCCAGTAGTGGGAGGCAAAGAACCGGGAAGCAGCGAGTAGCATACCCTGTAATCGAGTTAGCAGAGTTGCCTGTTCCCTGGTTTCAGTACCATCCTGGTCCTCCTCAACTTTCCGCAAATTACCGCTCGCCTGAGTCATGAAATACCTCCTGTGGGTGCGATAAATCGGGTCATCTCGGTCGTGTCTGTTGTATACAAACGAACGGTCACAGTCCGAGTCACGATTTGAGCAATAAAGTGATAGTGGCTATTCAGCCAGCTTTGGGCCGCCTTTGCTCGTGCAACTGCTGTATTCCCAGAAAGACGTCCAACAATGAAAAAGATACGAGGATGCTTTGCTCCATAGCTCGCCAACACAGTGGGATCAACTGCGGCGTCGGGACGAGCTGAACTAAAGGTTGCCCACGAAAATGCGCCAGGAGAATCACTTGTAAAATATGCAGTACTGGGATAAGCATGCAGGTAATACTCAATCGAAATCTGACATCCCTGCTCAACTGCATTATCATAACAAACCAGGCCATCACCCACCTGGTAATGGTGCTCCAACCAGAATGAGGCTGCATTCCAGTCTTCTACCTGGGCGCTTCTATAATACAAGGGAACAACAGACAAAGCCAGGGCTAACAGCCCCACAGTCAGCAGCATTTGGATGCGGTACCAACGAAGCCCGGCTACACCCATGCCAACCAGCAAGAAAAGCGGCGGTACAATCGTCACGAGGTATCGGGACGAAAAGAGGCGTGGTGAACCCTGAGAAACGATGTAGCTCGCTACAACCGGCACGATTAGCCAGCAGAGGAGAGCCAGGCCGATAGGCAAAAACTGTTGAAGCTCTGCTCTGCATTTTCCATCAGTGCCACTCATCCACGTGATACGTATCGAGAGAGAAATGCTCCGTGAAAAATAAGCCAATGTAGCCAGGAACAGGCCAGCTATACAACAGGCAGCAAGCACAAACAGATAGATCTTGCTATCACCGCTGATGGAGAGCAAGAGAAGGGCAATATCCCTGAGATGCGGAGCGAGCAACCACCCGGTCTTTGAGCCTTGTAAGCCTACAAGCAGGACAGGTATGATTAATACATCAATGGCGGCCAGGCTTATGAATAACCACAGCACTTGCCGCCGCATCTTGCTTCGCCAGGGCTCCCAGGGCTTAGACAGTAGCAGCATACCGCTAAAAGAACAGAGTTGTGCCAGCAGGATAAAGAGGCTAAACAGGTGGGTATAGATTGCCAGGGTTGTTGCTCCAATGTAGCACATCCACCAGCGTTTCGCATTTGACTCTCCTGTGATGGCAGCAAAAAAGGCATACCAGGCAATGCAGGTGAGCAAAAGTTGCAGGCTATATGAGCGAGCTTGTTGAGCATAGACAAGTTGTAAGTCATTAAGCAAGTAGAGAGCCGCCGCGACCAGGCCTGCTGGCATTGTCAAAAAGCGCCGCCCAAGTAAAAATACGACAACCGTGCTCAGTGCCGCAAAGATGGCTGAAGGCAAGCGGACTACAAACTCTGTGCTATGTTGTCCGAGCATGCCTGTGACAGCTAACCAGCCATGCAAAAGCAGGTAGTAGAGTTCCATATTCGGCTCTAAGCCAAAGATGATATGCCACAAGAGGGGAAGGGGTTGTCTTGCTAATTCGACGGAAAAAGCCTCATCGAACCAGATACTTGGCGTTCCCAGGCGATACAGGTTGAAGCCGAGGGCCAGAGTGAATAAGAAAGGGGAAAGTACCCAATTTGAGGAAATCCACGCTGCTAACAGGTGCTCTCGTTGTGGAAGCATTTCCTTCGCTTGTGTATCACTAGAGGCACTGCCTTCCATGATTTGTTGCAGCATGCTACTTGTTTGAGTCATCGACTATTTTCCCTGACTCTCGCTCTTCACGGTGCCACTTGCGGGCATAAGTGAACATCTCACGGAAGGCGCGTGCGATCACAGCAGGCTTAGCTCCCGTTGCTCGTCCGCCGCGCCGTGGCAAATGGCGTACACCAAGCTGCGTATAAGTATAGCCGGCGCGGGTAAACTTATATAAAATTTCGGCATTAATCATTGCTCCGCGTGTCTCCAGCCGGTGTTCATGGAAAAATTTTCCAGGGTAGAGTTTGAAGGCACAATCGATATCGCCTACGCGCAGTCCGAAGACGAGACGTACCAGCATTTTCCAACCCCACGCGTTGAGTTTACGCACCCATGTATCCTGGCGGTCAATGCGATAGCCAAGCACTGCATCGTATTCATCGATAAATGCAAAGAAACGCTCTAAATCGGCAATATCAAATTGACCGTCAGAGTCCATAAAGAAGACCAGGTCTTTGGTAATCGCCTCAAATCCGCTCACGAGAGCGGCACCATATCCCTGGTTCACAGGGTGATTGATAAGGCGTACATGCTGGTCGCTAGCAGCAATTTCTTCAACAATGCTTCTTGTACGATCTTTACTGCCATCGTTCACGACGATGACCTCGAAGTCCGGCACCCATGCTTTCAATGTATTCACAACACTGTGAACAGTTGCGGCAATGGCCGCCTCCTCATTATGTGCTGGCATAATCACCGAAAGACTATGCTTCGTAATCATTTTGCTTCCGTTTGTCTCTAGCCATGTTTCATGAATGTCACCCGATCTCGTAGGAGCGGGGACAGGATTGCGCGGGGTGGTCAACCGCCCTTCCTTTGCGTTGCTAGGTCCATTCTGCGACCTGCTGAAGACCCATAGCCGCATCCCCAAATATGATACGCTTGCAATTCCGATAATGGTGCATCCTTTCGATGCATTGGCCCAGAGTATAGGGTTAGCAATCAAAGTGTGCGAAATACTTGCTACGCTCCAAATAATACCATCATTGCACAGAATACCTATAATATTGACGATGGCAAAGCGTAAAATCTCACTTCCTGTAACAGCCTGTCTATGCTTAAACGTCCAATACTTATTGAAACCAAAACTGTTAAGCGCTCCTAGTATGTATGCGATAGAATTATAAAACAAGAGGAGGTTGGCGTCATGAGTCGGGAATCGCCAGAGCAGGATATTCAATGCTATTATATCAACTGTGGTATTAAGAACACCCACAATTCCAAAGCGCACGATTTGCCAGAGCGGAGTAATCCACCGGCGTTCGGGTAGAGAAACAACATCTTGTGCACCAGGTAACAATTCTACAGGGGTTTGCACTTCAGATAAATTGGCCAAGAACAACTCCCATCAATTAAAACAGCCCATTGATAAAAAACAATCCTGCTCATGAGAAACGAGTACTGCATCATTCTTGTAACGATGATAGGAAAATCTCGCTAAATCGTTACCACCGCACAACAAGAGCGTCCTAAACTGTACGTGATACGTGATGTGAGATAGAATTTACGAGCGGAGCACATATGCAATCTCCTACCAATTCTACGGGGGAAAAAGATATACTTTCCACGGTTCAAACCCAGGAAGTTCGTGCAAATACATACTCCTCTGACATAGCAGCACCATCTAATGATGCACCCGCACATGGTGTTGTCGGTACAACTCCCAGGCCAGCAACATGGCTGAGCGCTTTGAAAGAGATCCTGCCTATTTATATCGCTGTCCATCTTGTTTTCCTTGTCCTCACCTACCTGGCAACCTTGTTTGCCTTTACCCCCAAGAATTTTTCGCTATATTCTTTGCCTCTTTCCAGTTTAGTAAAATCCTGGGATCGTTGGGATAGCGCCCATTTTGTAGAAATAGCCACAAAAGGATATGATGCTCCCTACCGGACAGCCTTCTTTCCGCTCTTTCCCCTGCTTGAACGCGCTTTAGCCTTTCTTACGTATGACCCTTTTGTGGCGGGTCTCGTTATTGCCAACCTTGCAGGGCTGGGTATGCTGACGGTCCTCTATCGCCTGGTAGCCCGGGATTTCGATGCCGTGCTCGCCTATCGTACCGTGCTCTATTTCTCTGTATTTCCGACCGCCTTCTTCTTTGCCGCAGCCTATAACGAGTCACTCTTTCTCTTCCTGGCTCTGCTCAGTTTTTATTATATGCGCAGGGGTAACTGGTGGCTGGCCGGCCTTTTTGGTTTCCTGGCAAGTCTTACGCGCTCGGTCGGACTTTTCTTACTCGTTCCCTTTTTCTATGAATACTTGCAGCAACATCAATTCAAATTGAGAGCCACGCGCTTTGATATTCTCGCCAGCATCGGTATGCCTGCTGGCCTGGGTGTCTTTGCCCTCTACTGTTACCTGCGCTTTCGTGACCCGCTGGCCTTCTCACACGCGCAGGGTTCCTGGTTACGCCAGTTACATGGCCCCTGGCATGGTTTGCTCGACTCATTTCTGATCATCACGCGGCGCGGCATCCTGAGCTTCGACACCATTCACAATGTGATCGACCTCAGCGCCGGTCTATTGATGCTCCTGCTCATAGTTCTCTGCTTTATCGGTCCCTTGAAGTTTTCCAGAGACCTCTGGGCCTATGCTTTGTATGCCGCCAGCATCTATTTCTTCACCCTCTTAGTCCCTGAGGCTGGCGGCTTCCCCCTGGCCTCACTTTCCCGTCTCGTATTAGAGCTATTCCCCGCCTTTATTGTGCTGGCCGCCATCGGCAAAAACCGCCAGTTTAACCTCTACTACCTCACCCTCTCAGGCGCCGTTCTCTGCTTCATGCTCCTGCAGTTTTTGACGGGATATTGGATTGTATAATGTAGGGAGCACATTAAATTGCACCCTTACATTCTAATCTGCTATAATAGCCTCACATTCCCAGGTAGAGCAAAGTAACGAGCATGTCCAACAAACATAATAAGGCTCTACCAGGGTTTACACATATTCTCCGTTTTATCATTATCAAGATCAGGTTAGTATTACTGCGTAAAGCTTCTGGCAATAATAATAGCCTCTCAAATAAATATAAGTGGAGGAGAGAGAATGGCTACCGTGACTGAACGCTATAAGACACTGCAAGGATTTAGAGATATCCTGCCTGATGAGCAGCCCTACTGGTACTTTGTTGAGAAGACGGCTACAGAAGTAGCCCAGCTCTATGGATACCGGCGCATCGAAACGCCTATACTGGAAGAGACAGGCGTCTTTCATCGCACCGTTGGCGAAGGTACCGATATCGTCGAACATGAAATGTACAGTTTCGATGACCGCCCCGACAAGGAGGGCCACCGCACCAATATCACCCTGCGCCCAGAAGGTACCGCCGGAACTGTACGGGCCTACCTGGAGCATGGCCTCTATAAGTTGCCGCAGCCCGTCAAGCTCTTTTACATCGGCCCTTTTTTCCGCCGTGAGAAGCCGCAGGCAGGTCGTTACCGTGAACACCACCAGTTCGGCTGCGAGGCATTAGGAGATAATGACCCGGCTATTGACGCTGAAATCATCGGCCTGCTCTATCAATTCTACTCTACGCTTGGGCTGAAACATATCCGCGTCTATATCAACAGTATCGGAGATCACAACTGTCGACCTCAATACATCGAGATACTGAAGGATTACTATCGCCCGCTGCTGAGCGATTGCTGCCAGGACTGCCAGATGCGCTTCAACAAGAATCCGCTGCGCCTGCTGGATTGCAAAAACCCGCAGGATCAAGAGAAGATTCAGGCTGCCCCAAAGATTTCGGACTACCTGTGCGAGCCGTGCCGCGAACACTTTGCGGCAGTCCAGCGTTTTTTGAAGCTCTACGACGTGCCTTTCGAAATTGATCCGCTTATCGTGCGTGGCCTTGACTACTACACGCGCACGGTCTTCGAGTTCACCTCTGGGGTTGACAAATTGGCCTTGAATGGTGGTGGACGCTACGATGGCCTGGCAGAACTGCTCGGTGGACAGCCTACGCCCGGTATCGGCTTTGGTGCCGGTATAGAACGCATCATCGCGGAACTCAAGAAACAGGATATCACGCCGCCGGCAGAAGAGCGAGTACGCGCCTTCGTCGTTTACTTTGGTAAAACCGCGGAACTCAAAGAGGCAGCCGTACAGCTGGTAGCGGAACTGCGCCACGCAGGCATCAAGACAGAGATGAGTTACGGCGATCGCAGCCCGAAAGCTCAGATGAAACAGGCTAACACCTCTGGAGCGGCCTATGCCCTCATCATCGGTGAAAACGAGCTGGCAAATAACATTGTTTCCGTCAGAGACCTGCAGGCCGGGAGCATGGAAATAGAGAAGAAGCAGGTCGAAGTGCCACGCCACCAACTGCTGGCTGTGCTATTGAGTACACCTCAGTAGCCGAGTGTCCCTCATGTTTTTGCATGGGCCAAGTAGGCAACCAGGTCGTCCATAGTAGGGGCGAGGCTTGCCCTCGCCCGGCTCAGGCTACTCAATGCGCTATCGTCCAGATGGCCTGGGTATGTGGAGCCAGCTTTTCGGCATCCGTGTTATCTGCTGTAGGATCAACGAACATGGGCAGCACGATAGAGAAAGTGCTTCCTTGCCCGGGAACACTCTGGACGTCGATATGCCCACCATGGCGCTCCACAATTTTACGTGAGATATATAGCCCTAAACCTAATCCGGTATGCGGGCCATCTTGTACCTCAACACCTGGAACGCGGTAGAATTGCTCGAAAATGTTGGGAAGCGTCTCGGGTGGAATACCAACCCCCATGTCACGAACCGAGGCAGTAGCTTCATATCCTGCTTGTTGCAGCGTTACGGTGATAGGAGACCCCTTTGGTGAGTACTTACGTGCATTTGACAGCAAGTTGAGAACCACCTGGCTGATGCGATCGGCATCGACTTCGACTTCAATCGGCTCACCCGGAACTTCAAAAGTGAGAGCGGGACCATATCCAGCGGTGTACTCGTCTATTAAGTGCCGGCATAGCTCAACCAGGTTACAGCGTTTGCGATGCAAGACAAACATATTTGTCTCAATGAGCGATGAGTCCAGCAAATCATTGACCAGCACTTCCATGCGGCGAATCGAGCGTTCCATGTCCGCCAGGCCCATGCTCACAATTTGAGCCGCATCTGCACGTTCAACCTGTCGACGAAACAGTTGCGTCATCCCCTTCAAGCTGGTTAGCGGTGTTTTAAGTTCATGCGAGACAATGCTGAGGAACTTGTCTTTTGCCGCGTTGGCCTCGACCAGTTCTTTTGTTCGCTGTTGCACCATGCGTTCGAGCGACCTGGCATGCAGCTCTAAAGCGAGCTGCTGGACCTTTACCTTGCGGCGCAGCTGATACGTTTGAATGGCACGCTGCAAGGCAGCCACCAGGTAATCACGATCAATGGGCTTCTGGATGAAGTCGTAAGCTCCACCTCGTAGGGCCTGCACCGCGAGATCGTGCTCGCCATGGCCGGTAATGAGCAGAGTAGGCGTATCTGGCCTCAGTTCTTGTATCTTTGCCAGCAATGCCAGTCCGTCCATACCAGGCATCTTGATATCGCTCACGATGGCGGCGTACTCGTACTCTCCGATCTGCTCAATAGCTGCTTGGGCCGAGTCGCATGTATCCACTTTGACTCCGTCCAGGCGCAGGTATAACGCCTGGGGAAGCGCTTCTAACAGTGCTGTGTCATCGTCTACAATGAGGATATGTGCCTTGTCCATCAGTTACGTACCTTCCACTGTACTAACGTTTGAGCGGCAGCTCAATCAAAAAGAGGGCGCCCTCACCAGGAAGATTTTCGACCGCAATGGTACCCTGGTGCTCTTTGATAATGCCATAGGTAATAGAGAGACCAAGACCTGTTCCTGCACCCACCTCTTTGGTGGTGAAGAACGGATCAAAGATGCGTTGTTCGAGTCCATTCGGTATACCCGGGCCGGTATCGGAAACTGTTATATACACCATGTCTGCTTTGGTCAGACATGTGATAGTAATGACTTTGTTGGCTGCATTGGCCAGGGCATCTCGTGCATTGCTCAGCAAATTAATAAAGACCTGCTCTATTTGGATGGCGTTGCCTATCACTATTGCATCTTCAGCCGGGAAGTGTAACTCAACCTTAATCTGCCGCAGGCGCAGTTGTTCCCTCATCAAAGAGAGCGCGCTCTGAATAACCTGGGCGATAGCCACAGGCTCGCGACTTACCGAAGCCGCCCGCCCAAATGTCCGCAGGTGCGAAATAATTTCGTTGGCCTTGCGAACTTGCTGCATTGCACTGTGCAGTTCATGCAGGATGGATTGAGGGTCCCCCTTGCCGAGTTCAATGAAGTCAATGACATTGCCTATGAACAGACCAATGTTGTTAAGCGGATTATTGAGTTCATGCGCGATGCCGGTAGTAAGCTCTCCCAGTGTCGCCAGCTTGCCCGCTTGCACAAGCTGTTCCTGCTTCTCACGTAGCTCTTGTTCGCGGCGCTTTACTTCCTCTGTCGTTTCTTTCAAATCGCTCATGATATGAATCATGGCTTTGCGACTGCTTTCTAAACGCAGATTGGACTGGTGCGAGTCCTGTAGAATATGCATAAGAGCACGCCGGGAATTGTCCAGGCGCTCAGTTTGCCTGGCAAGACGGCTGCGATCTTTCTCGTAGTCGGCCAGGATATGAATCATCGCTTTGCGCTGATTATTCAGCTTGCGATTGACATTGTTCAGATCGCTGAGGATATGCATGAGGGCGCGACGTCGCTCTTCACTCTTGAGCACGCGCATTTCCAGAGCCTTCTTTTGCTCCACCAGCTGCGCGTACTCGTGTTGCAACTGTTCCAGGTTCATTCCTTCAGGCAAGGGGGCATTGCCGTCGGATATAGGGAGATAGAGAGGCGCTCCCACAGCTACGTCCATCTACTCTGCCCTTGATTGATCTTATCCAGTTCCCGCTTTAAGTTCTCAATTTCTTTCTCTAAGGCAATCATCTTGAGTTCACGACCTACCACCACTTCTTCGAACTTCTCTAAGTCCAGGATTTTTTCCTGTAACTCCGCTTTCGATTCCTCCAGGTCACGTACCACTTTCTCATAGGCACGCATATCGCGTAGAATGCCGATGGCGCCGATAACTTTTCCGTCGGCATCCCGCAGTGCAGAGGCGTTGAGTGTTGTCGGAATGACCTCACCGGAGGCGCTGCGTGGGTTAAGCCGTGCGTTGCGTGTAACGCCCCGCTCGATGACTTCGCGCAGGGCAGCCAGGAACTCCCGCGTTTCCTCAGGACTGATGAAGCGCGAGAGCGATTGCTCCAGTACCTCGTCTGGCAGAAAGCCTAGCAGTGCGTAAACGGCATCGTTGGCCTGTTGAATCTTGCCTTCCAGGTCTGAGACAAAGACCGGGTCAGGCGCATTCTTGATGAGACTATCAGAGTAGGCAAGAGCCTTGTCCAGTTCGCGCATGTCGCGCAGGATACCAATGGCGC
>WNFY01003139.1_pt1 | contig 15497 bp, 17 predicted proteins | sample 5400091 | NCBI WGS metagenome assembly WNFY01 (sample SAMN13153364, study PRJNA577476) | soil metagenome | isolation source: 60 cm soil or saprolite under grassland replicate 1 | place: USA:California | collected 2016-06-15 | reverse complement strand
GTGCTCGAGGCCGTTCAGCGGCTGCGCCCGATCGCGGACGGACTCGGGATCTCGATGGCGCAGCTCGCAATCGCGTGGGTGCTGCGCGAGCCGAACCTCGCGGCGGCGATCATCGGCGCCTCCAGGCCTGAGCAGGTCGTCGACAACGCTGCGGCGTCGGGGATCGAGCTCGACGAGGCGACGCTGGACGCGATCGACGACGCTGTTGCCGACGTCGCGGTTTCAGCCACGGCGACGGTCTAGCTCTCGCCAGGGGCTGATCCCGCAGGGGTCTGCCCCCTAAAAGCGTTGGGAGTCACGCGACGGCTATGGGGACAGTCCCCTTCGGGGACAGTCCCTCTCACATCTCACGGCGGCCCGAGAGCGCGCGACCCAACGTTACCTCGTCGGCGTACTCGAGGTCGCCGCCGACCGGGAGCCCGCTCGCGAGCCGGGTGACGCGCACGCGCCCGCGTAGGCGGTCGGCGAGGAAGGCCGCCGTCGCCTCGCCCGTCATGTTGGGGTTCGTCGCGAGCACGACCTCCTCGATCCCGTTCCGCTCGACCCGGCCGAGCAGTTCGTCGATCCGTAGATGCTCGGGCTCGACGCCGTCGAGCGGCGAGAGCGCGCCGCCAAGGACGTGGTACAACCCGCGATACTCGTGCGTCCGCTCGACGGAGATCAGGTCGACCGGCTGCTCGACAACGCAAACGATCGTCCGGTCGCGCCGGGCGTCCTCGCAGATCGAGCAGAGCTCCTCCTCGGTCAGGTTCCCGCACTCCTTGCAGAAGCGGACGCGCTCCTTCACTTCCTGAACGGCGGCGGCGAGCGCGAGCGCTTCGTCCTTCGGTGCCCTGAGCAGGTGGAACGCGAGCCTGTGCGCGGTGCGGGTACCGACGCCGGGCAGGCGCGTCAGCTGCGCGACGAGGTTGTCGATCGCCGGTGAGACCACCGGCCAATTCTGCCTATGCGGCTGGTTGTCCCGGCCCCGCTGAGCCCGAGGCCTCGAGCTCGGCAAGCCGCTCGCGTGCGAGCTCGCGCATCGCCTCGGCCAGCTCGGGCTCCGCTTCGAGCATCTGTTCGAACTCGGGGCGGCCGAGTGCGAGGCAGCGCACAGGGCTCTTCGCAACGACGCGGGCCCGTCGCAGGCCATCGTCCTCGACGAGAGAGATCTCGCCGACGACCTCGCCGGGGCCGAGCTCGCGCTGGAACCCATGGGCCTCGACGGCCACTGTGCCGTCGCAGATCACGAACATCCCCGCGCCCGGCGTCCGCGGCTCGATCAGCACCTGGTCGGCCGGGAACTCCACCTCCGTGAAGGGAGCGGCGAGCCGCTCGAGCTTCTCGTCGTCGAAACCGGCGAAGAGCGGGCTTCTGCGCAGGAGGTCGGGGACATCCATCGCTTACAGACCCGGAAGTCCGAGCCCCTGCATGCCACCCATCGCGCCGCCGAGCTTGGCCTCGACGAGCTGCTGGGCGGAGCGGAGAGCCTCGTTGACCGCTGCGAGCACGGTGTCGGCGAGCAGCTCAGGCTCGTTCGGGTCGATCAGCTCCGGGGCGATAGTGATCTCGGTGATCTCGAGCGCCCCGGTCGCCTTGACCTTGACCATGCCCCCGCCGGCGGAAGCCTCAACGGTCTCGCCGGCGAGCTCCTCCTGGGCCTTCGCCATCTGCTCCTGCATCTGTTGTGCCTGCTGCATCAGCTTCTCGAAATCCATCGCCATGGCTTACTCCTCCACCTCCCGCGCGTCGAACGTCTCCTTGATCAGCGAAACCAGGTCGTCCTCACCCGCCGGCTCCTCTTCGGCGGGCTCGCCGTCCCCGCCGTTGGCGCCGAGCTCGAAGGCAAGCGCGAGCCGCCGGCCGGTCACCTCGTAGAGCGCATCGGCGAGCAGGGTCGCGTTCTTCGGCTCTTCGGCGAGCTGGCGGTGGAAGGAGGCGTTGCGGGGAAACTCGAGCGTCAGGGTGTCGCCGGCGAGCCCGGCCGGATGGGCCTCGCGCAGGACAGACGCGGTCGGAATCGACTTCTCCTCCACGGCTGGGAGCACAGCTCGTTGCCAGGCCTCCTGCAGCTGCTCGAGTTCCACGGCCGGAGGCTCGGAAGCGCTGACCGGCTCCGTCACGGGGTCGACCTCCGGCCTAGTACGAGCCATTCCGGCTTCTGCGGAATGGCGTGACTCGTCGGCGGAATGGCGTGATTCCAGCTGCTCCAGGCGGTAGGCGGTCGCTTCGCGCGAGAGGTCCGCCGCCGGCCGGGTCACCTTCACGAGCGCGAGTTCGAGCGGCAGCCGGGGATCGGCGCCTTGCCGCATGTCCTCGACGGCCACCGCGAGTAGGTCGCAGAGCCGCAGGACGGTCGACTCGCCGAGCTGGTTCGCCTGCTCGTGCAGCCGCTCGCGTACCTCCTCGGTGACCGGCAGCGAGTCGGGCACATGGCCCATGTGCTGCACGAGCAGCACGTGCCGCAGGTGCTCGAGCAGGTCGGTGACGAGCCGGCCGAGATCCTGGCCCTGCTCGGAGAGCTCTTCGATGAAGGTCAGCGCGCCGGCCGTGTCGCGGTCGACGATCAGGTCGCAGAGGCGGAAGAGCGCCTCCTCCTCGACTGCGCCGAGCAGTTGGAGCACGTCCTGGACGGTGATCTTCTTCCCCGTCGCCGCCGCGAGCTGGTCGAGGGTCGAGACCGCGTCCCGGTACGCGCCCCGCGCGGCGCGCGCGACGAGCGCCAGCGCCGCGTCCGGCACCTCGATCTCCTCGCCGTCGGCGACCCAGCGGAGCACGCGTACGAGCTCCGGCAGTCGCGGGCGCGCGAACACGAATGTCTGGCAGCGCGAGCGAACGGTCGGCAGCATCTTGCCGAGGTCGGTCGTACAGAAGACGAAGATCAGGTGGGGCGGGGGCTCCTCGATCAGCTTCAACAGCGCGTTGAAGGCAGCGTCCGTGAGCTGGTGCGCCTCGTCGAGGATGTAGACCTTGTAGCGGCCCTCGACGGGCTGCAGCACGGCGTGGTCGCGGATGTCGCGGATGTCGTCGATCCCGCGCTGCGAGGCGGCGTCCATCTCGACGACGTCGAGCGACGTGCCGGCCGCGATCGCGCGGCAGATGTGGCAGTCGGTGTCGGGCTGGGAACTGGGGCCCTTCTCGCAGTTCAGCGCCTTGGCCAGGATCCGGGCCAGCGAGGTCTTACCAGTCCCCCGCGGCCCCGCGAACAAGTAGGCCTGGCGGATCTGCCCCGCGGCGATCGCGTTCTTGAGCGTGCGGACGACGGGCTCCTGCCCGACGACGTCGTCGAATCCCTGCGGACGATACTTCCGGTAGAGGGCGGCCACCGATCCGATGCTATAGCCCGCGGCAGCGGACGGGTCACCGGACTTCCGCGGACCCTTGCAGCGGCCTTCTTATGATGCCGCGGGTGGAGCCCGGGTCCGTCGACACGCGCCGCTGGACGCTGATAGCCGTCTGCGTGACGACGTTCATGTTGCTGCTCGACATCACGATCGTGAACGTCGCACTGCCGAGCATCCAGCGCCGCCTCAACGCCGATCTGACCGGTCTCCAGTGGGTGGTCGACGCCTACGCACTCGCGCTCGCAGCGCTGATCCTGACCGCGGGAGCCCTCGCCGACAGATTCGGCCGGCGCCTTCTGTTCATGTTCGGCGTTGTCGTGTTCACCAGCGCCTCGCTGCTCTGCGGCCTCGCCTGGAACATCACGGCGCTCGACGTCTCCAGGGGCTTGCAGGGCATCGGCGGCGCCGCGCTGTTCGCGACCGCACTGGCGCTGATCGGACACGAGTACCGCGGCCCCGACCGCTTCGGCGCGATCGCCGTTTGGGGCGCCACTGTCGGAGCGGCAGTGGCTTCGGGCCCGCTCGTGGGCGGCATCCTCACCGATGCGCTCGGCTGGCGCTGGGTCTTCTTCGTCAACGTTCCGGTCGGAGCGTTTGCGTTACTGATTGCGAGGACGCGGATGGTCGAGTCGCGCGACGTCGGTGCCGTCCGAACCGATCTCGCCGGTTTGGTCACGTTTACGGCGGCGCTGTTTCTGATCGTCTTCGGACTCCTGCGCGGAAACGCCGAGGGCTGGGGAAGCGGCCTGATCGTCTCGACGCTCGTCGCCGGCGCCGCGCTGCTCGTCGTCTTCGTGGTCGTGGAGGCTCGGCAGGAACGGCCGATGCTGGACCTCTCGCTCTTCCGCCGGCCTGCCTTCGTCGGCGTCTCGGTCGCGACGTTCGCAATCGCCGCGGGCATGTTCGCGCTCTTTCCGTACCTCTCGATCTACCTGCAGGACATCCTCGGAGCCTCGCCGCTGGGCGCCGGCCTTCGATTTTTGCCGCTGACCGCCTTCGTGTTCTTCGTTCCGCTCGCGACGCGGGGAATCGTGCAGCGTGTGCAGCCCTGGGTGTTCGCATCGTTCGGGTTGCTGCTCGTCGCGGTCGCCCTGCTGCTGATGTACGGCTTGACGTCCGGCTCCCGCTGGACGGCCCTGCTTCCGGGCTTCGTGATCGGCGGGATCGGCATCGGGCTTGCTAACCCGACCCTCGCTGCGTCTGCTCTGCGGACGGTCGATCCCGCCCGCTCGGGCATGGCCTCCGGCATCAACAACACGTTCCGGCTGGCCGGCGTCTCGATCGGCGTCGCCGCGCTGGGCGCCGTGCTCGAGGACCGTGTTTCGAGCTCGCTCGCCTCCACTGCGCACGTTCACAGCAGAGCGCTCGCCGCCGCCGTCAGCTCGGCCGGCACACGCGCGGCTGCTGGGCGTCCCGGTCTGGAGCATTCGGCTGTGACCGCGTTTGTTAGCGGATTGAACGCCATCCTGCTCATCGGCTGCGCGATCGTCTTCGCCGGCGCAGTCGCGGCGGCTGTGCTGATGCGCAAGCCGGCCCCCGCACCAGAGGGCGCACCGGCCGTGACCGAAAGAGCCGCGGCACCTGAGAGCAATCCTTAGGGCTGCTTCCTTCCGGATCTGACCCGGTTCGAACGCTCTCAGTGCCGCGGGCAACCGCATCGTAGCCGCGCTAGGCTCAGACCAGCCGGGGCGCGTAGCTCAGCGGGAGAGCGCCCGCTTCACACGCGGGAGGTCGCTGGTTCGATCCCAGCCGCGCCCACTGAGAAACCCGCTACAAACGGCGGATTACGGCAAACAGACGATTAGCTTTGCCTGTCGGGTTAGGAAGCGCCGGCCGAAACGCCTTAAGCGTTCCTCCTTGGTTCGTCTTCGAATGCCCGGAGAGCCCTCCGGCGGCTTTTGCGCAGACACGCGAGTGATGTGCGACTCTGTTTCGCGGGACCGAAGGAGCACGGTTCCAGGAAGGAGCAAGGCATGAGAAGACGGAGCCTTTTCTTGCTAGCGCTCTTGGCTGGGACCGTCGGAATTGCGCTCGTTGGCGCAGCTCGTGCGGAGCCGCCGACCCATCAGATTCACGCCGCCGGAGCGGTCGATCCCAGCGTTGGATTCACCTCGTTCCACCTGTCTGCTTCGCTCAGGGATGGAACGTCTGCCGGTCGCGCGGCCTTCGATGACGTGACGGTCGCTGGTGGTCGCCTTGTTGTTGAAGTGACATGCGTGCGGGTGGTGACGGACGTCGACTCCGTCGATCAAAGTACGCGACTTGTCGCCATCCTGACCGGGCCAGTTGTTGCGGCCGCAAACGGCATCGGACTTGGCCGGCAGGCCATCATCGGCGTCGTCGATGGAGATCAATCGACGCCCACTCCCACGCCAGATGCGATTAACGCAGATTTCGCGCCTGGATCTGCCGTCCTCCATCACGTGCGAAAACGCGGGGCTTGCCATCGAGGCACCGCTTCTTAGAGGCGGCGTGCAAATTCGCTAAGAGTCAACGGGGAGTGGCCGGAACCCACGACGCTGAATCGCGATCTGAACGCGCCCACCCAGATGGGGTTGATCGAGCTCACGCTTCGGCGGATACCCGCCCACGGCGCGAGGTCGTCCTCGCATTCTTGGCAAAGACGCCTGCGTCGAGCGCGCCATCTGTGGATCAGGCAGAGAGGCCGGGCGGCGAGCTGAACGCCGCGGCGCTTCCCATCCTCCCGGCCCGAGACGAGACTACGGCGGGGTCCCCCAGGTCGTCGAAATGTCCGAAACGGACGCTGAGAGCCGAGGGGCTCGAAAGGCGCATCGCCCATGAGCGCCTGCCGTTAGTCCAGAAAAGCCCCTCGGCTCGAGGCCCGAGTACCCGCGCGGTGAGGGCAGTAATCGTGCGATCGCCTCTCCGGACCTGGACAGGGCTACTCCCATCACTTCGGCCGGGGAGATGGCGGAGGTAGCGGAAACGGCGGTGGAGGCACGGCGGAGGCGGTGGGCACGGAGGTGGTCACTAGGGCAACTCAACCCGACGAATCGGACCGCCCTCGAACGTGGCATCGTTTGCGCACCGACAAGCTCCGCCTATTGAAGGTCAGCTGGAGGAAGCGGCGGACACGAATCCTCCAAATCGGATGACGACCGACGCGCAGTTGAGCGGCACGATCGCGCCCGACCACTATGGGCACCCACATCAGAGTTTTCGGGCCGAACCTGTCGGAATTGGCTCAGCGCGACGGGCAGTTTCACGTGCACGCGGACGACTGCCCGGACCATCAGCACTACGGGCCCGAGGGCAAGTTCGGTGGCATCGATGACTACGGCGACCGGCTGACCGTCTCGTCGCGCGAGGAGATCGTAAAGTTCGTCTACCCGCCCGGCGAGTTCGGTTACGCGGAGCCGGACTGGCGCGAGTTCGATGATCTCTACGTCGCGCCATGCGTCTCGCTGCCCGACGAGGCGCCGCAAGGCAACGGCCAACCGGCGTAGTCTGATCGCGCGCGACCCGCATTGACTCAGCCATAGGGGCTGACGCTCAGGTACTTAAAACCCGTATCGACCGCGAGCGTGACGATGACGGCCTCCGGGCCGAGTCGATCTGCGAGGCGATGCGCGCCGACAACGTTCGCGCCGGTCGAGATTCCGGCGAAGATGCCTTCGTCGCGGGCGAGGCGACTCGTCATCTCGACCGCCTCGCCATCTTCGATTGGCTCGACTTGGTCGACCCTGCTCGGGTCCCAGTGCGGCATCACCGTCCCTGTCCAACCCTGGATCAGGAACGGGCCGGGCGTGCCTCCGCTGATGGCCGCCGACGACGCCGGTTCATGAGCCTGGATGAAGACGCCGTGGGGCTTGAGCGTCTCGGAGACGCCCATGAGCGAGCTTGCCGTGCCCATGCCTTGGCAGAACGCCGTCACCCGTCCTTCAGTTTGCTCCCAGATCTCGCGACCGAGGTGGTCACGGTGGTGGGGGATGATGTACGGGTTGTTGAACTGGTCGGTGGCGTAGTGCCTGGGCTTGGCAGCGAACTCGGCCGCCCGTGCGACCATGTTGTCGATGTCCTGCGGTGTGACCTTGGGCGGCCCCTCCACCGACGGAATCAGGTCGATTTCCGCTCCGAGTGCGTTCATCAGCTGGGTGCGTTCCTCGGTGAAACAGTCGGCGATCACGATCAGCGCTCGATAGCCCTTCGCACGACAGACCAGGGCCAGTGCTGGGCCGGTGCTCCCGCCTGTGTACTCGACTACGGTGTCCCCCGGCGAGATCAAACCGTCCCGCTCGGCGCCTTCGATCATCGCCAGCGCCATTCGATCCTTCATCGACCCCGAGGGATTGCGGAGCTCGAGCTTGAGCCATAGCTCCGCACCGTTTTGCGGCGCGCACCGACGCAATCGGACCATGGGTGTGCTTCCGATGGCCTCGAGGATCGAATCCACGCCGTAATGATCTACATGTCCGGTCAGTCCGCGCGGCGCGGCTTCTGCGGATGGACCGTTTCGCCGCGGGCGAGCATCGCGACAAACTGCTCGATCCTGCGCGCCCGCGTCTCCGGTCTTTTGGCGCCTGCGATCCTGTAGAGGACTGCGTAGCGGTTCTGGCTGTTGAGGCCTTCGAACATCGCCTGCGCCTTCGGCTCGGTGGCAAGCGCCTCGGCGAGGTCGGCCGGAACTTCCATGCTCGCCGGGCCGGCGTAGGCGGCCTCCCAGCGGCCGTCAGCCTTCGCTCGCTCGACTTCCGCGTGACCTGCGGGGCGCATCCGGTCTTCGGCAATCAGTCGCTCGGCGATGCCGGTGTTTCGCTTCGACCAGGCGCTGCGGCGGCGGCGGGGAGTGAAGCGCTGGCGATAGGTGGCTTCGTCCCGGCGGCCGGCCTGCCCGTCGATCCACCCGTGGCATAGCGCCTCCTCGAGGGCTTGGTCGTAGGTGAGGCTGGTCGGTTTCTCCGTGCCCTTCTTGGCGAGCACCAGCCAGACCCCGGCCGGGTCGGCGTGGTGCCCTGCCAGCCACGTCTGCCACGCCGCGGCATCGCGCACGATCAGCTCCGGGAGCTCATCGGCCATCACTTGGAGAGCTTGCCAGCAACGAAACGGCTAGGTTCACATCACCGTCAAGCGCTAAGCATCGCCGGCGCCGAAGAAGGCAGCGAACGAGCCGGCGATCGTGGTGACCACGAAGAGTGCCCAGATCTCGCGAAAGGCATCGACCACGCGGCCTCCGGTCGTCAGTGGGTTCTTGATCTGTGACGAGACCGTCAGCAGCTGAACCGTCGAGAAGAAGGCCGCGTCCCCGAAGTCGTGGCTGTCGCCGCTCTTGACGCTGTGCTCGAAGTACCAGACCAGCCCCGCGCCGACAGCATCCACGACAAGCGACAGTGCCAGGGCGATCATCACACGCGCCAGCAAGCGGCGATGACGGTCGCCCCATGTTGACAAGCGTCGCAGCTCCTACGTGATCATCGGCCGAGCTTCGCCACCGGCCCGGACGCCGTGAATCGCGCTCACGAAACGGGCGTGCCAGGCCGATAACTAGAATCGTGAACGCGGCGGAACTTCCAGCACCCCAACTCGGCAGGATCCTGATCGCTGCGGGCCTCCTCAGCGAGGAGCAGCTTGCCCAGGCCCTCGAGGAGCAGGCGCAGACGGGCCGCCGCCTGGGCGAGGTCATCGTCCAGCGCGGGTTCATCTCCGGCCCGGCGCTCGCCAATGCCCTCGCTGAGCAGCACGGGGGAGTGCTGAAGACGGAGTACGGCTTTGCAAGCGGTCTCGGCGGCATCGTCGCGAGGCGAGCCGCCGCCGAGTCGGGAACGTCGGTCTCGCCGCTTCGGCCACCGGAGCCGACGCCGATGCCGACGCTCCGCACTGCCGAGCGCGAACCCGTTTCTCACGCGCCCGAGGAGGAGCCGGGGCCCACCGGTTCTGCAGAACTGGCGCAGCCGCCGCTGCAGCAGGAGGCGCCTGAGGCTCTCACGCCTCCGGAGCCGCCGGCCGAGCCCGAGCAGACGCTGGAGCCGCCGCCGCTCCTTCGCCCGGCGGAGCCGCCGGCGCCCGCGTTCGAGGAGCCTCCGGAGCCCGAGCCTCCGCCTGCCGCGATCTCGCCCCCTTCGCCTCCTGAACCCGCGGCGCCGGCAGCGCCCGAGCCCTCTTTCGCGCCGGCGGAGCCGACTGAAGTTACCGAGCCCGTCGAGCTTCGCCCTCCCGATCCTGCGCCGGTCCAGGAAGCGCCGCAGGTGTTTGCGCCCGAGCCCGAGGTCGTGCCATCGCCCGAGCCGGAACCGACGCCGCTCGCCGAGGCCACAGAGCCCATTCCCGAACCGGTCGACCTCCGCCCGCCGTCCCCCGAGCCCGAGGAACAACCCCAGCCGGCCGCGCCCGAGCCGGAGTTCCTGCAGGCCCCCGAGCCCGAACGGACTCCGCCTGCCGAGGCCGTGGAGCCGATCCCTGAACCCGTGGAGCTGCGCCCGCCGGTCCCTGAGCCGGTTCAAGAAGCAGAGCCCGTCGTGTCCGAGCCGGTCGACCTGCCCGGGTCGCACGAGCCCGAGCCTGACCAACCGGCCTCAGCCCTCGACGATCGCGACGAGCTGATTGAGTCCTTGCGCGCCCGGGTTGAAGCACAGGAACTCGAGCTCGCCAAGCTCCGCGAGCAACTCGAGCAAGAACGCACCCGGAAAGACGTGCAGGTGCACGTCTGGCCGGAGGAACAGCCGGTTCCGACCACCCCAGGGCCGGTCCAGGCCGAGCACTACCTGCTGTGCGTGCCGACGGCCGCGGGCTACGTGCTGCTCGACCGCGTCGGCGGGCTACCGAGCGTCGGCCAGGCTGTCGAGGTGCCCGAGGAAGAAGGTCGGTTCACGGTCACGAAGGTCGTTCGATTGCCGCGCAACGGGCGTCCTTGCGCATACCTTCAGCGGACATAGGCCGCGCGGTTTTCGACTCCGGCCACGGGGTAGGATCGGCACCTCGTGCCTGCCTCGACGTCCTCGCAGACCCTCGCCGAGCTGGAGCTCGTCTTCGCGCGGTCGCGTCGGCGTGCGGCCGCTCGCCGCTCCGAGTCCAGGCGATGGTCGCCTCTCGGCAGGCCTGTCGTTTGCGCTGCTGCGCTCGCGATCGCGTTGCTCGGCTTCGCCGCCGCGGGATCGCGCGTCGTCGAGAACGCACCCGCGAAGTCGGCCGCTCCGAAGCTCTTGCGGCCGATCGCCCCGGCTTGCGGGATCCCGACGGCATACGTAGGCGCGTTCCGTCGGGCAGCCCACGAGACGGAGCTGCCGATCTCGCTGCTCGCAGCGGTCGCGTGGGAGGAGTCGCGGATGAGTCCGCGCGCCCTCTCCCCGGCGGGTGCGCGCGGCATGCTGCAACTCATGCCGGAGACAGCGAAGGCGCTGGCGGTCGGGTCGGCTGATTCGCGCGCGAACATCCTCGCGGGCGCGCACTACCTCGAACAGCTGGTGAACCGCTTCGGCGGCAACCTCGAGCTCGCGCTCGCCGGTTACAACGCCGGGCCGACGGCAGTCGAGAAGATCGGCCGCGCCCCTTCGCTGGAGACGCTCCGTTACACCAAGAACGTCGAGGCCCGCGCAGCAAGTCTCGCGGCCTGTTAGTGCAAGCGGCGGGCTACGCCTCGCCGCTCCGCTAAACCTGTTGCCGCGACTACGCGGCTAGACGCTCTGAGAGCTTCGCCGCTGCAAGGCGCCGCTTACGGCGCCGACCATAAAGGAGCGGCGGGCTTCGCTCGCCGCTCCGCTGAACCCGCTGCCGCGATTAGGCAGCGAGACGTTCTGAAAGCTTCGCTGCTGGAAAATTCCGCAGCTTGCGCTTCAGTTCTTCCGCAGACATTGATGCCGCCTTTCGTTGCCGCATTGCACGAAAACGCATACTCAACGTCGGCCCGCGGCTTCGATCTCGCAATCCCTCGTTCTGGCCGAAGGGAACGGCCAGCCCGGCGAGACCGCGCCGAGCTGGTTTCCCCGATGCGGTAATTTCTGCCGCGTGCTGATCGCGGCGCTTTCGACGGGGCACAAGGTGGGGCTCGGGCTGGTCGGCCTGGCGTTCGTCGTCTTCGCGCTGCTCTCGGCGTTTCTGCTTCCCACGCTGCGGCCGGACTACCCGGGAAGGCGCGGCCTGCCGGCCTTCCTGACGCTCTCGGTAACCCTGTTCGTCGGGATGATGTTCGCCGTCTTCTTCTTCGGCCGCGAGACGAGCGAGAGCCACGCCGCGGAAGGATCGAATGCGACGGCGACGACCGCGCCGAGTCAGACGACGACGCCGTCGACCACCGCTCCCTCGACGACCGAGAGCACGACCACGGCTCCGGCGGCCCCCAAGAGAGTCGCGGTGACGGAGGTTGAGTTCAGGATCGAGCTCCCGAGCACGACCGTTGCTCCCGGCACCTATACGTTCGATCTCACGAACAAGGGACACGTCGGACACGACCTGGTTTTCAACGGGCCCGCCGTCGACAACGAGAAGACGCCGGTGATCGACCCTGGGAAGACAGCGAAGCTGACCGTCGACCTGAAGACCGGCACGTACGACGTCTATTGCAGCGTTCCGGGCCATAAGCAGGCCGGAATGGACGTGAAGCTCAAGGTCTCGTAGCGAAGAAGGCCCGCATGGCGGGCCTTCAACCTGAGGCGGAGAGGGCGGGATTTGAACCCGCGACGGACCTTTCGGGCCGTACGCGATTTCCAGTCGCGCTCCTTAGACCGCTCGGACACCTCTCCGGACCGAGTGAGAGTACCCGGGCGGGGTTGAGACGGCCGCACGGGCAAAGCCCGCACGGCCTGCAGACGGCGCCGGCAAGCCGGCGCCTAGGACCGCTCGGACACCTCTCCGAAACCGCGTCAGAGTATCCGGGGCCGGGCTTAGGAGGCTGAGCCGTGCCGATACGGAGCCCGAGCGCGGCTTGGGTCATTGACCACTTCCGGCAAGCCGGTCATTATCCGTGTTGCCGTTATGTCCAGCTTCTGACCAAAAGGGGTCCAGATGAGCTTGAAACCGATTGTGGCCGCGGTCGTCGCGAGCGTTTGCCTCGCAACGGTGGCAGCGGCCGGCACAGCAACAGCAGGTGGGCCGCCGAGCATCGCCGCCGGTCCGGCTTTCGGCTTCGTTCCGTCTCGCAACGTGAATCACCAGAAACCTCGCGGGCACCTGTCGCTGCTCGCCTGGCACAGCGGGCCTGTGATGCACTCCACGACGGCCATTCCGGTCTTCTGGGGGTCGAACTGGAACAACTCGTTCTTCACCAGCGACAAGGTGACGGGTCTCGACTACCTGTACTCGCACGTCGGTGGGTCTGGGTACGCACACACCAACTCCGAGTACTACGACGGTTCCGGAAATGTGAACACGTCCTCCATCTCGCAGGGGAGTGACTTTACGGACACCTCCGCAACGCCTTCGGGCGCGCCGTCGACGAGCCAGGTCCTGGCAGAGGTCGCAAAGGTGACCAATAACCGACCGGTCGCGAACGCCTACTACCCGGTCTACTCGGATCAGCCTCGCGGCAACGCCGGCTACTGCGCCTGGCACAGCTCCGGCACGATCAACGGCATCCAGGTGCAGTTCGGTTTCTTCTTCAACCTGGACGGCGATCCGGGCTGCGATCCGGCGGCTCCCACCAGCCTCGGCCGTAGCCAGGGCCTTTCGGCTCTTGCGAACGTGACCGGGCACGAGCTCAGCGAGGTGCTGACCGATCCGCAGCTCAACGCCTGGTACGACCAGCGCGGCTCCGAGAACGCCGACAAGTGCGCGTGGACCTTCAACGGACTCGTGACGATCGGCGGCCAGAGTTGGAAGATCCAGGGCAACTGGAGCAACGCAGCCGCGAACACAAACAGCGGCTACGCCAACGGCGGTTGCATCCAGACCAGCTAGCGCGTCTTCACCGTGCCTTCCCGCGCCCCACGGGGCGCGGGAAGGGCGCGACCAACTAGGGACTGCCTCCCATACGGCTAACCAACACGTCCTTCGTGATGCCGTAGGGCCCGAGAAACTCCTCCGCGCGCTCTAGCTCCATCTGCTCGGGCAGCGACCGATCGGCCTCGGCGGCCGCCTCTGGAAGCCCTGCAGTCCGAAGGACGTCGACGACATGCTGCCTCGTGACCTCCATAGCTTCACTCTACGATTTCTGCCGAGGCCGATGACTTTCACGTTGTCCGGCGGTCTACCTGGTGACGCGGTCGAAACCGAGGGCCGTCAACCGTCATTGGAGAGAATGGTCGTTCGAGATCGAGAAGGAGGAGATCCATGAGCGGAGTGCGGCTCCTCGTGGGCACGCGGAAAGGCGCGTTCATCCTGACGTCGGACGGGACGCGCGACGATTGGAACGTCGAAGGCCCGTTGTTCTCGGGCTGGGAGATGTACCACCTGAACGCCTCACCGGCCGATCCGAATCGGCTGTACGCGTCTCAGTCCACCGGATGGCATGGCCAGGTCGTCCAGCGCTCGGACGACGGAGGCAAGACGTGGGAAACCGTCGGCAACGAGTTCACCTACGACGGCGTCCCCGGCACGCATCAGTGGTACGACGGCACACAGCACCCCTGGGAGTTCGCGCGCATCTGGCACCTCGAGCCGTCGCTGACTGATCCCGACACGGTGTACGCCGGCGTCGAGGACGCGGCGCTCTTCCGTTCCGTCGACGGAGCCCAGACGTGGCAGGAGTTGTCGGGTCTTCGAGATCATCCGACGGGCGCCCAGTGGCAGCCCGGTGCAGGCGGGTTGTGCCTGCACACGATCCTCATCCACCCCGACGACCCCCAGCGAATGTTCGTCGCGATCTCGGCGGCGGGCGCCTTTCGCACGGACGACGGCGGCGAGACCTGGAGCCCGATCAACCGCGGGCTGCGCTCGGGTGAGCTGCCGGACGAGGACAGGGAGGTCGGGCATTGCGTCCACCGGATCGCGATGAACCCGTCGCGCCCAGACGTGCTCTTCATGCAGAAACACTGGGACGTGATGCGAAGCGACGACGCCGGCGACTCGTGGCACGAGGTGAGCGGCAATCTTCCCTCCGACTTCGGCTTCCCGATCGCCGTTCACCCCCATGAGCCCGACACGGTTTACGTCGTGCCGATCAAGAGCGACTCCGAGCACGTTCCGCCGGACGCAAAGCTCCGCGTCTACCGCAGCCGGGCGGGCGGCAACGAATGGGAGGCGCTCACGAACGGACTCCCGCAGGAGCACTGCTACGTGAACGTGCTCCGCGACGCCATGTCGACGGACGAGCTCGATCCGGGCGGCGTCTACTTCGGAACGACCGGAGGTCAGGTCTACGCATCACCGGACGGCGGCGACAAGTGGACGGCGATCGTGCACGACTTGCCTGCCGTGCTCTCGGTCGAGGCGCAGACGCTGCCGTGATCCGCATAGTCCTGCCGCAGCACCTGCGGACCCTTGCCGGCGTCGAGGGGGAGGTCTCCCTCGACGCCCAGGGGCGGCCGACGCAGCGCACGGTCCTCGACGCGCTGGAGGCGAGCTATCCGACCCTACGAGGGACGATTCGCGACCACGGGACGGCGAAGCGCCGGGATTTCATCCGCTTCTTCGCGTGCGGGCAGGACATCACGCTCGAGCCCGTTGACGATCCGCTGCCGGACGAGGTTGCCTCGGGGGCCGAGCCCTTCAGAGTGGTAGCGGCGATGGCAGGGGGTTAAGTCAAGGGCGGAGGGAGACCCTCAGCGCACGCGCTGCCGGCTCTTGCCGGGATAGGCCATCGACTTCGAGGCTGCGTACATGGATCAGGACTTCTGCGCGGCGCTCGCCTAACGCGTAGCGACGGGGAAATGAGAGCGGAGGGGGAGGGATTTGAACCCTCGTCGGACGAAACCGCCCGAAACGGTTTTCGAGACCGCCGCATTCGACCGCTCTGCCACCCCTCCGCGGGAGCCTTGCGGCCAGCGGGCAGAGTATCGGCTGCTTCTCGATGTCGGGATGCGCGAACGCCCGCCGCCGGAGCCGGGCTTGGCCCGGCGGGAGGCGAAGTGCGAGTCGCAAGAGCGAAAGAAGAAGAAGGGGGCAATACGGGGGAAACATGGTTTCCCCCGTGACAGTGAGCCGGCGGCGCAGCCGCCGCGAACGGCGAGGCGGAGAAGGAGGGATTCGAACCCTCGAGGCAGGGATTTTCCCCACCTAACGCCTTAGCAGGGCGCCGCCTTCAGCCACTCGGCCACTTCTCCGGGTCCAGCGCAGGATAGCGGAGCC
>WNFY01007738.1_pt1 | contig 15503 bp, 13 predicted proteins | sample 5400091 | NCBI WGS metagenome assembly WNFY01 (sample SAMN13153364, study PRJNA577476) | soil metagenome | isolation source: 60 cm soil or saprolite under grassland replicate 1 | place: USA:California | collected 2016-06-15 | reverse complement strand
TATTGCGTCCACGTACCGGCGCCTGACCTATCAGAACTACGTCATCTACCTGCCCAGCACATCGTGAGATACCTCTAAACCGATGGCAGCGAACCCAACTCGCGCTTCAGCCCGCACCGGCGACAGTAGCAGGTATCGCCGGTGAGCAAGAAAGGGATCTTGCAGTTGGGACAGCGCCAGGAGATGGGAGGAGGAACGCTCCGCTCCGGCACGTATACCGGGTCGTTGCCTCGCATCGGCACCAGGCGCGACGCCTTCATCCTGTGCGACTTCAGCGGCCCGCTTACAGTCGGTGTATACAAGGGCTCGAAGCGCTCGACCGGGCGTTGCGGAATGGGTGAGACGAGCTGCTGGTCGGGCGGCAAATAGAGCGGCTCGAATTGTTCGATAGGACGGTCAGGAATAGCCAGGACGAGCTGCTGGTCGAAAACGGTCTGCACCTGCGCTGCCTGTAGTGCGGGCGCGCCATTGGTCTTTGAGGCGAGACCAGGCTTGAATGGGGCAAGCAACACCTGCCCTGTACCTATCTTGTCATGCGAGGATCTCCACGCCAGCCAGCGCTTATGCAACGATGGAACGATGCCCTGAGGGAAAAGCAGGATGACCACCAGCAGGAAACACCCGAAGAGAATCTGATTGAGGCTGGTCGCAGTCGCATTGAACTGCTGGATCAGATACGCTTGCAGTGGCTCTAACAGCAGGCCCCCTACAACTGGCCCCCATATGCTCCCGATGCCGCCGAAGAATGTTATGGTAACTATGGTAATATCGAAGGTCTGGTCAAACGCTGAAGAAGGGTTGATAAATCCGGCGAAATAGATGGCTAAAGCGCCGATCATCCCGGTAAAGACCGCTGAAAGCACGTATGCTCCCAGCTTATAGCGTTCTGTGCGGTGCCCGAGGCCACGCACACGCTCCTCGTCGTCACGGATGGCTAAGAGGACCAGTCCATACTGTGCGCGTCGCAGCCGCCACGAAACGAAGATGATCAGCAGTACGAGCACGAGCGCCATATAATAGAACGGTATGTTAGCAATGTCAGCGCTCCAGGTCGGCAGCGGCAGAAAGATGCCGGAAGATCCACCGGTGATACCTCCCAGATTCTCGCCTAGCAGTTGGAAGATAAAGAAGATAGCGATAGTGATGACCATGAATGTATAGCGCCGGGTGCGCAGCGCCATCCATCCCAGGGGAAGAGAGAAAACACCTGCTACCAGGCCTGCCAGGGGCAGCAGGAGAAAGAGTTCGTAACCCCCTTGCATATGCCAATCTTGACTCGCCAATGTCAGGGTATAGGCGCCGAGTCCGTAGTAGGTGGCCTGCCCCAGCGAGATGTAGCCCGTGTAGCCAGAGAAGATATTCCACGCGGCTGATGCGCCCGTCACGAGCAGAACCTGTATCGCTACGTCAGACGAATCCGCAATGAGCGGAAATATCAGCGCGATAAGGATAATGACGAGCAAAGGTGCCCGATTTCTCACATACTTCATTCTTTCTTTTACATCGCTTACCGGAGTTCTCAAGTGATGACATCTGGTGGACCGGGAAGAAGCGGTCTCCTTTGTTGCACTATAGTAAACACGCAACTACATCCTGGGGGGGATGTAGCGTTTCATATACATGAGCATATTAACCAGTTCCGTGACTAAAGGCAAGGAAAGACGGTTTTTTGGGACAATTTGGGGAGAACGCCAACAGAACGATACAAAATGATATATGGAAAACCTCGTCATTGCGGGCAGACGGCTCCTCTATCACTATGTTTAATAGAGGGGTCGTTGCCTCTCGTATCATGTGACAAACAAACACAAATAGCGGCATTACCGAACATTACGGAGTGGCGTGGTTGACAACAGGGGTTTGCTTACGGTATATTTGGGAGAAAGGTAGTTGATCAACAAAATCAACATTCAAAGCTTGATGCGTCGAATTGCTCTTCCAGGCACACTATTCATCTTGTGAAGGGCCAGAGGTCGCTACTTTATTATACGGTTGACCATTCATTCCCATGACTTTACAGATAAGGGATGGTCGACATAGTTAAAGAAGGGCTTACGAGCGGGCTCATGAAACTTTTACTCAGTTGTATCTCCACGAAGCACTCAGTGCTGAAGAAGCACTGGTCCGAAACGAGTCAAGAGTGTCCCCTTACTGTCCTGGGTAGCTACAAAAAGCCGGATGAGGATCTGGGAGGGTTGCTCTGCCTCATCGATGACCTGGGATGTTCGCTCAAGACCCTTGGTCTGAGCGCCGCCGCCGGCATAGTAAGATCGGACAAAGGGCTTCTGATAACTGCCTTCAACAGCATTCATGAGATCGACGCCGATCTGAATGTGATACGCGAGGACGCTATCGCCGCTCCTGTATTTAGCGCCCTGCATTCCATCTCGCGCACGCGCAGTGGCTATCTTGTCGCTAGCACAGGATTGGACCTGCTGGTGGAGTTCGACAAGGATGGCGAGATCGTGTGGGAATGGTGGGCGACCGATCACGGCTTCGAACGCAAGCCCGATGGTGAGCTGCGCCTGATCGATAAAAGGGCCGATCACCGCACAATAAAGTATGGGACGTTGGAGCAGACGACGCATGTCAACACGATGGCGGAACTGCCCGATGGTCGTATCCTGGCGACGTTGTTCCACCAGGGCACGGTAATCGCCATCGATCGCGAAACGGGCCGCTGGCAGACGGTGTTGGAGGGACTCGATCATCCCCACGCGGTGCGCATCCTGGACGGCCAGCACTTCACCGTCGCCGACACCGTACACGGGAGAGCGTTGCTGGTGCACCTGGATAAAACCGGGCGCATCGAGGAGGAGGTCGTTGCTGGCACCTCCTGGCTGCAGGAATGCAGTTACGACGCCGGGCATGATGCCTGGATACTGGTTGACGGCAAGAATTCGAGCGTTCATCTGCGCCGTGGCAGATCAGGCGATACAGGGATCGCCACGTTTTACCTCGACCCCGAGTGGCGGCTCTACGAAGCGTACGTGCTCTAGCCACGCGGATCGCCCGCCTGAGAAAGCTCAGGGCAGGCGTTACTACCAACATATTGGACAGAGGAGGAGAGCGATTTTTATGGCAAACCCTGGCTTCACGATCTGGTTTACCGGCCTTTCAGGTTCTGGCAAGAGCACACTCTCGGAGGCTATTGCGGAGCGTTTCCAGCAGTATGGACGCAACGTCGAGATTCTAGACGGCGATATTGTCCGCACCCATCTCAGCAAAGGGCTGGGTTTCAGTCGCGAGGACCGCGATACAAACATCAAGCGCATCGCCTTCGTGTGCAGCCTGCTGACGCGCAATGGCGTGGTCTGCATCTCTGCCGCCATTGCTCCTTACCGGGAGGCCCGTGAATGGGCGCGCCAGGAGATTGGCAACTTCGTGGAGGTCTATGTAAAATGTCCGCTCGAAGTGTGCCGGCAACGCGACGTGAAGGGACTCTACAAGCTCGTAGATGAGGGGAAGATCAAAAACTTTACCGGAGTGGACGATCCCTACGAGGAACCAGAACAACCCGAACTGATCGTCGAGACTGACAAAGAGACACTCGACGAGAGCCTCGCGCGTATCTTTGCTAAACTGGTGGAACTAGACTACCCCGGTCTTGAATTCCTGACCACAGTCGGGACCGATCGACATGTAGCGTTATAACTAGATGAAAGAGCGGAAAGAAATAGCATGACAGATGCTTTAATTGCTCCTCACGGGGGGACGCTTATTTTAAACCAGGCCATCGCTGAAGAGCAGGCCGAGCTGCAAGAACGTGCTCGTAGCCTGCCCAGGGTGGTCATCGGCTCACGCCAGCGCGCCGACCTGGAGATGCTGGCGATTGGGGCCTTCAGTCCCCTGAGCGGCTTCATGCAGCGATCAGATTATTTGAGCGTTCTCAACACTATGCATCTTGAGAATGGCCTTCCCTGGTCGATCCCAGTCACGCTCTCGGCCTCCTCCGAGGAGGCTGAGCAGTTCAAAGAGGGATCTCAGATCGCGCTTGTCGACGAAGAGGGGGTGCTGCAAGCGGTACTCCTACTGCAGGAGAAGTATCATTACGACAAGCAGCTTGAGGCGCGCCAGGTGTATCGCACGACTGACGAAGCGCATCCGGGCATCCGTGTGCTCTATCAACAGGGAGACGTGCTTCTGGGTGGGCAGGTGCGGGTCGTCGGGCCATATCCGCAAGGATTTGTCGGCTATCGCTACACTCCTACGCAATCGCGCCAGCTCTTCGCCGAGCGAGGCTGGAAGCGCGTCGTTGGCTTCCAGACGCGCAACCCCGTGCACCGTGCGCATGAATACATACAGAAGTGTGCGCTAGAGACGGTCGATGGCCTCTTCCTCCATCCACTGGTCGGTGACACGAAGGGCGACGATATTCCAGCCGATGTGCGTATGCGTTGCTATACCGTCTTGCTCGAGAACTACTATCCGGCTGAGCGCGTCATCCTGGGCGTGCTGCCCGCAGCGATGCGCTACGCGGGTCCGCGCGAGGCCATCTTCCACGCGCTTATCCGCAAAAACTATGGCTGCTCACACTTCATCGTAGGCCGCGATCATGCAGGAGTAGGGAACTACTATGGCACGTATGACGCGCAGTATATATTCGCCGAGTTCTCAGCAGCGGAACTGGGCATCACGCCGATGTTCTTCGACCACACCTTTTATTGTAAAGTCTGTGATGCCATGGCCTCGGCAAAGACCTGCCCCCACTCCAGCGAGCACCATGTCGCGCTGAGTGGAACGAAGGTGCGCCAGCTCTTGCAGGCAGGAACTATGCCGCCGCTCGAGTTCTCGCGGCCAGAAGTGGCACGGGTGCTGATCGAAGCCATGAGTCAACAACGTACTGCGTAAATGGTTGTTCCGTGACATTTCAACCATTAGATCAAAGGAGTTCACTGCCCCATGAAGCGACTACTCCCAAGACATTGGCATATCGTCTTACTCTTTACGCTGCTGGCCTTCGCCCTTATTGGTTGTAATGCCACGAGTTCGGGATCTGCCAGTAGCAGCAGCGGCAAAGTGACCGTGAATCTCGGCTTTTTTCCGAACGTGACTCATGCCGTCGCGCTGGTCGGTGTGGCGCGCGGTACATTCGCCAGCGCCCTGGGATCGGGTGTCAATCTACACACGACGACGTTCAATGCCGGCCCATCTTTGATCGAGGCGCTCTTCGCGCATAGCATCGATATCGGCTACGTTGGTCCCAATCCCGCCGTCAATGGCTACATCAAAAGTCAGGGCGCGGCGCTGCGCATCATCGCTGGTGCCGCGAGTGGAGGCGCGCTCTTCGTGGTGCGTCCGGGAGCCAACATCAAGACAGCACAGGACCTCGCCAATAAAAAGTTCGCGGACCCTCAACTTGGCGGAACGCAGGACATATCGCTGCGCTACTACCTCCAGCAGCACGGCCTGAAGACGGCGGACAAGGGCGGCAACGTGCAGATCGTACCGACCGACAATGCCAACATCCTGGCCCTTTTCAAGCAAGGGAAGATCGATGGCGCCTGGGTGCCAGAACCCTGGGCCACGCGTCTGGTCGTTGAAGATCACGGCACCATCTTCGTCGATGAACGCACGCTCTGGCCTGGCAACAGGTTTGTCACTACGAATGTTGTCGTCAGCACGACGTTCTACAATCAGCACCCGGACCTGGTGAAAAAGTTTCTGCAGGCGCACGTCGATACCGTTACCTACATTCAGAAAAATCCCGCCAGCGCGGAGAATATCGTGAATAACGAGATCAAGACTCTGACGGGTCAACCAGCCCTTCCAGCAAGCGAGTTGAGCCAGTCATTCTCTGACCTCGACATCACCTATGATCCGCTGGCTAGCACACTGGTAGAGTCGGCAGATCGTGCGTACGCGCTTGGCTTCCTGACAAGCAAACCCGATCTCAGCAACATCTATAATCTTACTGATCTGAACGCCATCCTTTCATCCAAAGGATTAACTCAGGTTGCAGGACTGCAATAAGTGCGCGTAGCGGCTCATCACCGGTTGTCGATCCAGTAGCCGGTGATGAGTACGCTTTGTCGATCCAGAAAGGAAAGCGCATGTCTAGTCATTCGTCGTTAGACCGGGTGGAGTCTCGAAGTGCCCTGCTTACTCTAAAACCGGGCGGAATGCCACTCTCGATCGAGGGCGTGAGCAAAACTTTTATCAGTCGCAAACAGATCGTTCAGGCGCTCAGCCCGATCGACCTGGAGGTTGCGGCAGGTGAGTTCGTCTGTTTGTTGGGACCCAGCGGCTGTGGCAAATCAACGCTACTCAGCATCATCGCGGGATTGGAGGCCGCGAGCAGTGGAGAGATCCGCGCCGACGGGCGAAAAGTGCAGGGTCCAGGCACAGAAAGGGTGCTGCTTTTTCAGGAGGCGGCCCTGTTTCCCTGGCTGGATGTGCAAAATAATATCGAGTTTGGTCTGCTGCAGGCCGGTGTAAAGCCCAAAGAACGCGCCGATATTGCCCGGTATTTTATCGAACTGGTGCACCTGCAAGGTTTCGAGAAGAGCTACGTCCATCAGCTTTCCGGCGGTATGCGCCAACGCGTCGCCATAGCCCGTGCGCTGGCGATTGACCCGGCGATCCTCCTGATGGACGAACCGTTTGGAGCGCTGGATGCCCTGACACGCGATAGGTTGCATGTGGAGCTTGAAACGATCTGGGCCAGGACGGGCAAGACCATTCTGTTCGTGACCCACAATGTGCGTGAGGCGGTTGCCCTGGGCGATCGCGTCCTCGTCTTCTCGCCACGACCAGGACGGATCGTACGCGAGTTTCGCATCGATCTCCTCAGACCGCGCACATTAGAGGATCACGCCCTGGTAGACGTAGCTGCGGAGATCCTGGCCGTTCTCAAGGAGACCATAGAAGAACAGGAGATGTTGGATGGCAGAGGTAAGTAGTTCCTTCGTGCGCACGGCAAAGGCTCCAGCCCTTGGAGTATGGATACGCCGCCTGGCGTTCTACGCAGCCCTCTTGCTGCTATGGCAGGTGATCGTCAATCTGAATATCTGGCCGTCCTACGCCCTGCCTGGTCCCGTGGATGTATTCCACTCATTGGCGAACGGCATAGCGAGCGGGCAGTTCATCCAGGCATCGCTGGTGAGCCTGCAGCGCCTGGCTGTCGGCTACGCTATCTCGCTTGTGCTCGGCACCGTGCTCGGCGTCTTGGTCGGACGCTTCCAGGTGGTAGAGGAGACCGTTGGCTCACTTATCCTGGGCCTGCAAGCCCTTCCCAGTGTGTGCTGGTTGCCGCTCGCCGTGCTATGGTTTGGACTGACCGAGCAAGCGATAATCTTCGTGGTTGTGATGGGCGCGCTCTTCTCCATCACCCTTGGCATAGAAAGTGGGATAAAGAATACACCTCCCATCTATCTCAAGGCAGCGCGTACATTGGGAACGCGAGGTCAGGCGCTCTACAGCCAGGTCATCCTGCCGGCAGCGCTCCCCTCCATCATCAGTGGACTCAAGCAGGGCTGGACATTCGCGTGGCGCTCACTCATGGCGGCTGAACTGCTCTACTTCACCCTGAGCCTGGGAAATCTGCTCAACAATGGGCGCGATCTCAACGACGCGTCGCAGGTGGTCGCGGTCATGCTCGTGATTATCGCAATCGGGGTAGCCATTGATACATTGATTTTTGCCACTCTTGAACGAAGTTTGCGCGAGCGTTGGGGATTACAGCGGTGACATCCCTTTTTTAGCTGCCCTCCCTCTTTCTCTCTCAAAGGCGACGAAACACGAAATAGCGGGATATGACTACCTTAGAATGGAGGTAGTCATATCCCGCCATTTTCAAAAAAATTCGACGAATTCCCATTAATTTTATCGATGTCTTTTTCTCATCTGTGCGATATATTTGCCATGTAGTACGCTCCATAAAGGATAAGATACCCAAAAAAGTGCAAAGTACAAACTTCACTATTTAAGCCGTATACTGCTCGCCTGCTCTATATATACCAGGAAGCATAGAGAGGAGAGAAAGCTGCAAGTGATATGTGCAGAGAAATCAGAGGTTTGATGTTCAATGAGCAACAATAAGCGCCAGAAGGTGCTTGAGATGATGGAGGCACTGAGCAATTTACTGTCTGAAGCAGCGCAAACGGTCAGGCAACTTCCTATAGAGTTATTTCCAGGTGACATTGAACAGAGCCTGACCACGCATCTTACTTCTCTCCTCCGGGAATTGAACAAGCGCGGTGTAGCACCAGACGTAGAGAAAGATAAGATTACCGTCCAAGGCGAGGTCAGGGCCGTTCACGATACGATCAGCGACGTACTCACCCTTGTCGTAGATCAGGGAGATCAGAAAGGGCTGCTCGATCCCGCCCGGCGCGATGAATTGGTAAGGGTTATTCTGGAGCAGAGCGAAATAGTTCTGCTGGTGAACAGGGGGAGTATTCGCAAGTCTCAGATAGAACTGTGGGTGGCGCGACAACTGGCGCAGATGAAGGGTTCATGAAAGTTTCCTATCCGTTCAGGTGAGGGAAGCGGATGGAAGAAGGTAGCGCCTGGCATCTGGTCGCTTCAGCGTCTCTCCTGCCCATCATCCGCATGCCACCTGCTCAAGTGCTCTGCATGCGTACGGAGGTAGGCCCCTGGCTCGAACAGCGTATCGTAGTACTCCAGATCGAGGTGATGCGATTGCAGGTACATCAGGATAAAGATCGTCGGGACGGTGGCCGGGAACTTGCCAAAGGTGTCGAAGGCATACTGCGCCTGCAACGCGACGCATGCACGGAACTTCTCGTCGTGAACCTGGGCACTGGCCCGCACCCGGCGGCTCTCCTTCCAGGGTCCGGGCGTATCGGGATGAAACGGCCCGCCCTTGCCGAACTTGCGTTCACAGAAATGATCCACCGCCGCTCGCATCGTCGGGTAGTGCGGCGGACAATGCCCTTCAAAGACGCCTGGGAGCCCAGTCGGATTGGGCAGCGCCCAACGCTCGTCCATATCGTACCGGAAACCTAAGCCCGGAACCTGCGGATCGCCGCTGGCACCAAGCATCGTCAGGCGATCGATCCCGTTGAACATCCACCCGCCTAGACCAATGCCCTGCTGCATCAACATGCCCGCATACGCGGCGGTCGAGAGCTCCGCCGTGCACTCCGTGAGCGAGTATTGGTCCAGGAAGGTGAGCGGGTATGGATTATCCACATCCACGATATCCGCGAACTGCTCAATGCCCGGAATACGACGCTGGTTCACGTCGTCATAGATGCTGAAGCCGTTTTGCGCGAAGAAGCAGAGGTTGGCGATGGCATGTTGCGCGAAAGTGATCCATCCTCCTCGCGCTGGACCAGTGCCGGAGCATCACGCGTGGTGAAGATATAGGTGCCACTGTCGTCGGTGAAAAATATCTCGCTGGTGTGGAAGCCTGCTGCGGAAGGAAAGGTACGCCCACCGGCGGCTCCGGGGTAATTGGAGAGATGGGGCGCGTAACGCGCGTGACGCGTGATCGAGTGATGCCAGCCGGTATTGCCGCCAGTAGCGGTCAGAATCAACAGCTTCTCCAGCTCTGTAAGCGGGATCGGCTCATGCCTGGATTTATAGGCCAGCGGACCATCCGGTATCTCGGCCCCACGAAAGAACCTTCGCGAGCGCCGCCCGAACAATGCATCGACGAATGGGAACTGGAGGAGATCCTGCAATGCCTGCTCCTCGTGATCGGCTCCAGATGTTCCATGATCAGGCCGGTCGATGCTCATCCTATCTTCCTTTCAATCGAAGATCAATTATATTGACTATACACTGAAGCAGAGAATGCTGTCAATAATAGTGTTCATCCCACATAAATGCGTATTGACAGTCAGACTTATTGTGTCTACAATGGTAAATAATCACTGCTATACATAACGGCAGAAAGATAGAGGTAGGTAGAAAATGAAGCAAACTATACCGCTAGAGCTGCTTCCACCCCGTGGGCAAGCTCTTCTCAACGCGATCGGTACATATGAAAAGATAGTATCACCGCTTATCCCCTGTTGTCCCCTCCCCTGTTGCTCCTCAACGCACAACCTGAGCTGTTGTCCTCTTCGCTAACCTGGACTGCCCACTACTCATCACGCTTGCATAACTTCAAGCCTTTTTACACCTGTATGGCGGGTTAGAAGAGCAATTCATGTAGTAATAGATGCTCTGTGCTCGTCTGGTGCCTGGCTTCACGTATGCCAGAAGATGCATATGCAAGCAAAAGATACAAGAGAATTTCCACGAGATATAAATTCCTTCAGGAGGAAGAGAATGGCTGCCATCTGGTATGAAATCCTGCCCGTGACGCTGGTGTCAAGGCGCGTTGTGCTCATTCGACAGCAGGGCGTTTCTCCCTGGCTGATCCGCAATCTACCAAACGTCCATCCAAACGAGAGTGTTCTGACCAACCTGGTTGGTTTTTTTGGCGATAGCTTCGACGCGAGCCGGACGATCGTGCATTCGACCTCGTGGCGCTACGAGGCCCCATGCGATCAATTGCTCCTTACATACCTGGCTGTGCTCCCCCAGGGTGACTGGGTGGAGGGCCTGCTGGCTATGGACTCCATCTCCATTGAATGCGTCGGAGAGGTGGGAATCCAATACGGCGATCATCTCTTCCCGCCGGAACAGATCGAGCAAGCCTATGTGCTGTCCCATGCGCTGGATCACCTGGCGTCGCTGAGCACCTACGATCCGGCGATCAGAGCGGTCCTCGAACCAGAGTGGAGCGACATTCTGGGTGCGAGGATGCCCAAATCGGCGGGATACCTGCAGGTGTGCCGTTGATGAATTCATAGAGCTACGCTTAGATGGTATTCCTGCAGGAGGAGTTTTATCTTCTGCAGGCCCAGACGCACGCGTCCTTTGACGGTTCCGAGCGGTATCTGTTGCTGCTTTGCTATCTCGGTATGCGTATAGCCATAGAAGTAGTTCAGTTCGATGGCGAGGCTCTGCTCCGTCGGGAGCTGCGCCAGCGCATTGCGGATTACTGCTGACTGGTCGGCCTCCCAGACCTGCTCCCAGACCTCCGGTGCCAGACTCGAAGAGCTCTGCTCGTTCATGTCTTCTAGCGGTATGCATTGTCGCTCGCGATGCGTCGAGGCGCGTACTTTGTCGATCGCACGATTGCGTACAATGGCCTGCAGCCAGCTTTTGACGCTGCCCTCATGCTCGTGATAGGTGGATGCCTTGCGCCACAGCGTTAGAAATGCATCCTGTACCACATCCTCTGCCAGGTAGCTATCACCTACAATACTATAGGCCAACGCATACATGTAGCGCCTGTAACGATTATATAATTGCTCTAGAGCCCATTCAGATTTACTATAACAGAGCGCCTGCATAAGAGCTTCATCGGTGCAATTCTCAGGGCGTTCAACACAAACCTGTGTAGTAGACGTAGGATAATTAGCGGTCTCCATACTGATTCTCCCTCTTACTGCTTGATTTTTTACTCTCTGGAAATCAGTATACTGTTGCCCTATTACTGATGCTTTACTCTGCGATTACCACGCAATTCCACGCGAGCAATTTCGAAGAAACTCTTCAGGTCCCTCTTTCCGGACTCTTCGCCGCGACGCGGCTCACGCCATTCCTAGTGTGGGTGGCGGGCTGCCGGCTCAGGCCGGCAGCCCGCCACCCACACCAAATCGCTTGTGAAGCGCCTTTGGCGCTGATGAGTCCTGAACAGATACAATTCGAAGTAATTATCTTATTGACAGGTAGGTACTCGAAGAGATAATATTAATCGATGACTATAACAAAAGTACCACGTATTTCAGTCGACAACTATAATGTAATGTAGTGTAGTGATGTGTTGATCAGCGAATAAACTATAAAGAGCCTGATAAGCCTTGATACCCTTCAGGAGGTCCGGAATGCCCGAGGTATCCGTTTCCCTTACAATCACCACCCTGGGTCGATTTTCTATTCAGCGCGATCAGGACCTGTTAAGCGGGGGGAATTGGAATAGCCGGCGAGTCCGCGAGCTGTTCAAGCTGCTGCTCTCGGCGGAGCAGCATCGTCTGCACCGCGAACAGGTGCAGGAACTCCTCTGGCCCTCGTCCTCGATAGATCAGGCGGCAAATTCTTTTGGCAAGACACCGTATCTATTGCGCAGGGCGCTGGAGCCTGACCTGGCGACGGGCAAGATCTCGAACTACGTCTCCCTGGAGCGTGATATCCTCTTCCTGGTGCCCGATAGCATGCAGATCGACGCCGATATTTTTGAGTCGCTAGCGAAACAGTTGCAGGCCAGGGTGCATAGTGACCTTACAGATAAACAGCTCGGCATGCTGGATGAATTCGATCGTGCGCTTGCCCTGTATGGCGGCGTCTATCTGCCGGACGATCTCTACGAGGATTGGGCGCAGCGAAGACGCGATCGCCTGCATCGGACCTGCTGCTGGCTATTGGAACACGCAGCGAAGATCGCGGTGGCGGGTGCGCAGGGGCAGCGCGCCTGCGCCTATTTACAGGCCCTGCTGGAATATAACACGTCCGATGAGCAGACGCATCGAGAACTTATGTTGACCTACGCGCGTATGGGGCGGCGCAGCGAGGCGCTCAATCAGTACCAACTGCTGCGAACGACCCTGCGCGAAGAACTGCACGTGAATCCACTGCCGGAGACCGTGGAACTGTATCGCGCTATCCACGCCGGTCGTGTTCCCGTCGATCTCACCGGCTCGCTCCAGTTGCTCCAGGGCGTGCCGGTTGGCGAGCTGTTCGATGCTCCTCTGCATACACGTGTGCACGCTGCAACGGATGTGCACGAAGCGCATAGCGCCGTTATCGTCAAGCCGCAGGAGACAGAAGTCACGACAATACCTGCTGATCGGCTCGATCCTGAGCGTGTCTTGCAGGCGGAACTGGTTGGACGAGCGGAAGAACTACGCCAGTTGCGCCAGGTGTTTGCACGCAAGGAACAGTGCTACGCCTTCTTTATAAGCGGCGAGGCCGGCATCGGCAAGACGCGCCTCGCGCGCGAGTTCGCCGCGTGGGTGGAAGGGCAGCAGGCGACGGTTCTGATGGGCACGTGCTATGAGATGAGTGGGACGCTGCCGTATCAACCTGTTATCGATATACTCACCGCCCATATCCGTAGCAGCAGCCCTGAGCAACTGCGCTCTGTCCTCGGCGATAACGCGATCGATCTCGCAAAGATCATCCCTGATCTGCGCGTAAAGTTGCCCGACCTTCCGCCGCCCGAGCCGCTGGGACCGGAGGTGGAGCGGCGCAATCTCTATAACGCCGTTGTTCATTATCTCAATGCTATCGCTGCAGAACATCCTCTGCTTGTGATCCTGGACGATCTACAATGGGCCGATACTGCTACCCTGCAACTGCTCAGCTACGTGCTTTTACAAAGGGCAAACCAGGCGGAAGGGGGCGCGCTCTTCTTTCTCCTGCTCTATCGCGCCGACGAGGTGCAGGAGACGCACCCGCTGCGCAGCCTGTTGAGTTCGCAGATGAGGACGGGACACGCGAAAGAACTGCGCCTGCTGCGGCTCAAGGCGGAGGAGGTGCAGCAACTGCTCGTCCAGATGGCGGGCCACGAGGTGCGTCCCTCTTTCTCTGACGAGATCTATAAGCATACCGAGGGGAATCCTTTCTTTATCGGCGAGTCTATCCGCGCATTGGTAGAGGAAGGGAAGATCAAAAAGATGGGCGAGCGCTGGCAGACCACGGTCGCGCTGGACGAACTGGCGCTGCCTGACAGCGTGCGCCTCTTGATAGAGCGCCGCCTGGCCTCCCTGTCGCCCGCGTGTCGCACGACGCTCGCCTACGCGGCGCTGCTGGGACGCCAGTTTAACTCCACCCTGCTCTGTCGCACGCGTAACCTCTCCGAGGAGAGTATCGCGGAACATGTCGACGATGCCATCCGTGTGCATATCCTGACGGCCCTCGATGGCAGTGCACATGAAGCGCGTAAGGAGCAAGTAATCGGCCAGGATGCAGACCTCATGTTCACGCACGACAAGATACGCGAGGTGCTGGCCCTATGGCTCAATCCTTTGCGGCGCAGAACTGCGCATCGCCAGATAGCGCAGGCGATCGAGACGCACTATGCTGTGCGTTTGCAGGCACGTTATGGTGAACTGGCTTACCATTACCAGGTGGCGGAAGAGGCTGCAAAGGCGGTGGAGTACCTGCGCAGAGCGGCGGAGCAGGCGACAGCGGTCTATGCCTTTACCGACGCGGCGAGCTTTATGGAGAAAGCGGTCGAACTGCTGCTCGGTGAAGAGAACCGACCCCAACGCGCCGAACTGCTGCGTATGCTCTCCGTGGATGCGTACCTCTATATAGGCAGACTCGACAAGGCGATTGAGGCCGGTATCGCGGCCTGTGCCCTCTGGCAGGAGCTTGGCGACCCGGTGAAGGAGGCCGAGAGCCGCCTCGATGTCTCCTTTTCCTTCCACTGGATGGGGCGAGAGACGGAGGCCATCAACTATATCAAGCGTGCCCTGATCTGCCTTGCCCACGCGCCCGATGAGATGCGCCTGCTTGCCAAAGCGCACGTCCAATGGGGCCTGGCCGCTACGGTCAGCGGGGATATTCCTATCGCCCTGGAGCAACTACAGATCGCCGATACGTTGCACGCTCAGATCGGCGGCAACGATCCCTTCATCTCCGTGGTGGCTTTGTGGGCGCGGAGCTGGTGCTCCTTCGCCGCCGGCACGCTGCAGCAGATGCTGGATTATGCCTTGCGGAGCGCCGAGCTCTGTCGCGCGATCCGCATGTTTGCCTGGGAGCCGATGATGACCTATTCAGCGGCGCGCCACAACGCCGCGGGAGCGCAGGGCTGGGCACACCTCGTCCTCTCCTTCGTCGCGATTCAGCAGGGGCATTGGGAGGAGGCGGAACGCTTTGCCGAGCAGGCGGCGACTATGGCTACGATGATGCACGAGACGAACCTGCTCGCGCGTGTGTCCTGGGGTCGGAGCATCTGTGCTGGCTGGCAGGACGATTGGGAACGCTCCGTCGAACTGAGCGAAGAAGCGCTGCAAATAGCACAGCGCGACGGCGAGCCTTCCCTCGTCTATCCCTATATCCTCTTACAGACGGCTAAGGCGCACTTCTTTGCCGGTAAAACCGAGAGCGCCCTGCATTACCTCGATCAGGCTATGCTATTTGCGCAGGAGCACCAGTACCGCCAACTGCCCGCGCTCGGCTATCGCCTGCAGGGACGTATCCTGCAAGCGCAGGGCAAGATCGCAGAGGCGGAGAGCAGCTTTGAACGCTCCCTGGCAGGGCTATCCGCGCTAGACGACGTGGTAGAATATGCCCGAACTCAGCAGGCGTACAGCCTGCTCTTCCACGCCGGAAACCTGTCCGGCGATGCAGAGCGCGGCGCAGCGTTGCTGCAACAGGCCAATGCGACATTTGATCGCCTGGCATGAACGGGTAGAGAGAGGCGTCCCGCCCCGCGATAAGCAGTGATCCAAAAGAGAGCCCTCTTCGTATCGTTCACATGTTGCCCTTCTGCGAATGCTATTCAACGAGAAAGGAACCTCAATTATTATGAGTAA
>WNFY01005028.1_pt1 | contig 15505 bp, 15 predicted proteins | sample 5400091 | NCBI WGS metagenome assembly WNFY01 (sample SAMN13153364, study PRJNA577476) | soil metagenome | isolation source: 60 cm soil or saprolite under grassland replicate 1 | place: USA:California | collected 2016-06-15 | reverse complement strand
GTCTCCGGACACCGCCCAGAGACGACACCGAAGCACTCGTCACCTAACCTTCGGCCCCCAAGAACCTGCAAACCTGCCCGCAAACACCGAGAAACCCCGACCAGCGCTTCGCCCCAGCTACCTGTTCAGAGCTTCCTTAAGGGAAAAAAGAGCGGCTAGTGCCAGGAATATATGTTTGAGCTGCAAACGTGTCAAGCGCAGGGCCTGATTATTTGTGGGTCAGCTTGAATTTGCGCACGATAAGGGCCGCTCCGGGGAGTACTGGAGTGGCTTTCTTGCTGTATCCTGCCTGCTCCAACGCCTCACGTGGCGATTTCGGCTTGCGACAAGTGCGCGCGCGGCTTTGCATTCTTGGGAACAAGGGAATGGCCTCTGCCGGGACATTTTGACGGCTGTATCCCAGCAGCTAAAAGAAGATTGATTGCTTTGCTACCGGTACCCAGCCGAGCTTTTTAGATCGGCGGGCGCACCTCAGCTAATTCAGCCTTAGTATGTCGTCGAAAAACCCCACTGCAGTGCTCAAGGCCGAGTCCTTTACCGCAAGCTGACGACACAACTCGATTTCCTGGCGCCCTTCAAAGGGGCGACCAATCTTGAACAGTGCTTTCCCGCGTGCAAAATGGGCATGCATGTTATTCGGTGACAATCTGACCGCATAGTCGGTTAATCTTAGCGCATCGTCGAGTTGGAATTGATCGATTTCCAACAGTGCTCGATAGCTTGCGCTGATACTGCTCAATGCGCTGGCATCAAAGTCGCCCTTAAAGACAACCATCGTGCCGCCTCCAATGTAGTCGGCGGGGGGCGCACCTCTAAAGAGATCCGCAATCGCAGCCCTTTCGCTGTCTCCAATGTTTAAAGCGAGCCCGGGGTGATTCCTGGAGACAAGGGAGTTGCTGACGATAATCGTACCGTGAAGTTGACTCGGAACCATTTCCGGCTGCCAAAACCCGAGTGCATGGCAATCCGGTTCATAGATTTGCGGGTTCCACTGCCAATCGGTGAACACCCAGCATTCCCCTTCCGGATGCTTTTGCCTGTATTCCCGAACCTGAAAATAAGACTGGCCTAGATCTGTGCCGCCTAAATACTTAAAGGCATGGCGGGGCCCACCCCAATATGCGTTGGCATAGGAGAGATAGTTGGGAAATGCCGACAGCGAACTTGCCGCATGAAGGAAGAGCAGGCACACCAGCGCGTATTTTGCCCACCGTATACGGTTTGCGAATTCATAGAGCCCAGCCGCTGTGATGATGAGGAGAAAAGGCAAAACCGGCATAAAGTGTCGCATTCCTCCATTCCAAGAGGCGCGGAGAAATGCCGTCACAAAAACTGTGATAGTCACCAGCAGAAATACGCACTCTCTCCGGTACTTTGAAACGCAGAATGCCAAGCCGCCAATTGACAACACTGACAGTGCAAGGAACGCTTCCGTGGTCCGGATTAGCAGGTTCAAGGGAACCGATTTCCAGGCGCTCCCAAAGAGAATTACGAGGTGATCTTGCTGAATCGATACAACGTTCAGCAGAGCGTGGGGATCGCAGGCAAAGCCTTCAAGATAAGCCTGCGGCAGCAGATGATACTTCTCAAAGGCCAGAAATGCTCGGCCAATGCGGGACCCGGACGGCAAGGAAGAAGGCGGTTCACCTCCCAGAACCGGTCCTGAGTGCGCCACGTAGCGCATTCCGTATCCCATCCACAGCACGCCAAATGCAATCACAAAAATTAGCACCACACTCAATACGCTACGACCCAAGTGCTTCAGGCGTTCCTGATCGTCATCTCGCAAAAGGAAAGTATCCGCTACTGCGAGACTCAGAAGAATCGGCGCCACGATCACCCCGGAATTTGTTGCCAGAAGCGTAAGTCCCACAGCAAGTCCCGCCAGCATCAGAAATGGGGCGCGGCGTTTCTCCGTCCACAGATAAAAAGCAAAGACTGAAAACAGGAGCATTGCGGTTACTGCCATGTCTGTCATCACCAATGCTCCATTAGCGAGGACTGTAGGCTCAAACGCTAAAAGAAGCGTAGCCAGAACGGCAGTCTCAAGACCGAACATCTGACGTGCTGCTATCCAAACCAGCGCGCAGAGTGCGACCGCGAACGCCGCCACTGCCGCCCGTGAGCGGAAACGGGGCTGACTGCCAGTCCGGAATGGAATAGAACCATTTAAGGCCAATGATGGCCTGGGTCACGTCATCGCCATGAAATGGAGTACAGTCCACCTGCACGTTCATGGGGACCAGTGGAGCAGCCGCGAGGATCTTCGCAAGCGGCGGATGTTCGGCGCTGTACGTCAGGTCGCTGCATTTCAAATATCTGTAGCCGGAGTAGAGGTGAGTCGCTTCGTCTGCCGTCTGCGAAAGACGGCGCGAACTAAACAGGAGTTGCCCAAACAGAATTAAACATAAGACCGCGGGAATCGCCCACTCTAGCCAATGACGATTGCGACCAAGCACACGCTGGGCGCTTGCACTCCAAGTCATGACACACGTTCTCCATGCAAGGGACTGCTCGCGGCAGCCAATCGCCACTTGCTGTTGTTGGGGTATTTCAGAGTAGTACGTTCAGGTACTCACGTCAGTGACACGAATCACAGGATACGGCGTCGCTGCCTTAGGAAAATGAGCAGGAAGATCACGATTGCCCAGAAAAGCAGGTTTGCCAGAGCTGCGAAACCAGTCCCCTAATCCCAGAGCAATGTAAAGTCCTAATTTCTAAATTTGGTACGGCATTCGGTTGGATTACAACAAAGGCCGCTCCGGTACTTCCCGGAGCGGCCTCACATTGAAGGGATACCAGCCACCAAGCAGGTCATTCCTGGTGGACTGCCGATAGCATCCCACAGGGGACTACCATCCGCAAGTTACCGTAGTTTGGTGGGTCAGTTTGGGACGAAGTGTAAAAATCGGGCCAGAACCAAATGTCGGTTGCTGGCCCAAGGACGGACCGCACCCCTTTATGCCGGTGCGTGAGAGCACCGGACGGGCAGCGTGGGTGCTCGTCTGCCCTGCGCTGATTGTATTGGAGCACTGGATAGGCGAACGGCCCAATTCTCATCGAAGGGGGCGGGCATCCCCTGCGCGACAATTCTCGGCGCGCGGGCCCACCTCAGCTAGGCAATCGCATCGTGGGGTTTCGATCCAGGAACTGTCTTGGAGACGAACACACCGCTCGCGACAGTATGTTGCTGAGCGAACATGGACAAGTCCAAACAGAACTGCTCAGCATTGTGGATTGGAATTTGCCTCCGAAACCACGGATCATGCTCTGTCCTCATACCCCACCACACACGCCCAGTTGGCGGACATAGAAACATTCGGCCGATTCGAGCATTGTCTCGATCAAGAACGCAGATCAGCATAGGAAATTTCTTTTCTGACTTCCGGACTCGCGCAAGCCAGCGCCTGTGTCCGGGGGTCGTGACCAATGATGGCCAAATTGTGACGGAGCATGGAATGGTGTCGTCCAGAACGAACATTGGTTTCCGATGCCCGAGAAGTCGCACCACTTTCAGCCGACCAGGCAGGGCGCCGTGAAACGAAACGATCAATTCATCCCGGAGGCGATTCCGGTAATCGCGCTGTGTGATCATTGATCCGCAGTTCCGCTTCAGGGTGTACCCGATCATCTGGTAAGCATTGAGGAGACTCCCGAAACGGCGGACATAGGTGCAGGGGGACGGTGTCATATCGCTGAGTGCGACCAGTTTCTGGGACAGGTAGCCCTTCTTGCGCCAAAGTCGGTTCAAATCGTCCAGCAGCTCGGCATTGCTCTGGTGCTCCGTTCGACGCGCCAGCCGTCGCTGCACTCGATCAAATAGCCTTCGGTCGATTAATGGTGAGAAAGCCCCTTCTTTGGTGATCCAGTCGGCCGCTGGAACGACCTGGACTCGACTGCGGAGGCGCTGAGTCGTCCGGCCCCACACATTGACTCCTCGATATTTTGGGTTCGTCAGAATCTCGGAAACCGATTGATGAGTCCACTCCTTACCGTTGGTGCCGCGCACGCCTCGCTTATTCAGCTTGCGAGCAATCGTGGCCGGCTGGAGGCCCTCTGCCGCGAAACGGAACATTTCGCGCACAATCTTGACCTCAGAAGCTGGGCCCGGGACTAGCGTAATCCATGCCGTGGAGAGGACTTTGTGCTGGCCGGCCTGAAGCGGTTCCTGCGAACCGTCAGGCAGAACCACACTACGGCGCAGTCCAAAGCCAGCGACCCCTGCCATCCTGTGCCCCAAGCAAACCAATCGCTGTTGCGCGGCAAAGACCTTGACCCCAAGCTCCCGGCTGTACTCGCCGGCCATCGTTCGCTTCAGCTGTTTGAACAGTGCGTTGGCAACCGTGCCATCATTCGCGAATAGCTCATAGCAGTAGTGAACTGGGACACCAGCACTCTTGCAGAGAAACTCGTAATGTGCAGATTCGTCCGGGTCCTGAAACCGGCCCCAGCGGCTCACGTCATAGACAACAACAGCGCGGAACGGCGGCTTCGATACAACATCCTGAAGTAGCTGCCGTAGGCCAGGGCGGTGAGCTAGCTCCAGACCGCTGCAGCCCGGATCGCTGTACGTCCTGATGATCTCCATGTTGTGTTCGCGGGCGTATCGGGTAAGGGCTACTCGCTGGTGATCAAGGGAGTACTTTTGGTGGGTCGTGGACATCCGCAGGTATTGGGCTACTGGGAGAGGTGGGTGGTCGTCCATAATCGTCCTCCTGAGTGCGGCGGAATGTAGCCGTCAAAACTCCATCACCATAGAGGATTCCTCAAGTCGGGAGTAGAATTCAGGCAATCCGAAAGTACTTCTTGGATTTAGAGATTTGGGAAGAGTGTAGGCTACGTGCGCTATTGGTGGGTAAATCAGAACCAAACGTTCCGGCAGGAGATTCGGGGCGGATAGCTCTGGTCTCCGAAGCGGAACGCTAACGGTGCGAGAAACCCATATGAACTGCGGGGCGATTGACAGCGCAGTACACGCGAGTGGACGGGAGATAAGGCCTGTGGCTCATCCGACCCGCTTCCTGTCGCCGATCATTTAGCAACAATGCTCACCGGGACAACGACACGCGAAAGCAGTACGGCCGCCAATTGCGCACAGGGTTTTGCGGTGCTTTGCTGCTCGGCGCTGATGTTGATTTCGCCTGTTTGAACGACAAAGGGGCGCTAGTGTGGGGACGCCGTTAGGAAATTGATTTCCTTCATAACCTGCACCCCCCGGTCTGTACGTTTCTTCTGTTGACATCTAAAGTGTAATAGCAATACTATGATCTCTATTATATGTTCAACAGCACTGACGACACCCTCGCATCGCTCGAGGAAGTGGGCTACTTCACCACTCGTGAAATCGCCAACACGATCTATCTCGCCGGAGAACTCAATCGGCCGATTCTGCTTGAAGGCCCCGCAGGCGCCGGCAAAACAGAGATGGCGCTGGCAATCAATCGCGCGACAGGCATGAAGCTGATACGTCTGCAGTGCTACGACGGTCTCACTGACAAAGAGGCGATCGGCAGTTTCAGCGATGAACTGCGTCAATTGTATGTGCGTTTTCATGGCGGAACATTCGACGACGCCGCCAAGAAGGTCTCAGACCGCGCCTTCTATCTGGCCGGGCCGCTGCTGAGCGCGCTTGAGATGCCGACCCGCTGCATTCTCTTGGTGGATGAGATCGACAAGATCAGCCATGCTTTTGAGGCTCAGCTGCTCGAGTTTCTCGGCGAATGGCAGCTGACAATTCCCGGCCTCGCTGAGATCAAGGCAAAATATCCGCCGTTTACCATCGTCACGGCCAACGACGAACGGCAGCTCGGCTATCCTCTATTGCGCCGCTGCGCCCGCATCTACATCAATCATCCGACACCGGAGCAGGAAGCGGCGATTGTCGCTAGTCGTACACCGCATTGTGCCAAAGCCATCCACTATTTCATTGCCGGTTTTGCGAAGACGTTGCGCGCTTTCAAGATGGAAAAACCCCCTTCGATCTCAGAGATGATCACGCTCGCTCTCGCGCTCGACAAATTGAACCTGCAGGAAATCAGGGACGAGCACAAGGCCGTCATGCTTCCGTTCATAGCCAAGACTGAGAAGGATCGGGCCAGCCTATTAGTTTCTGGCCGATTCGAAAGTTTTATGGACAATGCACGCATCTTTGCGAACGAGATGGGTCAGCACGACATTCCCTTAGCGGTTCAGGCGGCAGCTCCTATTCGGCCGGATGACGCCACCCAGCCGCCTCCGGTAATAGATTTGGAGGCTGTCACTCCATGATCCGACTCTGTACTGGACTGTGCCTTTTGCTGGCGTTTTCCTTTTCCGCGGCGGCAAGCACGGCTCCGGAGGCTGGCCATGATGAAGTGGTCTATTACGCCGACGCGTACGCCGCTCACTATCTGATTCCAAAAGAGCTTGTCCACGCACTCATCACCCAAGAGTCGGGTTGGAATCCGCGAGCGATTTCGTCAAAGGGCGCCATGGGGCTGATGCAGCTCATGCCGGCTACCGCCGCAGACTATGGAGTGCGAGACCCTTTTGATGTTTCAGAAAGCCTTTCCGGCGGGGTCCGATACCTGGCCGATTTGATGCAACAGTTCGACGGGGACTTTCGTCTGGTATTGGCGGCATATTACCGGGGTAGCCGCCCAATCCTACGCCGCGGTCTCCACTACTCCGGCGCCGATGTGTATGCGTACGTTGCTTCCGTCCGGCGTCTCTACTTTGCGGAGCTTGCCCTCCACAAAACCCCAGCAAATCTCGCCCCTGGAGGCGATCAATAATGAAGCTATTCGCTCTCTCGTTTGCTCTCTGCATCACAGCGGCGGCCGTATCCGCTCAGTCCGCAGCAACCCTTCCCGCAAGGACGCCTTTATTCGACGTCAATCACCCCTTTGCGCACGGTATCAACACTGCCCACCCGGAGCTCGGCGCAGCGTCAAAGCCCGTCGTCCCGGGAATGGTCGTGAACACGACTGTCGCTGGAGGCCCCGGGCTAATCTCAGCAATTTTCCCTGCAATTTCGCAAGACCAGGCTACAGCGCCACCTGCATCGATTGACGCACGGATTGAAAGCCGTCCGGTCGACAGTTCCATCGTCGGTGAAATTCATTGCAGGCCCCTGTATATCAGCACCATCCATCTTCCTGAAGCGGTCACGTCGATTGCGGTCGGCGCCCCAACGCTGTTCACCGCCGAACACGTTGAAAATGAGCCGAAGTTGGTTTTTGTCAGTCCGCTCACCCACGACGTCGCGGAGAGCAATCTGCTGGTCGCTCTGGCCAGTGGCGAAACCATCAGTCTGAAATTGACTTCCTCTGGCAACTCTGCTGCCCAGTATGACGTTGATTTTGTGCTCGACTACAGGCCCGACAAGGCTTTACTGACTTTTGCGGGGCCACCGGAGTCCGGCATTCCCCATCCATCTCTGGCGGCCACAGCACCGCTCACGGCACCGTCCGTGACGAGCTATCCAGTGCCGTCCTCAGTGCGCACCGTGCAACCTGTTTCCGTTATTGATGCTGCACTCGCCGCTCAGGCTGAGCTTGAAACACCCCACTGGATCACGGCCGACGATCTCGTAAACCTGGACAAGGCGAACGCCAGCGCGACAAAAGCGATCGCCGCAGCGCTTGGACGCACTGTGCAGGTCGGCGACACCATGATGGTGTCCTACTCCGCCTTGAACGTCAGCAGGGAGTGGGTTCAGGTCCTCACGCCACAGATCCAGCTCGGCAACCCGGTTCAAAAAAAGCCTGGCAAGAAGGGAATCCTCGCCGAGACGGTCTCGATCCAGGACTTTCGCCAGAACGTCGTGAAGCTCGCTCCCGGCGAACGCTTGGACGGGGTTGTGCAGTTCTCTCGACCAGGATTCAAGCAGAGCAGGGAAGCGTTGCTACTGCAGCTCGCCACCGCTGATGCCGTCGACCACCCCGTAATGATTCCACTTCCGTTTGTTGCCCCCGGCTTTTAGGAGGAAGGACCGAATGAGCCAGATGACGACACCAGAAGAACCGACGCTCATTTCTCCTGCACCCGAAACGGAGACGAAACCATACACGCCGCCGGCCAGGAAGAATCATGTTCCGGCCGGAATGGAAAAATTGATCCTCATTGGCATTGCACTGCTCGTAGCCTTGCTAGCCGTGGTGCTTATCTTCTCGCATAAGATGCCGCCCACGAAGGCACACGGCCAAGCTACCAAGCGGACACCAGCTCAACAGCAGGCCGCTGCGACTACCCGGGTTATGCCTGCCGACGAAAACAATGCTCCAAACGCTGCAAGGGATGACGATCCCGATGGCATCACGCCAGGAAATATCCTCGCGACCAAAAACACCCTGGAAGCGCAGAAACGCCACGCGAAAGAAGCTGCAGAGAAGGCTGCCGGCAAACCAGCTGGAACGGACACCGGCGTGCACCCGTCCGCTGGCCATAGTGGCGGCCCAGCGCAGACTTCCAGGCAACTCAATCGTCCTCCGAAAACGATCGGCTCCATTCCTCCGTTCCAGCCGCCTCCGTACAATGGAGCCGCCACTGGTGGTGGCCCCTTCAGCGGACCTGCAGCGGTCGGCACGCAACATCAAACCAGCGCCTCGTATAGCGAGTCGATGCGCGCATGGAATGATGAGGTGACCAAGGCACGCATCGTGTTCGCTCGCAAGAGCATGCCCGCCGCAGCCGATGCGACACAATATCTTGGGCCCGCGATCACGAACTTTGGTCTGGAGCCCGGTTTCCACGTTGCCGCCCGGCTGGAAGCCTCGGCCACCACGTCGGTCGCAGCACCCGTTACGGCCGTGATCGAATACAACTACGAGCGCGATGGGCAAATTGTCCTACCGGCGGGAAGCCGTGCAATTGGGCGCATCAACAGCGCCGATGCGCACGGCAATATGGGAATCTCGTTTGAATCGATCGAGCTGCCAAACGGCTCCAGCGTGCCGATCAGCGCCGTGGCGGTCGATACAAGCCTGCGCTCGCTAAAGGGGCGGGTGACTGGCAGCAGCCGCGGCAAGTCTATGTTCGTCGCCACGCTGTCCGGGATAGGCCAAACCACGGCGATGATGCTTGGAAACAATACGAGCACGGCATTGAGCGGCCAGGACATGATGAGATCGCAGCTCTCGCAAAACATGGGAAACACCGCCGACACCCAGATTGCCAAGATGATCTCGAATGAGAGAATTGTCGTCACGTTGGCCGCAGGCACCGAGTTTTATATGGTGCTTACCAAGCCAGCGCTTCCAAAAACCGCAGCTCAACAGTCGCTCTCGGCATCCAACTCAGGCCCCCTGCAGCCCATTCCGTCGGCCTCACAGTCTGAACGATAGGAACCTAGTTCTCGACGTGGTTCTCATCCGCACAATCAGCCTGCCGCGAGTTCCTCACTCTCGGCGGGCTGGTATGCACAACGAGCGGAAACAAATGCGCTGAGTTGTTATTTTGCATCCCCGGCATAGCAGCTGACACGCTTCGCTGAGCGATAGAAGAATTATCTATCGATCATACTCATGTATCTATCGATCATACTCATATATAATAGTGATCGATTGGGAAAGGCGCCATCGCTCATGAAATCATCTTCGAAATGGAACTGGCAGCAACCGGACTGGCCGAAGTTCGTCTGTAATCGGGCACGGTTGGCCCTGGCGGAACAGGAGTTTCTCGTCGGCGGGGGCATCTTCGTAGGCACGGTCAAACACCTGGGAGAAGAGGAGCACAATCAACTCACTATCGAGTCGATGAGCACGGAGGCGTTGACCACGTCGGAGATCGAGGGCGAGGTACTGGATCGCGCGAGTGTCCAGTCCTCCATCCAGAGGCAGCTGGGATTAGCGGCGGACAATCGGCGAGTTGCACCGGCTGAGCGCGGCGTAGCAGAGATGATGGTCGATCTTTACAGGACATGGGCCGCGCCGCTTTCCGACAAGATGCTGTTTGATTGGCACCGGATGTTGATGAGCGGCCGGCAGGATCTGACGGATTTCGGGCGATATCGCACCGGGAATGATCCGATGCAGGTGGTTTCGGGAGCGATAGGCTCGCCGAAAATTCACTTCGAGGCCCCTCCATCGAAGCAAGTTCCCTCCGAGATGAAGCGATTCATCCAGTGGTTCAACCATACAGCACCGGGAAGCGCCACGGCCCTGCCAGCGATCACGAGGGCAGGATGCGCCCATTTGTATTTTGAGTCGATCCATCCATTCGAAGACGGCAACGGCAGAATCGGACGTTCCATTGCCGAAAAGTCCCTGGCGCAGAGTCTCGGCCAGCCGAACTTGATTGCCCTCGCTGCGACGATTCTCGCGCGGCGTACGGGTTATTACAACGCGCTTGAAGCTGCCAACAAAAAGAATGAAATCACAGCTTGGCTCGCGTGGTTTGCTGGGATAACGATTGAGGCACAACGGCGTACCATCGCTCTGATCGAGTTTCTAATAGACAAGACGAAGCTGCTCGACCGGCTGAGCGGTCAGCTCAACGACAGACAGCGAAAAGCGCTGCTGCGCATGTTCCGGGAGGGCCCTGAGGGTTTCAAGGGCGGGCTCAGCGCGGGCAAGTACACCACGATCACCGGAGCCTCGCCCGCAACGACGACGCGCGATCTGGTGGACCTGACCGCGAAAGGCGCGCTCATCAGGACAGGCGAACACAGACATGCGCGCTATGCACTCAGCGTCGCGACGCGGCCGGTGCCGCACATTTCGCTTGGCGAGCGAGGAGAACTGGTCGAAGGAGAGTAGCGATAAAGGTGGTTTTCACCTGTGCACGGCCGGCTCCGGTATCTGTTCACCACGACGTTCTGATTAGCCGATGCGCCCGTTCAATCTCCTGCGTCACTTTGCGGCGATTCTGACGGTCAACTCCTCTGTGGCTCCGGAATCACGCGGCAGCCGTCCATTTACTAAAAATATCGGAACCAGCTCACCCGCTGGCCGAAATCATTTCTTGAGGTTCTCGACCGCCATTTCCAGGAGATGTTCGACGCCATCTTTGTCCGTACCTTCCAGCGTCTGCACCGAGCGAAGGAGCATGAGAACCTTTTCAATGGCGAGCAGGGCGGCTTTGTGATCGGATTTTGGCATGGTGAGGTTGATTGACTTTCTCCGTGTTGATTGTAGCGGAATATAGTTAAGATTCAGCATCGCCGGTTCGAAGCCCCACCATTCCCTTCGTCCTTCGTCGAGGCAATCCCACCGTTGTCGAAAGTATTTTGCTCCCCAACCTAAATTTTTGACATTTCCTCTTGCGTAATTAATTACACTCATAGTATCACTATGATCGTAATACAATATTACCACGGAGGGTGCATGGCCTCACTTCTCTCGCGCATGAAGATCCGGTACGGAAAATTCATGGCGCTGGTTTCTCTTTTCATGCTGTTGTCCTTTCCCCTCGCAGCTGCCGCTCAGAATCTCGGCAAGGCGCCAGCGACGGGGCAGGCGGTGCAAGGACAACAGGCAACCCAGGTCGAAGGCGCCGTTCTCAACGTCGTCAACTGGATATGCAACGTAATCTGCCCGGTGATCGCCGCCGGCTGCTTCGTCGCCGCCGCGTTCAAGTATCAGGCTAACCGGCCATACATGAGCAGCATTGTAGGCGGCGGCATCTTCCTCGCGGTTTCGGCCGTCACGCGACTCATTGAATACTTCATCGCACAAGGCCAACAGATCGGGGGCACTCTTCATCAGCTTCCGATCTTCACGAATCATCCAGTGGTCGCCCTCCTGCAGCACCTCTCGAGGAACGTCTAATGCCCACCGCTCTGCCGGATTTCGTGTCGGAAATCTCCGGCATGCTGGTCGCGCTCCTTCCGGTCGCAGCCCTCGGGGCCATGGTGCTCGCGGGGCTACGACTGCGCGGGGAAGGAGGCATCAACTACGACGCTGGCGGCGGCTTCTTCAAGTGGCTGGCTCCTGCTGACCCTACCAGCAATCTTTTCTGCAACCGTCCCGGCGCTTTTCTCTGGTGGTCCAGCCCCCATTCCACCGTCGGGCGCTGGGACGGGGACCTTTGGTTCCGTTGCCACCAGCCTCACCACCGGAATCACGAGCTTCGTCAACAATGTCGTCGTCGGGCGCATTGTGCCGCTGATGGCGGCTGCCCTCTGTTTCAAATCCATTCTGGATAGCTCAGAGGGCCACTCGCCCTTGCCGTCCCTCATTTCGGCGCTTTTTGTGCTCGGTTCCCAGGCGTTCTGGACGCTCGCGAAGACCTGGTCCAGCTCTTCGAGCAGCACCACTTCCAGCGTGGCGTTCGCATCCGCCGACGTGCTCGACAGCATGTTCAATTACCTGGCCATGACAATCAGCCCCTATGTGGCGGTCCTGTGCTTCGTAGGGGCGGCAATCAACTATCAACGCTCCAGGCCGTGGGGAGCAGTGGCTCTTTCCGGGCTTGCATTCCTGAGCTTTAGCGGACTGTGGTCGCTTGTGACGGGCTGGATGGGAGCCTCTATCCCATGGTAGCCAACAAGATCCAAATCAAGCTGCGCCAGCTTGGCGTTTTTGCAATCCTTCTCCTTGGTGCAGCGCTGACCGCGGTGATCTCGGCGCGCCATCGGATGGGGCTCATCGCCCTTCGGGCGGGATTTGCGGTGTTCAATGTCCTCTCGTTCTTCTACTGCCTGTCGCTGGCCGGCCAAAAAGCCTGGGAAGCAAGCGGCCGCATCGTGATCGCGCTTCGAGGCGTGTCCAGGGAGCCAAACGATGTCGAGTGCGACTGATCCGGCACAGGCAATTCTGGCGATGGTCAACTGGCTCGGTCTGATCGTAATGCCGATCATGGCGGCGCTGTTCCTTGCGGTTGGAGTTTACAAGTTTTCCAAGGGCGAGAGCATGGAGCGCTGCGTGATCGGAGTGTTGGTCGCGATCAGCATCTCCGGTATCACCCGCCTTGCGGAGTTCTTCGTCGCAACCAGTGCCGGAAACTCAGTCGCGTCGGACATCTATTCAAATGCTCTCCTGAACCTGACAAATTGGGTGGCAAACGTAATCCTGCCGGTCTACGCAGCGATTGAAGTGGTACGGGCCGGAATCTCCTTCGAAGACCTCACAAGTATGCGCACCGATCTCAGACCGGTGAAACACTTTGCCACGGCCATGATGTGCTGCGCGGTCTCGGCAATCATGCGGTTGATCGAGTACTGGGTCGCCAACGGCCAACAAATTGGGAGTTAACGAATGTCTTTGCAAGTTTCACCCGTATCGCGCAACCTGCACAATCCGGTCTATCTCATGGGCCTCGAAATCGAGGACATGATGATCATCGGCATTGTTTGCATCCTGGCGCTCCTGGGCGGCGAGTTCCTCTTTCCCGACCGATATCTCGTATTCCTCCCCCTCAACTGGGCGTTGATGCTCCTCGTCCTGCTTTTGGGGGTACCGTCACTCTCCATCTTCAAGTACGGCAAACCGCGCGGATACATGAAGGACCTGATTGCGTGGTACACGAAGCCGCGCGCCTACGCGGCATGCGAGCGCGACGAAGAATTCCCAGCTGCATACCTGTCCGATGAGGAGGACTGATGCCGACTACTACCGCGGAATATAACCGTTCTCTTGTCACGCCCGGAATCTTCTCTCTGCTTCCTATCCGCGACTTTCTGCCCGGTGCACTGGCGCCTGCCGATGGGGTCATGGTGCGCACCGACGGGTGCTATGTCGCGGGCTTCCAGCTCGGCGGCTCGCTGACGTATTTTGGCGACGACGCCGCCATGAACGAGATGAAGTCACGGATTGAGGCCTTGCTTCGTACGATTCCCGAAGAGAGCATGCGCGTCCAGTTTCGCTACGAGGTCGTTGAGAACGCCAACGGTCTCATTGATCGCTACGAGGCGCTTCAACGCACCGAGTCCGAGGTTGCACGGAGTATGGACGCCGTCCGTATTGCGGGATGGAAAAAAGAAGAAGAGCACGGCGAAGTTCTGACGCGGCTGGCCGCGGTGTATTTCATCTGGGACCCAGCTCTCCATGAGCGGCTGAATCGCACCACAACCAGCGTGCTGGCCGGCCACCACGAAGAGCCCAAAAAGAATTCTGCCAACGCTCCCGAGCAGCCATTGGAGCCTGAGCCGAGCGGCTCCCTAGGCGCAATCCGACGGCTTTTCAAGAAAGCCACAGCGCCGGTCTCGACCGAGGCGCAGGCGAAGATCGGGAGGAAGAAACACCTGTCCATTGTCACTCAGTTTGAGAGCTTCCTTCGAGGCATTGAGTCGTCGTTGAAGACGGCTGGACTCAATCCATCGCGCATGGCTGCCGAGGAGCTCTTTGCGGAGATAAGCCGCGCCCTCAGTCCCAATCTCATCGCCAGGCGAGAGCTTCGCTCAGCGAATCATCTTTCCATTCGCCCGCTTACGGCACGAGAACAGCTGGGGAGCGTTTCGATTCTGAACGAGGCGGAAGACTACCTCAACATTGACGGCTTTCTGTACGGCTGCATCACGATGAAGGTTCCGCCCGAGGCCACTTTCCCGGGAATCATCCGGGAGCTGCTTACCTGCGGCTTTCCCCTGACCATCTCCGTCCACGTCGTAGTCCCGAACCAGCAGAAAGTGATTGAGAAGTACAAGAGCCGCTATAAGAAGATGCAGGCGGCCCAGATGGACAAGGATGGCAACCACAAGGTGGATGTGGGCGCCGCGGTCCAGGCGCGTGAACTCTTGGAGATCCAGGAGCGCCTGATCTCTGGCTCCTGCAAGACGACGCAGGTGTCATTCTCGATCACGTACCGAACCTCCAAACCGGCGACGACGTCCAAAGAATACGAACAATCGGAACGCCAGCTTGCAAGTTTCCGCCAGCAGCTCTTGCAGGTGATCGCCAGGCGAAATGGCGCGATCGCGCTGGCTGAGACGCTCGCCAAACGCCGCATCCTCTTCGGCACGTTGCCCGGCCTTGCCTCCGCGGACCGCCGCGAAATGGACCTGCTCAGCGAACATGCTGCCGATCTGGTGCCGCTGGAGATGCCATGGAGCGGCATGCAGCGCGAGCCACTGACCTTATGGCATACGCCCTACCGGCAGCTGCTACCGTATTCGCCCTTCGATGCGAGCCTGGAAAATGCCAATGCGCTGATCTGTGCCAATTCCGGCTCCGGCAAAAGTGTTCTCATCGGCAAACTTCTTCTTACCTGTGCGCGGCGCGACACCAAGGTTTCCATCCTAGAACGTGGTGACTCCTACAAGACCGCTGTGGAGTTGATGGGCGGCCAGATGCTCAAGATGTCGCTCGACTCCAAGTTCACGATCAATCCCTTCGACCTTGAACCGGGACAGACCATGCCCTCGAAGGACCATGTGGCATTTTTGAAGACGCTGGCCCGCTACATGATTGGCAGTGGCGGCAACTACGATGCGGACATTCTGGACGGAATATTAGATCAGGCCATCAAGACCACGTATGAGCGCATCGCTTCCAAGCGCTCGGGATCTAAAACGCCAGTGTTCAGCGACCTCAAGGCCGACCTCGAAACCTATCAGGAGCGCGGTCAACCGAAGATCGAGGAATTGGCC
>WNFY01003130.1_pt1 | contig 15508 bp, 19 predicted proteins | sample 5400091 | NCBI WGS metagenome assembly WNFY01 (sample SAMN13153364, study PRJNA577476) | soil metagenome | isolation source: 60 cm soil or saprolite under grassland replicate 1 | place: USA:California | collected 2016-06-15 | reverse complement strand
TCATCTTGGAAATTCGTGGAAGGATTTGAGGTAAAGAAATCTAATTCCGAGCGGACTTGTCTGAATTGAATTTGAACGCTAGGTTGCCCAACGCGAGGAACCTAAACCACTTCCACCAGACAATGTTCACCCGAACGACGATCGCAATTTCTGCTTTTTCCCTACTCGCTGCGTCGGCGCAGGCCCAACAAGGCTACGAGTTCGAGGTTTATGGCACCGGCGTTCCGGCGCGCGGCGCTGGAGAGATCGAGCTTCACACGAATTTCGTTCCGTCTGGTGCTCAACGTATCGACGACCCTGAGGGTCGAGCTACTCACCGTTCGGTTCGATCGAGCCTCGAGCTGAGCACCGGACTCGCCAGTTGGCTGAGTGCCAGCTTCTACACGGTGGCCTACGCGCGAAATGGCGCGGGCGTTCAGTACGTCGGGAATCGCGCTCGGCTGACCGCGGTCGCTCCCAATCGGTGGCACCTCCCGTTTGATGCCGGCCTCTCTCAGGAAGTGGGATACGCACGATCCGGCTTCGCTGAGAATCGATGGGGTTATGAGATCACACCGATTCTGGGAAAGGAGATTGGCAATGTTTCGCTCCTGTTGAATCCGGCATTCGAGCGTGGATTCGGAACAGGCGAACAGGAATGGGAATTCGAGCCACGGGCCGCGCTTCGGTACGGGCCAGGCGACGAGGCCTTGGGCCTCGAGTACTACTCACTGCTCGGACCGCTTACAGGCTTCGATGCAAGGAGTCATCAGCTCCATCAGCTGTTTGCGACGGGAACCACAGAGCTGCCCTCCGGCGTGGAAGCTTCACTCGGAATCGGGCGCGGTCTGACCAGGAACTCTGATCGCTGGGTGGTCGCGACGCGACTCGAGCTCAAGTTCTGAAAATCGACTGAATCACCGCGATGTGACTCGTGACGAGGGAACGGGTGCAGGGAATCGAATTTGCACCCCCGGCCCCGCATGCCCGCAAAACGTTACGATATTGCAGTAGTGGGAGGCGGTCCGGCCGGACTGAGCGCTGCACTCTGGCTGGCCCGCTATCTACACAAAGTCGTCGTCGTCGATTCTGGGGATCCACGTAACTGGGAGACGCGCGGGATCAACGGTTATCTCGGTCATCAGGGAATCCGCTCGCCGGAGCTGCGCGCGATCGGCCACGCCGAGTGCGCGGAGTATGGCGTCGAATTCGTGGGCGGGATCGTCGATGAGGCGATAAATGAGACCGGTGAGCTCTTCGCCATCTGTCTTCGCGATGGAAGCACGATCGAGGCGCCGCGAATTCTACTGGCGATTGGGCTGAAAGACGTCTGGCCGAATATCCCGGGGCTCGACCAGTGCTACGGCGAGACAGTTCACGTCTGTCCCGACTGCGATGGTTACGAGACGCGCGACAAAAAAACAGTGGTGGTTGGAACAGGACGCAAAGCGGTCGGCATGGCGCTAGCGCTGACCACCTGGACCCGGCAGATCATGATCTGTACAAATGGTGAGCCACCCGACATGGAGCAGGAAGTCCTCGATCAGCTCAAGGCACTCAACATCCCGGTGCTCGACGGGCCGATCAGGTGCGTCGTCTCGAAAGACCGCGAGATCAGCGGGGTCGAGCTGGAGGATGGCATGTCGCTCGACTGCGAGCGTCTCTACTTCGCTATCGGTCAATACCCGTCGGACGACCTGGGAGCTCAGCTCGGATGCAAGCGAGACCAGCTCGGCAGACTCGTGGTCGACGAGCACAATCACACCTCGGTGAAGAATGTCTACGCAGCGGGCGACATTGCGCACGCTCCCCAGCTCGCGATCGTCGCAGCGTCGAGCGGGGCGGTTGCCGCTATGGCAATTCACGCATCGCTGGTCCCTGAAACACGAAAACTTCCGAGTTGAGCGTCGGAACTTCGAGATCCACAATACTGAAGCGGGGAGCGGAGAGCTTTACAGCTACTTAGCTAGGAGCTTTCTTGCCGGCATGTAAAGCTCCAGGCTAAAGCGCTTAAACGCTGAGCGCTCCCCGCTTCGGTTTTGTGGGTGTTAGCTCGCGCGATGTTCTCTACCCCGAGGCACTACCAGGCGAGCGTCAGCGTCTGCGCCTTGTGCTTTCTCAGGATCTGAAGCACTACCTTGCGATCGCTCTCATCCGCGCTCCTGATTGCGCGCACCAGGTCGATCGGACTCTCGACCTTGATGCTGTCCGCGCGCAGAATCACATCCCCGCCACGAAGTCCGGCCGTTCTCGCCAGTGAGCCTTCCATGACATTCGTGACGAAGACCCCCTCGGGCTTCACGCCGAGGAGCTCGGATAGATCTTCGTTGAGAGCAGTGAACTCGGCGCCAGCGAAAGGATAGACGCCCCCGCCGTATCCCAATGCCGGAGCGAGCACCGAAGGCAGCGGTTCCGGGACTGGCACGCGCGTTCGGATCATTCCAGCCATCGGCATCGGCGCGCGGGCAATCGCTCCACTGCGCTCCTTCATGATCTCGGGCACCGAAAGCTCGACGATCATGTTCTGCTCCCAGTTTTCCGGACGCCTGCCGAGAGTACCTCTGATGGTCCGCGTCGCGTCGTTGCGCCGCACCTTCAACACGAACGGGGCTCCCGCTCTGAGCCACTTGCTCAGCGCCATGGTCCCGCCGCGCATGTCGTGCGAGTTGAATGAGAGCAGCACGTCACCAGGTACGACGCCAGCTTTTGCCGCGGGCGAGCCTGAGTCAACGTGGGTAATCACCGGATATGAATCGAAAAAGGCGTTACCCCGCTCATCGACGATCGCCTGATCCGAGATCCTCACTCCGAACCAGCCCGTCGGCGGTTGGAGGATGATCCTGCGGGTTTCCTGCGCCTCGAGACTCACTGGCAGCAGTAGCAACGCAATGAGCGTCGTCGCTGCGAACAGAAAACCACTTCTCGACACGAGTATCTCTTTGCCGCTAGCCATCAGATTAGAACCCCCTCAATCCCACCGGACGGGCAACGAGCTGTTGCGTGGCCACGCGCGCACCCATCGTCGCCAGGTAGTACTGATTGATCACCGGATCGTGCGGCGCCGTTTGCAGCGCACTCTCCGTCGCGTCCACGATCTTGTCGAGCGCAGCCGCGCGCGCCGAGTACATGGCGAGGCTGTCCCTGCTGCGAGTCGAGGCATTGTTGGCAGCAATAAACTCCGAGGCGCGACGATACTGATCCACTGCGCGATCGAGCGCCGCTGACGCTTCATCCACGGAGTTGAAGTTGACGCCATTCTCTAAGAGCGGCACCATGTTCGAGCCCGTAGTCGACGGCGTTGGTGCCGCCGTGCGATTGCTCGCCGAGCTTTGAATTGCGCTCGGCAATCCGATCGTGGTGCGGCCGATCGCTATTCCGCCTATGAGCAGGAGCACCGCCGCCGCGGCTTGCAGCCAGGGCTGCGTACGCCGCGAAGATTGCGACTCGCGAATCAAACCTTCTTCTTGCGCTCGCGCTGCGATCGTCCGCCAGTCGTTGAGAGGTGTCCACTCTCGCGAGCGCTCCTCGGCGATGATCTGGTCTAGCTGGTCTTCAGACAGATGCGACATGTCCCTTCCCCTTTCCTGCGATAGTTGGTGATTCATCTACCAGGTGCGCGAGGAGCTTGCGCAGCTTCGCGCGCGCCTTGAACAGTTGCGATTTCGATCCGCCCGGCGTGATTCCGAGCTCCTCTCCAATCTCCCCGTGCGTGTACCCTTCAATGTCGTGAAGGACGAACACCGTTCTGGCTCCCGGCGACAGCCTGTTCATCGCCTGCTCGATCGATTCGGCCATGAAAGTCCGGTCGCTATCGTTCTCGGTGACCGCGGAGTCATCTTCGATTTCTATTTCAAGCTTCGCGATACGTCTTATCTTGCGTAGTGCGTTGAGAGTGCGGTTCACCGCGATTCGGTGGGCCCATGTTCCGAATTGCGAGTCGCCCCGGTAGCTTGGCAAGGCCCTGAAGATCTGCATCCAGACTTCCTGGGAGATGTCGGCCGCCAGCTCGGCATCGCCACACAACCTGCGAACAACCGCGTCGATATGCGGCGCATGCTGCGACCAAAGCCGCTGCATTGCCCTCTCGTCGCCCGCTATTGCGCGTTTGAGGTCGAGCTGATCGATTGGCATCTCGGACACTTTCTTAGTCACAGCGCGCGTATCTGAAGTTTCCTCTGGAATTCTGCAATTTCCGCTGTAGAATCGGTGACTTTCACTCTGTGGAATCGTTTGCAACCGTACGTCTCGCGGTTCCAGTAGGTGACACTATGTGTAGGGCCCATTGGAACTTCGTATCTCGCTGTCGGTATAAACTAAAGTAGTCCAAGGAGTTAGCGTTGCTTAGAGTGATTCTCACCGCCCTGACGGTGACCAGAGCAGGCGATGGCCTGCCGGTCAAGTCACCGACAGAAGTCGGCATGTCCAGCAGCCGCCTCAGCGCCATCGAGCGCGTCATCGAGCGCGGAATCAAGGCTGGAGGCTACCCCGGCGCCTCAGTCGTCGTCGGCAGAAAGGGCGCGGCGGTATTCGAGAAGGGCTTCGGCAAACTCTCCTGGAGCGAGAGCAGCACCGCCGTCGATGCCCAGCGCACTATCTACGACGTCGCATCACTAACCAAGGTCGTCGGCACTACTACGGCCATCATGATCCTGTTCGATGAAAAGAAGATCGGGCTCGATGACCCGGTCGTGAACTACATCCCAACGTTTGGCGGCGGTGACAAGGACAAGGTCACCATTCGCCAGCTGCTGACACACACCTCCGGGCTCCCGGCGGGGAGAGATATCTGGCGGATTGCCCAGACTCCGCTCGAAGCCCGAGCGCTCGTCCTAAACACTTCACTCGAGGGTCGCCCCGGTGCACAGTACATCTACTCAGACCTCGGTGCCGACGTTCTCGGGCTGATCGTCGAGGTTGTCGCCGGTGAGCCGCTCGACAAGTTCCTGAGCCGGCGCGTATTCGAGCCGCTCGGAATGAACGAGACGATGTTCCGTCCAGCCGACTCCCTCCGCAGTCGCATCGCACCCACTGAGGTTACGCCGCCCCGCGGTTATCCGTTGCGAGGCGAAGTCCACGACGAAAACGCCTATGCGCTCGGTGGCGTGGCAGGACATGCTGGTCTCTTCAGCACAGCGGCGGACCTTTCGGTATTTGCGCAAATGATGCTGAACGGCGGCGAGTACAATGGTGTCCAGATCATCAGCAAGCCGACTGTCGAGCTTTTCACCTCGCGCGCATTCGGTCATCGCGCGCTGGGTTGGGATACGGCCGAGGGCGATTACGGGTCCGGCCGGTTCCTGGGGCCAACTGCCTACGGTCACACTGGGTTCACCGGAACGTCGATGTGGATCGATCCCAAGCGCGAGATGTTCGTCATCCTGCTGACCAATCGCGTGCACGCGGCCCGGGCGCTCCGACCAGCGAAGGTCATCTCGGATGTTCGCGCCGATCTGTCCGACGCTGCAGTCCTGTCGGTCCTCGATGGTCCGAAGGTCGCGTCCGGATCGCGCCGCTTCCGCGCGGATCGCGAAGTGGGCTGGAATCCGCCGCCACCGCGCGCGTCGAGACGTCGTCATGGTTCGTCCCGGCATCACACAATTGCCAGCGCCACCTCGAGGAGCCGCGCGAGCTCCGCGCACAAGAGCAGCTCTGCCAAAAAGGCGACTGCCAGAAAGAGCGCGAAGAAAAAGCGTTAATCTCCAGCACAGCGGACATAAAGCCGGGCGCCTGTTGGGCGCCCGCTCTTGTTTCAGCCAGGTCGACTGGGTGATTATTCGATAGTCAAAGCCGGACATCGAATGAGCGACGAATCAGCTGCTTCACCCGCTTCCACTGAATCCTCCACCACCACTGGCGTGGTGTCAGAGGATCAGGTGAAGCTTGCGCTACGACGGGTGAAAGATCCTGATCTACAGCTCAATGTCATCGATCTCGGACTGGTCTATAACATCGTCGTTGAAGGCGCGACGGTAAAAATCGACATGACATTGACATCTCCGGCGTGTCCGTCGGGGCCCGAGCTGATGACGAACGCCGAACAGGAAGTGATGGCCCTGCCGGGCGTCGAGAAAGTAGAAGTGAATCTAGTGTGGATGCCGTTCTGGACGCCCGAGAAGATGGAGCCAAGAGTGAGGGCTTACCTGGGCTTCTAGGTGACAGGAAGCGGGCGCCCGAACAGATTGAGCGGGTGCGTCTCCGCATCAGCGCTTTAGTCTTCGCCCCGCTCGCGCTCGCCGGCGCTGCATGCGCCACCAATCCCCAGGCAAAGAGCAAAATCGCGTTAGCGCGACGGACCGTCGTCGACAGCGTCGGCTGTCTCGATACTTTGCGCGCCTCGGATTCGATAACGACGGTCGTCAAAATGATCGTCGCGCCTCAGGATCCCAAAACGAAACTGCCCCGCGATTTTGAGAGTCTATTCGTTCAGGAGTTTCGATCGCATTTCGGCATCCCGGGAAAGTTGCCGCTGAGTGTCGTGATGGGAACACCGCCGTGTGATTCACTCGGCTCCCGATGCGTCGGCGGCATTCTCAGCCTCGGGGCCGTGGCGTACGCGACAGCGCACGACAACGGCAAACTCACTGACATAGAAGTTGTCGATGCAGCGTTGACGCCGAGCCTCGCCGATAGTGTAATGGCGGCACTCCGATCGATGTCACGTGCGTCACTCGCGCCGCCGATTGGCGACGTCGATTCAATTCCGCTGGTTCTGCAGCTTGTCGCGGAGGAGAACCCGGATACAGTCGCAGCCGTCCGGCAGGTTTTCAGGGCTAAAGTGCCTCGATACAGCTCCCCGTTCAGCTACGCATCAATGCCGACGTCAGGCGTGAACGCGAAGTATCCGTTCAACGCGCGTCTCGCCGGAGTGGAGGACAGTGTAACTCTGGCGTTCACCGTGGAATCCGATGGCACGATTGCCGCTCGATCGATTGAGCTCGTGAGCGCAAAGTACCGGGATTTCGTCGCGTCGGTACTCGAGGCGCTGGGGCGAACGCGCTATCACGCTGCGCGCCTGGGTGACTGCGCGGTTGCCACGCGAATGGAGCAGCGGTTTTTCTTCAGGGTGCCGCAGTAGCCGCTTCTACTTTTCCTGAAGTGCTCGAATGAATCCCTCACCCATCTCCTCGACCTGCCATCGTCGCAGATCTGGAACGGCGGCAAGGTCCTCGATCGTTTTCGCACCGCTTCGTGCGACGTTCTCGAGTCGCTCGCGCGAGCATAAGACTCCGGGGTCAAGCTCCAACCGTGTCGCTGCCGCGTCGCGGACCGATTTGAGTCGAGCGACTCTATCGTCAAAGTCGCGGTCCTTGCTCCAGCGCTGACCCCTCGGAAATTTGGGCAGCTCTGCCTCGGGGGCCTCCATCCCACGTCGAATTGCAGCGGTGATGTCGGCGCCCGCTCGTTCGATCATTCCCTTCGGCATCCCCTTGATCGCACTCAGCTCCGAGACGCTCCTCGGCGCGCGACGCGCGAGCTCCAACAGGACTTCGTTACTCATCACCCGAAACGTCGCGCGATCGAGCTGGGCCGCGACCGTGTCGCGCCAGTTGGCAACCTCGCGGAGCACGGCCAGCTCACGACGTGAGAGATCACGCGCGCCCTTGAGTCGGAGAAATCCTTCCATCTCTTCCTCCGCCTCCCAGCGCGTTCCTTCGAGTCGTGCGAACTCCTCTTCCGCCCAACGAAGACGCCCGCGATTCTGCAGCTCGCTCGTCATGTGATCCTTTAGCTGCAGCAGATACCGCGTGTCTTGCGCAGCGTACTCGAGCATGTCGCGCGTGAGCGGACGCATTGACCAGTCAGCGCGCTGGTGTTTCTTGTCCAGCTTTACGTCGAAGAACTGCTCCAGGAGCGCCGCCAGACCGAACGATTTGATTCCCAGCAGCTGCGAAGCGATGCGCGTGTCGAAGATGTTGGTGACGTGCCAGCCGTAGTCCTGGTGCAGCAGCCTCAGATCGTAATCGGCATCGTGGAAGACAACCTCCACATCTTTGCTCTGAAGCAGCTGACCGAGTTTTGCCGGCGATCCGATCGGCAGCGGGTCGATGATCGCGCTACGCTCGCGCGTCGAGATCTGTAACAGATAGATGCGATCGAGAAAACGATGGAAGCTTGCGCCTTCGGTATCGAGAGCGAGCTCCTTCACGTCGGATATTTGATCGAGAAACCGATCTACCTCGCCTGGCCGGTCGAGGTAGAGAGCGCTCTCCGTTTTGGCGGGAGACATCACCCAAATCTAGTGATTTAATGGTGTCACGCCCTTCCGACGTTAACTTTCGTCGCGATTGCCACACATGCGACGAGCCGATGATGGAAAACTTCAAGGTTCACGTCTATCCGAGCGATTGTGACTCGGTGGGACACGTCAATCACGCGCACATGCTGACCTTACTCGAGCGCGCGCGCTGGTCGACGCTCGAACGTCACATGTCGTACGAAGAGTACATGCGCACGAGCCTTTGGGCGGTGGTGCGAAAGGTCGAAGCATCGTATCAAGCGCAAACTTTCCCGGGAGATGATCTCAGCATCCGCACCGGTCTGACGTCCGTCGGCAACACCAGCTTCATCGTGCGGCAGGAGGTGCGCAATCAGCGAGGCGCGGTGGTTTGTGACGCGTCGATCGTTTACGTCACCGTGTCGGCTGATGGAAAACCAATCCCCGTTCCCGATCAGTGGCGGACGCTCTTCTCGCAATGGGAAGGGGAAAAGGATGATAAGCCCGACTGAGCAATCCCTCGCGGCGCGGATCGGGGCCGTGCTGTTTCGCCACCGCGGCTGGCTGCCACTGCTGTTTCTCGGAATTCCGCTGGTGATGCCGGGATCCACTTCTCCATTTCGCTGGGAAATCGGCCTGGCGCTGATCGTGATTGGAGAAGCTATTCGCCTGGCTGGTGTGGCAGCAGCTGGCACAGTCACGCGGCGTCGCTCGCGCAACGTTGAGCGGCTCGTCACCTACGGAATTTTCGCCTGGGCGAGGAATCCTCTCTACGTCGGAAACTTTCTGATCTGGATGGGGTTCGTCACCATCTCGGGCGTGCTTTGGTTCCTGCCATTTGCCGTGCTGCTCTTTGCGGTCGAGTACGAGCTGATCGTCCGCTACGAGGAAGGCGTGCTCGAGTCGATCTTTGGGCGTGAGTACCTCGACTACAAGAGCTGCACGCCGCGTTGGATCCCTCGTCCGCCGAAATACGAGCTGCCTGCCGGAAACTACCACTGGGGCGAAGCGTTCAAGAGCGAGATCAGCACTTTCCTTCAGTACGCGGTGCTGCTGCTCGCGTTCTGGATAAAGAGTCAGGTCACGGAAGGGTCCGGCAGCGTTTGGGCGGGAGGGTTCATCAAGCGATTTTAAATGCGACTGTGCTGCTGCCCGCTCCCCGCTGAACGCTGCCCGCTTTTCGCTGCCTGCCGATGGACAGCTCTGTCGCCATTCGAAGCAAACTCTGGGTTGTTGCCTTCAACGCCACCGGTGCCGTCATGATGATTGCAGCGGGAAGCATGCGGCGACTAGCGGGCAGCGCGTAGCAGCGTAGTTGCAGTTCCCCGACAGGTCACGCCTTAGCGCGGCACTCCACACACACTGGCCTGCCACTGGAGAACCTGGCCTTTAGCTTCTCGAAAAACCCACCGTGCATGTGCTCATCGCACAGCGCTCGCTTGCATGAGGCGCACACGCCGCCCTTTCCGGCCCTGAAGAACACTCCGCACTTGTCGCACTGCCACTTGAACGTCGACTGGCGGAAGAATGGTGGCACTTACACGATCGCCAGGGTTTGAGAGCCGCTCCACGACACGCCGGGCTTTAGCTCCACGGGTGATCCGATCTGCGCCGCTTCGACGCAGACCATTCTCATGTAATCTTCGGTGTCGAGCCCGATGAACCCCGTAACCTTTTCGGCCCACGGATTCCAGACGACTGCATCCTTGAAACCGGCGGCCCGGATCTCGACGCGCCGATTGTTGCCGCGATCCTCGACTTCGACCTTCTTCGGTGCTTTCAGGTATACTCGGTCCGTTTCATCAGAGATAACGAGCTTCTTCGCTTCGTCCTTCGTCTCGTTGCCACCCTGAGTCTTGTCGAGGTACCACTTTCCCGTGAAGCCGCGGATCGCCGTCTCACGGATGTCAGCGACGGCAAGGTAAGTGTGAAGGGCTGCAGTGAAACTGAACAGCTCGTCGCCAGTGTTGAACGCATCGAGCTTTACCTGCAGCGATTTCTCGTCGATCGTGACCATGAGCTCGGTGCGGAAATGATATGGCCACAGCTCGCGCGTACGATGATCGTCGGTGAGCACCAACTTTACCGATGACGGCTCGTCCGACGAGTCAGTGGTCTCGGCGAGCTGCCACTCGGTCTTTCTGGCGAAGCCGTGCTGTGGCAATCCTCCGAGATTGGCGAACTGAGGCCATACCACCGGAATTCCTCCTCGAATCGGATCTCCTGGAGCGAAGGCGACCGTCTTCCCCATGAACAACACTTCCCTGCCACCGGCAGGAATCCAGGAGGTCACGTGCGCACCATTGAGGTACACATCCGCGGAGCTGCCCGACGGATGCGAGAGTAACACGGTCGGCATTCCGTTCTTGCCGGGAATGATCGTAGGACTCATGAGCTCAGATATTGAGGCCCAAGCACCGGGTTCCGCCAGTCGCTTGGCAACGGGGATAGCTACCGGTTCGGCCGCCCGGGAGGGTTGGGACTCTTGAATACTTCGCGGTTGATCTGGACGTACTCCTTGAGATTTGCGGGCACGTCTTCCTCCGGAAAGATCGCTGTCACGGGGCATTCAGGCTCGCACGCACCGCAGTCAATGCACTCGTCGGGATGGATGTAGAGTTGATCCGGACCTTCGTAGATGCAATCGACCGGACAAACATCGACGCAAGCTCGATCCTTCGTATTCTTGCAGGCTTCCGTTATGACGTAGGGCATATCATCCCCAGTAGAACGGCAACGCAGACTGACGAGCGATGCCGCAAAGCGATTCCTTTGCGAAAAATAGACCCGCGAGATTTAATCGCAACCGCAGGTTTCATAACTTGATGATCCCCAAAAGAATCCCGAGCAGCAAGACTCCGAGGATCGCGATGAAGACGGTCAGCAAGCGTAAGCGCATCCTGCGAACCGCGGCCCACACCTCCTCATCGAGGTAATAGACGCCGGGCGCAGCCTCGCGAATCACGGCTCGATTTCTCAACCGCCGCACTGCCAGCGTTTCACCGAGCCCGATCGCGGTGTACGATTGTGCCCGGTCGGGCGACGTCGCGCCGGCTGCACGGAAATCGTCGATGACTTCCTGCTCGCGCCGACGCATTGCCGCGGCAACTACAGCTGCACCCATCGCAATCGCTCCCGAAGAGTTTCCGCGAAATTATTTCCACCAGGGCGGAAGATGACCAAACTTCTTACCGCCGCCACGGTGGAATTTGGCCCCGCTTCTTTTCTATGTCGGGGTTTTCGCGGAAAAGTGTGGCAGTGCGCCCGATTACCTGTACTACGGCGGAGTTCGTGGCGAGTGCCAGTGAATTGGCCACGTCCTTCGGCTTCATGTCATCCTTTCCCCTGAGCTTTACCTTCACCAGCTCACGAGTGCGCAGCGCGTCGTCGAGAGAGGTGATGAGAGATGATGTGAGTCCTTGCTGTCCGACGTGCACCGTCGGATCCAGGTGATGCGCCTCTGTGCGCAGTTCCGCGCGATCCCGTCCCTTCAATTTCTCATCCTTCCCGGCTTGGTGATGAATCCTCGCACATCGATCGGGGTGCCGTTCCAGTAGTTGGCGTCGCTCCGCGTTACCTGAAAGTGCAAATGCGGCGCGTCGGGCGACGCGTTGCCGGTTGAGCCCACAAACCCAATTACATCACCCTCCTGTACCTGCAATCCTTCCACCACGTTCGGCGCGTAGCCCATAAGATGCGCGTAATAGTGCACGTAACGCCCGCTGGCGTCCGCGATATAAATTCCGATGCCACCTGTTCCGCTGTTCGCCAGCTTGATGATGCGACCATTAGCTGCCGCCAGCACCGGAGTCCCCCGCATCGCCATTATGTCGGTTGCCATGTGAATCCGTCCAGCACTCCGGGCGGCGTGATAGGTGTCGGTCAGCTCGGATGGTTGGACTCCCTCGACCGGAACCATCAGCGGATGCGCGCGAAAGTACGCCGAGTCTGAGGGAAGCATCGGACGCATGTCTGGTCTCACTGATCCGACGTCTCCGTCCGGCCGCGTGACCAGGACAGGCGGCATTTTCTTCGCGGTCGCTTCGCTTGGCGCGCGAAGATTGACGCAAGTGGTCGCCCCTATCACTAGACAAAACAGTGTCGCGGCCACGCGAGCACTGCGAGCGACTCTGTTGCAGCGCTCGCAAAACCGCTCGAGCTCAGGTCGCTGAAACACCTGCTGGGTGTTGGCTCCGCTCCATGCGGCCCCTCCCTTCGGGTAGCTCCTGCGCGTGACGTTCTCGTTCCTCGACCTCGCGCGCCAGCTGCGCGATTCCTTCCTCGATTGTTCGCGAGTGGTGCATCGAGCAGAATTTGGGCCCGCACATCCCGCAAAACTCGGCGCTCTTGAAGTATTCAGCCGGCAAAGTCTCGTCGTGGTACTCCTGTGCGCGTTCCGGATCGAGGCTCAGTCGGAACTGTTCCTTCCAGTCGAAGGCGTACCTCGCGCGCGAGAGCGCATCGTCGCGATTACGCGCTCCCTTCCTGCCACGCGCGACATCAGCGGCATGCGCGGCGATCTTGTAGGCAATCACTCCCTCTCTCACATCTTCGGCATTTGGCAGTCCGAGATGCTCTTTCGGCGTGACGTAGCACAGCATGTCCGATCCATACCAGCCGATCATCGCCGCGCCAATCGCGCTCGAGATGTGGTCGTAGCCGGGCGAGATGTCGGTGACGAGCGGACCAAGAGTATAGAATGGCGCGTCATTGCAGACTTCCTTCATTCTGCGGACGTTCATCTCTATCTGGTCCATCGGTATATGACCCGGTCCCTCTACCATCACCTGCACGTCGCGCTCCCAAGCCCGACGTGTCAGCTCTCCCAAGGTGTCGAGCTCGGCGAACTGAGCACGATCGCTCGCATCGGCGATGCACCCGGGACGCAGGCTGTCGCCGAGTGAGACGGTGACGTCGTAGTAGCGCAGGATGTCGAGCACATCATCGAATCGCTCGTACAGCGGATTCTGTTTGCGATGTGCCATCATCCACACCGCGTGCAACGAGCCGCCGCGACTTACGATGCCGGTAATGCGTCCATGTACGAGTGGCAGATGCTCAAACAGGATTCCGGCGTGGAGCGTCATGTAGTCGACGCCCTGCTTGGCCTGGTGCTCGATCATGTCGAGCAGATCGTCGGCGGTGAGCTCCTCGAGCTGTTTGTCCCACTTGCCATCGGGTCCACCCTGCACCGCCTGGTAAATCGGAACGGTGCCGATTGGTACTGGCGACGCCACGATGATCGCGCGACGGATTCCGTCGATGTTGCCGCCGGTGGACAAGTCCATCACGGTGTCAGCACCGTATTTGATTGCGATCTGAAGCTTTTCGATCTCGCCGTTCACGTCGGATGAGACCTGCGAGTTGCCGATGTTGGCGTTGATCTTCACTCGCGCAACTTTACCGATCGCCATTGGCTCGAGCGCGCCCGCGAGATGGTGAACATTTGCCGGGATGATGAGCCGCCCGATGGCGATCTCGTCGCGCACCACTTCCGGGGCCAACTCTTCGCGCTCGGCGACGAAGCGCATCGCGTCGGTGACCTCGCCGCGCCGCGAGAGGTGCATCTGCGTGTGTACAGCCGTTTCCATTGTCGACTCCCTACGCCGGTACTAACCGGATCAGGTTCTGAGGGACTTTCTCAGCCGCGCTGCTGCCTCGCCTGGCGAGACTGGAATCAAATGGCGCACGGCACCCCTGTCTGATTTCAATATACACGACTAGCAGGCTTCATTCCTCTTGACGGCGTGCCCTTAATGCTCGACACTCTTCTAGCGCCCCGAATCGCATAACCACTTCCTGGATCGAGGATCCCATGGCCATCAATACGAAGAAGGTCTTGCTCGGAGGTCTCGCGGCTGGTGTCGTCCTCAACGTCATCGATTTCGTAACAAACACCTACATCCTGGCCGCGCAAATGAAGGCGGCGGCAGACGCGTTCAAACCAGGGCTATCCGATCAGATGATGACGGGTTCCGCCATCACCAGCTACATCGTCATGGACTTTGTGCTCGGAGTGCTACTTGTCTGGACATACGCAGCGATTCGTCCGCGTTTTGGTCCGGGGGTGCGCACTGCTATGTACGCTGCCGTTTTGTTCTGGGTCCTGGGCGCGATTTTCAACTCCGGCTACTTGCACATGGGAATGATGTCGTCCGGCCTCTGGTTGAGTTTCGCGTTCATCGAGCTCGTAAATTTTCTTCTCGCCGGGTGGGTTGGGGCTTGGCTTTACACTGAGGAGCCAACCCCGGCGTAGAGCACGCGACGCGCACTTGCTATCTGGAGGACCGAAGCGGGGAGTCGACAGCAGCGCAGCTTTTTATCTGGGAGCATTTCCGGAATCCTGGAGCTGCCGCGATTCGGCGTACCAATCGAAGCAAACGGATCGTCCTTTTTTTATGGGAAAGGTCTTCTCCTTCATCGGCGCGACAATCGGTGGGTACGCTGGTTGGGCACTCGGCGCCACGATCGGAACTGCGACGGCGTTCATCGTCAGTATGGTGGGAACCGGAATCGGGATTTACTACGGGCGCCGAATCGCACGGAACTACGGCGCCTAAGCTGTAATTGCTCAAATAAAAAGAAGGCGCGCTCGAGAGAGCGCGCCTTTCTATTTCTAAAACGCTTTGGATCAGACCGACTGCTGTACCACCATCGCCTGATTCAGCTTGAGCGAGATGCGTCCGCCGTTCGGAACGCAGCCATCGTACTTGCCCGTAGCGCCTGCGACAACCGCGCCAGCTGCAGCACCGGTCGCAGCGCCGATCACCGTCGACTTCGTCTTGTGACCGAAGATCTGACCTGCGATAGCGCCGATGACCGCACCCGTCGCTACCTTCTTCGCGTCGTTGCTGGCGTCGCCGTTGCGAACCTTGTCGACCTGCGCTGACGTTACCGTAGAGTTGACCGGGTACGTCTTGCCATTGAATGCGATCGAGCGCACGACGAATTCCATTTGGATGTTGTCGTTTGCATTCTCGCTGCGCTTGAGCGAAGTCAACTCGATGACAGCAGTAGCACCAGCCGGGATCGAAACTCCGTTGGAGCCCTGCACCGATTCAGCTACGCTGGCGGTGAAACGGTCTCCCACTGCGTAGGTGTTGGTGCATACGCGTTGACCGGAGTAAAGAGAAATCTCTGAGCCGCTCGCGATGGTGCCGATACCACGCTCGGATCCAGTCGTCCCCTCGGTCACGGTATTCCCATTGGTAGTCGTGACGGGAGCCTTCTCGAAAGGTTCGGGTGTCGAACGCGGCGTTGTTGCAACGCGACGCGGATTCCTGCTCGGCGTTAGAATCTCGGATGGTGTCTGAC
>WNFY01010049.1_pt1 | contig 15514 bp, 28 predicted proteins | sample 5400091 | NCBI WGS metagenome assembly WNFY01 (sample SAMN13153364, study PRJNA577476) | soil metagenome | isolation source: 60 cm soil or saprolite under grassland replicate 1 | place: USA:California | collected 2016-06-15 | reverse complement strand
CGCGACCCGGACGCGGTCCCACTCGCGGCCCTTCGCCTTGTGCGCCGTGCTGACGACGACCTGCGCGTACCGCTCGTCGACGAGGTGGTCCATCGTGTCGATGACCGTCTGGGCGCCGTGGTCGTCGATCAGGCGGACGAACACCTTGAGATCCTGGCCGGCCGATTCCTGCTCGACGTAGTCGCGGATCTGGCTCCAGGTGGAGAAGGCGATCAGCTCGGGATGCCAGGTCGGGCGGCCCTGCTGGAGTTCGAGGGCGGCCTCGGCGAGCTGCCTGATGCTCGCTCCCCCGCCGACCAGCGCGGCGCGCTTGCCGTCCTCGGCGGCGTGCATCAGCTCGTCGATCGCCCCGGCGTTGGAGCGGCACAGGACCGCGTCGGCCTCCAGCGGGCCGTCCACCGCGCCGGCAGGGTGGATCATGCTGGAGTGCTTCGCGCGGCCGGTGATCCGGAGGTTCGCGCCGAGCAGGGTGAGCCACCGGTTCGCCTCGTCGGCGATCGGTGGGCCGAACCGGAACGACTCGGAAAGCTGGAGGCGGGTGTCGGCGTGGAACCGGGTGAGCGCGTCGACCGCGCCGCGCCACTGGTAGATCGCCTGGTTCGCGTCGCCGACCATGACCTGCTGCGCGTGGGTCTGCCGCTCGACGATGTCGGCGATCAGCGGGTTCGCGTCCTGCGCCTCGTCGAGGAAGACCACGTCCACGTCCAGCTTGGGGCTGGAGAGCTGCCACATCTTGAGGTAGTGGTCGTGGGAGAACCGCAGCTTCCCAGCGGGCCGCTGGAGGTCCTGCCACGCCTTGACCGCGAGGGGGGCGACCACGCCGCGGAGGCGGGCCTGCGCGTCGGGGGCGTCGATCCCGTCGATGTGGGGGACGTGCCGCATGGCCGGCTCCGGGTCGGCCGAGTTGCAGAACCGGGCGACGGTGTCGAGGACGACCCGGGCGACCTGCGCGGGTGCGAGCATCAGGGTCTGGTCGATCCGGACCGGGCCGACGCCGAGGAGCTGCGCGACGATCCGGGCGGGCTGCCGGGGCGCGTTGAGGCGGTCGCGGTACTGCTTCCCGATCGCCTGGTAGGCGAGCGCGTGCGCGGTCGAGCAACGGATGTTGCCGGGGAAGCTGGCCTTCGCGTCGGTCGCGATGGCCCGGTTGTAGGCGATGTAGACGCCCTGCCGGCTAGGCTCGGCGGTGGCGAGCATCTTCAACGTGCTGGTTTTGCCGGTGCCGGCGCCGGCCTCGATGACCATGTCCGGGCCGGCGCGGTAGGCGTCGATGATGGCGGTCTGCTCGTCGGTTGGGGTGAGGACGGTCACGCTGGCACTACCTTCGCGCCGGCCCTGATCCGGGCCAGGCCGGCGCGGATGGTGATGGTGGTCACGCGGCCCTCGGGGTCTTCCTGGTTCTCACGGTCGAGCGCGTCGCGGACATCCGTGCCCAGCTCGATCCTGTCGACGATTCCCCGGAAGCCGATGGCTCGCTCGGCGTCGGTGGAGTCCTGCATGCTGTCTCCCGTCCTGGAGTGCTTCGTGGTACAACCATCCTATCTTGAATCTACGTGAATAGCAACAGATTCACTTGGGAAGTCATGCCCAGGATTGCTGCTCACGCTGACGCCGTTCCTGCTGCTGGAGCTGCCGGTCCTCGGCCGACTCGACCCTCGCCCGGCTGCTGCTGTGCAGCGTGCCCTCCTGCCACGCCCGCCACCGCTCCGGGTTGCAGGTGAAGCAGGGCCGCCACTCGACCAGCACCTCAGTCTCGCCGGTCCTCGGGTCGACCTTGACCTCGCCGCTGGCCGGGTCGGCGATCTCGCGGGTGACCGGCACGTAGCCCTGGTGCATGCCCGCGTCTCCGCCACCGGCACCGGCCGGGCCACACTCTGGGCAGGTGTTGCCCAGCTCGCGGACCTGCTGCCCGAACCGGGCACGCTCCGCGCGGATCCCCTGCGTGGCCTTCCGGGCGCGGATCTCCTCGGCGAGCGGACCGGCGACCGGGGTTGGCTCTGGGCTCATCCTGTCCCTCCCGTCGCGATCTGCGCGTGGGTGCCCTTGCAGACGGCCTCGACGTAGTTCCACATCGCCTGACCCTCGAGGCCGCGGCTGGCGGCCTGGTCGACGCCGAACAGCGCCAGCCCGCGCCACCGCTTGAGTTTCTGCCCGGCCATCGCCCAGTCGTGGGCGGGTAGCTCCTCGACCGGGACGCTGCGCATCTCGGCGAGGTACCACATCAGGAATTGCTGCGCCGGGCCGATGTTCGCGCCGGTGCTGTCCAGCAGCCGCTCCCACTGCTGTTTCGCGGCGGCGGAAAGATCCCATGAGCGGCGGCCGGCCTGGAGTTCGGCCTTGAGCTGGTCGAGCAGGCCGTTGACGGCGACGACTGCTTGGGGGGAGCGGAGCTGGACGACTTCGCCGTTGCTGCGCGCGCCGTTAGGCGCGACCACCGAAGGTGGTAGTTCTTCTTCTAGGTTTTCTCTACGTTCAGAAGCCTTTATTGGTGCCGCACCGGTGCGGCTACCCCTAGCCGCATGGGTGCGGCCACCATCTCCTGCGGTTTCAGGTGTTTCCGCTGGTGCTGGTGGCCGCATGGGTGCGGCTACCCCCTCCGCATGGGTGCGGCTACCCCCCTCGGTCAGGACGTAGTGGTTCGGGAGGCGCACCCCGCCGCCGCTGCGTTCCTCGATCACCAGGCAGCCACCGTCGACCAGCTCCCGGAGCGCCCGGTCGAGCGAGTCCAGCGAGCAGCGCAGCCGCTCTGCGAGCTCGGTCCGCGGCGGGTCGTAGTCGGGCTGCCGGTCGCCGTAGCGGGTCAGCAGCGCGTGGAGGCGGCAGGCGCGGTCGGACGCGCCGGAGTCGAGCAGGTCCTCGGGGACGCGGCCGTATCGGTATGACGATGTGCTCATGGCTTGCACCCCACGTGGACGTGGTAGGTCAGCCAGGTGAGCTCCTTCCACGTTCCGTCGGGCTGGAGCTGCAGCGCGCCGGCGAACCCGTCGGCCCACGGCGCCACCGTGAGCCGACGGTAGCGCTCGCCGCGGAGGATGACCGGCTGCTCGCAGTTCCAGCCGTCACAGTCGTAGGTCCGGGTTGCGCGGTGGGTGGACTCGAAGATGCCGATCATGGCGCCATCACCTCGGCAGCCACCCATACGATCGCCTTGGTGCTGCTGGCGGTCGGCCGCTTCTCGCCGGAGTCGACGATCAGGCCGGCGTCCTCCAGCTCCTTCCTCCGGGGCCGGACGCTGTTGCCGTCCAGGCCGAGACGGATGCCGATCTCCTCATCGGTCATGCCGAGGTCGTAGCTGGCCTGGATCGCGGCGAGCACCTTAGAACGCTGGCTGCCGGACCGTGGCAGCGCCCGGCCGGCCGCTTCGACCTGGGTCGGCCGGGGCTGGGCGGGGAGGAACACGTGCGGATCGCCGGCGTGACGGACCGCTTCCTGCGTGGGCCCGGGGGTGAACAGGGCGCCCTGGTCGGGGTTCGGCTCAGCGTGCCGCATCGGCCAGCTCCTTCCCCAGGAGCTCGGCCAGCTCGCGGAGGCGGTAGACCGGGCGGCCGTCGGCGTGCTTGCCCCACACCTTGAGCTGACCGGCGAAGCGGGCCTCGTTGACGTTGACGACGAGGTCGTCCAGGGGGACGCGGAGCCGGTCGGCGGTGTCCTGGTCGACGCGGACCACGATCGGGATGCCGGACTGGTCGGACAGGAGCATCTTGTCGCCGGCCGGGCGGGCGGTGGGCTGGCGGGTCATGAGGTCGCCTTCTGACTGTTGGAACCCGAAGCAGGGGAGGGGGAAGGCTCCCCCGCTTCGGGCGCACCGGACGATGACGCCTCGGCGGGTCGGCCGTCGTCCGAGCGGGCCTTCGGCAGATCCTTCTGGAGCCACCGACCGAGCCTGTAGTGCTCCCCCGACCAGAGGTGCAGACCGAGGCCGAGCCGCATCGCGCACCGCTTGAGCGCGTCGGAAGCAGCCTGCTTCAACCGGATGCCGTCGTTCGGCCAGTTGTGCACGTCGCCCACGTCGCCGACCTCCTCGATGGAGATCACGCGACCGTCGATCTCGCAGGTCAGCTTCCACACGCCGCCGACCACCGCGCCGGAGAGCGCGGGCGTGCCGTTCCTCGCCCGGTCGGATCGGCCTTGCGGGTTGGGTGGGACTGCGGGCACGTCGCCACGGATGATCTCGGCCAGGGTGAAGTTGAACGGGCCGACGATGGCGAGCAGCCACTCGTTGACGGTCGGGTGGGACACGTAGCTGTTGCCCTGCGGGTCGCGTTCGACGAACAGGTCGGGGAACGGCTGGGCGAGCTGGGCGAGCTGGGCGCGTGGGCTGACGGGGACCAGCTCGCCGGTCGCGGTGTTGACCCGCTCGGCGGTCACAGCGACTGCCCGCCCTGGCCGAAGAACTCTGCTTCGAGGTGGAGGTCAAGCTGTTCGTCGCCCGGGTCGTCCAGCAGCGTGCCGGGCGCGCGCTCGTCCGTGAAGGTGCCGACCTCGCCGGCTGCGGCGCCGTGCTGCCCGCCGTGGCAGGTGCAGCGGCACCGCTTGGTGGTGGACTGCTCGCAGCGGGGGTCGTGTGTTGCGGTGCTTGCCATGATATGATCAGCCTCGCTTCGTGGTGATTGGAGCCCCCGTCGGCGCGGGGGCTCTAGTCGTTTCTGGACTTGATGAGCAGGGCGATCCGGTGGAGCGTGGCCGGGTCTTCCACGTGGAACGGCAGACCCTGCGCGGCAGTGGTCTGCTCGACCATCAGCCGGGCCACCTCGGCGAGGGTGGGCTCCGGCTCGGCCGCTGCAGCGACCATCAGGCCGCCTCGTTCTCGTCCGGCTCGGCGCTGTCGGGGTCGAGCAGGATCGCGTCCAGCTCGACTTCGAGCGCTTCGGCGATCGCCTTGGGAACGGCGGGGTGGAGCTGCCGGCCACGCGGGTTGGTCCGCTGGTTGGCGACCTTGCCGGACTCATAGCCGCTCAGCGAGCGCTGCCGGATGCCGCTTGCGCGGGCCAGCTCGACCTGGCTCATGCCCTTGGCCTCGCGGAGCCGGACGATTTCAGGGCCATTCAGCCGCTGCATGGTTCCTCCTTCCGGGTCACCCCATCCTATCTGGAATCTACGTGAATAGCAACAGATTCAAGTAGGGAGAACGGAAGGTTGCCGGATCGGCCGGTTCGACGTGTCCGCCGGTCCTGGCATACTTCCAGCGAGACCGGGCCGCCCAGCGAGACGAGCGCACTCGCGGTCGCAGCCGACCGCGTGCAAGAATTGACGTGAATCCCTGACGAGCCTGTTGGCGCGGACCGAACCGAGGACGGCCCGATGACAGATGAGCGGCAACAGTGGCGAACCTTCGGCGTGTGGCTCGAAGGCGTGATGGCGGAGCGGATCCCCTCCAAGAACGAGCTGGCCCGGGCCAGCGGGGTCGCGTTCCACTCCATCAACGACCTGGTCAACGGCGGCCGTACGGTCGGGGACGACTGGCGGCTCCCCAACCCGTTCGACTCGACCTTCTCCAAGCTCGCCAACGCGCTCGGCCGGACCGACCAGGAACGGCGGGAGCTGGAACGGGAGATGTTCCAGCGGGCCGGTGGGACCTACCGGGAGCGCAACCCCGACCGGAAGGGCGCGTCGCGGCGGCGTGACGAGCTGGAGGATCTGCGCGGCCGGGTCGCCGAGGTCGAGCAGCAGCTCCGCGGACTGGTCGACGAGCGGACCGAGGGGCGCCGCCGCGAAGGCGGCTAGATCCGCCTCTGAAGGTCTATGTAGGCGTGCGCAAGGGCCGCCTTGGGCAGGCAACCCTCGCAGCGCATCCGCGCGTACACGGACCAGAATCGCTCGTCGCCGTGCTGAGCGCCGGGCATGCCGGCTCCCTGTACGGGCTGCTCGCGGACGCGGACCTGCTCGTCGGTCGCATCGTGGGAGAGATCGTCGAGTTGGCCCATGACCTTGTGGAAGTTGTCCATGCTCTCCAAGGTTGTCCCCTCTCTGTCCGGCTAGATCAGACCCGCCACACCGGCCCGTACGGTGGCAGCACCCGGGCATCGTCGAACCGGCGTGGCCGGCCCGGGCCGACCACGACCCGGTCGATCACCGCCTGGATCACCGCGCGCTGCCACCCCAGATCCCCGGCAGCGGCGGCCCACGCGACGCGGAGCGCGCCCGGCGCTGTCGGGAGCCGCCGCAGCACCCCGGTTCGGGCCTGCTGGCCGAGCGCCCGCCGGGCCGTCTGGACCCGCCCTTCCAGCACCGCCCGGGCAGCCAGATAGGCACTGTGGTCGACGGTCCGCTCCACGAAGCGGGCGTGGACCAGCTCGGACAGCGCCGTCTCCTCCTCGCCGATCCGTTCCAGGATCGCCTCATGCGCAGGAGTGGCCGCCTCGAGCCGGGCGATGGCCTGGTCGACGCCGGGGCCGTCCAGGCGCAGCAGGACCGCCTCGACGACGAGCTCGTCCAGCGACGGGGTGCGGATGACGACCCGGCCGCAGCCCCGCGAGCTGCGGCACCCGTAGAACGGGCGCGCGTGACGCTGCGGGCAGCCGACCAGCCACCGGCCACACGACCAGCATGAGGCGATCCCTGACAGCAGGTACTGCGCTCTTGGTGTCCGAGCGCGGGCCGGGTCGGTGAGCAGCAGATGGAGCTGCTGCCACGTCGCCCGGTTCACGATCGGGGGGAACGCGTCGTGCTTGGCGACCTGGCCGTTGTGGACCCGCGCGCCGTACAGGCGCGGGTTGGTCAGCAGCCGCCGCAGCGGCGTCGGGCTCCAGGGCTGGCCGCGGGTGGTGGTGATCCCCTGGTCGTTCCAGTCGTGGCAGACCGCCGCCAGCGACCGGCCGGCGAGCACGTCGGCGGCTGCCGTGGCGAGCAGGGCCGCCTCGACCGGGTGGAGGCTGCTCCGGTCGGTGTCGCGGCCGAACGAGCGGATCCCGCCGTGGTCCTCGCCGGCCTGGGCCATCTGCGCGCACTTGCGGCGCACCCGTTCGCTCTTGAGCTCGCTCTCGTGCGCGGCGACGTTGCCGAGCAGGCGGAACTGGAGCCGGCCGCCAGCGGTGGCGAGGTCGATCTCCCCGGCCGCGGTGGCCAGCGCGATCCCGTACGACTCGGCGAGGGTGATGACCGTCTCGTTCTCGACCGGCCGGCGGGTGAGCCGGTCCGCGTCGAGGGTGATGATCGCGCTGATCTCCCGGTCCCTGGCGGCCTGGAGCATCCGCTCATACGCGGGCCGGGGCTTGCTGCCGTACCGGCTGGCAGACAGGTCGTCGTCGATGAACACCTCGGCGACCTCCCAGCCGAGCCGCCGGGCGAGCTGGCGGGCGGGTGGTTCCTGCCGGTCGACGCCGAGCCGGTCGCCCTGCGAGTCTTCGCTGATCCGGCAGTAGATCGCGGCGCGGCGGGTCATGAGGCCGTTACGTCGAGCTGGTCGGACAGCAGAAACGTCTGACCGTCTGCCGTGCCCAGGTGGGATGCATCGTTGCTGCCATAGCTGCGGCGATGTGCGTCTGCTCAAGGTCCTGGAACAGCCGCAGCCGGCGAAGGTTGGCGCCGACAAGCTGGTCGGCCTTGGTAGCTCTGCCCATGGCCGAACTATATCATGCGTGGGCGGACAAGCAGGAACCAGCTCGTCCCTTCTCACCCGACATTACGAGAATCTGTTGCAATTCACGTAGATTCAAGATAGGATGGTTGTACCACGAAGAAGCCCGGCAGCGCTCTCATCGCCCCGGGCACGGCACCAAGGAGACAGACCTTGGCACAGCAGCAGCCTACCGAACCGGCCGCCCAGCCGGAAGACCGCTCCCCCGCCCAGGTCGCCGCCGATCTCGCCTGGCTCCGCCAGGTCCGCGCCGACACCCGCCACCTCGACCGGGTCTACGGCGGCCACGAGCAGCACCTCGACACCCTGGACGTGGGCCGATGAGCGACCAGCCGAAAGGCCTCCGCGCCTGGATCTACCGGGCCAACATGGGCGGCGACACCTCCAACGGCGGCCTCTCCGCCCACGCCGACCGGGTCACCATCGTCGGTGCCGGCCTCGACGGACCCGTCGCCGAGCTGCGCGAGGCGACCCCGGACGCGCCCGCTGTCCGCCTCGTCTTCCGCCGCATCGGCCTCACCGAGGTCGTCCACGCCGAACCGGTCGAGCAGCCGCCGTTCCGAAGGGTCGGCTGGATGTTCGGCGGCGCGTTCATCCACACCAGCGACAGCCGTTTCTCCCGCGCCGCCGGCATCTACGGTGCTGTTGCGCTCCACGACCGCAGCGAGGCGACCCGATGAGCGCCACCCTCATCCCCATCCGTAAGACCGACTTCCACTCGAGCATCAGGACCGGCCGGCGGGAGTGCTGGGGCGCCGAGACTCTCGACGGCGAGTAGTCGTTCCAGCTCGAGGAGTCGCCCGGCACCCCGTGGCTCGTCCGCCACCGGCCCAGTATCGCGGATCGCAGCTACGAGCTGCCGGTCATGATGCTCGGCACCCTCCGTGCCTGCCGGCTCGCGGTCAGTCACGGCCACGCCGCCGAGGCGCTGGCCGAGTGCAAGCGCGGAGAGGAATGCGCATGAGCCGGTCCATGTACGGGCTCCACAAGGCGATCGGCGGCATGCAGGCCCGCTGGCGCGAAGCCTGGGAGCGCCTGGCGACCATGACCTGCCCGCTGCAGCTTCGGAACGTCGACACCGGCGAGCGCATCGTCTGCAAGCAGCCGGCCGCCGGCCTGGTCGAGACGGCTCTCGGCGAGCCCCGCCCGATCTGCGCCAAGCACATCCCGAGGGCCCGCGAGCTGGGCTACCCGGTCTACGAGAACGCCGAGGAGCGGCGCCGAGCCATCGAGGAGGGCTGACCGTGCGCTTCCTACTGCTGCTGCTGGCCGTCGAAGCCGGATACTGCTGGCAGCTCGCGCTCCAGCCGTTCGGCCTGATCGTGCTGCTCTGCTGGGCGGTCGCGGTGTACGCCGCCGGCTGGACGCTGTACAGCCTCTGGGAGCTGATCGTTCCGAGAGCCCGCATGAGAGAGAAGGCCCGCTGATGGACCTTGAGCGGCTGCTGTTCCGGTTCCTCCGCCTCCGTGGCGACGTGCGCGCCGCCCGGCGTGGGCCCCGGGCGCTCGCCACCCGCTACGCCCGCCGCCGGATCATGCGGACGGTCGGGCGGGCGACCCGCCGCTACATCCGCTGACCCGGACGATCCCGAACACACGAAAGAGCCCCCCACCTTCGCGGGTGGGGGGCTTTCGTGTTCGACAGGCGAACGCTTCGGCACTGCCGGACCTACATCAGCGGCCCGTCAGACAGTCGGGCGGGAATCGCCGCCGCGGTGCAGGGTCGCCTGCTGGAGGTGGATCGCGGGGAGGAACAGCGCCATCGCGGCCTGCAAGACGGCGAGGATGACGCCCTGCACGACGCTGGACAGTCCCAGGTGGAGGAACAGGTAGTTGAGGCCGGCGCCGACGATCACGCCGACGACGGACAGGAGCTGCCCGCCGGCCGCGTCCAGGTTCGCCTTGAGGGAGGGGGCGAGCGCGGTCGCGCCGGTCGCGAGGAACACCGCGATCACGCCCTGCTGCCCGGTCGTGAGGTGCGCGAGGCCACTCCACAGGCCGAGCACCGCCACCGCGACAGCGGCGAGATAGCTTGCGAGCTTGCTCATCCTCGGTCCTTTCGGTGGTCGCCTCGGAGACCGGTCGGCTCAGAGGCCCTTGGCGTGGAGCCAGGCGGTGAGCGCGCGCATCAGCACCTCGCGGTCGTGGCGGGTGTGCAGCGGACGCTGCTTGTAGTACCGGATCGCTTTCGCGGCGGCCCGGTCCGGGTCGGCTACCGGAACAGGGCCAGGAGCCGGCGGAGGAGGGCCAGGAGGCGGTCCAGGAGGCTCGGGCGCCGGAAAGGGGTTCTGCCCTCCAGTGAGCTGGGCGAGGTCCTCGCCGAGGCCGTACAGGTCCAGCCCGGCCGGTGAGTGGCCGGCCGCATCCAGCCACTCCGGGGTGATCGCCACCCACGCCTCATCGACGTACCGGTCCCAGAACGCGTCGGTCATCTGCTGGATCTGGCCCCAGGTGACGACGGTCACGTTCCCGTCGGGGCTCGAGTACCGGCCCGCGTTGACGGCGTGGCCGCCGTCCAGGCCGCCGTCGTCGGGGACCACGTCCCACGGCAGGCCCTGGTCGAACTGGCGCATGGCGACGGCGGGGAAGTTGAAGCCGAGGTACACGTGGCCGAACACGTTGATGGCCGCGTCGACCTCCGCGCGGCGGCTCACGTCGACCTCGGCGAACGCGAGGATCTTGTGGCCGCCGATCCCCTGCTTCCGCCAGTAGTTCAGCACGTCCTGCATGACCGCGCCGTCATCATGCTGGCCGGTCGCGGGATCGTAGCCGCTGACCGCCTCGTACGCGGCGAGGACCTGCTGGTCGGTGATCTCGACCGTCTGGCCCTGCCCGTAGGTGCTCAGCGCCTCGATGATGTGGCCCACGCCGGCGATGGTGCAGTCGCCGAGCTGGTCGTTGAGGTACATCGGCCAGTCGCGTACGGCGGCGAGCCAGTCGACCATCGCAGGGTTCGGCGGGACCTGCGTGTCGATGTGGGGTGACAGGCGGAGCCGTGGGCGGGTGCGGACGGGGGGCTTGCGGCCGAGCTTGGGCATGCTGGGGCTCCTCGCCTCGGAGGGATAGGTGCTGCTCAGGCGCTTCGGATGGACGTGACGGGGTGCAGTTCTGCCCAGCCGCCGTGGTCGAGGTCGTACACGTAGGCACCGGTCACTCGGACGTGCGTGCCGACCGCAGGGACCACCACGGGGCTCCGGTAGCCGGTGCACGCCGCGACCGCGTCAGCCTGCGTCGGCGGTCGCACGCAGACCGGCTCGAGGACCAGGTCGCCGTGCTGCCCTGTGAGGTTGGCCGGCCGGAGCGTCCAGCGGTACGCCGCGTCCGGCGCGAGCCGAACATGGATGTCGCCGTCCGGCTCGCGGGCGATGTGGGCGATGGTGCCCGCGACGATCAGGCACGGTCGGACAACGCGCAGGCGGGCCGGGTGGTAGACATGCCGCCAGAGCGACGGGTCGCAGGCGCCCGCGACGGTCGTGGTGGTCGGCAGGATCACGATCGGCCGGGTGACGTGGTGGCAGCCGGCCACGCCCAGCACGACGAGGACCAGGAGCAGGCGTTTCACGCGACCGGGGCGAGCGGGTGATGCCGGAGCGCCTCCAGGATCGCGTCGGTCGAGATGCCTTCGATCCCGCCGGCTGCGAGCGTGTCGAGGATCTTCTGCGCGGTCGCCTGTGCCTGCTCGTCGGTTTCGGGGACGGGCAGCGCCGCGACCGCGCCGAGCACCGACGAGCGCACATCGACGATCCCGGCGGCGAGGCTGCTCTGCGCGGCCCGGACGATGTTGACCAGGCTCTGCACGGTTCCGAGGATCGCCTGTTCCGTCTTCGCCCAGGAGAGCTGCCCGGCCGCGGTTCCCTCGTTCAGCGCTTTCTTGGCGCCGGTGTACGCGAACGTCTCCAGGTCCTGCTGCGTGAAGCTCATGAGCGGGTCCTCCCCTGTAGTGATGCCGGCCAGCGTGCGCAGGCCGGCCAGGTCGCCGTAGAAGCAGTCCGCGTCGACCCCGCCGGAGATCCCGGCGACGGTCGCCTTGTCGGTGTACTGGAGCCAGCCGAGCTGGGTGAAGCCGCGCAGGTCGACCGGCTGGAACGAGCGGAGCCGGTCCTCGGTCCACGGCGCGCCGAAGTAGTGCGACTGCGCCCACGGGCAGTTGGCGAGCTGGAGGCCGCTCACCTTGTAGCCGTGCTCGGTGAGCCACCAGCCCGGCACGTACGCGACCGGCCAGCGGCCCAGCAGCCGGTGCAGCTCGACCGCATACGCGTCGACCTGCCCGATCGTCGGATGCCGGCCGTCCTGGAAGTTCTCCGCGTCGAGCATCACCAGCACCCGGCCCGGGTCGGCGACCTTGGCGATCTGGGCGACGAGCAGCGCGGCGCCGTCCTCGACCGGGTCGGTGTAGCCGACGACCCCGTACGCGCCGGCCAGCGGCACATGCGCGAGCGCGCCGCGCAGGTTGGCTTGGCCGTGATCGTCGAGCGTGCTCCGGCCGATCGTCATCCGCGCAAGGGCGAACGGGTAGCCGACCCGGCCCCAGTCGATCTGGCCTTGGAAGGCGGACACGTCGATGCCTCGGGTGATCGTCATAGGGTCCTCTGGTGGGGGAGGCAGGGCCGCATGGTGCTCGTCGGATGCGCGGTTGACGGCGGGGCGTGGCAGCCGACCGTCGTGGTGGTGCTGGACGCCGGTGGCGGGTTGGTCGTGGTCGGTGGCACACCCGGCACGCTGGTCGGCGGCGGCACGGCCACGCCCGGTGGGCCGGGTGGGCCGGGTGGGCCGGGTGGGCCTTGGATGCCGGCCGGCCCGCCGCCGCTCGAGGTGGTCGGCCCCGTCGCCCGAGTGGGCACAGGGCCCGGTGGCGTTGATGTCGGCAAGGTGCTGACCGCCGGAAGTGTGGTCGAGGGGACCGGCGGGAGGGTGGCGGTGGTGATCACCGTGGAGGCCACGGCAGATCCCACCAGCAAGGCGGCCGCGACCCAGACCAGCCGGACCGTCGCCCGCGCATGCCGAGCCCGTACGATGCCGATCCGTCGGCTGGCGCTCATGGCCCCGGGCGGGCCTGCCCCTGCTGCGCCGCCGTGGCCAGCACCACATACCCGTCATGGATGGTTGTGACCATGGTCCGGATCTCCTTGGCGAGTTCCTGAACGTCGGTCCGGGAGGTGACCAGGTCCCGCAGGACGGTGAGCTCCTGGGTCATCTTGGTGTTCTCGCCTTCTAACCGGGCGTTGGCGGCGGTCAGGTCGGCGACCTCCCCGCGGAGCAGTTCCAGGTTCTGGCGGATGGAGGAGGCCCGGGTGACTGCTGCGGCTGCGGCCAGCACCCCGACGATCCCGAGTCCGGCGAGCAGGATCGTGACCGCGTCAGCCAGGCCCAGATGCATCATCGTCTCCGAGTCACGCCAGGCCGACAACGGCCAAGCCCAGCCGCGCCGCGGCGGCCGACGTGTCGGGTCAGCCAGCCGCCCATCCGGCGCCCCGCGCAGCGGAGCGGGCCGGTCATGGGCTCGCAGCCCAGGCAGCCACCAGCAGCGCCTGCTGTGCTCCCACGTCGGTGTTCAGCGCCGCGCCGCTGTCCTGGAAGCCGAACAGCTCGATGAAATCGGTCGTGCCGTTGACGAAGATGTCCCGGGTGACCGCGGGAATGCCGAGCGGATTGCCACCGCCACTGAATATGAGGATCTGCCCACCGTTCAGGGCGGTGCCGTTCAGCGCCCACTGCGCGGCACGCCGCCCCGTCGCGTTGCCGGCGTACCCGACCGCCCCGCTGCACCGCCACCACCCGGTCGTGACCGGGGTGACCCGGCTGGTGTTGGTCACCGTCGAGTGGGCATTGTCCGAGTCGATGTCCTCGGTGTCGAAGGTGATCGCGGGGTGGGTGTTGTTGGCCAGCGACTGCACCACGGTCTGCCGCAACTGGACCCGGGGAGGGGCGAGCAGGAATCCGACCGCGGTCACCGTGTTGTTGTCGATGTTGCTGGCGGTGGCGACCTCACCGACCACGAACGTGTGGAGGACCGGGACGCTCATCCGGCAGCTCTCTCTGCGCTGTCAAATCCGCGGATCGGGGCACGCTGGATCTGGGAGAGCTGCACCGCGACCTCCGCGCGGGGCTTCCCTTTGCCGTCGGATGGCCACCACTGTCGCGCTTTCACGTCCATGCGGCCGCCGAGGATCCGCTCGACCTCGGCGAGCTCAGCGTCGTCGGGCCACCACACCGGCCGCCAGTGCCCGCCAGCCTCCCGGTTCAGACAGGTCGTACAGAACATCCGCCGGTCGGTCCGGGCGGCGATCTGCGCTTCGGAACATGCCGGGTCGGGACAGTGCACGACCCAGCGGCCATCGTTGACGACGACCAGCGCGGGCAGCACATCCAGCGCCAGCCCCATCTTCACGCGGAGGCGCTGCTGGTGATGCTGGAACGACGCGGGCGGCCCGTTAGGGGGATAGTCCTGCGGGTGGGTTGGCGCCATCCAGTGCCGACGCGGCGCCCACTCGGCCGGGGCTGCCAGCATCGCGGCGCAGTCCGGACAGGCGACCGGGCCGAGAAGGCACTCGTGCCGGTAGAACGTCTCAGCATCAAGCAGCGGCATGGCCTAGCCCAATCGGGTTAGTAGGAGATGAGGTTGCCGGAGTCGAGCCGGCCGAACGTCGCATCGTCGAGCTTCCAGAACTGGAACGTCGCGCCGGCCGGGGAGAGCAGATACGTGACCCGCCAGTGCGGCGGTCCGTCGACGCGGAAGTCCACGTCATGGGAGAGCGCCTCGACGAAACAGTCGATGCTGATAATCGGGGCGCCGAACGGGCGTCGTTTCACGGTGATCCGGTCCCCGATTTTCAGGCCGAGCGCGACCGGCCACAGCGTCGGATTCGACGCCGGATCAATGGTGATCTGTGGGAGGCGGAGCTTCGGGTCCTTGTACTGCGCGAGCTGGTAGTTCGCCCGGTCCTGCGCTTCCAGGTCAAGGAGGATCTGCGGGGTTTCCTGGAGGGTGCGGGGGCCGTACCGGTTCCGGCCGGCGAGGTCGAACGCGGCCACGGTCAGCCCGCCTGGCCGGGTCACCTCGACCCGCTCGTACAGGAAGGTCGGGTCGAAGTCGAACCGCACATCCCCCTGGTAGGGGGTTTCCAGCTCACCCAACGTCGCCACGCTGGTCGTATTCCACCGGGCCGATCGCTGCTTGAACGTGACGGTGCCGTCCCCGGCGACCAGATGGTTCCCGTTCTCGGCGCCGGCCACGTCCGCGAGCGCGCCAGGAGGGCTCAGCCCGATGATCTCGGCGGGGGCCATCTGCGACTGGCCGGTGTCCACCGCCGAGGGGCCCTGGTAGGCGGCGTAGCGCAATAGCCGCGTGAAACGCGCGCCGCTCAGCTCCCCTGCGAACGCGGTCGCGCCGGCCTGGTAGTGCGCGAGTGCCTGCCCGGCGGAGAGGAGCTTCGCGTAGATCCCCACGTGGGAGACGAACACGGTCGCGCCGGTCCCGCAGAATTCCTGCTGCGCGCCGCTGGTGAGCAGCCCGCCGATCTGGTTCCACCCGGGGCTCGGGATGTTGGACTGGAACCCAGACGCGTTGCTGCCGGAGATGACCAGCGCGCCGTCCACGTACAGCTTCCACGTCTTCCCGTCGGTGTCGAACCCGAAGATCAGATGGTGTGGGAGCCCGTCATCGTAGCGGGGCGAAACCGGAGTGGTTCCGCCCGAGTCGACCGGGGTGACGACCAGCCGCCCGGAGGTCTCCAGCCGCACATAGCCGTTGCCGAGGATCCCCCCGCCGATATTCGCGGCGACCTGGCTCCACAGCTTCCCCGGGTCGGTCAGCGGCGCGGAGCATTGGAACCACAGCTCCACCGACCAGCCCGTCCCCGCCTGATTGGTGGTGTACGGCCCAGCCCCGCCCGCGGCGAGCTGGATCACCGATCCCTGCTTGTTCGGCCCGTTCGCGCCT
>WNFY01004567.1_pt1 | contig 15518 bp, 13 predicted proteins | sample 5400091 | NCBI WGS metagenome assembly WNFY01 (sample SAMN13153364, study PRJNA577476) | soil metagenome | isolation source: 60 cm soil or saprolite under grassland replicate 1 | place: USA:California | collected 2016-06-15 | reverse complement strand
AAATCAGCCGGGCTGCAGCGGTGACCGCGCCAGGCTTGATGGTCCTGGCCATTATCCTCTTCATGGGAGGGATCTCCGGGGCCCATCTCAATCCTGCGGTCAGCATCGCGTTTGCCACGCGCGGTAATTTCCCGTGGCTGCGTGTGCCCGGCTACATCATCGCCCAGTTGATCGGATCCACCCTCGCGGTGCTGCTCCTGCGGGCGATCTTCGGCAACGTAGGCATGCTCGGCGCCACCGAGCCTGGTCCTGGCATTAGCGACTGGCAGGCTGTGGTGGTAGAGTTTGTGCTGACGGCAGGCCTGGTGAGCACGATCCTGGGAACGGCCTCCAAAGCGCAGAATCTCGGGCCGATCTCGGCGTTCGGGGTGGGTGCATACATTATTCTCGCCGGGCTCTGGTCAAGCCCGATCAGTGGGGCATCGATGAATCCGGCGCGTTCGTTCGGCCCGGACCTGGTGCTGTGGAACTTTTCCAGTTACTGGGTGTACCTCGTGGCTCCGATCGCGGGTGCGCTCGTTGCGGTCGCCATCGCCTACATCCTGCGGGGTAGTGGGGGTGGTCAGTCTGGCATCGAGGCCGCGCAGGGAAGATTGGAGGAGATTGTGGCTGAAAACTCAGTTCAGCCAGATAGGAGTTCAGAGACCAAATAGAGTCAGGCAAGGACAGGGTATATTTCATCCCGTCCTCTGCCCCTTTCTTCCTGATACATTTTGAGAGCGCAAGAGTCTTCGCCACCGCCGATTTATCGACTTATCTCAAACACTGCAAATGAAAAACAGGTTTTAACGAATAAGTTATAAGGAGCGTCCCATGGCCAAAAAAGCAAGAGATAAACTATCTACACCTGCCGAGGAGGCTTTGAAGCGACAAAAGAAGGAAGCCAGGCAAGAAGCGAAACTGATGCTGGAAATCGAGGTAGCGAAAAAGCAGCTAAAGAATGCTCAGAAGAAGCAGTCAAAGGCTCAAACCCTTGTGGAGGCACAAAGCGCCTATGTACAATCACTTGAAGCACGTTTGGCGGAACTTCGCGCCTCAGTTCCGGAACCTGAAATTGAGACACTTCCTCAACATGCTGAGTTAGAGCGCCTTCAAGAGCAATCTGAGATAGAGAGCGAAATCGCTCTCTTGAATAAGGAAAAACTGGATGTGCCTGAACAGAAGGAGCAAATCGAGGTCTCTTCGCTCATCGACCAGTTCATTGCGTCACCTCAAGTAGAGGCAGGCATTGACGCTTTACCATCTGAAACAGGAACCCCAAATTCATTTGACGAAGAGCAAACACCTCCTGCCATAGAAAAAGTCACTCCACCGGAGGACATTGTCGCACCCCAAGGTGGGCCAGAAATTATAGTGGTGGATGACCAGGAGACTGCAATTGCGTCTGATACTTCACACACAAAAACGACGCCAGTGAAGGCAAATGTACAAAGGACTGCGGCACGAAGATCGACTGCAACGCGAAAATCCACTGCGACGCGAAAACCGACAAGTCGATCCACTGCGACAAAACGACCAGCAACTCGTACCCAACGTACCAGGCAGACAACATCAGATACCGAGTCAGAAGGTGAATAAACCGTAGCAGGATATTCGGCAGCGCAAAGATTTGGCAGTATAGTCAATTTAGACTATACAATTTCAATTTGCTAAGTTACTACAGGCACCTTCTACGAGTTAAAATAGTATATTCACGTGATGCATTTTTTGTCTCTTGCTTATAAGCTAAGTACAGCAGTGCAGTTTCTTGTCATCGCCTTTGACAATGTTTGCAGAGACGAACAGAAAAGTTGAAGTACTTGCTCGAATATTGTTTTTGCTATCATACAAATCGAAAGGAAACAACACATGAGAGAACGCCCCTTTGGTGTTACAATCCTCGCTATTCTGGCTGGTGTCGCGGCAATCCTGGCTGCTATCCATGCGCTCCAGTTCCTGGGAATCATTCCATTCTTTGTTGGTGGTACTGTTCCCGTCAGGTATGTCAGCATCTTTACTGCCCTGATGTATGGGATACTCGTCTGGATATACATCTGGCTGGTGCAGATGCTCTGGCGGGTTGAACCACAAGCCTGGATGTTCCTGGTATTCGTCACCGTATTTGAACTCATCCTCGACTTCATTTCGTTGCTTGGCAAATCCACCTGGCAGGATGTATCCGTATCATTCATCGTCTGTCTCGTCATTCTACTCTATTTAATGTTACCTGGCGTGAGGAGAGCTTTTGGCACAGCGCAATAAGCATATCAACATCAACTTCAAATGATGTTGATCGCGCGCGAGACAACAAATGAAAGAAGGAGCAATGCAAGGATTGCCTCGACCATCATGAGAAATTTCGCGCGATGTTACAAGGGCATCGTATCAGTTGGACTATAAGCAGTTGCTCCCGTAAAAGCCACATAGAGGTAATCAAAAAAATGTGGTGCCCAGTTCTCATCAATTCCGCCCATCTGCTGTGGAAACAGGAAGTCAGACAGTTGATGGGCGGGCTGTTGGCGTCTTTCGGGACCTCCCCCATCGATTTCCCAGTACCATAAAGCGAACATGAGGATGTTGCACCCATACAACAGCAGCCCGGTGTACAGTAATTGAAACCCATTGAGTTCTTTTTTTAAGGTCAGGATCATATGCACAATCCCTATCCCTAATGCAGCGGTCACGATCCCGAGCAGGATCATGGAACCAACACGGAGCGTGACAGGCGAAACGCTTCGTCTGGTCAACACGGCAATCACGAATGGGAGGATGAACACTCCCTCAATTACCAGTAAGAGCCCTCTCGGGCCACTACTAATTTTATCTGGAAGAAGCGCATACAGCACACCAATCGCTACCAGACCCCCGATTGCATTCCAATGCGGAGTTACCTGTACTTTTTGAGGCCCAGCACCTTGAGGCCCCGTACCGAGTTCTTGCTCGTGTTCATCGGAGTTACCCGCTCCGTTCTGGTTGGTCGTTCTCATTTTTACCACTGCTCCAATTTCTAGCAATCTCAAGATTACACATCAATATCTTTATGGGGTAGGGCAATCGAGGGGGAAAGGTGGATCTTCATGGTCGTCTAATAAGCATCCGTTGGGGCGACATTGATGGTCGTCCGTGGATGGGGCGTCTTGTCCGTTCATCTCGCTCACATCAGGTGAACTCCCCTCCCCGAAGGCGACGATCAAGGTCGCCCCTACAGATTATTCGGCCTCCTGCATATCTTCATTGCTCAGGTCGATGCTTATTCGGCGAACGAAAGGTATGCCAAGCCATCTAAGAGTGTATAGTAAGGGCTAGCCTTCGTCCTCTTTACGGCAAAGGCCCATCCACAGCAGGCTCGGTGACCATCTTTTGCTCAGGCTTCTCTTGCGGATTGGCAGAATGCTCCAGGAGCTCCAACGGAAACTCCTCCTTATGCGTCTTTTCATAATACTGCCAGTACGCGCCTACTAACGCCTGGATCAATCCTGCCGTTGGCGCCGCGAAGACCGCTCCCCAGATACCGAACAACTGCGAACCTGCAATCATCGCCAGCAGCGTCACCACCGGTCGGATCTCCACTGCTCTCGCCAGAATGCGCGGTGAGAGCACATAGCCCTCTAGCATGTCGATCAAGATCGTGTAGACCAGCGTCACCAACGCCAGCGTCCAACTCTGCGTCAAGGCAATCACGACCGCGATGAAGCCCGTCACAATGGTACCGATCATCGGAATGAACTCCAAGAAGAAGGCGAGAATACCGATCAAGGGCGCGAACGGCACCCCGATGATTGCCATTCCCACTCCTTGCAACACTCCAATGCAAGCCGACAAGATGATCTGCCCGCGAATGTAGCCTCCCACCACCCGTTGCAAGATGCCGAGCACCGAGGAGACCCACCCTCGCTGTGAGAGTGGTGAACTGTTGATCAGCCAACTGCCGAAGCGGTAGCCATCGATGAGCAGGTAGACGCTCACAACTACGGTGATTAAAATGTTGAACCCAGCGCTGATCAAGCCACCAATGAGCGGCTCGAGGCCTTTGGCGATGTCAGTCACTATTGTGCCCAACTGCGACTGCAGTTGCTTGGCAGCGGCGTTGATCTGACTCTGTGAAAAACCGGTGCTCTGGAGCATCTGGTTTAACGGCGACTCCTGGCCATTGCTTCCAGGAGTCACGTAGGTCGTGATACTTTGAGCCAGGGCATTGAGTTGGGGGATCAGGGTCTTGATGGTAAGATAGGCAAGACCTGCAAACACCGCGATGGCAACCAGATAAACCAGCACCATGGCAAGCGCGCGAGGCATGACGCGATGCAAGCGATCGATCACGGGCACCACTGCGTAAGCGAGCAGAGCTGCCACAAGCAAGATCAGCAGCACCACGATCACTTTGCTGGAAAGCCAGAAGAGGATGCCAACGAGTAGCACTGTGATCAAGATGATGCGCAAATAGACCAGGCGCCTGGCCCACACATCCCTCGCAGTAGGTACTGGCTGGACGGGTGCGTGTTGATCAGTTGATGAGAGCATTGATGATACCTCCCGAGGAGCTATCGTATAAAAAAGAAGATAGCGCCTCTACGTATGAGCGGTCTTGTTTCCCAATACACACTCATTGAATAGAGAATGACTCATAAAATTAATCTGAGTATAATCTATTTTGTTTTGAAATGCATCAGTTTAGGGAGCGAATTACGTGAGATGATGTTCAAGAGCATAGCGAGTGGCAGCGCTGCGGGAGTTAAGTGCCAACTTGCCGAAGATTGATTGGATATGACCGCTTACAGTATGGGGACTTAAAACCAGACGCTCAGCGATCTGTTTGTTGCTGAGCCCCATCGCGAGCAGGCGTAGCACTTCAATTTCACGTGTCGTCAGTTCGCCATAGGCGGATGACGAAAGTAGTTCTGTAGATCCACTAACACGATTCCGGCGACGAGGTGTAATATTGTCCATGTAGTTCGAGTTGATTACGACTTCTTGCTGGTCATGATGTTGCCTATTCAGGCGTTCGTTTTCTTCAAAGTGCACATCCGTAAGATCAAGGTCGAACTGGTTGAATACCTGATACCTGGCTACCTCTGGTATCCTTGCTTTCACCTGGGCTGAGATGAACACATTATCCTTTCGAGACACCTTCGATGTTTGTTCTAAAGCAGCTACAATGCGCAAAGCCTTCTTACTCTGGCTACGCTCGAGCAGCCACTCGATTGCTGATCGCAGATTGCCAACCTCACACTCCACTAGCCCTTGCCTGGCGGCTTGATTCGTATGAAATACTGCAGCTTCGGCAAGCGCCATGTAATAAGCAGCATGCGCATCTCGTGTTTTTTCAAGCTCCCCATAGGAACCCAGTCGTTCCAAACCATATTCGCGTAATGTCTCTAAGAAATACAAACGTGGTTCTTCCTTGCCATATGCAGTTTGTTGCACCATACTTTTATCAATGAGGGCGGAAATGCCGTCCAGAACGGAAATGCTCATGTCCCCAAATACTTTCATGATGGCCTCCGCAGCCTTTAATGAGAACCCTCCATCGAAGATAGCAAGCCTTCGAAAGAGCATGTGTTCATTTGGAGTGAGCAAATCATCATTCCAACTTAGCAAATTGCGCAGCGTCTGATGACGTAGAGGAGCATCCCGCCTCCCGCCAGTTAACATCTCAATAGGATGCTCTAAACGGGATAGTAACTCGTGGGGAGATAATACATTACAATGTGTCGCGGTCAGTTCAAGTGTTAGCGGCACACCTTCCAACCGGGTACAAATTTCGGCAACATCACGCGCATTCTCATCAGTGAGTTGGAATCCGGGTAGAATAGCTTCAGCACGTTGTACAAAAAGCGCTATAGATGCAATTTGGGACAGGCTCTCAAGGTCTGGTAACTGTTGCAGGTCTGGTACCTCAAGCGGTGGGACCCTAAATGCATATTCACCCCAAACATGCAGCAAAGCGCGGCTGGTCACCAGTATCTTGAGTTGAGGACATGACGAGAGCAGATCGGAGAGGTGTGGTGCTGCTGGAAGAACCTGTTCGAAGTTATCAAGCACGATTAAAAGGTGCTTGTCATGAAGGAAGGTTTTGAGCAGTTGCATTGGGCTGCGATCTCCTATCTCTTTCAGTCCAAGCGCATGCACAATAGCCGGTATAGCGAGTTCGGAATCGTAGGTCGCAGCCAGGGAGACAAAAGAGACCCCCTCGGCAAATGTTTCTTGTAATTCATTCCCAAGCGCAAGAGCCAGGTGAGTCTTACCGATACCACCTGCACCAGTTAACGTCACAAGTCGTACCTCTGGACGCAGGAGCAGATCTCGTGCTGCTTGTAACTCCTGCTCACGTCCAATAAGTGGTGTGAGAGGCATTGGAACATTTTGGAATTGCAAGGACAGGTCATCCAGATATGAACTGGATTCGAAGGAAGGAGCTGCTGATAGAGTTGAAAGCATATTTGCATTAGCGAAGGTATAGCAGGCTTCTTCAAGGGTCCTGGCAAAGTTCAGCACATCAACAAAGCGCTGCGCGGGTTCCTTGGATAGGCCTTTCAACACGACCTGCTCCACAGCACGAGGAATTTCAGGATGTCCCTTGCAGAGAGAAGGCGGAATAGCATACAAGTGCTGATTAGAAATGTGAACAGCCGATCCCACAAAGGGGAGATGGCCACAAAGCCATTCGTAGACCATGACTGCCAGCGCATATTGATCGCTCGCAGGAACAGGTTGGCCGAGGATCAGTTCAGGAGCCATGTAAGATAGGGTTCCGAAGCGTTCTTTCACCCGCAATACTTCTTGATCAGAGGCCAGCAAAGCCAGGCCAAAATCGCTCAGCAACATTTCGTGTTTCGACCCCAGCAGCACATTTTCCGGTTTCAGATCGCGATGAACCAGGTGTTGATCATGCGCACATTGTAAGGCAGAGGCAAGAGCCATTGTATAGGAAACGATGGTAGAGAGTGCCACAACTGATCCGGAGGGATGTAGCTCACGCAAATTGCCATATGGTGCATAATCCATTACCAGGAAAGGAGCTTCGGATTCCAGGCCAAAATCGAACACGCGAACGATATGTGGGTGCACAAGGTGACTGACCTGGCGCGCTTCATTGAGAAAGCCTGCCAGTGTGGACGGGTCAAGCTTTGAGCGCAAGACCTTGATGGCTACAGGGGTATTCAGATACAGGTGCTCACCCAGATACACATCGGCAAAAGTACCTTTGCCCAGAAGCTGGATCAGGCGATAATTTCCCAACCGCTGCTCTATTTGTTCCATCATGGACTTAACTTTCTTTTAGATCTGCTGATCGTTTTGATCGAAGAACTAACACTTAGTATAACTCTAGTATATGACATGCAAGAAAACAATTTCCCATAGGGTATAGAAAGGATATAGTTTTTAGTGATATCCAGGATGGATGATGTTGGTGATCCATCAATCTGTCCAGTGAAAATGCACTATGCAAGAGTGATACCTCGTCGTATTCAGCAACCTTATCGATAGTCAATATAGTGTGTTTTAAGCATGTGCTTTCATGCCTTCGAAGCTCTTCTCCACCAATTTTTTTGTCTGCCAGTCAATATAGTGTGTTTTAAGCATGTGCTTTCATGCTCCCGCCACTATACTTAAAATGATGGGCTGAGCAGAAGTTTCTGGGATAATTCCTAATCAAGTTTAGAAGGAGAGCATAACTTGTTACAAAGGGGACATGGAGGAGAAGAACCTGAGTACCCAGCAGGACCCGGACCAATGGAGAATCGTGGTGGAGAGGGGAGTCATCGTTATCGCATGCGACAAAAGCTAGTCTCAATAGGTGATGATTACTGGATTGAGAATGCCCTGGGCCAGCGCGTTTTTTTTGTGGATGGTAAAGCATTTCGCTTACGTGAACACCTGGGCTTTAAAGATATGCAGGGCAACGAACTGGTGGCCATCCAGGAAAAGGTCATGCACATCAAAGATACCTATAGTATATACCGCAAAGGTAATGTGTTTGCCACAGTCAAGAAAACGCTGGTGACGCCACTTCGCCAGCGTTTCGACGTACATGTCGCCGGTGCTGAGAATATGGAAGTTGAAGGCAATATCCTGGATCATGAATATGAGATCCACGAGGGACGCAAGCGCATGTCCGAGGTCTCGAAAAAGTGGTTTCATCTGGCCGGTACATATGGTGTGGATATTGTCCCAGGGGCCAATGACATTTTGATTCTCGCCATAACGGTCATCATCGATATGATGACCGACTGAACAGCCCATGCACACCAGCATTCTGTGGCCTCTCAACTCATCGTTCACCCCAGCCGCGCATGAGGCTGGGGTTGATAGTATTAAGAACCTGTGAACGCCACCATCACATACGCTGATAGGAGTCGGCGAGGTTGTCGTTGACGACGTAGGCAACGCCCGTGCTAGTCGTGTCAAGCCTAAGCTCTTGTTGTAAGGTCTTAGTCGAGTAGCTCCACCCGGAGGGAAGTTGTAGCTTGCTTGCCAGCGAGGGGAGTTGATTGTACGTGAGCGTTTTGTCCACAATCTGAGAGTAAGACTGCATGACATAGACGTCGCCGTTGGGCGCGGTGAGCTCGAAGATGGGCTTCCCGGCATCGTAGGTGAAGACAGTGGAACGCATGACCTGGTTGGGTACGTAGAACTGGCTGCCGACGGTAGGCGTCCCCGCAGATGTCTGGAGAGTGCCTCGCAGTTGCGTCTCAATCCCGCCAAAGGTGAACGTCTTGCCGCTGGTAGATGACCCTGAACCCACAATGCTGTCCATGACCCAGTGTCTTGGCCCGTTGAGTTGGGCCGACTGGGATCCAAACTCCTTGTTCACCTTATCTTCGGTCAATGCATTCCACCGTCCTGGTGGACAATCGTTTAGCCCGAGGGTGTTATAGACGTAGGTGGTGATCATTGACCCTGACTGCACAGAAGGGATGACTTCGCAATAGCGTACGTCACGCAGATTTTGGGTTTCCGATGGGGTAGCAGATGCGCTAGCTGTGGCAGGTGCGGTCGTCGGTGTCGGGATGACAGTTGAGCCAGTAGTTGAACCCGAGCTGCATGCTGCTAGTAAAAGCACTACGAGGATTGCCAGACCTCCTTTAACGGTGCACCACATGGCGTCAGTCCTGTTAACTGAGAGCTGATTACTACCATGATAGTGAAGGACGCCTTGTAGAGGAGAGACTTTTTCAATGGTATTCAGACGAGCATCTTTAACCATAATCGCCTCCATATATTATCTATTCACATATACATTGAATGTACATTCAAAGTATAATAGACAGGTTCATATCAGTCAAGGAAATGCCGCTTGCAGGACCTCAGAAAAGTTGTTTTTTCACAATGCCTGGCTCGCTTCCGAGCCTTTTTAGTGAGAGTGTGGAGGGTTTTTGCGTGCCCGCGGGCACGCAAAAACCCTCCACACTCTCATATAAGCGCCGCAGGCGCGCAGGAAACTAAATCTGAGAAGCACTATTACCAATTGCCGATTACATTGAATATAGGGCCAAATATGGCTATCTTACGTTCATTAAGAGAGAGATACTATCCTGATGTGCTATCATGACGGAAGAGAAATCGAAATAACAGAACATCCACGAAGGAAAGAGAAACACATAAGGTATGCAAACAGCATCGAGTCAATATCCAAATAACATCAATCAGCAAACGCGCAAAATTGCTGTTGTCGCTATTCTTCTCTTTGCCCTCTCAGGTCTGATCAGCGGCTTTGCAGTAGGGGCCTTTGTGCACCCTAAGGCACAAACAGGAACAGGGACAGGAACGGCACCCACAAATTCAGGGAAAACGCCGGTGACACAAAACACTAAGACACCCGCATCAACAACACCAGAAAACGTACATCTGAATGCACCTCAGATAACATATTTTTCCTACGTTCAGGCTGCAAATGGTAGTACTAACTATACCGTTTCTTCCTTGATAGTCAATAATAGCAACAAGCCGATCCAGGTATCTGATGTTATGTGCAAACTTTGGCTGGCAAAAGATACAGACGTAGATTCAATATTAGATGCAGATAATTATGCTATACCGAAAGCTATTGATACAATACAACAGCCATTTAAAGGAGAAGTTACGGGCGCTTTCAATTTCATTTCGCCAGCACAACAAACACAACCATGTACTCCTAATGGTCAGAAAACAAACTGGAACTACACTGTCTCCCCATCTGTTAACCCTGGAAAATACAAACTGGTAGTATTAGCCGATTGGAAGGGGAAAAACTTTCATTGGAGTTGGGTAACAATCAGAATCAATAAAGGCTAATCAGCTACCCACCTATTCCTCGCAAGATCCCTCGTACCAGCGCAGCAAACTTTGGTCTTGCAGCATCTGCTGCTGTCAAAACCTCGGCATGGTTCACCTCTTCTGTATCATCCCCTGTCGCAGTATTCGTAATCAGACTTATCCCAAGCACTCGCATGCCCATGTGACGTGCCACTATTACCTCTGGAGCAGTCGACATACCAACAGCATCAGCTCCAGCCGTACGCAAAAACTTCAGTTCCGCGCCCGTCTCATAGCTCGGCCCGGCTACATGAGCATACACGCCTTCATGCAATGTAATCTCAGGCCATTGAGCGGCTACCGTACGGGCCAGTTCCCGTAGCTCAGCATCGTAAGCCTTAGCCAAAGCTGGAAAGCGTCCCCCTAACTGTTCATCATTTGGTCCAATCAACGGATTCATGCCTGCAAGGCCCAGGAAATTGATATGATCGCGAATGAGCATAAAGTCGCCTGGACGGTATGCCGCATTGAGACCGCCAGCAGCATTCGTAACGATCAACTTAGACGCGCCAAGCATGCGCATGACACGCACAGGGAGTGTCAGCGCTTGCATCGTATAGCCCTCGTAAAAGTGGAAGCGTCCTTGCATTACCACAACCGGCACATTTTCGAGCTTGCCAATCAGCAGTCGACCGGCATGACCTACTACAGTCGAACGCAGGAAGTGAGGAATCTCTTCATAGGGAATAGCTGTTGCATCTTGAACCTCAACAGCAAGATCACCTAACCCCGAACCTAGAATCACACCGACATCTGGTTTCATACTAGAACGAGATTGAACGCACGCCGTGGCTTCCATTACCTGATCATACAAGGTCATGTTCACTGACTCGCTTTCGAAAACTACACTATTCTCTCAATATCTTTGTAAGGGCGGGAGTGGTGTGAGACCCTTGCGGTCGCCCTCGGGGTGGGGTGCTCGTCCACTTTCCCACTAATCTTCTTCATTCCCGCATCGCTCCTCCACCATCTTACACGCCTGTGGCTACACTCTCGCGCACAAGCTGGCTATAGACCTGTGTGGTAGATATATGGGCATGACCTAATAACTCCTGCACCGAACGCAAATCCATACCCCCTTGTAGCATCAATATAGCAAAAGAGTGCCGTAACATGTGCGGCGTAATCTCAGTAATATCTGCCTGTCGCGCATACCCTTTGATGATCAGCCAGAAACCCTGACGTGTTAATCGCTCACCATGATGGTTCAAAAACAACGCCTGCTCTTCTGGATGATGTGTTATCAATCCAGGCCTGGCGGTTTCCAGATAACGTTTCGTTGCCTCCACGACTGTAGTTGAAAGTGGCAATACTCGCTCACGCTTGCTTCGGCCATTTCGTCCAGGACAAACTATCGTTGCACCCTGTGCATCAAAATCGCTTAGATTCAGTGATACAAGCTCACTGACACGCATCCCTGTCGCATAGAGCATATGCAACATGGCAAAATCGCGCTTCCCTGCTGATGTTTCAACATCTACCTGACGAAACAAATTAGCAACTTGTTCCTGGCTCAAAATATGAGGCAATTCTCTCTGGATGCGTGGGGCATCTAGCTTCTCGATAGGATCAGATGTAATAATTCCTGTGCTTTCCAAATAGCGGAAAAAAGTCTTCAGTGCCGCCAATTTGCGTGCTATAGTTGCTGGACGATATGCCTGGGCATCCCGCATTTCCAGCAGATAACCAGCAATATGTTCGTGCGTGACTTGCTGCCAATTTTCTATCTGCTGTCGCTTCAGATAGGAGCAGATCTGATTCAAATCATTCCGATAGGCCACTACCGTATTCTGATTTGTTCCACCACGCCCCTGCTCTTTCAATGAGAGTGAGACAATATACTCATCAATTACTTCTTGCAACATAGGACAATACCGCCTATCTTAGGGTCTCCATCTCCCTGATGGGATATATGGATGTCAGTGACCACGCCATTATAATCGATGCCACAATGGAGAGCAAGCAAAATAGGAGTGACTCTTTTCACGCCTCCTGATTTTTGCTCCGCAAAAATAGACGCGTAGCCTCGTTGGAGGCATGTATCCAGGACATTACTGTGCTATCCTTATCACTACAATATTCCAAAAAGTGCTATAATACTCTTAAAATGGTATCCATAAGGAATACCGTTACATACAAGCCTCGCACTAAACACTGAATAGTATTGGGATGAGAAGCAACCCTTGCCTCTCCCTCTCATGATATCCAGTGAAACGGGCTGCTGCGCTCGTTGTCGAATTACCCAATATTGACGCCGGAGAGGCCGAATCAGCCATTAAATCAGGTGCTGATGGGCTACTTTTCACCTGGGATGGTAATGACGCTTCTGCGCTTGAGTCGCTCAAGGATGCTATAGATGCCGCTCAAACAAGTGGTGAAAAAGTCGTCACTGGACTAAACATTACAGGGGGCTGGGAGAACCTGGAACGCGAAAACTTCGAACACGTTAAAGAGTTGGGCGTAAATTATGTTCTACTGCCATTAGAGGCCCCAGCACGTCTACTTTCTTTGCAAATCAAGGATATTGAACTGGTCGTCTCTGTTCCGATGCATTCGGGAGATATGTACCCAATCTTCATTCGCAACCTGACTGCTTTTGACAACATCGCGGCAGTACGTCTTGACTTTTCGCTGTCTGAGGATATCAGCGCTATGTCTATTGAAGATGTATTGCACTACCGTGCAGTTCGCGAAGCAGTACGGTTCCCCGCGCTTCTGAATGTTCAAGGCGACCTGAATGAAGCTGACGTATATACCCTGATGGCTCTGGGTGTGCAGGCAATGATTTTGACCGCCAGTGGAAACGATGCCACTACACAAAAACAAATCAATGCACTGAGAGAATTGCTAGAGAAGGTACACCAGGAAGAAAAGGATTCTATGGTCGGCCTGACTAACAAGCAATAGGTGATGTAACAAAAAATATGCTCTGGGTGTTTCGCAGCCCAGAGCATATTTTTTGTTACATCACCTCAATGCCATATGATGAAATGATTCCCCAAAGGTATATCCATGCTCAATTCCAATGATGCGAGCACGTTGGCGCACAAATTCATCAACTTCAGGGTTACCCATCTGACTTGTATGACAATGTAACGCCTCCAGCTTTTTATCCATAAAATCGCTGATATCGACCCAATGATTTGGCTGACTGGTAGAGAAAAAATAGACTTGTTTCAGCCGGTGCTCTGTAATCCCAGCAGTCAATTGCTCAGGATAATACATTGGCATCCGTGCTGACGCAACTGCATCCAGTGCACACAAGCCTACATTACGATGGTCTGGATGAATCTCATATGGCCTCCAGGGATCAAACGTGAAGAGTACATCGGGTTGCACTCGTCGAATTGCATGTACCAACTCCCTACGCAATCCCAGATTAACCTCTACCTCACCATCGTTATAACCGAGAAATGCCACCTCGCGCACTCCTAATACTTCGGCAGCACGCCGTTGTTCATCTTCTCTCATCTTCCCCAGTCGCTCCATAGTCATGCCAGATTCGTGGCTACCTCGATTACCGCTTGTCACAAGCACATAGTGTACGTCGCGGCCCTCGGCCACCAGCCGAGCTATAGTACCTCCGCAAATGAACTCGGCGTCATCCGGGTGTGCCATAATTACGAGAATACGTTGACCTTCAGGGGGTAGTAGAACAGAGGATTCAGTACTCATATAGGTTGGTTTACTCCTTGTTGATCAGGCACTGTCACTTGCCAGTGCAACTGGCGGCGCGGTATGCGCCTTAACAAACCACGCGTCGTCTCCCAAACACGCGTTGGATTTTCATTATTTCGCCAGTAATAATAACATCCAAGATCATCAGGTTCGGCAGTGAGCAACTGGCAAAAAGCCTGTTCAAGTTCCATTTCACTGTTTTCATCAAGGTTGAAGTTTTGTAGCCAGAGTTGACTTCGTTTATTATACAGACGAGCTGTCTCGACGACGCTACGACCCCACTTTTCTATGATAGCCACGTCCTCATCAAGCAAATTCCAGAAAAGGTGGCAACCAATAGTATCTAGATGAGGAAGCTGTGCCAGATCCTCAACCTGTGAAATATCCTGCGGAAGTAGAACGACTGTCGTTTTTAAATGCTCATCAACTCGTTTGACACAGGCACATATCTCACCAAGGAAATCGATCATCGAACGTCTGCGGAAACGCTCCAGGTCTGTAACATCCGGGCATAGCGCCCTGCATACTGAACAGAAACAGGTAACATCCAGACTACGTGGCTCATCAATCAAAATTCCATTAATTGGGTACTTTGTCAGGTAACGCTCAATTTCCTTAAAAAGCCAGCGACGAAACGATTGATGATTAAAACACGAGATTTCATGATGACGCCCATGGCGATCCATTACACGTGATGGTGGGTGGCGAAATGTATACCAACTTGGCACAAGTGAAGGCCCTGCAAAGAGATTCCCATAACGTCCAAGACTCAAGTGTATTTTTAGTCCCGCATCCTGCACCAGGCGCAACCCGCGTTCCAGGTCTCTAGGCCAACGTTGTTCTTCCTGTTCATGTATTGCATAGACAATACTTCCCGCCCCTGCTGAACGAATCTGATCAAAATCACGTTTTGCAACATCGGGATGAAGCAATGGGTGAAAATAAGCAACTGTAATTTCCATGAAACCTACCAAGAGAGATAAAGTGCAATACAGGAAAAAAGGGTTTTAGATGAACCCACCTGTATGAACCAGAGTATAGCATACACAAGAACATTTGCTCAATAGACAGTAATTAAGTCCTATAGAAAGCCACCTGGAAATGTAAATGCGTTTTTCCGACTTTTTCTCCTATTTCACTTGACGCTCATTACAAACTACAGGTACAATAGGCCCGCCAATACCGAGATCTTAGGAAAACCCTTCTATAAATGTACTTGCTAACTGCATTGTTGAGAATGGATGGAAGCATATTTCGGGGTGGGAATAGTCGGTGGCTGGCAAATATCAAGCAGAAAGGACACATCATGAAAGTTTTCCCGTTATCAACGAATAATGCATCGTTTGTTGAACGACTGAAACAGCTAGCCGTCGCTGTGTATCATTTCCTGGATTGGTTCACACCTACGCATCCCTTTATCGCCGAGAAGCGAGCGCGTACTTTCCTTGTTTCCTTTACAATCCTCTTCTTCGAATTGTTCTGCATTCGCTGGATTCCATCCTACGTCCGCTACCTGAGTTATTTTAACAACTTTCTCCTGATGGCTTCTTTCCTGGGCATTGGCC
>WNFY01010814.1_pt1 | contig 15520 bp, 13 predicted proteins | sample 5400091 | NCBI WGS metagenome assembly WNFY01 (sample SAMN13153364, study PRJNA577476) | soil metagenome | isolation source: 60 cm soil or saprolite under grassland replicate 1 | place: USA:California | collected 2016-06-15 | reverse complement strand
ATTCGTCTGACCGATAAGCTGCGAATGTAGCGGTTTCTGGGTCCCACCCGTATATCACGTTACCGCCCTCATCTATACCCAATTTGAGGACAGAATCTAATGTGCGATAAAGTATCGAACTCACATCGGCGATAGTTTGATATTGTTTCGTCTCCAGGAACTCTTTCAGCTTATCGTAAGAATACCATGTCACCGCCAGATGAAGGCTCACATCGGGAATAATATATGTACTCCCAAGTAGATCCGATTGTTTGAAAGCGACATTGCCTTCAAGCGCTTTCTTCAGACGGTCTGCGTTCTTTTTGGTCTTTTCCAATGAAAACCCACGCAGGAAAAGGTAAAAGCGACCACCATAGATATGATACAGCTTGTAATCTGTGTAACGGGTAAACAGTGCTGGTAGCAGGTCCCGAATGCGTTGACCTATGGTTTTTTGCAGATTACGTAGCATCTGCTCATTGTAATCGCGCACGATACGATCTTGATGATCTATATCAACAGCGATAAACGATATTTCGTCTGGTATTAATAGCGAACTGACATCGGCGCTGATTGTTGTTGCCACTTTCCCATGAGCTTCGTAAGACTCACGCACCTGTACATCTTTGAGAAGCCCTTCGATATCCCGGATAAAATCATTTTCAGACCAGAATTCTCGAAATGATGGATCAACCGTCTCGGGATCTTTGATCAGATCGACCAGGTTTCTAGTGAGTTGCTTGCGTGCGTTATACCCATTTAACAATTCTTCGATCATCCTGGTCATAATTCTAAGCACTCGACAATCTTTTGGGGAAAAGGCATTCGTTTCATACGATGTAACATAGAGGACTCCGAGCGGTTCTCCGGTCTCACCTCCGATCGGAACCGCGATGTTGGAGCGCACAGGCCCTTCAATCTCACTAAACTGGAGCGTGGTATCCTCGGGAGAGGATTCTTGCCGATACACAATATGGCCACTCTGGAAGGCTCTGACACTCAAACTGGTGCGATATTTCTCCGGTGTGAGGGTAGTCACCCCCACACTGTGGCGCACATGGCGACTCATGGCGCGTATGACGAGGCTGCGTTGTTGTAATGGCAAGGTCTGATTTTCAGGGAGGAGGATATAACAGAAGCGCCAGCGATCTTCCCCATCACTATTTTTCCCGCCCAGGCGTACGACGATGTTCGTCAGGTGGGTGAGTACGCGATCAGGCAATCGCGGCGTAAAATCTACACCGGGATTGATCAAGTCCTGCATGCCTTCACCGAAATATTTCTTCCACTTCCACTTATCTTCATACAACGGTTTGAGGAGACAGCGTGCGGTTTCCACAACATCTCGTGTGAGGTTAAGTTTGCTCACTTCATCTCGTTGTACCACAACAAGCGTAGGATCCTCTGCTTCTTGCTCTCCTTCTGCGAGCAAAGGCAATATCTGAAAATCACTGGGATACTCAAAAGACGGAGCGGGCGAAAGCAATGTGCAGAACGAGCGAGTCTGACCAAGCCAGCCAACGAGGCTCTCGCCCACTTCAGCTAGATTAGAAGAATCTGGAATGTGCCTATCATAGCTCTCTTTTGCAGGCAAGATCAGTCCAGAATAGGTGCCAAGCACGTCTTCGGCTAACAGTGTCAGTACTAGCTGCAAAGCACGAGAAGCATAAAAACGCCAGTAAAAGTGGTCAAGATAAGCCATATTCATGCGCTTATTGATGGGAAGGTACTTATTACTGCCTGCTTCCGACGAAGTACGACTCTCTGGCATACTCACATTGATATTTGTTGGTGATTGTGAGCCTTGCAGAGAGGTCCATATCTCTTCGATGTTGGGAGGAATAGCACCTGGGGGAAAACCTTCGTCAATTAATTCACGAATAATGGCGAGCTTATCTAATTCAGAAATAGGATACTGGCGTTGTCCAGTTGCACTCTTTGCGTCAGAGAGTTCCGGGCGCACGGGCTTAAGCAGACCCTTTTTTTCCCAATCACGCAACTGACTTATGCTAAAACCTGATAGTTCGGAGGCGCGACCAATCGTTACCGTGAGATCCTCACGGCCACGTAGGATATTCTGGCGCACACGTTGTTGCACCGTTTCATCTTCGAGATGCTTCTGTATCCTCTGTGGGTTACGCCCGTCCATGCTTACTTTTCCTATGAAATATGGCGAAGACAAGAGATTTTCTAAGTCTTTATCAATAATATCACACGTTCAAAAAGTTGTCATCGTTTTTTCCCTCTCATAGGAAGAATTTCTCTGCAACTTCAATATGTTTCCTGTTGTACAACCTCTATAAATATCAGAAGATGTAAGTTTACTAATGTTAGCTTTTCTGCATATTTTTAATTTTATCATTGCGTTGCAATAACATGACATGATATAGCGTGATAGGTTTACTTATTTCTATCACCATTTCTTATAAAATCCTCATACTTCCTTATATTCTTCTCATAACTATTTCTTATTTTTTCTTTGGCAAGGACTATCTTATGCTCTGAGACTTGCCAAATCACACGTAGTAATGCTACTCTATACTAAGAAGATAGCTCATCTTCTCGAATAAGAAAAGCACGAATTCTCAGGTTTTCTAAAAGTACGTAGAAAATCTATGGCCAATAGAGAGATTTTCAGAGAAAGCGTAGGTTACACAGCGCACATCGCCCTTATAAATTCCGGGCATACCAGACACTGGAGACTTTACCTATGGCAACACATCGACCGTCATTTCATACTTGCGATCGTTGTTCTGGTAGTGAGCTAACTCGGTGTAATGTGTTTTGGAGCGAATGGCAGAACTGGCTCAAGCCTTATGTGATGACCTGGATTTATACAGATGGCCTCTCAATCTGGCATGGACAGGAGGATGATATCGCTGATGATGTCCTACAAGAAACCTCTATTCGTATACTTAGATACATAAACCCGATTACGAATAACCATTCCATTGCATCACTGGAGAACTTTAGCCTGACCGTCGCTCGTAATTGTGTACGAGACCTGGTACGAAGACAACGCAGGCTTGTTCGCCTTACCATTTTCCATACCCCATCTGAATACGGAAAGATGGAGACTTCTGATCTACTTGATTTCTCAGAGGTTGCACTTGACGAGCTTATGTCCAGGGATGTACTGATGGAGCTGGCTTGCATCATCAAGGATTTTCCAACGATGCAACGTCAAGCAATTCTGATTGATCTGGCAAAATATGCAGATTTTGATGAAGAAGCAGGCATGTTATTTGCCATTTTTTTAGAGTTAGGTATCAATTTATATGAGTACCAGCGCACACTTCCACTCAGTTTAATCGAACGTAACAGGCACGCGTCATTGCTGAGTGCGGCCTACAAGCGACTCCGACAAACATTTTATGCAGGTGCTGAACTTGTCGCGTAATAACCCGTAGCGGCATGGCTTGCCTGTGCCGGGTCTCTCCACGCACCCCGGCACAGGCAAGCCATGCCGCTACGGGTTGAGTATGGCTGTGGTACAATACAAAAGTTAGCGAACATTTTTGCGTTATTCCAAAGGATACTCACTCATGCCACAAACGCCATACACTGCTACGACTTATGCACAAACCTATCTACCACACTTCCTGGCTTATCAAGAAGAGCTGCTCGAACGTCTGGAGACGCTGATAAATATTGATTCAGGGTCAGGCCAGATCGAAGGGGTGAATCGGATTATGACGTACCTGGTGGAGTGGTTGCATGAGGTTGGTTTTACCGTTACCCTGCATCCAGCAGAGGGCTTTGGCAATAACCTTGTGGCGAGGTGCAGAGGTACAGGACGGGCGCGTATCTTGCTCGTTGGACACGTCGATACTGTTTATGGTCCTGGGGCTGTACAGGCGCAACCATTTACGATTCGTGATGGAATTGCCTATGGACCCGGTGTGATCGATATGAAGTCGGGCGTGGTGATGTGTATTTATGCATTACGTGCGCTTGCTGAAAAAGGTTTCGACTACTATGATGAACTGTGTGTAGTGTTCAATAACGATGAAGAAGTGAGTTCTCCAGGGAGTGCGCCTCTGCTGCGCGAACTTGCTTCCCAGTTTGAGATCGGGCTGGTATTAGAATCGGCACGTTCCGCTGAAATCCTGACGCACGCTCGTAAGGGTTCTGATAAATATATTCTTGAGGTACAGGGGGTTGCCGCTCATTCGGGTGCGGAACCCCATAAGGGACGCTCCGCGGTGATCGAACTGGCTCATAAAATGATTGCTACCCATAATCTGAATGCCCTGTTCCCTGGTGTCACTTTTAATGTCACGCGCATCAGCAGCACGGAAACTCTGAATGTCGTACCAGATATGGCGCGCTGTTATGTCTCGGTGCGTTCCTTCCATGAGAAGGGACTCCACCAGGCTGCTACGGCCCTGGAACAGATTGCGTCTGGCTGCAACGTACCAGAGACATATACACGCCTGACTCGTCTCCCCAATAGTAGGCGTCCCTACGAGCCCACGCCACAGATTATGTATTTGCTATCTATGGCCCAGGCGGAGGGGGAAGCGCTGGGCATACATATCGTACCAGAACGCAAAGGTGGTCTCTCCGATGCTAATCTGCTCATGGAGATGGGTCTCCCTACGCTTGATAGCCTTGGCCCTATTGGCGGCGGCATGCACAATCTCAATCGCGAATTCCTGCACGTGGATTCTATACCACAACGCGGCGCACTTCTGGCCGGTCTCTTGCAACGGCTCTGCCTGTCAAAATCGCCAGGTAGAGAACCGTACTCTTGACCAGTGTTTTAGACCTCCCCATTCTCTATACTTTCTTTCGGGAAGTAAAAAGTAGGACAGATTGTTACTGTTTGTAGTAAGAATTTGCTCTATATCTTTTTTCGGTGGAACATTTCCTTGAGCGATATATCACAACTTTGTGTTACACTCATAGAAAAATGTATATGTTAATAGAAAAGTTAGGAGCCCGTACATATGGGATTTCATGGAATGGGCGGGGGTATGGCCGCCTACGCTGAAGAACAAAAAAGACGTGGACGTAAGACCGATGCACGCACGCTTGGACGTATAGCACAATCATTCAAACCATACATCTTCCAGGTTATTCTGGTTCTGGTTACCATTATAGTGACGAGTGTCCTGGGGCTGGTGAATCCGCTCTTGATCCAGCGCATTTTTGATGATGCCATCGCGCCACATAACATTTCCAGGCTCATTTTTTATGTGATCATTATGTTTGTTACCCCGATCGTCTCAGGACTGATTGGGGTCTACCAGACATATCTTAATAATGTGATTGGTCAGAATGTGATGCGCGACTTTCGCAACAGGCTCTACCAGCATTTGCAGAGTATGTCGTTGCGCTTCTTTACCGCAACACGTACTGGTGAGATTCAGTCGCGTCTCTCTAACGACGTGGGTGGCGTTCAAGGTGTGGTGACGAATACAGCAACAAGCACTGTGGCCAATATAGCAACGTTCTTGAGTACCATTATTGCAATGATTATTCTCAGTCCTTTGCTAACACTCATCTCACTTGGCCTGCTTCCTTTATTCGTATGGTTCACCTACAAGGTCGGCAATGTACGCCGTGCAACCAGTAAAGAGACACAAAAGAGTATGGCCTCACTCACAGCAATGATGCAAGAGACGCTCTCCGTGAGTGGTATCCTGCTCATAAAGACCTTTGGTCGCCAGAAATATGCACAACAGCAGTTCGAAAATGAGAATCAGAAGCTCACGAACCTGGAAGTTCGCCAGCAATTGATTGGGCGCTGGTTCATGATGTTCATCAGCACTTTCTTCTCGATCATGCCTGCTATCGTCTATCTGGTCGCGGGTATGCAGATTATCAATCATCAGAGCATCTTCGGTGTAGGAATGACGTTTGGAACCATAGTTGCTTTCACGACATTGCAAAGCAGAATCTTCTTCCCTATCGGATCCTTGCTGCAAGTGCAGGTAGACATACAGGGCGCACTGGCGCTGTTTGACCGCATTTTTGAGTACCTGGATATTCCGGTTGATATCAAGGATAAGCCTGATGCCCTGGCGCTCAAAGCAGAGGAAATACGCGGTGAGATTACCTTTAAGGATGTCTCCTTCACATACAAACGTGACGACGTTAAGCTGCCGAGCGGCTTTGAAAATAAAGAAATGAATGGTACTGGCGAAGAAAAACGTCCTGCGGCACCAGAGCCTGCTGCAGTTCCCAGTATGGGTGATGAGCCAGTAGGTCGACCGACGCTAAATCACATTTCGTTTGATATCAGGCCTGGACAACTGGCTGCGCTGGTTGGTCCGAGCGGTGCCGGTAAGACGACGATCACGTACCTGGTACCACGTCTCTACGAAGCAGATAGCGGCGAGGTTAAGATCGATGGCTATAATGTCAAGGACGTGACGCTCAGTTCGCTCGGTCAAATGGTCGGTGTAGTGACACAGGAGACTTACCTGTTGCACGCATCGATCAGAGAAAACCTGCTCTACGCACGCCAGGATGCAACCGATGAAGAGATGATTGCTGCCGCGCAGGCCGCTGCTATTCACGATCGCATCATGGAACTGGAGGATGGCTACGATACGATTGTTGGTGAGCGCGGATACAAGCTCTCTGGCGGTGAGAAACAACGTATCGCAATTGCACGCGTAATCCTCAAAAATCCGCGCATTCTGATCCTGGACGAGGCCACAAGCGCTCTCGATACACATTCTGAGCGCCTGATCCAGGCTGCACTGGAGCCGCTGATGAAGGGGCGCACAACATTGGCGATTGCACATCGTCTCTCAACCATCCTGGCCGCTGACGTGATCCTGGTCGTAGATAAAGGTGAGATCGTGGAACGTGGTACGCATCAGGAATTGCTGGAACTGGATGGATTGTATGCGCGCCTATATAACGAACAGTTCTCACAATTGCCGCAAGAAGAAATTGTTGTGTAGGGGTGGTGCTTGCCTCCACCCCTACGAATTTTATGCGGGGTTCAGGATAGCATCCATATTCTTGAAAGCATGGTAGCGCAGCAGCCAGCAGCCATAGTTCAGGCCACCACCAACCGCGGGTAGCGCCATCCATTCGCCGTCTTGCAGTCGTCCCTGGCGTAGTGCTTCGACAAGAGATGTAGCAATGCTAGCGTTGGAGAGATTACCATAATTACGGAAATTATCGACGAGTTTCTGCGCTGTCGAGGCGGGCCAGCCAAAATCGTGGATAAGCAGTTCTCCCATACGGCGCGTCTTAATGTCGATCTCAGCCATCTCGACGACATCTTTGCGCAGGGGTGTCTGGAACAGAAGCGACGCAGATTTGCCTGCATCGGAGCCATTGATGATATAAGTTGTATCCTCATTACTCAGTTCTAATAAGAATGCAGCCGCGCCTTCGCCAAAGAGCGAACTGATCTTCCAATCCAGCACATTCATAATGTTGGGTAGCAGGCCCTCGGAAGCCACTAATAACACCAGCTTCGCAGACCCTGCAGTGAGGATCTCGCTACAGATTTGAAATGCTTCGGTCTGGCAGGCACAGGCTCCTCTGAGCATAGTCGCGCGTATAGGTGGCAGCCCAAGCCGCATCTGGACCCAACCAGCAATCGTGGGAAAACCATCATTATCGGAAGAAGAAGCGCCAATTACAGTATCTATTTCAGAGATATCGCGGCCAGAGCTGGCAAGCGCGCGCTGTGCAGCAATAACCGCCATATCAACGAGAGATTCATCAGGATCAGCATCAGGATCAGCAATCAAGCCAGGAGCATCCTCACCCGCCATTCTGCGGCAGAGAGCAAGCGTACTTGCACGCACATAACGTGTCGTCAGACCCGTAACTCGCTCCAGATCGTTAGCGGTGCGTGGATCGCCCAGGCGGGTCGAAATATAAGCAAAGAACTCATTTGTGATAGTGCCCTTTGGGGCATAGTTCCCCAAGCCAACGAGGCGCACTTTGGCCCTGGTATAGGTCTGTGGCACAATAAAAGAGTAGTGCGGCCAATGACCTTCTGGGGTACCTGTCATCGTAAAAAAACCTCCATATTGGGGATGTATTGCGACTATGCCTCAGTATAACATATGTACGATAGAGACGTTCAAATCGTGAGACGTTTAACAATAGAAAACATCCCAGACCCCGGTAGGAGGTAAGGGATGCTCTTTTTAACATCTTTTCTAAGGAGAACGCATGTTTACCAGCGGTTATCGCGACGGTCGCGGCCACCACCATCACGGCGGTCACGTCCTCGACCACCACCATAGCTGTTACCACCGCCGTAGCTACTACCACTATAGCTGCGCGAGTCATCACGGCGTGGACGTGAGGCGCGTTGGGCCTGGAAGCAATCACTGCAATAGACTGGACGATCTTCACGAGGAATAAATGGGACAGAGGTTGGACGGCCGCAAGTTGCACAGATCGCCTCATACTGTTCACCACGTGGAGCACGTGATGAGCTGGTTGACTGCCCGCCTCTACGTGCGGCACGGCAGTTCGGGCACCGACTAGGAGTGTTGGTTAATCCTTTGCTGGCATAAAATTCTTGCTCTCCAGCACTGAACGTGAAGTCGTTTCCGCAGTCACGGCAGGTAAGGATGCGATCCCGGTAGCCCTCATTGGACATCATGGGTGGTATTTCCCCTTCTTAATATCTTCGTTCCGCTTACACAATAGCTTCAGGTGCGATGGTTGTCATTCAAACAAGAAATACCCCTTGCTACACTGTTGAACGAGGAAAATATCTCCTGGTGGTCTCAGGTAGTGAAATCTAGAATCCGGATGCGGAACGAGGCCGGGGTTTCAGAGATTACTTACCAGGCGGGATACACTTTCCCTAACCACATATCCATTGTAACACATACCTACCAAAAATGCATTACCTTCTTGACCGAGATACCTGGATATAATGACAGATGTTTTATGATTCTCATTTAGTGCTTTTGCTTGCTTGGTAATCTCAATGGTGTGGGACCAGTGATTAAACTTGTAGATGGGTATGGAGTAACGGTACGTGGGACAGGAACAGTATGCGCGCCCGGTACAGGAGTATATTCCAGGCGAATATTGCCTACTGACACAACATCCCCTGCCTGTAAAAGCTTCGGGGTGCGCAGAAGCTCGTAATTGACCTGAGTGCCATTGCGACTGCCCAGGTCTTGCACATAATCACCATCGAGTTGACGCAGGAATTGCACATGACAGCGCGATATCGAGGCATCGTTGATCACAACGTCGCACTCCTGGCTGCGTCCAACACTGACGACAGCGCGATCGAGCAAGAAACTCTGACCTGTCATGTCGCCATCACGGATAATTAACACTCCACCCGGGTTCGTCGCTGGTGGTTGTGGCGTCTTGTAATCCAGTTCGGCTGTCTCCTCAGTGTGTGCAAGCACAGGAGATTTTTCGGGTAGTGGACTGGTAGCGGGTAAGGCATGACTGCTATCGGTCAGTACATCCTGGGAAGAGCGCCACTTATGATGGACAAGTGGATCGCTCTGTTCCGCAAGGGCCACGTCCGGCTCCGCTAGAATAAAGCAAAAGCTCTGCGCTCCGATCTGGAGCAGGTCATTTGCAGCTATCTCAACAGTACCATGCATGCGTTTCCCATTGTACAGGACTCCGTTGAGGCTACCACAATCGGTCAGGTACGCTTTGCCCTGGTTATAAGCCAGTTCCGCGTGATGGCGTGATGCCATTTCATCATCAATCCAGATATCACTATCCTCATCTCGTCCCAGAGTTGCTACTGCACGCTTCAGTTCAAGACGTTGACCCTGGAAGTTTCCGCTGCGGTACTCCAGCCAGCCCCACGGCGTCTCTTCGCTAAAAACAAAAGGAGGGATAAACCCTGGCCGGTGACGCGGTGGATCTGTCAACAAGGCAGTATTTGTATCAGTGTCAGGCTTCAGAAGCGGAATATGTAGAGCAGTGGTTGAGTTACGCGGCGAAGTAAATAGATAGTAGGTGATGGTCGCTCCCAACGGCAGGACCCAGCCCAACAACGCTATATAGACCAGGGCCAGTTCGATTTCCGCCGCCGGAATCTGCCCCTGCTTTGCAGCAAAGCGCAGATTGTACCAGACGAGAGCCAGGAGCAACAGCAGCGCGGAGATAACACAGATCACGATCACGCCCGCAAGCTGCCGGGTTGTCCCTCGTCGGCGCTGGCTGGTAAACAACGCATTAGCAGCGATAGCAAACATACAACAGGCTAATCCGCTGTAGCAGCCAGTACTAAACCAGGTTGGAAAATCTACCACGCTCGTCGTTGTCTTCCTCCAGTCGCTTCATAACATTGGCCCAACGCGGGCATCTCGGGCATCGCTCAGCAGAATGGCATCTACAACTGTCCGTTGCTGCAAATTCTTCGCGTACAAATTGTTGGCTGCGACATTAGCAGAGTCTGCTGCAATATTGTTGTTTACATCTACAGCATCCCAATAAGCAAACTGCCTGTCGTTTTCGTCAAGTGCCACTCCCAGAAAAGCATGACCGGGAATAATAACGATCTCGGAGTTTAATCCGATGCGCTCTACAGCAGATGCCATCAGCATAGTCAACTCTACACACATACCACTACGCTGTTGTAGTACTTCGGCTGGCAACTTGATATTTTGTATAGTAGTAGCGCTATCGCCACTACTACTATAAGGCACACTTGCCTGGACGTATTGCATGTGGTAATCAAGACGTAAGGCATCGTAAATAGCATCGACCTGGTCAATAACCTGTTGTGGCGTTGCAGTTTTATAGCCAATCATCCCCTGCGGTATGGGGGGTTGCTGGTCTTGCAGATGTGTAGTTGCGTGCATCAGTAAATTGGCAACTGCCGAATCATTGGGTGTCGACCAGGCAGCAATCTGCAAACGGTTAGCTGGTATCCACTGCATTAACCAGCGTGAGTGCAACAATAATGGAACATCGTTGACGTAATACGTTTGCCCTCTGGCATCCTTGACTTGTACATGTAAGGAGGTGTTCTCTTCCTGCGTGAGCTTATATAAGGCCTGATCCAGGAGCGACGGCACGAACGGTGCACCCTGCATCGCGGTAGTTGTGTTTACGGTTTGTGTCTGTACCTGGCTAAATTTGTTGATCGAAACACTAATCAGCAGTGTCATAGGACTACTACTGCTGTATAGTACAGTGAAAAGTGACGACTGCTTTGCAACATACGAGGGATAATAAGCACTAAAAATCGCCTGTGGCGAACGGACGCAAATATGTACTGGCGACTGACCGCCGCAGTACTCTTCATTGGCCAGGCCACTTTGCTGATAGCGCGAGTAGGCCTGCATTCCACCAACGACGTAGATCGCGGAGAAGATTGTCAACGCCGTGAGGGTGAGCAGAAATATCAATTTTTTGCCCATTTGGTCATCAGCCTTCGTGACATGGCTTTTACTGATCTAACCGAAAGTTGCACTCAGGTTAATGATAGCATCTGTATGCCAGCCAGACAAACTAATGGGACTTCTGGTTTCACCAGCCCGCAAGTGATATACTCCATTAATGGAACCTTTATCGATCAGGCGCGTATACCAGAGGTTCATATAATGGAGCGACAAAGGGGACTTGTGATGAAGAAGCATTCTACTGTAGTTGGCCTATTTGATGATTATACAGCAGTAGTCGAGGCTATTAAAGAACTGCGACAAAGTGGCTTTAGTGACGATCAGATAGGCTTTGTGGTCCGACATCATGATGGTTCAAATACAGGTGATACAGCTACACAAGGACCTGACGCCGTCGCCAGGGGCGTTGTTGGTGGACTGCTAGGAGCCGCAGATGCGCTCCTTCTTCCGGTGACGGGACCAGGCGATGCAAGCACAATGTTGGGAGCTGCATTGCCTGCTACCGAGGAGGCAATCGATAACCTTCCCCATCCGGGTTCACATAAATCACAGGACATGCAATCATCATCTTCTGCTGATACTATTGTCTCTGCCACACCTGTCCAGGAAACAGGCGCAGAACAGAGCGAACCAGTTGAGCAGAGGTCAGATATCCTGGAAAAACGAGGAGCGAGCATTATTACCGGTAGTGTCATTGGCGGTACTCTGGGTGCTGTAGCCGCGATGTTGATTCCTGGCATCGGTCCCATACTGGCTGGTGGCCTTCTGGCTGCTACTTTCGGTGGCGCTGCGATCGGTGGCATTGCAGGTGGCTTCCTTAGTATGGGTATACCAGAACATAAGGCTCGCTATTACGAGGAGCAGTTCCACGCTGGCCGTATTATTCTTACAGTAAAGACCGATGGACAGCAGCAGCAGGCGCTAGACATCTTGCGTCGCTATGGAGCAAAAGATGTAGAGGCGCACTAAAGCAAAGTTTTACAAGCTATGAAGATGAATGATGCAGAAAAGGGATGGGATGAGCGAAGAGTAGCCATGGAAATGGATAGAACAGATGTTGAAAGGAGTCAACTGCCTCTTCCCCAACCCCATATTAGTATAGCACAGCCAGGACTCGGAATCTACGTATTACCCTTACAATTTCTTCATACATTTCTTGTATTAATAATTGCGATCGCATGTGATAGATCTACTAAATTATTTCACCCGTATAATATGGATGCTTACGCGTGGTTATCCATGTGGCCAGAAGACTCACAAGTCCTCCGATCACCCCGAAGAGCAGGATAAGAATCAGCAAAGGTAAGACATAAGCTATTGAGAAAGGGGGGGTAGAGGCATTGCCTGGATAGTTCGGGATATAGCTGATTAAGAAGATCCCGAAGTAGAGTATAGCTCCAGCTAGCAGCCCGGCGAAGAAGCCAAGACGGCGCTGTACTGCATATTTCCCCACAAAGTAGCCTGAGACGGCGCAGAGGGCTACATCCAACAGTAAACTCAAGCAGGTCAGGGCGGCCACTATGAGAGCTGTATCCATGCCCATCTTTTCACCCAATGCAACGGATTTTTGAAATGCTCCTACATTAAGTAATGGCGTCAGGAGATGGATCAATGCCATAATGATACCTGTGACGGCTCCAACGATCAGCGCGAAGCGCAGACGGTGCTGTGGTAAGTCAAGCACAGGTGATAGATCTGTATCTTCGTCCGCGTAGGAGTTGCTATAATTTTCGTTGGGTACGTCTGGTACTTCCCTACGGCGTACCGGGCGGCGCAGAGGACGACGTTTCTCTGAATTTTGCATGATGTTTGCTCTTCCTTAAAAAATTAGTGATTCGCTTTGATCTGTGCGTATACAGGGGAGTGGGTATTGATTATTTGCCAGTTGCTCGTAGGCCAGTAGACCAGTACCGCTTTCCCAACTATATAGTCCTTCGGGACGTAGCCCCAATAGCGTGAGTCATCGCTGATAGGACGGTTATCGCCCATTACAAAGTACTCATCAGGCGGTATCTTCCATGATTGAGGTTGGATAGGGTTAAAGGCTGTGCTAATGTAAGATTCGTTCAATAGTGCTCCGTCGACCCATACATGAGTGCCGTCAACTCTCACAGTATCGCCGGGTAGTCCGATCACACGCTTGATATAGTCCTGAGTAGTGTCGCGAGGATAATGAAACACGATCACATCTCCTCGCTCTGGAGCATGAAAGAGGTAGGAGATTTTGTTAACCAGGACATACTCATCGGTGTGAAGTCCCGGCAGCATACTTGGCCCCTCCACGTGATAGCTCTGGATGACAAAGCGGATCACTAAAAAGATAAGGAACGTTAGTACTACGGTTTCAATAATTTCTCGGGCCAGGTGTGAACGTTTCAAATTAAACCTCGCTGTTTATATTACACTTTTTTGTTGTAGTGAAATTGTGCGTAGATGTATAGCAGAATGCTTTATCTTCTGCTTTGAACATTATAGCTGATAGACGCCAGCGCTACCATCTTTTTGGGCTTAAAATAGCATTTCAATCTCAAAAACTCACTTTATTCGTATATTTCTCCTCCCAATAGCAGGAGAACTGGCTCCCAACGCCACAAAGCAGCGTCTAGAGCCGTTCCAGCTAGTGCCAACAAGCGGTACGGCGCACATTGACACCAGGTTTGACACTAAAGAGGGTTGCTACTGAAAGAAATCGTTCATCTTCTCCATTGCGTCCTTCTGCATCGAAGGCAAAACGTGGGTATACTTATTGGTCTGTGCATTCGTTGTATGGCCTAGCAACTCCTGTACCACTTTGTCAGGAACCCCCATACTCAACAGAAGCGTTGCGGCACTATGCCTCAAATCATGAAACCGCGTATGGGGCAGTCCACTATTCTTCAACGCCTTAGAGAATTGATCTAGGAGTGTTTGAGGTACAATGAACCCTCCGCTCTTATCACAGAAGACAAGGTTACGATCTACCCAGAGTGAACCGATACTTGAACGCTGCTCTACTTGAATAGTACGATGATGCTCTAGCACCCCTAGAACAAACGGAGGGAGGAGAATATCACGCCTGCTCTTCGGAGTCTTTGGCTGGCCCTCAACGAACCCATAATGGGCAATGTAACTTAGCGTACGCTGTACATGGAGTACACCCTTCTCAAAATCAATATCCGACCAGCGAAGTCCGAGGATCTCACCCCTTCTCATTCCTGTTGTGACCGCCAGAGTCAGGAGAGCTTCTAAAGCATGTCCTTTGACTCCCTCTAATAGGGTCCGCGCTTGTTCGGGAGTCAGGGGTTGTATTTCACGCGATGGAGCGGCAGGCAGATCCACATCCTCAGACACATTCATCCCAACCAGCTTTATGCGTTTTGCATGAGCCAGAGCTTTGTGTAAAACAGCGTTGAACATTGATACATGACTAGCTGAAGATCCTTCTTTCAGCTTTTTTGCATAAAAGGATTGTAGCTGCGCAGCGGTAAGTTTCTGTAACTTGATATGTCCGATACCAGGGACCAGGTGTTTATGCACAATAGAGTGGTTACTTGTATAGGTATTTGGGCGTACAGTAGGCTTCTGTACATCCTCTAGCCAATACTCTAAGAACTGCTTGACCGTTTGATCTTTTCCCGTTGCAAGCGTTCGAAACTTCGCTTCTTCCAGCTTCCTGTACGCTCCCTTCTCTGTCGCATCATAGAGTGATTTATACTTGCCCGTTTCCTCTACCTTGAACTTTGCTTCCCATCGCCCATCTTGACGCTGAAAGACCGATCCGCCCCCGCGTACGCTTTTCTTTCTCTGCTTTGCCATGCTCTCACCTTCCTGAAACAAAGCGACCTGGTTATCTACTACGGGTGATAACCAGGTCGCACTCATAAAGCTTATGCGACCCGTTCGTTCTGCTTAATCCAGTTGTGGATCGATTCAGGATAAAAGCGGCGTTGTCCTCCCACAGTGACCGAGGGGAGTCCTTTGTTGTACATGAGGTTGTAAACGGTAGCGCGGCACACTCCCAACTGAATGGCAACATCAGAGACCGTGAGTAGCAGGGGCTGTGCAGTGGATTGCTTTTTCTGTCGTGACATGGGATACTCCTTTGCTTTTGCCTGTTTGAAACCGTGTGAGTAGGGAACTCAACGCTGGCCGGAACGTTGGGCATGCGTGCCAGTTCGCAACCACACCCAACTGATAGCCAGCAAGACGCGCTACATATGGTTGAAGAGATCAAGTAC
>WNFY01003123.1_pt1 | contig 15524 bp, 14 predicted proteins | sample 5400091 | NCBI WGS metagenome assembly WNFY01 (sample SAMN13153364, study PRJNA577476) | soil metagenome | isolation source: 60 cm soil or saprolite under grassland replicate 1 | place: USA:California | collected 2016-06-15 | reverse complement strand
TGTTGCCTTTATAACCCAAATCTTCAATACCCATTTTGCTGGTAAAAAAACCAATAGCAGTTAAATCTCTTACCTTATTAAAAAACACAACACCAGGTTGCATTTCAGGTGTGGCAAGAGAAGGATAAGCAATCGCAGTTATCATCTCTGTTTGTTGTGCAGGTGTACAACTTTTAAATTCATTTCCATACCTGTTAAGACATTTTACATCAAGCCATTTTAATCCGCCACGCAACGGCAGTTGATGCTCCGGTTCATCTTTAACAATAAACTCTATAAACTCCGGAACTTTTGCATCGGTTGCACTTCCGCTTCTTTCATCTTTTGGTATAATGATGTCAACCAATACTGTTATTGTTGCCATTTCATGTGCATCAAAAAATTTTTCCTGCTGCAATTTTTTATCACGCTCCTCCTCAAATGGTTGCCTGCCTGCAGTATCTGTTGTTATTTCTGTATTCGACTTTACACCAGGTTTGCATGCATCAATTAAAGCAGTAGTTACGGTTGCTATACCAATTGCTTTTAAACTGTCTCGCCTGTTCATGTTTAAATGTTTTGTTTTTTCTTTTGATCAAGAATGTATTCGGCTGTACGCATTGAAAGTGCAAGAATGGTCCATGTTGGATTTTTTTCTGCTTGTTGCGTGAACACTGAACCATCGGTTACAAAAAGGTTTTTGCAATCATGCGATTGTCCATATTTATTTACTGCAGATCTTTTTGCGTCATCGTCCATTCTTACTGTGCCCACTTCATGAATGCCTTTACCGGGATTGGCAAGCCCCCAGTTGTTCGCATCACTTGCCGGCGGTAATAAAGGAATCCCGCCCATTTCTTTGGCCACAGCCTGTACTGTTTCATTCATGTGCTTTGCCTGTTTTATTTCATCACTGCCCCATTGATAATTGAAACGCAAAACAGGAATGCCATACTTATCAACAACACTGTTATCTATTTCGCAGTAATTTGTTTCCTTCGCTACATCAACACCATGGCAACCAACGGCGGCAAACGTTCCATAAAATTTTCTGTAATCATCTTTTAGTGATTTTCCAAAACCACCGCCTGGTTTCATCTTGCCTGCAGCATCAGGTATATAACCATTGATCATCGGCACAATTGACCCTTCAAAACCAAGATAACCACCATAGCCCGGCATCATTAGTCCGCCAAAAATTTCCAAATGATACCCTCGCGGAAAATCAAGTTTTTGCTTATCTGCCCACCACGGCGCATACAAATGCAAACTGCCCACACCATCTTCATTATAGCGCGGCCTGTTTAATAACTCTGGAAGTATTACTCCGCCGCCTGATTGTGTAGAATCATGTAAATACTTGCCGACAACATTGCTGCTGTTGCTTAAACCATTCGGATGTTGCGCCGTTTTTGAATTAAGTAAGATGCGTGCACTTTCACAGGTGCCTGCAGCAAGTACAACTGTTTTTGCTTTCACTTCATATTCCTGCATCATCTTTACTCACGTAAGATACACCCGTTGCCAAACCATTATTGTCTGTGATAATTTCTCTTGCAACAGCATTTGTAATAACTTTCAGATTTCCTGTTTTTATTGCAGGAATAACTAAACAGGATGAAGCAGAAAAATCACCATATACTTTGCACGAACGATTGCATTGACCACAATAAAAACATTGTCCTCGATCTTTATTACACGGCAATGCCGCAGTTAATACAGAGCCTCTGCCTGCTATAACATTTATTCCTAAACTTTTTGCAGCTTTCTTTACAAACAATTCATTCAAACGAGGCGCAGGTGCAGGAAGAAAAATTCCATCCGGATCATTTTCCAAACCTTCATTGGTTCCATACACACCAATCAAATTATCAACTTTATCATAATATGGTTTGATTTCATTGTATGTGATCGGCCAGTTGTCACCAACACCATAAGCATCTTTGCATTTAAAATCTTTTGGACCCATGCGCAATGAAATGCGAGCCCAGTGATTTGTTCTTCCACCAAGCATTTTTGCACGAAACCAATCAAACTTTGTATTACTATTTTGGGTGTAAGGCTCGCCCTCAATTTCCCATCCTCCATATGCAGCATCAAAATCACCCATTGGTCTTGTTGCATTACCCCCTCTTCGCGGAGATTCATAAGGCCATTTCAACTGCATCGAATCTTTTGCCGGATCAAAGAAAGGACCTGCTTCAAGCATTAGAACCTTTACTCCGGCATTGGTTAAAACATAAGCAGTCATGCCGCCGCCTGCACCCGAGCCGATCACTACTATTTCATGTACTTCGGCTGATTTTTTTAATTGTATATCTCCCATGTAAAGAATTATTTTATGTTACGGGCAATAGATTAGTATGGCATCGCCTCTTGTGTCACTCACATGTACGTTCAGAACTCTAATGAGCAATAAAAGTCAATCAGTATGTTCAGTTCTGAATTTTGTCTAAACAGTTACAACTTTTTCAATCAATTTTTTTGTAGCAAGCACACCTGCATCATCATCTAAATATTTGTCGTCTTTGGTATACATCTTAAACAAGCCACCTTCATATTCAACACTAACCCAGCCTTTAAACCCTGAATCAGTAATAATCTTAAACATCCTTGCAAAATCAGTTTCAGTATCATTTCCGTTTGCATCAAATACGTGCGTTTTTGCATGCACACCTTTAGCAAATGGTATTAGTTCCCTAATGCCTTTATAGCGATCGTACTCTTCCAGGCATTTTGTTTGCATCCATCCCGCAATATCATTGGTGGGCGGCTTTGTTCTGTTGATACAAAAATTGCCGAAGTCTGCAAGTGTGCCGCAATGCGGGTTATTCATTTCTTTCATTAAATTGGCAAGCCATGCACCATTACAGGAAATGCCCACATGATTTTCGACGATCACATCTATGTTTGATTTTTTTCCATAATCAATCAATGCATTTAAACTTTCAATTGCAGCTTTTGATACTTCACCCTGATCTCCTTCACCTTCAACATTTACACGTATCATCGGGCAACCAAGTGTTGCAGCAGCATCAATCCACTTGTAATGATTTTCTACAGCTTTTGTTCTTACATCTTTGTTTAAATCTCCCAACACACCCTCTCCATCAACCATAATGCGCAGGTTATAACAACCATTATCCAAAGCGCGTTTTTTAAGTTCATTTAAAAATGTTGTGTCTTTTGCTTTGTCTGCAAAAAACATTGAGCAGTAATCTAAGCCTGGTATGCCAAATGTTGTAATAGTCTTTTTTGGAAAATCAAGCGGGTCTAATTGTTTTGTCCAGAATTGGCTTGCCAGAGAAAATTGAGATAAAGCCAGCTTAAAAGACATTTCTTTTTTTATAGCATTGGCTTTGAGAATTGAGGGTATTGCTGAAGCCATTCCTGCTGCTGCAAGACTCATGGATGATTTTTTTATAAAATCTCTTCTTGATGATTTCATACTGCAAGTTTTAGTGAAGGTTTCTATTTGGTAAAATTTACCAAATGGTAAAGTAAGGGCAAAAGTTCTATATGGCAAAATTTACCAAATAGAATTTTTAAATTAATTTTGTTGCCTTATGAATACATTGAAAGAAGTTGAAGATTTTATTGTAAACGGGTACAAAACTCATATTCCGCATGTATCTATTGACTGCGCCATATTCGGGTATTATGATCACAGCTTAAAAATTTTACTTTCGCAGCTCGAAGGTTTAAACGGGCTTTGTTTACCCGGGGGATATATTAAACGCACCGAAACTTTAGATGAAGCGGCTAACAGAATTGTTAAAGAAAAAACTTCCATCACAGGATTGTATCTGCAGCAATACAAAACATTTGGCGATCCGGATCGCATAAAATGGAATGAGATCGATGTTGAAAAACTTTCTAAAATACCGGTGTATAGAAAACTAAAATCAAGCTGGTTAAAAGATCAGACAATTTCCATCGGTTATTACGCGATAACAGATTTTTCGTTGGTAAAACCACAGCCGGGATTTATGTCTCCTTCATGTGAATGGTACGATATTGATAAAATTCCTTCATTATTATTCGATCATGATCAAATGGTGAAAGATGCATTGCAAACTTTGCGATCACAATTATATTATCAACCAATCGCCGAAAAACTATTGCCAAAAAAATTTACGCTGACTGAAATACATGCGGTGTATGAAACCATTCTCGGAAAGAGGCTTGATATAAGAAACTTTCCAAAGAAGCTCGTATTCCTGGGGCTTATTAATAAATTGAATGAAAAAAGAAACATCGGTCCGCACAGAGCGCCTTTTCTTTATACCTTCAACAGGAAAAAATATACCAAAGCGTTAGAGTTGGGTGTTACGTTAAGTTGAGAAAAAATAAAATCATTTATCACTGACATTTACCATTTCTCAATTGCCAACATGGAAATTTAAAAACAAAAATGGCTCATGCTTTACACGAACCATTTGAAAGGTTAGTCAATAACGAAATTTAATTCACCGCTGCTTCTTCAATAGTTGACGATTCAAGTTCTTTGGCAGCGCTCAATATGAAATCAGCCAATTTTTTAAGCTTCAGGTTTCAAGCTACGATACCGGTAGCAATCTATTAAATGGTCATTTACCATTCCGGCTGCTTGCATAAAAGCATACCATATTGTGGAGCCAACAAACTTGAATCCTTTTTCGTAAAGGGCTTCACTCATAGCGTCTGAATGAGCAGTTCTTGGTGGAATTTGTTTGACATCTTTCCAACGGTTTTTAATTGTTTTGTAGCCGGTAAATTGCCAAATGAATTTATCAAATGAACCATATTCTTTTTGAATCTCGATAAATTTCTTCGCGTTATTTACTGTGCCATATATTTTTAATTTGTTTCGGATAATGCCCGCATCATGTAGCAGCTTTTGAATTCTTTTTTCAGAATAACGAGCTACCTTAGCGGGTTCAAAATTGTCAAACGTGTTTCTAAAGTTTTCCCGTCTATTTAATATGGTGTTCCAGCTTAATCCTGCCTGGAAGGTATCAAGAACAATAAATTCAAAAAGCTTTCTGTCATCATGAACGGGCACGCCCCATTCTTCATCATGATACTTTATCATCAAGTCAGAAGAAAGACTCCAGGGGCAACGCACGACTGTCTTAGGATAAGGCATATTTTAGTTAATAGTTGAACATAGGGCGAGGTTGACCTTCAGCAATTGCTCAAGCGTTTGCGGCTTCACGAATCACATCAATCACAAGCTTTGGATTAGATAGCATCGGTACGTGGCTGCTATTGACCTCGTAAACAGTGGCGCCCATACGTTTCGCCACAAAGCGTTGCAACTCCGGTTGCACTGTGCGGTCACTCGTGGCAACAATGTACCAGCTCGGTTTCGACTTCCATGCAGTGCCTGTTACATTTTTGTTGAACAAGTCTGCGGCAGGCGCAAAGTGTGTAGCCCATACAACTTTTTGCTCCTGCTCCGGCAAGTCTCCGGCGAAGCATGTAACACCTTCCGGCAGCATCCAGACGCGCCCATCGGCGACTTCAATATGAGAGAAAACGTCTGTAACCGGGAACTGATCTATTTGGCTCTTCGACGTCTCGCCGTCGTCCGGGGCGAGTGCTGCGATGTAAACTAGTCCGGCAACCCGCTCATCTGTTCCTGCGCCTGTAATTACAGATCCGCCATAGGAGTGACCAACGAGAATTGCAGAGTTACTAACACGACCGAGTGTGCGTTTTACTCTGGCAACATCACTTTCGTTTGTGTCGAGACCGTACTGGGCGGACATCACCTCATAGCCCTCTGCCTGAAGTGTTGGAATCACTTTGTTAAAGCATGAACCGTCTGCCCAGATTCCGTGGCAGAATATGATGCTCTTTTTAGTCTTTGCCATATACATTGTATTTTAAAAAATCAAAACTCCGCAACAATTGAAATTATTAATTGTAAAAATCAAAGAGAATGTTGCGAAAATGAAAGATGTTTTTCTTTTCTGTATAAAACAGGTGTAAGATGAGTTTGCTTCTTAAAAAAATTATTGAAGTGTGAAGGTTCATTAAAGCCCAGTTTGAATGCAATTTCTTTAATGCTTAATTCTGTTTGACTGAGCAATGCTTTTGCTTCAAGCACCAGTTGCTCATGAATAAAAGCAATAGCTGTTTTTTGCGTTTTGCGTTTTACAACAGCATTTAAGTGATTAGGGTGTGTTGAAAGAAGTGAGGCAAAATATTTAACGGTGCGATTGCGGTTATCCATATCGCCTTCCAGAATATTTTTTCTTATCAGGGCACGAAACTTTTCTACCAGCGAATGATCGAAAGTATGAATTCTTTCAGCGAGTGTTTTATCAGAGTAAAGGATAGTTTATTGTCAATAATCATTTGAGAAAAATATTAATGATGTAAAAATTGTAGTTCATGTTTAGGCAATTAAAAAATATTGATAGCGCATTTAAGTTTATACGAGGATTTTGTCTTTTGCTTGTTACAGGAAGCTTACTTGTCTGTTGTTATTCGATTTACAAAAGTGCAGCAGCAGTAACTGAAGCAAAGCAGAAAATTTATATTCTGGCAAATGGTAAGATACTTGAAGCTTTTGCAGCGGACAGAAAAGATAATATTCCGGTAGAGGCAAGAGATCATATCAAAATGTTTCATCAGTATTTCTTTACGCTGGATCCTGATGATAAAGTAATCCAATCCAATCTTACAAAAGCATTGTACCTCGCTGACGCTTCTGCGAAACGTGCTTATGATAACTTAAAAGAAAATGGATATTACGCCAATGTCATCTCAGGAAATATCAGCCAACAGATAAATATAGAAAGCATTCAAATTGATCTAATCCAATACCCTTTTTATTTCCGTTGTTTCGGAACAGAAAAGATTATAAGACCAACGAGCACAGTAACCAGGGATTTGATTACGGAAGGTTACTTACGCAACGTATCGCGTTCAGATAACAACCCTCATGGGTTTTTAATTGAACGCTGGAATACAATTGAAAATAAAGACGTTAAAATAGAAAACAGGTAAACATTATGTTGTTCAAACGAACAAAAAATATTGGGAAAAAAAATGTTACTCCAATTAGCTTTAAAAAGGATTGCTGAAAGCATCAATAATAGGCTGCACAAATGTGCAGAACACTTACAAAAAAGGACAGAACATTTATCAATGCAGACAAAAAGGTTATGCCTATTTCTTTTTTGCCTGTTATTCGGCAGCATTAGCGTTTGTGTTATTATCAAATCTTTCACTGATAGAGAAAACACCCTTTCTATTCATGCAATTACAGTTCCAGCTTATATAGATAAATCGAATGATGATTTGCTACCGGAACAAATTATTATCTCTGAAAAGGAATTCAATCGCATTGAATTTTTCAAACATTACATGGATAGCTTACAAAAAAGTGAAACAGGTAAATAATTATACGACAGTATTATGAAAGCAAGACCGCATTTAATGGATAGTATTCTGCTTTTAGAAAATATGTATCAGGTACAATCACCAAAAAAATAATAATTATGGAAAAGAAAAAACAGTCACAGCAATTTTTAAAGAGAAGAAAATTTTTAATGTTTCTTCCATTGCTCACGTTGCCTTTTGTTACAATGATCTTTTGGGCGCTTGGAGGTGGAAAAGGAAATACTGCAATAGCCCAAAATGCAATTAAACAAAAAGGATTGAATTTAAAATTGCCAGAAGCTAAATTGAAAAGTGATAAAGGTCTTAATAAGCTTAGTTTCTATGAACAAGCTACTTTGGACTCAGAAAAGATTATCAAGGAGAGAGAACTCGATCCTTACTGGAATAAATATTCTTTATCAAATAAAAAAGAGGATGATCCATTTCACTTAAATCAAAATAAGTTTCAACCAAATCAGCTTTCAAATAGTGAATTAAAAACGTCATTAAATGCCGATGGAAATATGGATCCTAATGAGGCAAAGGTTTATGACATTGTTGTAAAGAGAAAATGGATAAAACTTTCGTGATGTTATTACCGCCATGTCCCCTGCTTTGCACAATACCTTTGGAGAGACATTGCTGAGAATGGAAGCCGCTTCAGATAATCAGTAGCGGTTGTTTGTTTATGCTACTTATGTCGAGCAGGCTTGTTGAAACATGGACTCAGTGCCCCGGCTTTTCTAATCGCAGTGCCATAGCCCGACGGGCGGCATAAAGGTCTTCCAGGTTACGCGAAAATGTGCTCACATCGATCACCATATTGTGCAGAACGGAGTCGGCAAATTTACTCTCACCCATATCCCTGAGCATATTTATGTATTCATAGTCCTCAATGCCTTCCCTCAGAAGTTCAAATCTCAAAGAAGAAACAGGACCCTCCACATTCGGCTGGCCGGTATATCTCGTTGTGAAATCTCCGGGGTACAACAAAGAGCCTTCACCATTCAACACATAACCATCGCTGCATACAAACCCGGAAATAAAAGTTACGGCATCAAGCCATGGATTCGGTGTCTCTGACCAGAAATTGCAAGCCCAATAAAGAATACCAGCCATGTTGTAGCCGGCAGTAATCCAGGGAACCATGAGTGGGTCCATAGCAGGAGCATCAATAAAAAAATTTGGCTGCGGATAAGCCTGGTCGCACGATATATACCATGTTATTTCTCCTCCTTTGCTTTGCTCTTCTTTAATCGCTTGCTTAACCTCGGTATTGTTAAGAGCATTTCCATGTATGGAATAGTTATTTACTCTCCCCCGCAAGTCACCCCAATCCGGATTATCTGGTACGGGGGACTCTGTTGCTAAAAAAGGAATCGTTGGTGAGGCGCCTTCATGCACAAGATCAGCCCACCGACGCGTTGCTTCGTAATCTTCTTTGGTATTCGGCTCATCAATCGGGCTATTGAATACCAGTCTGTCCTTCCAACCGTGCTTCTCAAAATACGATTCAACCTGGGATAAATAAGACTTCACTTTACTGGTAAAGGCTTCAGAGAATTCCTGGTCTTTCATTTGCTTTTTAAGAGCAGACGGATAGGCTTCCAGCAGCACCCGTTTGCTTTTTAATTTAATGAGGTAATAGTCGTACCTCGCATCATCAAAGGTAACTTCCACTTTTTCCCCATTCACTGCTACTTTCGGCTCAAGCTGGTCATTAAACCATGGTTCCATACGATGTTTATAAAGAAAGTCATAATAGGTTTGAGTCAGTTTATCTATTTCCGGAGAGGAGGCGTCTTTATGATAGAACCTGGCCAACCAATTTTTGGATACATTCATATAAGTAATCAGGTGCGTTGTATCGGGCAGTGAGAAGTTGTAAACTTGTACTTCAAGGTTAATAGCTTCAACTGTCTTATCATCTTTCGTAACTGTTATAGTGCCTGTGTAAATGCCGGCGGGTGTTGATGGCAGAATTGAAATATCTACCCACACGGGACGGTTACGAACTACGTTATATTGCGCAGCCATGTTGAAGGGTTCCCTGATCGGCGCCAGTGCGTCGGGCCAATATCCTGTTGCTCCTACAGGGCCGGATTTTCCATATAACATAATGTAATGCTCATGATAGAAACTAACCTGGGCTTTTGAAATGGTCTTTCCGTCTTTATTCTTAAGGTCAGAGCTTTTTATAAAAAAACCGCCTGGGGGAACAGGCTTTTTGCCGGGAGGAATAGGGTTCATTATTACCACCTGGAATGGAACGTGTTCATTACCGCCACCGGCAATCGTTATCTTTTTCTTCGCTTTCGACCAAATGAGATTCTCCGGTTCTATCCTGTCATCCGGACGTATCTTCTGTTCAGCTGGTGCTGCCCAAACACTTAAAGTATCAGAAGAAACGGCAGTGGTATTAACATCATTTGCGCCAGTCTTCTCCTGGCTATATATCCTGCCGTGTAACAAAAATAACTGCGCGGGCAAAATAAAGAGGAACAAAATCTTTTTGAAACAGTTTGATCTTGAAATTGCGGAACAAGCATTAACCGCGTATGAATTTGCTTTCATAGTTTAATTATTTTATTAATGTTTCGGCTAAAACTCAAAGCAGTACGATAGAGTTGGGAATGTTTCATGGTATTTTAATCAGGCAGCGATTCTTAAATGCCAAATATAGGTATCTCCTCAACCTGTATATGTGAAATGCGCTTTAGTGAATGTATCTACCCTGGCCGGGACATCATTTTATAGGACGAGACAGTTTATCGCCGATTGTTATTCCGTCAAGCCCCGATGTTCGGGGCAAGCTCTGCTATTGGAAATACTTTTTCCTGGTGGCAGTATTCATAGGGTTTTAGTTAAATCAATATCTCTTGGTTCCATAAAACTTTTACCTGATATATTTCGTTGCTTCCTTGCTGAGCTATGAATATATTGTTCCGGTAATTCAGCTAACTTATTTTCCTTGCATGGATTCCAATGGATACCTGCCTGTCGGCAGACAAGTAAACTAATTTTTGTTGAATAAATTTTTCTGTTCTGCATTCTTTCCAATCAAAAAGATGTTTCGAATACACCATGTATTTTTCTTTCTTTCTTTTCAGTATTATTTAGGCCACTATTTAAAAAGCTATGCTACATACCTTGCGCCAGTAAGGGGGAGTACGCCGCCCGCAAAACAACGCTGCATACTCAAAGTGTAGGTTGTCCGGGGGAGACAATATAGGGCACTATTTTACTGCGCTTTTGATCTTCCCGGGGAGAATAGGCAGGTCGCGGATGCGCTTGCCACATGCTCGATATACTGCATTGGCAATAGCTGCGGAAGCAGGCCCCTGCACTGCTTCTCCGGCTCCCTCTGGTTCTTCTTTCGGCCGGTTCAATACGGTCACTTCTACTTCCGGCACATCACTAAAACGGAATATCGGATAGGAGTTCCAGTCAGTACTGGTAACATGCCGGTCATCAAACTTCACTTGTTCAAGTAATGTCCAGCTTGCCGATTGTATCATACCGCCTTCCGTCTGATTCTTCAACCCATCTGTATTGATTACTTCCCCGGCATCGATGGCAGCCCACATTTTTTGTACCTGTACCGTTCCTTCTTTTGCATCCACCGCTACTTTGGCGGCAACAGCACAATATGATGCGGAATTTTTATAGCGCGAAAATGCAATACCTATTCCCGTACCTTCAACGGTTTTTTCTCTTTGTGTAATTTCGTGGAGTTTCCTGATTACATCTTTTGCACGTTCATCCTCTAAATGCATGATGCGAAATTCATATGGATTTTTGCCCGCCATTTCACATAACTCATCCATAAAGGATTCAGTGGCAAAAATATTTGCATAGGCTCCAAGGCTACGCAACGAAGATACCCGGAGTGGTCCCTTAAAGAAATGAGCATCCACCTGTTGGTTAGGAATAGCATAATATGGCTCCGCATTACGATAAGCGCCACCACTGAATCCCCCATTCTTCGGAGTAAAAGGAGTTTCGAGATAATGTGCTGCCAGCAGGTTTTCCGGGTTACCACCGGGTCTGGTACCATGACTGTCAGACCATAGCTCATATTTCCAGCCGGTTATTTTTCCTGTATTATCCAGGTGTGCCCCAACTTCTATCATCATCGCGCTGCCATACGGTTCCCATGCATGCTCTTCTTCGCGTGACCATTGCAACCGTATATGCTTACCGGGATAAGCCATTGCAAGCAATGCGGCATCCGCAGCAACATCATCTGCTCCATTGTGTCCATAACAGCCCGAACCCGGCACGCCCTTAACATGAACCTTTTCAGGAGATAAGTTCAGCATTTTTGACAATGCCTCTCTCAACGGATAAACTCCCTGGCTATGTGTCCAGACATGCAGCATATTTTTATCCCACAGCGCTACAGCGCATGACGGACCAATGGAACCATGTATAATATAGGGTTTAAAATACCTGGCACTATGTGTGAAGTTTTCCGAAGTTATCTTTCCTTTTTCACCTACACGCTCAGATTGTACCGGTAACTTTTCCAAATATTCTTTCAGGTTATTTACATCGCCGGCAGGCATTAGTGAAGATGCTGACCATGTGCAACTCTCACTCATCATCTTTTGCCCTTGTATCGCCTGGTATTCATCTTCGGCAATGATACCGAGGAAACTGCCGTTCTTTACTATTTTCAATAGTCCTCGTATTTTATTTTGGACTTGCTGCTCATCAAATTTCACCAGTTTAGCATCATAAGCTGGAGGACGGACTACCCTGGCATGAACCATACCTGGGAAACGCAGATCCTGTACATACACCTGCTCACCCCGCACCATCCAGCCAATATCATCACGCAGGATTGCTTTACCTACCAACCGGTATTGTTCTTTAGGTTTCAAAGCAACGGGTAAATGCACCTCATCGGTTATTTGCTTACCTTCTAACAATGCGCCAAATGTAAGCGTGTGGTTGCCTGACTTTTTACCCACTTTTCCGTTCTCGATGCTCAGTTGCTCAATGGGAGTATCTAACTTATTGGCTGCAAGCTGCAGCAGGATCTTTCTCGCGGCGGCAGATGCATATCTTACAGCCATAGCGCTTTGCTCGATGGAGCCGCTACCTGCAGTATAACCCTCATCGGGAGTGCGCCCTGTTTCAGCCAATATAACCTCTACATTTGCCATGGGCATATCAAGTTCTTCTGCTGCCACCTGGGCTATAGCGGTGCGAATGCCTTGCCCCAGTTCAAGCTTCCCTGTAAGGACACGCACGTTGCCATTTGCCAGCACTTCAAGCCATGCATTAATGTTGGGATTTCTTTTTAAACTTTCCGGCAGTTCCTCTCCGAAGGGAGCAGGATATCCATTTGAAAAGCCTCCAAGGGAAAACCCGATGGTGAGGCAACCGGTTATTTGTATAAATTTTCTTCTTGAACTACGCATAATATGCAACTTGTTATGCTATGGAAGATAATGTGTTTCTACACCAGTTTAGCGGCTCTTTTAACTGCACGAAGGATACGGGCATGAGAACCGCACCGGCAAAGTGATAGATGCAGGCTGTCGCGTATAGCCTTATCATCAGGATGAGGATTTTCGGCGAGGAGTGAAACTGCCGTGATCACCATACCATTCAGACAATACCCGCACTGGGCTGCCTGTTCCTGCACAAATGCCTTTTGTACAGGATGCAGCTCATTATTTTTTTGAGAAAGACCTTCAAGCGTAGTAATAGCACGCTCTTTTACTGATGATACCGGCATCATACAACTTGGCTGCGCTTTTTTTCCATCCAGCAGCACCATGCATGCGCCACACTGCTGCAAACCGCACCCGTATTTGGGACCATTCAGAGATAGCTGATTACGCAACACGTATAACAGCGGTGTTGATGGATCTGCATTTATCGTATGGGATTCGCCATTCACGTGCAGAACAACGGGTTCTTTCATAGCAACTAAGTTAGACAGACGAAAGTTAGCGTATTATCCTGATTTTTGAGACAGTCCTTTGTTAAAGGATATGCGCTTTGTACTCAAGGTACAAGCCTTGTGTATAGTAAAACGAGTGTCGGGAATAACCAAATAACCTGAACCCTTCGCTACTGCTGGCTTTCACCAACTATCAACACTACTATGGTTCAGTCCGACGCTTCCTGTTGCTTCTTCTGCCTTAAGCAGAATTGAGTTGCAGTATGAACTTCAGGTCTTTTGAAGAATAGTCTTTGCTTCTCCGCAATGTCTCTTAGCCTTGCCGGGTGCGATGGAAGGGACATTGCGGTTACTTAAAAGTCTGTGTAAAGCTCCTGCCGTCTTAATGCCGGTTAGTCTGTAACCAGTAAACAGTTGCCCGTTACAATCTGTCCTGTCAGCGCAAAGAAGCCAACAGTTTTACCAACAAGTTTTCTCTTTCGACATGTCATCAACGGTTCATTTGCATTCAGCTTCTTCACACTTACCTGATAATGTCTTTACACTACCTTTTGCCTGAACGTTCAGCACCATGCCTTTTGAACACAGCACCTTCAGGTGGTTTGCATACCTCAACTGCATGACGTATGCGGCAGACCTACTGCCATCTCTTATACAACATTGAAAAGAACTATCAATCCTTTTCATTCGTGACACACCATTGCGGGGAAGGAAAGTTAGAAAAAATAGATGAGCTTTTGTAATGCTATTGCCGCAATGTCCCTTGCCAACACAAGGCTATTTAGGAGACATTGCAGCGAAGGGAATGACGAATAAAAACTGGCTTTTATTTACATCCGTAGTCGCAGACATACGGATAGCGATAGAGTTGTTTTTTATCTGGACAGACTACGGGGAGCGGGGTATAGCGGCAGTCATTTTTTATTTGTAACATGCTACGAGGATTGGGCGGAATTAAAAGGCGCGGATTGCACGAACATGATGGGTAGTAGCTTTATCAGTTGCAGTTTCTTTACCATTAGAAAAGTCCTTCATCCATGCACTATTTATATCAAATTCTGTTGAACTCCAATATTCCCCGTCTGAGAAGCCACCGATGACATTTTTTTGACTATACAATTTATTCAGTTCAATTTTTGATGGTAAATACCATATGAAACCATGAGGCATACCTGGATCGCCATACTGCCCTCCTCCGTGGTAGATGCAAGCAAGAGCTGCGTAATTGCCTGTAGCATTATACTCTGCGCTGGTAATGAGATATGTATTCTCATATCCGTTTTCAAAGTCTGTGGATCCAATTGTAACATTCTCCTCTGTCGACCAACCCAGTTGCCCCTCATCAGCCGGGGCACACGCTAAGCCGTGTAATCCTGTATTGTCTATATCGAATACAATTCCATCTGGTAATTTAGCCCCTATTACAAGAGCAGGTGTTGAAAAACTAACCTCGTTACCATATCCTACGCCTGCACTATTTTCTGCAAATGCACGTACGTAATATTTAGTGAGGGGTTTTAATCCACCCATAGAAAAAGAAAATGTGCCGATACCAGATACACCATTATAAGTTTCATTTGAATCAGCCACACCATCAAAATTTAGAGATGGATCGGTGGTAGGGTTGTGTGCAGTGCTCCAACATAATCCTCTAATCCACGTTGATTCGCCTCCTTCACTAGTGACTGTACCACCGCAGGTGGTGGAGATAGGAGTTATATCCGTAGGAGTATTCGTAGTTAATACAGGTAAATCTACTTTTCCTTGCTTTTTACAGCCATCTATAATTGTTAGCAGCGTCGCTGTTACAACAACTACTATGGATAGTGACAGATTTATAGATTTTCTTTTCATAAATGTGAACAGGAGAGCCTCCAATGCAAGATATGTTTATGTAGAGGAAGTGTATATCAAATTTGACGCAAAAAATATCGATTTTAAATCAAGCATTTTGGAAGTTAAATAAAAAATAGTGCGCCATTATAAGATGGTGGACATGCACAATCACTTTTGACTTTTCCGCAAAGTCTCTTCAATGGTATTGTTTCCTTTCGCCGCAATGTCTCCTTAGCTTCGCTTCGTGAGTGGGAAGGGACATTGCGGTTCTATCTACGCGAATTTGTTAGATTAATATCTCTTAATTCCATGTAACTTGTTACAGCGTAAATACCTTGTTCATTCTCGATATAAAATTTAGCTGAACTATGAACATATTGTTCTGGTAATTCTACTAATTTATTTCCCTTGCATGGAT
>WNFY01009517.1_pt1 | contig 15526 bp, 14 predicted proteins | sample 5400091 | NCBI WGS metagenome assembly WNFY01 (sample SAMN13153364, study PRJNA577476) | soil metagenome | isolation source: 60 cm soil or saprolite under grassland replicate 1 | place: USA:California | collected 2016-06-15 | reverse complement strand
GTCCGCCGGCCCAGGCGCCCGACGGCGACGCGATCCGGGTCGGGTACGACCGCGAGCTCGACGAGCTGAAGGACGCTCGCGACGGAGGGAAGCAATACATCGCGGGGCTCCAGGCACGCGAGCGCGAGCGCACTGGCATCTCCTCACTCAAGGTCGGGTTCAACAAGGTCTTCGGCTATTACCTCGAGATCACGAACCCACACCGGGACCGTGTGCCGGCGGACTACGAGCGGCGCCAGACGTTGTCCGGTGCCGAGCGGTTCGTCACCCCCGAGCTCAAGGAGTACGAGGCCAAGGTGTTGGGTGCGGAGGAGCGAATCGTGACGCGCGAGGCGCAGCTGGTGGACACGCTGCGCGTCCGGGTGGCCGAGGCGATCGGCCGGGTGCAGATAACGGCCGGCGTGCTGGCCCGGCTCGATGTGTGGGGCGCCCTCGCCGACCTCGCCCACCGCGAGGGCTATGTGCGGCCGGAGGTCAATGACGGCTTCACCATCCTGCTCGAGGGGAGCCGCCATCCGGTCGTCGAGCGGATGATGGCGCGCGAGGCATTCATGCCGAACGACGTGCTGCTCGATGAGGCCGGTCGGGTGATCCTGCTCACCGGCCCGAACATGGCGGGGAAGTCGACGCTGCTCAGGCAGGTCGGGTTGTGCGTCCTGCTCGCCCAAATGGGCGCATTCGTCCCCGCGCGCCGGGCCGTCGTGGGCGCGGTGGACCGGCTGTTTACGCGGGTGGGGGCGTCGGACAATCTGGTGCGCGGCCAATCGACCTTCATGGTGGAGATGAGCGAGACCAGCGCGATCCTCCACGGCGCGACGGCCCGGAGCCTCGTGCTGCTGGACGAGATCGGACGGGGGACATCGACCTACGACGGCGTCGCGATCGCCTGGGCGGTGACCGAGTTCCTGCACAACACGATCGGCTGCAAGACGATCTTCGCAACCCATTATCACGAGCTCACGCAGCTCACTGAGGAGCTTGCCCACGCGCGCAACTTCAACGTGGCCGTGCGCGAGGCCGGGGAGGAGATCGTATTTCTGCACCGCCTCGAGCCGGGCGGCGCCGACCGCTCATACGGCATCCATGTGGGGCAGCTCGCGGGGCTACCGGCGCCGGTCGTCGGGCGGGCGTGGCAGGTGCTCGCGCTCCTCGAAGCGGGTCACCACGTAGCGCACCAGACTCCGCCCGCACGCCCCGACGCGGCCCAGCTCGCGCTGTTCAGCCCGTCGGGCAGCCCGCATCCGCTGCTCGCAGAGCTCGACCGACTGGATGTGAACACGCTGTCGCCGCTCGAGGCGCTGAATCGGCTCGCGGCGTGGAAGAGGCAGCTCGCGGAGGGACCATGAGAGTCCGGACCATCGCGGTCGCCAGCCTCCTGACCGTCGGATCCGCCGGGTGCGGCCAAGCACCCCCGGCCGAGCACCCGGGGAGCGGGTCACCCGGCGTCCCGCCCGATCAGGAGCCCCCGGTGGCATTGAACGCCGACTCGCCGATCCAGTACCCCCCCCGGCTGTACGATCAAAAGGTCGAGGGAGACGTGATGCTGCGCCTGTTCGTCGATTCCGTGGGGCGCCTCTTGCCGGAGTCGAGCCGGGTGGCCGAATCGAGCGGCTATCCCGCGCTCGACTCGGCGGCGCTCACGGGTGCGCGCAGGCTGCGCTTCGCTCCCGCCCGGCGACACGGCCTGTCCATCGCCACCGCGTTTCTCCAGCCGATCGAGTTTCGTCACCCGCAGGCGAGTGGCGCCGTTTCGAAGGGGGAGCCGGACACCACGCGTCCCCGACCCGCTCCGGTGGGTCCGCCTGTCGCTCCCGCTCCCATGCGCCCAGCGCGGCGCGACACGACCCCGGCAAAGCGGGACACCGTCCCGCGGGTCCCGGATACCACACGCACCGTCCCGGACAGCGCGCCGAAGCCGGATTCGAATGCCGTCCCACACTAAGCCGTACGGCAACATCCTGGAGACGATCGGCTGGACACCGCTGGTCCGGCTGAACCGGGTCGCGCTGGGGATCCGGACGCCGGTCTACGCCAAGGCGGAGTTCTTCAATCCCGGCGGCTCCGTGAAGGACCGGATCGGACTGGCGATGATCGAGGCCGCCGAGCGCGAGGGACGCCTCAAGCCCGGCGGCCTGATCGTGGAGGCCACGTCGGGCAACACGGGAGTGGGGCTCGCGCTCGCCGCCGCAGTGAAGGGTTACCGCTGCATCTTCACCATGCCGGACAAGATGTCGCAGGAGAAGGCGCGGCTGCTGCGCGCGCTCGGCGCCGAGGTGATCATCACACCGACCGCCGTGCCGCCCGACCACCCCGAGAACTACATCATGAAAGGGCGGGCCATCGCCGCGGCGCACCCCAACGCGATCTTCGCCGACCAGCACTACAACCCGGTCAATCCCGAAGTCCACTACCGCACGACCGGTCCCGAGCTGTGGGAGCAAACGGCGGGGAAGATCACGCACTTCGTGTGCGCGCCCGGGACGGGCGGCACCGTCAGCGGGGCCGGGCGGTTCCTCAAAGAGAGGAACCCGCGGGTCCGCGTGATCGCGGGCGACCCGGTCGGCTCGATCTACACCGAGTACGCGCGCACCCGTCAGAAGACCGAGGGCCACCCCTACAAGGTGGAAGGAATCGGCGGCGACAAGTTGCCCACTTCGCTCCACTGGGACGTGATCGACGAGTGGATCACGGTGTCCGACAAGGACGCCATGCTCATGGTGCGACGCCTGGCCAAGGAAGAGGCCCTGTTCGCCGGAGGCTCGACCGGTGTCAACGTCGTGGCGGCGCTCGACGTGGCGCGCCGGGTGAACGACCCGCAGGCGCTCGTGGTGACCGTGCTCGCCGACACGGGGGAGCGATATCTCTCGAAGGTGTTCAACGACGAATGGCTGCGGGAGAATCAGATCCTCGAAGCGGAGCGCGTGTCGGTGGGAGAGCTGCTCGAGGCGCGGAACTCGGGGGCGCCCCCGTTGATCTCCGTCGCCCCGACGGCGACGGTGCGTCAGGCATTGAACCTGATGAGTACGTACAACGTGTCGCAGCTTCCGGTGCTGGACGTCGGCGACGGGGTGGGCGCGGTCTCTGAGCAAGGGCTCATGGCGCGGGCGCTCGAGGACCCGGCGACGCTGGACCAACCGGTTCAGGATGTGATGGATGGGCCGTTCCCGGTGGTGGATGCGGACCTTCCCGTCGAGCGGCTCACCATGCTGCTGTCGCGCGAGACGCCGGCGGCGTTGGTGCGGCGCGAGGGCAAGATCGCGGGGATCGTCACCCGGTACGACGTGCTCCACCGGCTCGCCGGGATCCACTGATGCGGATCGCGGTGATCACCGGTGGCGCGACGGCCGAGCGCGCGGTCGCCTTCGCCGGCGCCGCCCAGATTGTGGAGGCGCTGCGGAGTCGTGGGCATTCGGTGCGGGTCGTCGATACGGTCACCGGGCTCCTCTCCCCGACCGACGAGCAGCGGCTGCTCACGACGGCCGTTGGCCGGGAGCCGCCCGCGGTGGCCGAGCTCGACGAGCGCGAGCGCGCGATGCTCTCAAACGGGCTCGCCGGGCTCAAGGAGGTCACCGGGGCGGACGTCCTGTTTCTCTGCCTGCACGCGGGACGGGGCGAGGGCGGGATCTTGCAAGCGGTGCTCGACGTGATCGCCGTGCCCTATACCGGCAGCGGGGCGCTGGCGAGCGCGCTCGCCATGGACAAGGACCTCGCCAAGCGGCTGTTTCGAGCCGCGGGCGTGCCCGTGCCCGGGTGGTTCATGGCCCCGGTCGCCCCCGAGGACGTGACGACCGCGCTGGGTTGGCCGGTGATCGTGAAGCCGTCGAAGATGGGCTCCTCGGTGGGGATGACGCTCGTCCGCAACGCCGAGGGGTTGGACGCGGCGGTCCGCGTGGCGCGGGCGTACGATGCGGAGGTCATGGCGGAGCAGTTCATCCCCGGGCGCGAGCTGACGGTGGGGGTGCTGGGCGACGTGCCGCTACCGGTGGGCGAGATCATTCCGAAGCATGAGCTGTTCGACTACGAGTGCAAGTACACGCCCGGGATGTCGGAGGAGCTCTTCCCCGCGAAGCTCGACACAGCGCTGGCGCGGCAGCTGCAGGAGCTGGCGCTGACGGCCCACCGGGCCCTCAAGCTCGGAGGGTACTCGCGCGTCGACTTCCGATTGAGCCCCGAGGGCGACATCTTTTGCCTTGAGGCGAACACGCTCCCCGGCATGACGCGCACGAGCCTCCTTCCTCAGGCCGCCCGGGCCGCGGGGATCGAGTTTCCAGAGCTGTGCGAGCGGATCTGCCGCCTTGCGGGGAACTCGGGGAGCGCGCGCGGGGGATAACAACACGATGGACCCGCAGCGGATGTTCGGCATGACGCCGTGGGTGCGGCGGCTGATCGTCGCCAACCTCGTGGTCTTCCTCCTCCAGGTGACGCTGTTCGTCAGCCCGGCGTTCCTCACCACGTTCGGGTTCGCCCCGCTCGGCGCCGTGGCGCGTCCGTGGACGTTTGTCACCTACATGTTCCTGCACGGCAGTTTCCTCCACCTGGCGGTCAACTTGCTGGCCCTGTTCGTGTTCGGGCCGCAGGTCGAGGAGCGGATGGGTGGCGGGGCGTTTCTGCGCTACTACCTGCTGTGCGGGCTGGGGGGCGCGGCGCTGTCGTTTGCGCTCATGCAATTCCGGCCCGTGACCCTCGTCGTCGGCGCTTCCGCCGCCGTGTACGGGGTTCTGCTTGCGTTCGCTTGGGCGTGGCCGGACCAGCCCATCAACGTGTTCCTCCTGCCCACGCCGATTCCGGCGAAGTGGCTCGTCACGTTCTATGTGGCGGTCACGCTCGTACTCGCGCTGCTCTCCACGAGCGATGGCGTGGCGCACCTCGCTCACCTGGGCGGGTTCGCCACCGGCTTCCTCTACCTGAAGGTCGGCGACTGGCGGCTGGGACGAGCCGAGCGCACCCTGCGGCGCCGGACCGAGCCCAGCGTGCTCGTCCATCCGGGGCGCGCCGCACGGGCGAGCGACGCACCCAAGCCGCCGCGTCGCGTCGAGCGCGATCCCGCGCAGGCGGAGATCGACCGCGTGCTCGACAAGATCTCGGCGCGCGGCATCGACAGTCTCACCCCCGCCGAGCGGCGGTTCCTCGCCGAGATGAGCCGCAAGATGCGCGACCACACCTGAGAGCCGTCGCTCGAACAGTCACGTCCTAAAATGTCAAGCCGGTCGCGACCTGTGGCGCCGCGCCCACGGGCCGGAGCGCGCTTGTCTCCGGCGGGGCCGGTTCCCAAATTGGGGCCGGCCGACTCATGCTCGTCAATCTCGTGCCGGAGTTCCTCGCGATCCTCGCCGCGCCCGACCCCACCGCGGCCTATCACGAGTATTTCGAGCGTCACAAGCCGGTGCTGCAGAGCTACTGGCACAACTACGTGCTGGACCCGACGTCGCCGCATGCGAAACAAGTGGTCGCGGCGGCGTTGCGCGCCGAGCGCGCGGATCTCGAGCGGCTGCTCGAGGACGTGGACGTCGCCGCGATCGCGGAGGACGCGCTGCAGCGCTCGCTCCAGCAGCTCGAGGCGGACTGCGCGGTGGATCTGTACCTCATGGTAGGCGTGGGCGGGGCCAACGCGGGCGAGCTGGTGGTGGGCGGGCGCGGCATGGCCTTCGTGTGTCTCGAGCACTTCACCGGCCGGGCCAATCCCCAGACGTACGGCATGGGACTCGCGCCACACCTGTTACCGCTGTGGATCGCGCATGAGGTGGCGCACGCGGTGCGCTACACGTCGCCGACCAGCCGGGCCGACCTGAAGCGCCTGGTGAGCGACCTGCGCGGCTACTACGACTACTGGGACACCGGCAGCCGGGCCACCTTGCGGGAGCTGCTGGCGAACGAGGGGGCGGCCGTGGCGACGGCACAGGCGGTGGCGCCCGGATTCGAGCCGTGGGAATACTTCGGTTACACCCGCCGGCAGTACCGTCGTACCCGGGAGCTCGACACGTTCCTGCAACGCGCGGCGGCATCGCTCCTGGACGAGACGGGCCTGGGGCTGCGCCTGCGCTTCTTGTCGGGGGGCATGAGCCCCGCCGCCCGCCTGACGGCGGGGAAGGTGCTGCCGGAGCGCGCGGGATACTATCTCGGTCTGCGGCTGGTCGAGAGCTACCTCGCCGAGCGGGGGCTCGCCTCGACGGTGCGCGCGGCAGCCGGGGAGTTCAAGGCGGCCGATGCGCGAGCCCTCGGGATACAGAGCGCATGAGCCCGCGGCCCCGCGCCGAGCGTCGCCAGAACCGGCCGCTGCGGGAGGTCCTGGACGACCTGCTGGGCCACGCCCGAGAGATCGCGCGCCGGGCGAAGGAGATGACGCCCGCGGAGCTCGACTACGCGCAGCAGCGGTTGGAGTGGCTCGCGGACGAGGTGTGGCGGCTCGCCACGGGCGAAGCGCCGCCGGGATAGGGCCGACTACAGCGACTTCTCGAACCAGTGATGTGCGTACGGCTCGTTATTGAAGGGCCGCACCTCGCGGTATCCGCTGCTCCGGTAGAGGGCTTGCGCCTCGGTCAGGGCCTTGTTGGTCTCGAGCCGGAGCAGCGGTACGCGCCGTTTCCGCGCCAAGGCCTCGAGCCGCTGCAAGATACGTTTCCCAATCCTCAGGCCGCGGGACGCCGGGGCGACCCACATGCGCTTGATCTCCCCATGGTCGGGATGGCACTTTAGCGCACCGCATCCGACCGGCTCGCCATGCAGCGTGGCCAGGACGAAAAACCCCTGCGGAGGGGTGAGCTCCGTCGCGGTCGCGGGAATACCGAGGGCGGGATCGTATCCGGCCTCGAAGCGCGCGGCGAGCTCGTCGAAGTAGCGCCTGAGACAGTACTGGGCAGCGCGACTCCGCGGGTTCTCCACGCGGAGGCGGACGGCACTCGCGAGGAGCAACCGCTCCACGGCTCCCAGGGCGGAGACGAAGGCGGGTCGTTGGGGCTCGGGAAGGCGACTCAACAATGAAGCGGCGGCCTGGTCGGACCGCCGATTCAGGAGCGCCAGCTCTTTTCGGCCCGCCGTTGTCAGCTTCACGCAGCGCACTCGAGCATCGCTGGAGGATCGGGCGGTGCGGACCAGGCCTTCGGCCTCGAGCCCTCGCAGCAGGCGGCTCGTGTAGCCCGAGTCCAGGTTCAGGCGCGCCCGGAGCTGTCGCACCTCCATGCCGTTGGGGCCGATCTCGAAGAGGAGGCGTGATGCGCCGAGCGAGCGATCGCGCCCGAGGAAGCGCTCCTCGAGGGCGCCGATCTGCTGGGTCACCGTTCGATTGAACCGGCGGATCTGGGCGATCGCGTCCATATATCTGACGTTAGTCAGAGATTAGGCGGCGGGCAAGCACGCCGCATGGCCTTGACACCCATTGGAGCGGCCGGCAGGTTAGCACCCCATCGATACGGTTCCGTAGGAGCTACCCGCAGACGCGGGACGGCGTGGCTTTCCACACCCCTCTGGCCACGCTGCTCTCAACGCCGCATTCGTGACGGCCGGCAAGTGACACTCGTGGACCCCATCCGGATCGGGAGGTAGTTATGGCAGCGGATTTCTTCCTTGGCGAGTCTCTGGTAGGCGACGGGAATGAGGTCGCCCACATCGACCTGATCATCGGGTCGAAGTCGGGCCACGCGGGGCAAGCCTTCGTCAACACGTTGGCGAACAACACCGACGGCTTCACCAAGCTGCTCGCCGTCGTCACGCCCAACCTGCCGGCGAAGCCCGACACGCTCCTCTTCAACAAGGTCACCATCAAGAACGCCACGCAGGCCGTGCAGATGTTCGGCCCGGCGCAGGCGGCGGTCGCGCGTGCGGTGGTCGACAGCGTGTCCTCAGGCATCATCCCGCGGGACAAAGTGGACGACTATTGCATCCTGGTGGGGGTGTTCATCCACTGGGAGGCGAAGAACGACAAGAAGATCTACGACTTCAACTATCGGGCGGTGAAGGAATCGATCGAGCGCGCCCTCAAGGGGCAGCCGAAGATCGACCAGGTGATCTCCCAGGCGAAGACGGCCTCGCATCCGTTCGCGGGTGGCGCGGACAAGGCTTGAACTCTCGGGCAGTCGCCTGATTGCACGTCGAGGGGCGGGGGGCTGCCGCCCCTCGACTGCGTTTCGACGCCTACGACGGGGGCGCCGATGAGGTGATGAGCTACGGCGGCATCGCCGAAGCCGACGTCCGCGACTTGATCCACGGCTGCATCTTCACGCGCGGCCCCAAGGATCTAAAGAACACCGCCGTCTTCGTCGGGGGTGCGGACATCGCCGCGGGCGAGCAGCTGCTCGCCGCCGCGACGAAGGCGATGTTCAAGCCCTTTACCGTATCCGCGATGCTCGACTCGAACGGCTCCAACACGACGGCCGTTGCCGCGGTGGCCAAGATGGTGCAGGCAGCCGGGGGGGGGGACGTGCGCGGCAGGCGCGTCCTGATCGTCGCGGGAACGGGGCCCGTCGGGATTCGGGCGGCCGGCCTGTTCGCCAAGGCCGGGGCCGACGTGTGCATCACGTCGCGCAAGGCCGACGCGGGCGAGCGGGCGCGCGACCTCGTGCTCAAGCGGTTCGGTGGGAAGGTGCGTGCCATCGCGATGCCGGACGCGAACGAGGCGATCCGCGCGTGCGAGCGGGCGGAGCTGCTGCTGAACGCCGGACCCGCGGGGGTGATGCTGGTCCCGAAGCAAGCATGGGCGAATCGGTCGGGGCTGAAGGTCGTCGCGGACGTGAACGCGGTTCCGCCGCTCGGCGTCAAGGGGGTCGAGGCGATGGACGACGGCGTGACGAAGGAAGGAGTGGTGTGCTTCGGCGCACTCGCCATCGGAAATCTCAAGATGAAGGTGCACAAGGCGTGCATTGCGCGCCTGTTCGAGCGCAACGACCTCGTGCTGGACGCCGAGACCATCGCCGACGTCGCGCGGGAGTTGGTGGCGCCGAAGCCGTGAGCCGATGCCCCGCGTCATCGGCATCGACCCGGGGACGGTGAGCATCGATCTCTGTGGACTCGAGGACGGCCGCCTGTTTCTCGACCGCTCCTGGCCCACCGCCGAAGCGCTGGCCGACCCGGCGCGCTTCGTGGCCGCGCTCGAGGCGGCCGGCCCGCTCGATCTCGTCGCCGGCCCGTCCGGGTACGGGCTGCCGCTCACGCGGATGCAGGATGCCACCGAGGAAGATCTGCGCCTCGCCTTCCTGGCGGTCCCCGGAGAGCCAGGGGCCATCGGCGGGCTCCGCGGGCTGGTGCGCGCGCTGGTGCGCTCCGCCCTGCCGGTCGTGTTCACGCCCGGCGTGGTGCACCTCCCCACCGTGCCCGCGCACCGCAAAGTGAACCGGGTGGACATGGGCACGGCCGAGAAGGTGGGCGCGGCCGCGCTCGCGGTGTCCGAGCAGGCCCGGCGGCTCGGGCGCCCGCTGTCGACCGTGTCGCTCGTCCTGCTCGAGCTGGGTGGCGCATTCACCGCCGCCGTGGCCGTCGCCGCAGGCCGGATCGTGGACGGCGTGGGGGGTTCGGCCGGACCGCTGGGGTTTCGCGCGGCGGGGGCGCTCGACGGCGAGGTCGCGTATCTCGCGGGCGAGGTGACCAAGGCGCTGCTGTTCGGGGGAGGCGCGGCCACCATCGCCGGTTGGGATGAGACGGTCGCTTGGCCCGAGCGCCTCGCGCACCCGGCGAGGCCGGCAGAGCAGGTCGCGCGCGATGCGCTGGTCGAGAGCGCCGTCAAGACGGCGGTGGGGCTCGCGATCGCCGTCCCCTCGCCCAAGGAGTTCGTCCTCTCCGGCCGACTGGCGCGCGTCGAGCCGCTGGCCCAGGTCATCCGCGAGCGGCTCGAGGCGTTCGCCCCGACGCGACGGCTCGAGGGATTCGCCCACACGGCGAAGGAAGGGGCCCAGGGGGCCGCACTCATCGCCGACGGGCTCGCCGGGGGCGTGAATCGCGAGCTGGTCGAGCGGCTGGCGATCCGTGAGGCCGCGGGCAGCGTATTGGACCACCTGTATGTCGTGCCGCGCGAGCACGCACGGCGCCGGTTGGGGTTGTCATGACGCGCGTGCTGCTCGCCGGCGTGTCGACTCGCGACATCGCAGAGTCCGCCGTCCGTGCGGGGTACGAGGTGGTCGCGGTTGACGGATTTGGCGATCTCGATCTCCAGGCCTGCGCGACCGAGGTGCATGTCGTTAGGGTCGACGGTCGGTTCAGCGCCCGCGCCGCCGCGGCGGCTGCGCGGGACCTGTCCTGCGAAGCCGTCGTGTACGAAGCGAGCTTCGAAAACCACCCCGGCGCCGTGCGTGCCCTCGCGGCCAACCGGGTGCTCTGGGGCAACCCGCCCACCGTGCTGGCCCGAGCGCGCGACCCGCGCCGCCTCACCGGGGTGGTCGCGGACGCCGGTTTGCCGGGCCCACGCGTCCGCCTCACGCGGCCAGCGCCGGGCACGCGCAGCGCGTGGCTCGTGAAGCCGTTGCGCTCGGGAGGCGGGGACGGCATCGCGGTCTGGCGCCGCGGCGCGCCCGTGCCGCGCGGCACTTACCTCCAGCAGCGCATCGCCGGCGTGGCCGGCTCGATCGTGTTCGCGGCAGACGGGCGCCGCGCGATGCCGCTGGGCCTGTCGCGCATTCTCGGGGGGGAGTCGACGTTCGGCGCCGACGGATTCCGCTATTCCGGCAGCATCCTCGGATCCGCCGGGGATCCGCAGTTCCCCGCTGACGAGCGCTTGCTCGACAAGGCGACCTTGCTCGCCGAAAGCGTGACACGGGCGTTCGGGCTGGTCGGGGTGAATGGGGTCGACTTCGTCGCGCGGCGCGGCGTGCCCTACGCGATCGAGGTGAACCCGCGCTACACCGCCGCGATGGAGCTGGTCGAGCGGGCCTACGGGCTTTCGCTATTCGACGTGCATGCGCAGGCATGCAGGGGCGCGCTGCCGGCGTTCGACCTTGCGGCCGCCCGGCATCGCACCCCGGAAGCGGTCGGCAAGGCCATCGTGTACGCGCGGCGCCCCAGCGCGCTGGGCGACACGCGGTCCTGGCTCTTGGATCCGGACGTGCGGGATATCTCGCCGCCGGGGACTCACTTCGCCCCGCGCGATCCGATCTGCACGATCTTCGCACGCGGGCGGGACGCGGCGGCCTGTTTCGCGGCCCTGGCGCACCGTGCCGCCCGGCTGTATCGCGATGTCGAGCGCCACTGAGGCGCAGAGCGCATGACCGATCGCACCGTCGCGAACGTCACCTGCCTCGGGTGCGGGTGCGCCTGCGACGACATCGCAGTCGTCGTGAAACAGGATCGCATCGCGGACGCCCGCAACGCCTGCGCCCTCGGGGCGGCATGGTTCGGCGACGGAACCGTGCCCGCGGAGACCCGCGTGAATGGCCGCACCGCGTCGCTCGAGCGAGCGCTGACCGAGGCCGCAAGACTCCTCACCGGTGCGAAGCGCCCGCTCGTCTATCTCGCCGGCGACGTCTCCTGCGAAACGCAGCGCGAAGGCGTGGCGATCGCAGACCGGCTGCACGCCGCCATCGACAGCCTCGCCGCGACGGCCGCGACGGCCGTGCTCGCCGCTCAGCGCCGCGGACGCGCCGGCGCCACCCTCGGCGAAATCCGCCAGCGCGCCGATCTCCTCGTGTTCTGGGCGGTGGACCCGAGCGCGCGCTATCCGCGGTACGGCTCCCGCTACACCGTGGAGCCGCGCGGCTTGGCGGCGCCCCAGGGCCGAAACAGCCGCACGCTGATCGCCGTGGACGTGGGGGAAGCCCTCGGTCCCACCGACACGGACGGACGCGTGGCGATCGCGCCTGCCGACGAGGTGGACGGTCTGGCAATGATGCGGGCGGCCGTGGAGGGCCGTGCCGCGGGAGTGGAGGAGCGCTTCCGGTCCGTGGTGGAACTGACCCGCCGCATGACCGCGGCGCGCTATGTGGCGATCGTCGCTGACAGCGAGCCGGGCCTCGTTCCGGCCGATCCGGCCCGGGCGGAGGCCCTGGTGACGCTCGCCCAGGCGCTGAACGGCCCCACGCGGTGCGCGTTGTCCACCCTCCGGGGGGGCGGCAACCGCTCCGGCGCGGATGCCGTGCTCACGTGGCAAACCGGGTTTCCGTTCGCCGTGGACTTCGCTCGGGGGTACCCGACCTACCGCCCGCAAGCGGACGCAGCCGCGCTGCTCGGCACGGGAGAGGTGGACGCCGCGCTCGTGATCGGCACGCCGGCGACCCTCCCCATGCCGGTGGTCGCCGGGCTCGCCCGCATCCGGAGCGTCGCGATCGGACCGCGGGCGAGCGCAGCGACGTTTCAGCCCGCCGTCGCCATGGACGCGGGCGTGGCGGGGATCCACGAGGGGGGCACCGCGTTCCGGATGGACGACGTCCCACTGCCGTTGCGGCCATCGCTCGAGGCCCCGCGCGCGGCGCTCGCCACGGTCCGCGCCCTGCGCGATCGGCTCGGCGCATGAGCCAACCCACGCGGCTGCGCATCGCCGGCGGCACGGTGTACGACCCCGCGAACGGGGGGGGGGCGGACGGCGTCGTGGGCGATGTGTGCATCGAAGGGGACCGCATTGTGGCCGAGCTGCCGGCGAGCGCTCCGCGACTCGACGCCCGCGGCATGGTGGTAATGCCCGGTGGTGTGGATATCCACGCACACGTCGCCGGGTCGAGCGTGAACCACGCCCGCCGGCTGCTGCCCGAGGAGCACGCCGCCGACCCCCTGCTCCCACCTCGACTCGAGGACGGGAGCATGGCGCGCTCCGGCACGGGTGGCACACTGCCGAGCACGTTCGCGACGGGGTATCGGTACGCCGGTCTCGGATACACGACGGTGATGGAGGCGGCCGTGGCGCCCCTCGCCGCGCGGCACGCGCACGCGGAGCTCGACGACACGCCGATCATCGATGCGGGCTTCTTCGTGCTGCTCGGCAACGACGAGTACTTGCTCCGCCAGCTCGCCGCGGGCGAGGCCGCGCGGGCCCGCGACTACGCCGCGTGGCTCCTCGGGACGACGCGCGGCTACGCGATCAAGATCGTGAACCCGGGGGGTGTGGCGGTGTGGAAGGGCGGCGGAGATCGGCGCAACGTGAGCGGCCTGGACGATGCGGTCGGCTCGAGCGGCGTCACGCCACGGGTGATCCTCGAGACGCTCGCCGGGGCCGCCAACACTCTCGCGTTGCCGCACCCGGTGCACATCCATTGCAACAACCTGGGGCAGCCGGGAAACGTCGCCACCACGCTCGAGAGCATGAGGGCTCTGGCGGGACAGCGCGCCCACTTCACGCATCTGCAGTTCCACAGCTACGGCGGAGCGCCGGGCAAGGGGTGGGCGTCGGGGGCACGCGAGGTGATCGAGTACGTGAACGCCCACGCCGAGGTGAGTGTGGACGTCGGGCAAGTGATGTTCGGAGCAGCGACGACCGTGACCGCGGACAGCCCGGTCGAGCATCTGTTGCACGCGAGCAGCGGCCGCAAATGGGTGAACGTGGACATCGAGCTCGAATCGGGCTGCGGCATCGTGCCCTATGCCTACAAGGAGAAGGCGGCCGTCGCGGCGCTGCAGTGGGCGGTGGGGCTCGAGCTGTTCCTGCTCGCCACCGACCCGTGGCGCGTCGTGCTCTCGACCGATCATCCGAACGGCGGGACGTTCTTCTCGTATCCCGAGCTGATCCGGCTGCTGATGGACCGGGCGTACCGCGACGAGCGGCTCAAACGCGTGAACCAGAAGCTGCTCGCGGGCAGTGCCCTGCTCGATGGGTTGCCACGCGAGTACACGCTGGGCGAGATCGCCATCATCACGCGGGCCGGGCCGGCCCGGCTGCTGGGATTGAAGTGTAAGGGGCACCTGGGGCCCGGGGCGGACGCGGACGTGACGATCTATGCGAACGACCCCGACCGCGCGAAGATGTTCGCCGCGCCGCGCTACGTGATCAAGGCCGGGACCCTCGTCGTCGAGGACGGGCATCTGCGCCGCGCGCCCGCGGGTCGGCGCCTCGCCGTCCGGCCCCAGTACGACGCCGCGGTGATCAAGGACCTGAAGCGATTCTTCGACGAATACGCGTGCGTCGCGTTCGAGAATTACGGGGCGGAGCCGATCGCATGAAGATCAACGGCGTCGCGATCGCGGATACGTTCGCCGAAGCGTTCACGATGCGGGTGGCGCGGATCGTGATCACGGGGCGCACGGCAAAATGGGCGCGGGAGGCGGCGATCAAGCTCACCGGGTTCGCGACGTCGGTGATCGGCTGCAAGTGCGAGGCGGGCATCGAGCAGGAGCTCGCGCCCCCCGACACGCCCGACGGGCGAGCGGGGATCAGCGTGCTGTTTTTCACGATGGACAAGGAGAGCCTCCCCCAGCAGCTGATCGTGAGGCTCGGCCAGACGGTGCTCACCTGCCCTACCACTGCTTGCTTCGACGGGCTGCCCCTTGCCCCCGATCGGCTGGCGGTTGGGAAGGCGCTGCGCGTGTTCGGCGACGGGTTCCAGGCAAGCAAGGTGATCGGGGGGAAGCGCTACTGGCGCCTGCCCGTCATGGAGGGGGAGTTCCTCATCGAGGAAACGTTCGGAATGCTGAAGGGCGTGGGCGGGGGAAATTTCCTGATCCTCGCCGAAGATGCAGATGCCGCCCTGGCCGCCGCAGAGGCGGCGGTGGACGCGATGACGAGTCTCCCCGGGGTGATCCTGCCGTTCCCGGGCGGCGTGGTGCGGAGCGGAAGCAAGGTGGGCTCGAAGCGCTACAAGAACATGGTGGCGACGACCAACGACCCCTTCGATCCCACGCTCCGGGCGATTACCGAGTCCCAACTCCCCGACGGCGTGAACAGCGTGCTCGAGATCGTGCTGGACGGGACAGATGCCTCGTCGATCGCGGCGGCCATGCGCACCGGCATCCCGGCAGCGTGCCGTCCCGGGGTGAAAGCGATCACGGCGGCGAACTTCGGCGGCAAGCTCGGGCCGCATCATTTCCATTTACGAAAGATCATGAGTGAGGGCGGCGTGTGAAGAGCGCATGAGCGACGCCGTGACGCTTTCCCTCGCCGAGCCGCCGACTCACGCGCTGATCGCGGACTGCATCGCGGCGGACCGGTTCGCAGGGCTGGACGCGAAGGCGATCGCCCACCTGCCCGTGGTGCACGGTGGTCGGCCGGCGACGCTCGGGGAGTTTTTCAAGGTCCGAGGCGGACCCTCGATCGTCGTCCGGATCGAGGGAGACCTTGCGCGGGTGGCAGCGATCGGCGCCGGGAAGGCCGGCGGCGAGCTGACGATCGACGGCGGCGTGGGCCGCGACCTGGGGCTCGCGATGTCGGGGGGTCGGATCGACGTGCGCGGCCACGCGGGCGACAACGCGGGCGGCGCGCGACCCGGGGCGGCGCGCGGAATGACGGGCGGCGAGATCATCGTGCGAGGGAACGCCGGCGACGAGACGGGGGCCCGGATGCGGCGGGGACTCGTCGTCGTGACGGGGGACGCAGGACGGGGGACGGGTCAAGGGATGATCGCCGGGACCGTCGTCCTGTTCGGGAAGGCGGGACCGGGCGCCGGCCGCTTCCTGAAACGTGGCTCGA
>WNFY01003117.1_pt1 | contig 15534 bp, 18 predicted proteins | sample 5400091 | NCBI WGS metagenome assembly WNFY01 (sample SAMN13153364, study PRJNA577476) | soil metagenome | isolation source: 60 cm soil or saprolite under grassland replicate 1 | place: USA:California | collected 2016-06-15 | reverse complement strand
CAGCGCGCCTCCGAGCGTGCGCTGCGAAGAGGGGTGACACTCGGGGACACGCTAAGATGCGTTTCGAACGCAAAGAAGCATATCGACGTACCGATTGTGCTCTTCAGTTATCTCAATCCCCTGTTGAAGTTCGGTAGAGATCGGTTGGCAGACGAGGTTCAGCGGGCTGGAATTGATGCAGTACTCATAACTGATCTGACTCCGGAAGAAGGAGGGGCTTGGATCACAGCATTTCGTGACCACGATGTAGATCTGATCTTTCTCGTTGCTCCTACGACTTCAGGCGAACGGCTAAGGCGCATCGCTCAGCAGGCCAGCGGGTTCATCTACGCCGTTTCGCGCGCAGGGGTTACTGGCGTGCGAAACGAAATGCCTCGTGACGCCGAATCTCTCGTAAAACGTGTGCGAGCAGTGAGCGACTTGCCCGTCGCCGTTGGATTCGGGATCTCAACGCCGGAACAGGTTCGCCAGGTCTGGCGTTTTGCAGACGCCGCGGTCATCGGCAGCGCTCTCGTGCGCCAAATCGAAAAACTCTCCGGTTCGCCGGAGTTAGTAGATCGCATCGGGGAATTCGCTCGATCATTCCTCAAATCGAAGCAAATTAGTCAAACGACAGGGAGTTAGCACACTGTCACCAACCAAGAATTCCTCCGCAGCATGAGCCGCCGCGAATCGGCTCGGGTCTGGTGCACATCAGTTTTCTGCGCGCAAAGCCATTCTTTGCCAACCATCCTACAGTATTAACGCCTGTAACAATCAAGCACATCAACAGAGCTGCCGGCAAATCGTTGAGACAGAATGTGTCTGTCGAAGAGACTTGTGAACACAGCAACCCCGCAGCAGCAAACCGCAATCGTGCTCCATATCAAAGCGGTGACCATGATTTCACGTGTTGACGTCATGTGATATAGCGCTGCTAAAAGAATTCCAAACGCAGTCAGAGCGACTGCGACAAGCAAGAATTTCGCTGTCCATTGGCGAAAACGCGTCTCTACGACACCAATAAAAGCGGCGCACATATAAGCCTCGACCAAGATCGGCCCGCAGTGTTGGATCCAAAATTGCAGCAAACCGGCTGCCAAAACAAACATAATGCCGACGACAACAACGGCTTTGAGCATGGGGCCGCGTGAAAACAGGCGTCTCGTAAAAAACAATTCGAAATAGCCGATAATTATACCGGCAATAAGGAGGAGCTCAGACTCGAGATGCTTGGCCGAAAAGCACCAGGGGCTGTGTTGCAATCCGAAGTTACTAATAAGCACTCGCTGAACTAAGTAAGTGAACCCAGCAACAGCGACAATCGAAGCGATACTTAGCAAGCCGAAAGCGAGGATGTAAAAGCACACTCGTTCAAATCGATAGACCGTTGCGAAGTCTCGTGAGATCGGCTCTGGCGAACCGAAACGGGCAATCGCGAAGCGCTCAGCTTCTTCGTCATCATGTCCTGCACCGCGGGCCTCGTTCATCGAATCTTCCAAATGAGATCGAAGTTCTGCTGCCAACTGTCGTCGGCTCTCGCCATACGCAATGCGAGACCCCGCCAGGATTTTGTCTAAAAGAATCTCAATGCCATTCATTGTTGGGCACTCGTCAAAATTAGGTTGATTGCACCCGTGAAGTGCTTCCAACCTTCCTGTTCGCGTTCCGCTTGCTGGCGGCCTTTGCTCGTTAACGAATAGTACTTTCGCTTTCGACCAGTTTCCGCAATACGCCATTCGGAACGCAAAAAGCCTTTGCGTTCGAGTTGATGCAGCGCCGGATAAAGCGTGCCTTCGTTGAATTCAAAAGCTTGGCCGCTAAGTCGCTGTACCTCTTGTATGAGTTCGTATCCGTACATCGTTCGCCTTCGCAATAACCGAAGAATCAGCAGTCTGATGCTGCCTTTAAGAAGTTCTCGATTGTGCTTCATCCGTTTTGCTGCCGAAATGGAAATAGCCGCACACGATCTTTTCCGCAAGTAAGCGCTCTGTAGCCCCGAAACTGAATCTTATGCGATAAATCCGAATACGGCCGGTAAAAGGGATATCTGGAAAAATAACATGATTCTTCATTGACAGAACATGATACCTTGTGTAACGAGGTATGTCGATCTATAATAAAAATATGAAATCATCCATTTGGGTCACTGGTCCGACCGGCACAATCGGACGCTATGTCGCAAAACAATTCCCCGGAAAAGTCGTGGCAAGTGCGCGATCTGTCCACAGCGACGTTTGGACTGGATCAATGAACACATTGCTAGCAGTGATTCTTACTGTGATGCTGGCATGTGCCACTTCAGGCCGTGCACAAACTTCACAACCGGCCCACAAACCTAGCGCGGACCTGCAAAAGGAGGGCGATTATTACACTGGGAATTGGAAGCTTACCGGAGAGACCAAAACAAGTCCATTTGGTCCGGGTGGGGAGAAGTTCGAGTCTTCCGAACGCCTGGAGTGGTTGCCCGGCGGTTTTTTTCTCCTTGCGCGCTCTTACGAGGGAGAGAAGTGGACTCAACTTACGATCATCGGATACGACGAGACGAAGAAAATTCTTACTCACACCGCCTACAATGCTAGGGGAGAGATTGAAGTCATGGAGGGAACGGAACACGGCGACACAGAGATTTGGTCGGGGGAGAGCAAGATCGGCGGTAAGCCGGTTAAACAGCGACTTACCATCAAGAGAGTCTCTCCTGCGTTTTACACATTTAAGTTTGAGATGGCGCCTCGAGGCGGCAACTGGTCTTTGGTGTATGAAGGGCATGGCACTAAAGAATGATGACCGCCTTATAAAGGTCTTCCTAACCTCGACGTATGCCAACCGATAGGACAAAGAATCAGTTATGAAAAAACAATTCATTCTTTGTTGCATGACCTTGATTGCGGCTGCTCCCATTTGCTTCAGTCAGGCGAGCCCAGCGAAACCGATGAAGACAGCTACAGATGAGGCGGCGATCACTGACTTGGAAAAGTCTGCTTGGGAAGCATACAAGAACAAACAGTCCGAGAAGCTCAAAAAGCTTCTCTCCAAGGAGTATGTAGGCGTTGACGCGGAGGGAACTAAAGATTTAGAGGCGGAAGTTGGAGACATGGCGAAGAATGATCTGCGCAGTTACTCATTCGCGGATGTAAAAGTTGTATTCCCGAGCGCGAACATCGCGGTGATTACCTACACAGCTACCACGCAAGGCACTTCTCGCGGACAGGAGTCGTCAGGGGCGTACAACAGCGCAAGTGTCTGGAGTAAGCAGAATGGCAAATGGCTTGCCATTTTTCACGCTGAAATCCAGGCTCAGTAAAGGCAGCTAGCTTCGCCGATCCAGCCTTCGCAAAGCTAAGGACCATGACTGACTACAGAACGGAGCAGAAGGACACCAGCATCACTCACGATGAGAGGGCAGCGTTTGCTGCGCTCGCAATCGCGGATCTAAAGCAAGCTGCGGCGTCAGTTCTCGATGAATACAAGAATTTCGTCGCGCTTAAGGTAAACGATCACTGTGTTCGCCTGGCGGTGATGCAGGGAGAGTTCCGTTGGCATCATCACCCGAACTCTGACGAATGTTTCCTCGTTTTAGAAGGTGAGCTGGAGATCGATCTCGCGGATGGGCAAACGTTCCGATTGAGTCCGGGTGAGGCCTTCACCATCCCTGCAGGAGTGGTTCATCGGACACGCTCGCGCAAGCGAGCTGTGAACCTCTGCTTCGAACATCGCGGAGCATACACAGATGTCGTCTTCGATGATCAGTGAGCGAACTCTGGCCATCAACTCAGGGCACAGGCGTCAACGCCGCAGGAATGGCTCTAAGCTGCTTTCCTACCTGCTTTCCATTATTGCAACTCCGCTCATGGGCTTCGCTCAACAAACACCCACGCCGCCAAACGCCGTTTCTCCCGATAACGCAATGCGGCGCGCGGAAATTCAGAAAGTAGAAGAGTCCCTCGCAAAGATCACTGATCGAGGCGCAGCGTTGTTTTTCCTGGCCAGGCGATACGCGCAGCTCGGCGATTTGGATAAGGCGCGCTCTTTATTGAAGCAGTGCATTCGACTCGATCAAGGGTTTGATCCAGGCGATCTGCCGCAATTTGAGGTTTTGCATTCTAATCCAGAGTTCCAGGCGATGATCGAACAGGTTCGCCATCGTTATCCGCCGATCCATCAGGCGCACGTGGCATTCACTATTTTTGAAACCGATCTGTTTCAGGAGAGACTTGGGGTCGATCCCGAGCAGCACCTATTCTATTTGGGAAGCGTAAAGCAGAAGATCATTAAAATTACCGAGAATGGTAAGGTCTCAGACTTCGTTAGGCCTGGCACCTATCGATTTCCGGAGCTGAACGGAATCAAAGTCGATCCCAAAGATCATGGCCTTTGGGTAGCTAGCGCCGATGATCACAATTCCGAGCTATTACATTTCGACTCGCAGGGCAAACTGGTGGAGCACTTCCCGCCGCCGAATGCCGGGCGGCACGCTTTCAACGACTTGGTGCTCCACGGCTCAGATCAGCTGTACGTTACTGACACCTGGGCTCACGAGGTGTATCGGTTTGATCGGAGCAAACACAGCTTCACGCCGCTGTCATTCCATCGGGCGTTGCTCTACCCCAATGGCATCGCCTTGTCAGATGACGGGAATTCACTTTACGTTGGAGACATCCTAGGAGTGATCCAAGTTGATCTCGAAAAGAAACAAACGCGCGAAGTCAGTCCAGGTAAGCATAACACCCTTGCCGGAATCGATGGTCTTTACTGGTACAAAGGCGCGCTCGTGGGAGTGCAGTATGGCAACGGCCCTTATCGCGTCGCGCGATGGTCGCTCTCATCCGATGGCGTAAGCGTAGTCTCTACGGACGTCTTTGAATATCGCACTTCGTTAATCAGTTTTCCCACGACTGGCGCCATCATGGGAAGAAATTTCTATTTCATTGCTAATACTGGGATCGCTAACTACATAGACGGAAAGATAATTGATCCGAGCAAGCTTGAGCCCATCAATATCGCTGTCATCCAGCTTGACTGATTTATGTGTGGGAAACCACTCGTGGGTGTCTGGGTTTCTGATTTTGTTTTCGTATCCCAATGGCCGATAGACCGGAGCTGGTAAACCGCATCGGCGAATTCGCCCGATCACTTCTTGAACCGAGCGCATCGTGACCCGAACGGTCAGTTCCCTCAATCAAAGGATTTTCAACGATTCGCTCCGGCCGGGAACATAACTTTATCTGGCGCGGCATTGAGGGCAGCGAGCAATTTGGGGATTAAGCGCGTTTTGACCGAGCCGGCTTCGCGCGGCGACACCAGGTAACGTACGATCGCGTTGATCCAGGTTACTTCATCGACACGAAAAATAACTCGCGGACGCGAACGAACTTCAAGTTCATCAACCGGTGTGCGAGCCAGCAGGTCACGGAAAACTTCGACGCGCTTCATCATCTCTTCGCCGAGCTCTTTTTCAACAATCTGCTGCATGGTCTCGGCTACAAATTTCAAATCGCTCTGATAGGCGATCTGAAATTTGATTTCGTTCCAGATATAGGGAAAGAGCGGCCACGAATAGTTATAAATGAGTTCGTCGAGTACTTTTTCGTTCGGGAACTTGATCAGTCTGCCACTAGGATGATCACCTGAGATATATTGACCGCCGAATTCCCAGAGAGTGGTATCCAGGTAACTGACGTCAATGACGTCGCCCGTAGCGTCACCGATCTTGATGCGATCGCCTACGCGAAAGGGTTGGCGGACGAGAATATAAATCCAGGCGATGAAACTTTTCATCGGCGTTTGTACCGCAAGGCCGATAATAATTGAGCCGACACCAAGCGCCGCAGCCGCAGCATACCAATTGACAAAAATTATCGATAGACCAATTACCACGATAACAAGGCCAATGACCAGATGCACGATGCGCTGGAGCGTGAAACGAGTAGAAGCATCTTCAATGCGAGCAAGCCCATAAACGGAAGTGGCTCGCGCGATCGCCAGCACTGTCACGATCAGGGCTGTGCCCCGTAGAATTCGCGCTGCAATATTGACACCCGCCTGCGGCAACGAAATCAATTTTGCGCCCAGCAGAAAGTAAACCGTGGCGCAGGCGGCAAGAACAAGCGCATGCGTAACAAACCAGAATTTGTCTCTGCCGCGCGCTTTGACCGTTTGGCGACGTTTTTCACCGGTGGCCCGCTGGAGCTCTTTGCGAACTTCGGGTTGCTGGGAGATTTCCTCTGCGGTCTCCGGCATCACTATTGAAATCGCACTGAAAGAAAGGAACGCGTGTCAGCGGTCGATAATGCCACGACCAGTTTAGGCGCCCCTGAAGGCGGAGGCCGATTCGATTCTCAGATGTGTTATCGAATACGGACATTGCGGAGTTGCTCGCCAAACAGGCGGAGGCGGAGACAGGAATTCTATCGCGCGCTTTTCGACGGGCTGCTCGTAGCGCGTTCTTATGGTCAGAAAACGTGACCGATCTCGCGGCCCAAAATCGTTCGCTAACCGAACTGCGTGGAATCGGCCCATTCATAGAAAAACAAATTCTCCGATGGCTTGATAAGCCGCCGTCATTAAGCAGGAAGCCTCCCGCGATTCGCCAGGATTTCATTTCGCTCGCCGAAGCAAGACAGTTGCTGGCGAAAAAACCCGTCTGGTCGAGGAACCTGCGCGGTGATTTACAAATGCACACTCGCTGGAGTGACGGCTCAGGCACGATCGCGGAAATGGCCGATGCAGCGAAAGAGCAGTCGTATGAATACATAGCGATCACCGACCACTCTAAAGGTTTGAAAATTGCGGGTGGGATCAACGAAAGCGCACTGAGGAAACAGGGATCGGAGGTAGCGAAGATCAACAGCTCGCTATTAAAAGCTGGCGCGAAACTAAGGGTCCTTCACTCAATCGAAATGAACCTTAACCCGCGAGGCGAGGGAGACATGTCGCCGAAGTCGCTATTACCTTTGGATCTGGTTCTAGGTTCATTCCATTCCTCTCTGCGGAGAATTGAAGATCAAACGCAGCGTTATCTTACAGCGCTGCGCAATCCAAATATTCAGATCTTGGCTCATCCGCGCGGCCGCATTTACAATTATCGAATCGGCTTAAGTGCAGACTGGCCGCGCGTTTTTGCAGAAGCTGCAGAGCTGGATAAAGCGCTGGAAATTGACTGCTATCCTGATCGGCAGGATTTGAACGTCGGGCTACTAAAAGTCGCGCGAGAACACGGAACTCGTATTTCGATGGGCACGGATGCCCATCATTCGTGGCAGCTGCAGTTTATCGAGCTGGGGTTAGCTGCCGCATTAAAAGCCAAGATTTCGTCACATCAAATCATCAATTTCATGTCAATCTCGGACTTGAGGAACTGGGTAAAGCAAACACGACAACGCAGTTAAGAATAACGGCATCGAGGACATCTGGCTGACCTGCTTCCGCCTTCCTCTCACGACCGAAGGAGAGTTTTTCTTCGATTATACAGTGTAACACGCCGGGGCGTCCTTTCCGAAATCGAGGGAAGATCGGCAGCGGGAATGTTCGCCCTCGCGGAAAGAAATAAAAAAGGAAAGCACTATGAAACAACTACTACTCAGTATGGCCTTGGCAGTTGCGGCTCCGTTTGCGTGGGGACAAGTCTCGGAGACTACCACAACAACAACCACGACCGAAGGCAACGGGACGATTACCGAGTACACTCCGGGCAGTACAATCGTGCTCAGAGAAAGTGCCGGGCCGCGTACCTACCACTTCGGAAAGACCGTCACTTATGTAACTCGGAGTGGCAGGACTCTGGATGAAGATACCGTAAGAACGAGAGTCAAGGTCGGTATCCCAGTTCGGGTTCATTACGTCGGAACTGGCGACAACATTATGGTTGATCGCGTGATACTCGATGAGGATTAAGAGCCGAAGAAGTTAGGCTCATTTGTCTCCTCGCGCCTTCCTGTTCTTCTTATGGGAGAACAGCGAAGGCGCGTCTTGCGTACATCTACGGACAAGCCTGGCAATATGACTTCCTTCGCGCATTGGGCGAACATCGGCATCCATCAACCCCTCAAATCGTAATTATGACCATGCTTCTTCTGACAGAGCCGAGGTCGATCGGCAAGGAACCTAGCTAGGATTTTGACTGATAGACCAATCGGGCGTGCGCCGGATTGTGTGAGCATTCGAAGAAGAGGATGTTTCGGCCGATGACGGCTGTTTCTTCGATCAACTTATCCGATGAAGATAGACTGGATACGCTGCAACGACTCGATCAATTCCGCCATTGGCACTCGCTGGATGAGAAACGTTATTGCCTGGTTTGCGGTGAAATCATCACAGGGCGACAAATCCAGGTGATTATGGACACACGCGGAAACCGGTCACTGCGCCTCATTTGTCCGACGAAACATTGTGATGCGATGCCGATAGAATGGGTGTGGCCAACCGACGACCTCTTGATAAAAATTGCGATGGTAGAGATCGAGCGGAACTGGCTTTGTCTGATTAGGCGAGTAGGCCGAGCAATGCAATCCTGCCGTCGAAACACGACGAGCAGTGCGATCAGCAGAACAAGGTCTAAACCGCCACTCGGGTAGCATCAGCAAGCAGAAGACTGAGGCGCGTGGATGCGAAGCACCATGCGATTCAATGAACACAGATGGCTTTGCCCCCGGTAAAGGTGGAATCACGCGGTGACGTTTCCGACGACGAGAATCAAGCGGGAAAGGTCACATCCCGTGCCCGCTTACGCACCGCGGAACTCTTGCAAAAACCTTTCGATGTCAGGTCGATTGCGCTTACCGGTCTGTTCATCCTGGCAGTCTTTTACACCATCTACTTCATGCGTTCGATCCTCCTGCCGATCGTTCTTGCGCTGCTGCTTAGCTATCTATTGAGGCCGATAGTGCGGGGACTCGCCAAATTGAAGATTCCCCTGCCCGTGAGCGCCGCCTTCATCCTTATCGGCCTTCTTGCACTTGTCGGTTATGGAATCTCAGCGCTGGCTGCGCCCACGGTGGCGTGGCTCCAGAAAGCACCGGCCGGTTTGACAGAACTGCAACGCAAGCTTTTGCCGGTAAAAAGATCGGTAGCCCAAGTGACGCAGGCAACCGGCGAAATCGAGAAGCTGGCCTCGACGAATGCGGAGTTTAAAACCGTGGAGGTAAAGCGGCATCCCATTACTGAGACATTCGTCACGCGGACGCCAGAGTTTATCGCGAGCGCTGTTTTGTCGTTAATTCTACTCTATTTCCTGCTCGTGTACGACCAGGCCTTCATCGCCAAGCTGGTCAAGCTGTTGCCAACCTTCTCCGATAAGAAGACGGCCGTCGCCATCGCGCATGACATTGAATCGCAGGTCTCGCTTTATCTTCTTACCATTACCGCGATTAATGCCTGCCTTGGACTGGCTGTCGGAACCGCCGTAGGACTGCTCGGTCTGCGTAACCCGGTGATGTGGGGTGTGATGGTCGCGCTGCTCAATTTCGTCCCTTACCTGGGCGCGTTCACGGGTATCATCTGTATGACGATCGGCGCCACCCTGAGCTTCGATAGCCTGGGATACGCGCTCATCTTTCCGGCAGTCTATCTCGCCTTTGGCACGTTGGAGGGCAGTTTCATCACCCCTTGGGTCATGGGCCGCTCGCTTACTTTGAATCCTGTGATTATCCTGCTCTCACTTACTTTCTGGGGCTGGATGTGGGGAATCGTCGGCATCATCTTAGCCGTGCCCATCCTGGCCGCTTTCAAGATTTTCTGCGCGCATATCAAACCGATGGAGCCCCTCGCAGAATTTCTTAGCTAACGCACACTAGAAGACCGCCTGTTTCCGTTACGCTCTGCTAGCTTGTTTGCTAAAACGTTCGAACTGTTCGCTTGAGGCGGGCGAGTCTTCATGGGCAGGTTTTCTCTTCTGCGTTTCCGTCGCCGTAATATTATATTGGGCACCGAAGCCGGAAGCAGCTTTTGTCAGTGTCGGTCAACAAGTGCGAAAGCGCGCATCCGGCGGGTCCACGTCGACTAGTCTTGCTTAACGACGGAAAATTAAACCGAGCACGAAACCGACCCCAAGAGCCGTAAAGACTGCCTTGGTCGGGTTCTCGCGCACGTATTGCTTGCTGTCGTCCTGAAAACTGCGGACGCGATGGAGTGCATCGTCCAATACTTCTTTCCCGCGCTCCCGATATTCATCGGCCACTGCGCCTGCGGCCGCGCGGAGGTATTCCGCCGCTTTGCGCGCATGCGTCACGCCACGATTTGCTTCTTCTTTCGCCTGCGGCGGAACCGCAGGGCCTTGGTCCATTTGATTTTCGTCATTCATAGAATTCCCCAATCTTCATCATTTGTTAAGTTTTCGGTGCCGATGCTTCGCTGACGGTGCTGATATCCTCAGCGCCAACAGTTTTGAAAATGTCCTTCGCCCGATCGACGTCTTCGCTTTCATCCGTGTGAACCGCGATCAGGTAATTCCCTTTTTTCAACTTCTCGTCGTACCGCTTTGCCTCGATCTCCGGAATGCCGAGACCGATTAAACCGCCGACGACACCGCCGGTCGCTGCTCCGACGGCCGCGCCACTTAGCGCCGCCATAATTGGACCCGCGGTGATAAACGGACCGACGCCGGGAATTGCCAAGGCGCCAATTCCTGCCAACAATCCGATCACACCGCCGGTAGCGCCACCGGTAGCTGCACCGGTAGTTGCGCCCTCCGGCGCCTTTGTCGCCTTAACGTGACCGACGTCACGTGTGCCTCCTGTGTCAGGCATAAGGACTGAAATTTCCGAGGTTGCGAAGCCTTGACCTTGGAGCTGCTGGACAATTCGTTCAGCCTGGCCGTGTGTAGTTGCAATACCGAATACTGATTTAGACATAATGATTTTCTTTCGTTTGTATGAGGTTATTTGTTAGTTCGATCCTTTGACGTCGAGTTGATTGTCAATCTGGGAGCCGCCAGCCGCTGATTTTGCAAGCTGATCGATTTTAGCTTTTTCTTGCGCAGTCTTAAGGGGTCCACGGAGTGTAACGTGGCCGTTGGCGGTAATGACTTTGATGTTCTTCGCAGTCGTTGAAAGCTCGCCGTCTTTCATCAGCGCCTGCCGGATAGCCTGCGTGGTTCTTAAATCCGCAGAACTGTTTGACTGGTCGCCAGAAGTCTTACTTTCACCGGAGCGATCGCGCTCGTTTGTTTCTGTGTTATCGGGTTTCGCCTTCTCATTGCCAGCCAATGCCGCCAGGCTAAATGCGCTGAGAAAAGTAACAGCTAGTAAAGTTCGTCTCATAGGTCCTTTCGTTTGAGTTTGTAGGGTGCCGGTATTACTGATCGCAATCGGTAGCGGCACCGGCTTTATTTATTTAGCCCTGATGTTGATTACGGATTTGGCCAGGTCGGTTAGCTTTTTGTCTGTGTCTGATTCTTCGGTCAAGGTAGTCTGAAGTAGCTGCGCACTATCCGGATCCCCAAGTAACTCGGCGTATGTCCGAGCGCAGCCGTAACCGGCCATCTCGTAGTGCTCAACGCGCTGCGCCGCAGCAATTAGCCCGGCGTCTCGCACTTCGTCTTCAGCATCTCCTTCGGTCATTTCCTCTCCTTCCTTGAGGAGACCTTCCATGCCCTCACATTTCGGGCCGCGGGTTGACTCATCGTGGCTCGTTAAAATCTTTTCAAGACGCGTCACGTGTTCCTTGGTCTGCTCGAAATGTTCCTTGAATCCTGCGGCAAGCTGTTTGTTCGTAGCGGCTTTAACCATTTTCGGTAACGCTTTTATAATCTGCTTCTCGGCGCTGTAGAGGTCTTTCAGTTCGTGAATGTAGAGATCTTTGAGTGTTTCTAGTTTCATAAGTGTGGATGTGATATTGTTGGTGTTACCCTAGTCTTCGCAGAAGCGACCTAGCTCCCGACATTCTTATGTGCAACCCCGCAGCAGAAAGATCAGGAGCAAAATCGGAATCGGAATTCCCAGAAGCCAAAGTAAAACGTACCCAGTCGCACCTGCTTCTTTGATTTTGTTTGTTAAACGCATCTCAGATATCCTTTCTTGACGTTATTGATAACTCTTCATTGTGCGCAGGAACTTGCTTCGAGTGATGAAGACCCACAATCGGGCTGGCGGATGGTTGTCTGGTCAGACAAAACCCTATCCACCATCCGACGATTATCTGGAAACGGGGAACTGCGCTAGGTCTCCCCAGCTTTCTGACTCACGCCAGTAGAACATTGGTGAGAGACGGGAAAAATAGGAGTGAGCCTAACTAAATGGCCAGCGTGGAAGGCGATGTCCCTGGTTAACACATGGAACAGGCGTTCTAACGCCTTTTCGTGCGACCGCTATGGCGTTTCTGCTGCGCACGCGCGTGTACCGTTCGCTTGTGCGACCTTGCTGCGGAAGATTGTCGAGATCTAGTCCTTTGCGCCTTAGGCAGGGACTTTTTACCGGATGTCGTCTTAGTGTACGTTTTGAGACGGCTTTGGCACGTTTAACAGCCTTTCGAACTGGCCGCTCGCTGGTAGCTGCTTTTCCCGCGAGAGCTCCGACGACTCCTCCGACCATGGCGCCAACTGGTCCAGCTATGCTACCGATTGCCGCACCCGTTACGGCGCCAGCTGTTTGCTTCGGGATCGGCGGAATCTGGATATTTTCAGACGGTGGCGGGCTTTTTTTCTTTTCTGGCTTTGGATGGTTAGGCCTAAGGGCGGGCTCCTCAATATCTTCGTTCGCTACAAAGATACTTCGAATGACAACGTCGACATAGCCTTAACAAATTTAAAAATGCCCTGTGACACTCATCAGCGACCGACACCTGACTTCGACTTCGAGAAACACTGTCAGCTTTTCAGAACTGACAATGAAACGCTGAGCGTCGCCATGCGCATCAGCAACGACGGTCTTTGGTTCGCGGCAGCTACCTGCAAGGCCAGCTTTCTAAAACAGGCCGAGCAATTTGAGGACGATTACGATAACAACAATTACACCGATTATGTAGAAGATGCTTCTGTTCATGCTGTGACTGATATCAGATTGGGTTTGCGGTGGCCAGCATTTTTGCAAACTGACCGTCGTCGATGGCATCGGAAAACGGCGGGAGTTGCCTCCCGCCGCTTATTAATCCAAGGCACAATCACCAAGCGCCTTGGCTGTCCCCTTGCGAAGCTTATCGTCTGCCGCTTTCTTGGCCGGGCTCCTGGCTGCCACCGCCCTGTTGGCTGCCACCTCCCTGTTGGCTACCACCGCCCTGTTTTTCGCGCCCGCGCTCCTGACTGCCACCGCCTTGTTTGTCACGATCACGCTCTTTGTTGCGATCGCGCTCTTGGCTGCCACCGCCCTGTTGGCCGCCTTCTTCTCCGGTAGCCGTAGGTTTGATAGGTTCGTTCGGATTGCCTTGTGTTTCCATAGTGTCTTTCTTTATTTTAGTTATTGAGTTTATTGATCAATGTGCGCGACAGTCTGCTTCGATTGCTGAAAACACACAATCGGGATGGCGGATGATTGTCTAATCAGACAAAATCCTATCTAACAGCTGGCGATCTTCTCCTCGAAGCCTTCATCAGCCCGGAGGGTCTCTGCGGGCTTTAGCGGCTCCCGTCTGGCTACCCTTACCTTAGTGACTGTTTGCAACCACTTGTCGGGTTGCGTGCGAAGTCAAGGCGATGGTAATGAAAACCCAAACCAAAAAGTTAAAGAAAAAGGAAAAGGAGCGGGATTTTTTTTGCGTAGTGAGCGATGTATTTCGGATCTTTGCCCGTCATTCCTCAATCGCTCTCGGAAGTGCCTGGGCTTTTGCCGGAGCCGTGCTTGTCATCCTTGTCTGGGTTCTTACCGGACCAATGTTTCATTTTTCCGATACCTGGCAATTGGTGATCAACACTGCGACCACGATCGTGACCTTCCTAATGGTGTTTCTTATCCAGAACACGCAAAACCGCGATGCTAAAGCGGTGCATCTCAAGTTGGATGAGCTGATCCGTGCCCTCAAAGACGCACGTAACGAACTTGTTGATCTGGAAAATTTATCCGATGAGGAGCTGAAAAAGCTCGAAGAACAATTCAAGAGCATGCGCAAACGAGCTGAGGACGATGGAAGTCCTTCACGTCACGCCGAACCTTCCGAATTACGCTGAGAGAGCGTTTTAACAACATGGGCTGGTTATTATTTGTTTCTGGCGCCCTAGCGACCTTTCGCCTTAGCCATTTAGTTGCGAGAGAACGCGGGCCCTTTTCCGTCTTTGAACGTATTCGAAAAGCCTTGCCACGGGGTCGGGGTCGGCTCAGGAATGGCTCAGCTGCATTTTTTGTTTCTCTCTCACCGCGAGTGCTGTCATTTGCGCCCTGCTTTGGACCGGTGGTTTGCGTCTCACGCTGCAGGAATGGGCCGTTCATTGGCTCGGCTTCAGTGCTGTGGCCCTGATAGTTAATCAGTCGCTTCGTTTCGATAAATGATCTCGAAGCTTGGAAAAATGCCGGAAAAGAACATCGATCTGCATGGCAGCGCACCGGACAAGCATAAGTTCGCGCTGCTTTTGATTGACGTTATCAACGATTTTGATTTTCCGGAGGCCGATCAGTTACTCAAATATGCACAGCCGATGGCGAGAAATCTCTTACGCTTGAAACGGCGCGCGCAAAAAGCAGGCGTGCCAGTGGTTTATGTAAATGATAATTTCGGCCGATGGAAATCCGATTTCCGCCGCACCGTAGAGCACTGTGCGCGGCATGGTCGTGGTCGTGAGGTGGTGGAATCACTGCGGCCAGAAGACAATGATTACTTTGTGCTCAAGCCGAAGCATTCCGGATTTTTCTCCACCACACTTGAGACGTTTCCCCGCTACTTGGAAACACAAACCTTGATTCTCACGGGCATTGCTGGGAATTTTTGTGTCCTTTTCACAGCAAACGATGCCTATATGCGTGATTTCGACTTGTTTGTGCCCTCGGATTGCACGGTATCGAACACAAAAAAGGAAAATGGCTCTGCACTTGCGCTCATGAGGAAATTCCTCAAGGCGGATACCCGCGTGTCTTCTAGAATCGTGTTGCGCGTGACACACAAGAAGAGTCGAAAACGACGACGCCGTTGATAACCAGGCTCGTCCGGTTTAGTTCTCCGCAAACCGACCTGATTCCGGTGCCCGACAGGTGCAACCCGCAACGCTTCCTTAACTAATCGCGACGCCGATGATGCAATCAACAATCACCTATTGATTGCGACTTGCCAATCATGGGACACCTCTGCCTCGCCAGCCGAAGATAAAAAAGATTATGCACATCACCAGAAACAGAAAGAACAAAACTTTCGCGATTCCCGCTGATGCCGCGGCGATGCCGCCGAATCCAAGTACTGCTGCTACTAACGCAATGATTAAAAAAGTTACAGCCCAACCTAACATGATGTCACCTCCTTAAAGGCCTGAATCGAGTTAGCCGATTGCTTCGCGTGTATTTTTGTCAAACGGCTCCTAATCTGGCACTCGACGACTCGCACTGTTATAACTGCATAAGCTAGTACTATCCTAGGATTGTGCCTGAGAGCCTTGTCATTAAAAGTCCTATCGGCGTTAACGGCTTGTAACTAGCGCCAGGTGGG
>WNFY01009196.1_pt1 | contig 15540 bp, 16 predicted proteins | sample 5400091 | NCBI WGS metagenome assembly WNFY01 (sample SAMN13153364, study PRJNA577476) | soil metagenome | isolation source: 60 cm soil or saprolite under grassland replicate 1 | place: USA:California | collected 2016-06-15 | reverse complement strand
CGGCCGGGGCCAGCCCGAGCACTGACTCGGCGGCGATGCAGGCCGCTACCAGCACACCCCGCCCCCGGTAAGGGGAGAAGTACCCGAGCACCCGGCCCAGCAGGCCGCGGGTCACCCGGACCGGCGCGTCGTCCTCGCCCCAGTCCACCGCCATCGTCGGCCCGACGCAATAGCGCGCCATGTCCGCAGCCTAAACCGTCGTGGACGCGCGCGGCGAGGCGTTTTGCGCCCGGGCGGCACCCGTGATCACGGACGTGGGCGCCGCGGGCGGTCAGCTCGCCTTCCGGTACCGGTCGAGGATGGCGGCGCGCAACGATGCGCGCGATGCGCCGAGACCAGACAGGATCACCGGCACCATTCCGTCGTCCATGGCGAGCAGGGCAAGGGTGAGGTGCTGGACGCCGATGTAGTCGTCATGCAGGGCCTTCGCCTCGCGTAGCGAGAGCTCCAGGCTTTTCTTAGCGCGGGCCGTGAACGGAATATGGCCGCCAGTACGAGGTCCCGCGGGATGGCCGGAAGAGCACCGGGCACGGCGCCTGCGGCGGCGCATCAGCTCGGCCACCGGGCCCTTCCGCCAGGCGGGCCGCCTGCCCCTGCAGGCGGCCGGGACAGCCCGGGTGAAGGCGTCCGGCCCGAAGGCGGCCTCGATTCGCGCGCGCACCACGTCCAGATCGATCCCGACGAAGGCCAGCGCCTCGCGGTCGATGGCGCCCAGCGGGCCGGCGACCCGCCCGCGCCCGATGGCGCGGAGTATCTCCGCCTCGACCCGCTCCGGGCTGACGCCCTGGTCACGCAGGACGGCACCCGCCGCCTCACCAGCTGAGGCCGCCGCCAGCAGCAGGTGCTCACAGCCGATAAAGCCGTGCTCGAGCCGGCGGGCATCGGCCTGGGCCTGGACGACGACGTGGCGGGCATCCTCGGTGAAGCGCTCGAACATCATCGCCTCCCGATCAGGCGGCCGTACTTGCGGTGGATGGTCTGTTTGGTGACACCGAGACGACTGGCGATGTCCTGCCAGGACCAGCCGAGCTCGCGGGCGTTCTCGACCTGGAGCAGTTCCAGCCGCTCGGCGAGCGCACGCAGGGCCGCGACCGCGCGCAGCCCGACCTCCGGGTCGTTGCTGGCGGCGCCCTCGGCGATCTGTAGAGTCGTTTCCATGCCCGTCAGCATATGCTGACGAAGGCCTTACCGTCAACATATGCTGACGACACGGGGTCCGAGGCGCCCGGATCGCCGGTCATCGGCGCTGCTCCGAATCGGCTTGCCAGCCGGGATGTAAACCGGCCTCCACGGCGCCACTTCCAGCTATCGGCCGCGTCTGCGGGCCCGCTTCGCGGGTGCAGGCTTGTAGTCCAATCCGAGCTGGCCGGCCGCGAACCGCATCGCAAGATCGAACGCGCGCTGCGGCGGCACTGCCGGGTCTTCGAGTGCGATCTGTACCGCCAGCCCGTCGAGCAGGGCGGACAGCGTGATCGTGAAATCGTCCGCGTCCACGGCCGCGAACTCGCCGGCCTCCTGGCCGGCCAGCACGATGGAGCGAATGGACTGCCGCCACCGCTCGTCGGACTTCTCCCGGACCGCGGCCACCCCCGGGTTCCGCGGCGACAGCGCCCACAGGTCCAGCCAGAGCAGCCAGTAGCTGCGTGGCTCCGGATCGGTGCCGGGCAGGCAGCTCATGCCGATGAGCTCGGCCAGCCGCCCGGCCGCGGTCGGGATCTCTTCCATCCGCCGGAGATACTCGGCGTACCAGGAGTCCTCGGAGTACCTGATCGCCTCGGTCAGCAGGTGGTCGCGCGTCTTGAAGTAGTAGATGACCAGCGCCGGGCTCGTGCCGGTGCGTTCGGCGACATCGGCGATCCTGGTGTCGGCGTAGCCCCGCTCGACGATCACATCTAGCGCCGCCCGCAGCATCTGCTCCCGGCGCGCAGTGCTGTCCCCGCTCGCCTCCGGGGCGCGCTTAAGGCGTCGCCTTCCCTCGTCGCTCGTCCCTCGCTCCTCAGTCCAGGCGACGCCCGCGCCCCTTTGGCTCGCGGGCGGTGGGTCGCTCTTCGGTCCAGGCAACGCTGCGCCCCTTCAGCTCGCTCGAGGCCGGCCACTCGCCGGCCGGTCTTGTCGGTAATCGTAGCAGCTTCTAGACTGAATGTTCAGTCAATCTTTCGGAGGGCCAGTTCCATGGCAACGAAGGCAACCCAGGCAGCAAGGACGGCCAGAGCGGCCACCGGAGCAACCGGACCCACGGACTACGACGCGATCATCGTCGGCGGCGGCCACAACGGCCTGGTTGCCGCGGCGTACCTGGCCCGCTCCGGCGCCCGGACGCTGGTGCTCGAGGCCCGGCCGAAGACCGGCGGCGCCGCGACCACCGAAGCTCCCTGGCCAGACGCCCCGGACTTCAAGGTCACCCGCCTGTCCTACGTGATGTCGCTGCTGCCGCCGACCATCATCAACGACCTGCGGCTCGACCGGCACGGTTACAAGATCTTCCCGATGGGCCCGTACTACCAGGCCTTCCCCGAGGGCGGGTCGATCAAGCTCTACGCCGACGACGCCAAGCGCAACCACGACGAGATCTCCCGCTGGTCGAAGAAGGACGCCGACGCGATGCCGCGCTGGGACGGCTGGCTGGCCGGCCTGGCCGACGTGCTCGGCCCGCTGCTGCTCACCGTGCCGCCGAACCTCGGCTCGCACACGCCCCGCGACCTGGCCGAGACGCTGCGGCTGGCCTGGCGCCACCGCAACCTGGACGTGCGCACGATCGCCGACGTGACCCGGCTGATGACCATGTCGATCGCCGGCCTGCTCGACGACTGGTTCGAGTCCCCGCAGGTCAAGGGCGCGCTCGCGGTCAACGGCGTGATCGGCACCTGGGCCGGCCCGTACGAGCCTGGCACCGCGTACGTGATGGCGCATCACTCGATCGGCGACGTCGGCGACGGCCACCTGGGCAACTGGGGCTTCCAGGAGGGCGGCATGGGCGCGGTCGCCGACGCGATCGCCAGCGCGGCCCTCCAGCACGGCGCCGAGATCCGGACCAGCGCGAGAGTAAACCGGCTGCTCATCAAGAACGGCCAGGCCGTCGGGGTCATCCTCGAGGACGGCCGGCAGATCACCGCCCGTGTCGTGGTCACCTCGCTGCACCCGCGCACCGCGTTCCTGGACCACGTGGGCCGCCAGCACCTGCCCGACGACTTCGTCGCGGACATCGAGCACTGGAAGACCCGCAGTGGCGTCGTCAAGATCAACCTGGCGCTGTCCGAACTCCCCGACTTCACCGCCGACCCCGCCCCAAGAGGCACGAGCCTGCAGGAGCACCACACGGGTTCGGTCGAGATGGCGCCGACCATGCCGTACATCGAGCGCGCCTTCACCGACGCCCCCGAGGGCAGGCCCGCCACGAAGCCGTTCAGCGACGGGGTCATCCCGACGGCCTTCGACAGGACGCTGTGCCCCGAGGGGTACCACATCATGTCGCTGTTCACCCAGTGGGTCCCGGCGGACTGGAACGAGCAACCGCATACCGAGGAGCTGCAGGCCTACGCCGACCGCATGATCGACTGCTACAACGAGGTGGCGCCGAACTTCAAGAGCTCGATCATCCACGCCGACATCGTGGGCCCGCACGAGATGGAGCACGACTACGGCCTGGTCGGCGGCAACATCTTCCACGGCGAGCTGTCCCTGGAGCAGCTGTTCCACATGCGCCCCGCGCCCGGCTTCGCCGACTACCGCACCCCGGTGCCCGGCCTGTACTACGCCAGCTCGGCCACCCATGCCGGCGGCGGAGTCTGCGGCATCCCCGGCATGCAGGCGGCCCGGGCCGCGATCGCCGACCGCCGTGCCGCCCTTCGCCGCAGGTGACAGGTACGGCACCACCCCCGGTCACCGCGATGCTCGAGGCGGGCAGCGTGGCCCTGGCCGCGGCGGACGCCATCGCCGACGCGATCACCGCCCTGTCCCGCCTGGCCTGCGACCTGGGCGACGCCCTGACCGCGCTGGACATCAACCCCCTGATCTGCACCCCCCGGAGTGCCGGTTACCTGCCCGGAGGCCCGGCGATATGTCTGCAGTTCCGGGGGTGATAGCACCCGGAACTGTAAACATATGGGACGGCAGTCCCCCCTGGACGGGGCGGCAGGGGCACGGAGTGTCCGCAGCAGGGAAGAAATCACCGCAAACCGGGCAACCGCCGGTGCCGCGCGCTCCGCAGCCGCGACACACCGGAACTTTCTTTATTTCGGAATGAGCACATCGTCCACCAGATGTTCCGCGAAGCCCGGATTTCCCAAGATCTCACGGCGAGTCGCATCACCGGGCGCTCAGGCACCATTGCGCGCACGGGTGTCACGGCACCGAGGGCGCTAAATACCGAGGATCCTGGTGGTTAATTCGGGTTCTATGCGACGAGGCCGAGTTCGAGGCGCGTCAGGTGGCTGGTGCGCCGCCGGTCAAGGGCGTGCTGGTCCAGAATGCCTCCAGCGAAGGAGGTTGAGCGCGGCGGCCATGTACACGTGGCCGAGGCGGGTCTCGGGCCGGTCTTCGCCCGGCTCCGCGACCGGGCCGAGATCGCCCGGGTTCATCGGCCTGGTGGTGACCCAGTGGCTGGCCACCATCGACCACCGCTACGATCACTGCGAATAAAGAGGGTGACGGGAAAGGCGGACCCCATGGGCCTGATGGAGCTGGTGAGCTGCGAGCGCTCGCGGCGTCCCGGCGGGCGGTCGCGGCGTCCCGGCGGGCGGTCGCGGCGTCCCGGCGGGCGGTCGCGGCGTCCCGGCGAGCGGTCGCGGCGTCCCGGCGGGCGCGCGGGCGCCCGGCCGCCGGCGCGGGCCGCGACGCTGGCCTGCCAGCTGGCCGCGCTGGCCGGCCTGCTGGCCGCCTGCAGTTCCTCCGGGTCGTCCGGCAGCACGGCCACCTCGTCCGGCCAGACCGCCAGCGGGCCGGGCAGCTCCGCCTCGGCGTCGGCGGCCGCCGCCTCATTCGTCAGCATCGTCGAGCCGTTCGACCCCGGTCACCCGGCCAGGACCGAGCCCGCCCCGGCCAGTTGCGGCGGCCAGCCCACCACGCTTGCCATCGAGCAGTGCTACCAGACCAGGACCGAGAACGTCGACGCCGAGATCGACGTCGCGCAGTTCGCCAGGTATTCCAGCGCGCCTGCAGCCGAACGCAGCACCATCTTGTCCCAGGACAGCGCGTGGCTGGCCGCGCGTGCGCCGGTGTGCGCCGCCGCCTTCAACACCGGCGGAACGATCGACGGGATCAGCGCCGCGGCCTGCCTGCTCGACGAGAGCAACGCCCGGCTCGACGCGGTCAAGAGGATTACGCCGCCGCCCGCCAGGCTCAAGGCCACCGACAGCACCGACCCGAACCAGCTGGCCTGGTTCACCACGCCGGCCGGCTCGCGCATCGCGGAGATCAGCACCCAGGGCGACCAGACCGGCGGCGCGATCGTCGCCTGGGTCATCGTCGGCGGGCCCGATGGCTTCGTGGTCAACCCGAAGCAGTTCTACTTCCAGGACGGGTCGTTCACCGACGTCGGCGTCGCCGAGCCGCCGAACCCCGCCTATCACCGCATCCCGACGGGCCAGGAGTACCAGTTCTCCATCGACTACTCCACCCTGGCCAAGGACCCGAACGCGGACAAGAGCGGTGCGGGCTACCTCTACGCGCCCGGCGCCCCGGTCGCCGTCTGGCGGTAGAGCCGTCTGGCGGTAGAACGGCTCAGATGCCGTAACGGTCTCGTCGCCCGATCAGCCGCCGCGCGTTGCGCATGGCCAGCGCGATGACCGTCTCCATCGGGTTGATGCCGATCGGGCCGGGGAACAGGCTCGCGTCGGCCACGATCAGCCCGGGCACGCCGTGGAACTCCCCGAAGCTGCCGGTCACCCCGCGCCGCGGGTCCTCGCTCATCCGCGCGGTGCCCATCAGGTGGATGGAGAACAGCTGGAGGGACCGTCTGGGCACCGGCCGGGCCAGCAGCCGGCGTAGCTCGTCCGGCCCGCGGACCACGGGGGCACCGTCGAAGGGGAGCAGCACCCGGGTGGCGCCGGCCGTGAACAGGGCTTCGGCGGTCAGCTCGACGCCGCGCACGACCTGGGCGGCGTCATGGCCGGTGAGCTGGTAGAACACCTGCGGCCCGAGGCCGGGGAGGAGCCGGATCCGGCCCGTCCCGGTGTCAGAGACCAGCGGCCCCGCGGTGACGATGCGGTTGTAGTCCGCCATGAGCTCGCCGAGTTCCCGGCCGTAGGCCGGCAAGATGCCGGCCAGCATCGGGGGAGTGAGGTTAGTCGCGGTCAGCAGCAGCCCTTCGGCCAGGAATTCGCGCACCTGGAAGGCCTGGTGAACGCCCTGCCAGCCGGTGACGTCCTGGTCGAAGAACGCCGTCACCACCGCGTTCGGGTGCACCGACAGGTTCCGGCCGAGCTGGCCGGACGCCGGACGCAGGCCCGACCGCAGCAGCAGGGCCGGCGTCTGCACCGCGCCGCCCGCCACGATCACGACCGGGGCCCGCACGGTCAGGCTCGGGCCCCGGCGGCCGCCCGGCCGGACGACGTGGCCGGTCACGCCGGTCACCCGCGGCCCGGACCGGGTGATGCGATCCACCCGGCAGTCGGCGAACAGCCGGGCGCCGAGCGCCAGCGCCCGCGGCACGCTGGTCACCAGCATCGACCGTTTCGCGCCGGTCGGGCAGCCGCTGCTGCAGTTGCTGGTCCCGGCGCAGTGCAGCTGGTTCCTGCGGTTCGGGACCACGGCCCAGCCCTGGGCCTGCGCGCCGCCCCGGAATAGCTCGGAATCCCGGCCGATCGTCTCCGGGTCCTGCAGGCCGACGGAGAGCCGCGACTCGATCGCGGCGAAGTAGGGGTCGAGGTCACGCTCGCCGATCGCCCGCAGGCCCTCCCGCTCGGCCCAGCGCTGGAGCACCCGGGGCGGCGTCCGCCATGACATGCCCCCGTTCACCACCGTCGACCCGCCGACGCAGCGCCCCTCGGCGTACAGCACGGAGGGCCGCCCGATCGCCATCCCGCCGCCGCCGTCCCGGTACAGCGTGCGCAGCGCCTGCCCGGTCCCGGCGGTGAACGACTCGGTCGGGTGGTACCCGCCCTCCTCGAGCACGATCACGTCCACTCCGGCCTCGGCCAGCTCCGCGGCCACGGTAGCCCCGCCCGCCCCCGACCCGACGATCACCGCCCCGCACTCCAGGCTCAGCTCGCCCGGCACGTCATCCTGCGTGATCAGCCCGCTGATCACGGCTTCCCCCGCTGCACCGGAGCGGTGACCGCGGCCTCGCCCGCGCGGATCTGCGGGCCGTAGGACTCCAGGCGGCGCCTGGACACGGCCGCGATGTAGGGAGCCGGATCGTAGCCGATCTCACGCTGCACCTCGGGCAGCTCGTAGTAGCACATCGTGATCATGCTCTTGAGCCGCCGGACCAGCTCGGCGGCCGTGTCGCGCCGCGCCAGCAGCGCCCGGACGTAGGCGGCGGCCACCTGGTCGTCGAGCCGGGCGAACCGCCGGCCCCGGGACGCCGGGTACAGCCGTGCGCCCTGGTCGAGGACGACCAGCGTCGTGGCCAGCGCCTTCCTGGCAGCGGGCGGCAGCGAGGCGAGCATCAGCCCGAACTCGCGCAGGACCCGGTCCGTGCGCTGATCCGCGCGGACCTCAGGCGGGCAGACGACCTCAGCGAACCGCCTGGCGGCCCGCCGGGCCGGGACCTCAGGCGCTGCTTCTGGAGAAGCTGGTGTCGGCGCGGAAGATGGGCCAGCCAATCTCGGTCCTCCATTCCGCTTCGTCCGGCGTGTCGATCGCGCCGCGCAGGTAGTACTCGCGCAGCGGCCCGTCGATGCTGATCTCGTGCCTGGTGGCGTAGGAGTGGGTGATGCGGGAGAAGTCGCCGACCGTGAGCCCTGCTGCCATCAGGCCATTGTCAACCCTCCCCTTACCGGACAGTCAATGCGGGAACGCGGTCTTGACCCTCCGGCAGAGGGAGCGCCGAGGGTGGAGTCATGAGCGAAAACACCTCCCCACCACCACGGGCCTGAGCACCACCGGCCTCTGGGCCGTCCTAGCCGAGCACATCGCGGCCGGCCGGACGAACTCATCCTGACCAATTAGTTCACCGTCCGCGACGGCAAGATCGTCACCCTGATCGTCATCCGCAACACCCCCGGATACTGACTGCCCACCACGACCGGAGGCCGCCGCGGACGCCCGCGACGGCCTCCCCTGGCCGGAGATTGTCACCACGTCCGGGGCACCGACCACCCGAGGACACTAAGCCTCAGCTTGGAAATTCTTACGTTCCTGACATCGAGGCGCGCGTTCCAGACTCGGAGGAGGATCCCGCCAGAGTCTGCGCGGTTCAGGTGCACGGTGCCGTACTGCTGGCCATCGAGGGAAACCGTGCAGCTCCACGGTGCGCAGTCCTCCGAATGGAGGGTCGAATTGTACCGTGGTGCCATTGGGCACGTCGTTGATGGCGTCGCCGTGCGCGCCCACCGCATAGCCATACCCGAGCGCCGAAGCGTCAGGCTGGTCCAGCGGACCCGAGACATCTGCATCGAAGTCAACCCGGTAGTCGCACAGCCCGGGCGCCGGCATGCTCGCCCCGAACCATTCGTCGGTAAGCAATTGCCTGGCAGGTTCAACACTGAATGAGCGGCTAGAGGTGGTCGTCAGGCTGGTGACACCGTATGCTGTCCATCGTGAACTATCGGGATAAGAATCCGATGGTGCCGCGAGATATCTTACGGCGCACACCGCTTGCGCCACCAGGCTATGTGTGCCCTGTACCGCGTAATCGCCTATAATGGCGGCCAGGGCAGTAGTAACGGCAAATATGACCGTCTTGAGCAGTCGGTGGCTGCTCTTTTTCTCGGGTGTTGCTGCGGGCCCAGTGTGCTCATTTCCTGGCTGCGGTACATTCTCATTTGCTGGCATGGTCCCATGATGTGGAGCCGCCTCGCTATCCGGTACGGTGCTGTCCCGACGGGCTGATTAGGGTTTTCCCCGAGGACATCGATGAAGCGGCGGATCAAGATGGTGGGTGTGCGCCGGCCCCCGTCTGCCCTGCTCGCCGTCTCCGCATTCCTCCTGGCGGCCTGCTGCTCGTGGCCGCTGCTCCGCTCCGATCCCCTGATCGGCGCACCGGCCCTCGCCGTGATCGCCGGGTACTGGTACGCCGCCTTCCTGTGCGCCGCGGCAACCGATCCTCGCGCTGCCCGGTGGCTGGTCAGCTGCGGGCTGCTGTGGGCCGGGTCGATCACCGACGCCGTGCCCCCGCTGGCGGTTCCCGCCATCGTCTGCTGGCTGGCGTTGTGGACCGCCCTGGCGGGCGGTGCGGTGCTGCTGAGATCACCGGTCATGATGCAGGCCGCAGTTCGCGGGAAGCTGGGCGGCGGTCTGGCCCGGCGGGGGATCGCGCTTACGGCCGGGGTTTCGGCGTCCATCATCGCGCTAACTTCCCTGGTCCTGGCGGCGCTGGCCAACCGCTGGGCGACTCAGTGGTGGCCGGGGCCGGCCCGGGGCGGCTGGGCCATCGCCGTCCAGGGCCTGTGCGCGGCCACCGTGCCGATCGCGGTGGCGGTCGCGGCCTGGCGGCGGAGATCGGCGCGGGCCGGCGTTTCGGCCCTGCTCACGCAGCTTGCCAGCCCGCCGACGGTTGAGGGCGTGCAGTCCGCGCTCCGCGCCGCCTTGTCCGACCCGACGGCGGCGGTGTTCTACCGGCTGCCCGGCGGGTCCGGTTTCGTCTCGGCCACGGGCGAGCCGGTGGACGTCCCGGTCAGCGAACCAGGACAGCGGCTTGTCTTTCCCGTCCGGGCTCAGAGCGGAGAAGTTGCCGCGATGCTGTCGGTGGACGGATCCGCGCACGTGGACGCGGGCCGCGTGCAGATCGCCCTGATCGCGTGCGGGCCGGCGCTGGAAAATGCGCGGCTGCAGGCCGTTCTGCACAGCCATCTGCACGCGGCCAGGGCCTCCCGGGCCCGCATCGTCCAGGCTGCCGTCGCAGAACGCCGCAAGCTGGCCCGAGACCTGCACGATGGGGCTCAGCAGCACTTGTACGCATTGTTGACCAGCCTCGGCATGGCCCGGCAGAAAACGTCGCAGCCGCAGGCCGTGGCCGCCATTGACGCGGCCCGGGACCAGTTGCGGGTAGCCCTGAGCAAACTGCGCGGTCTCGGGCGGGAGCTGTACCCGGCGCTGCTGGATTCCGAGGGCCTGACCGCTGCCCTGGAATCCCTGGCTGACGACGGTCCGCTCGACGTCGATGTGGTCAGCCAGACCGGCCGGCAGGAACCCGAGGTCGAGATAGTCATGTATCTCACCGTGCGGGAGATCCTGGCCGGGCTGGCCGGGCATTCAGCGGCCACGCAGGCGGCAGTGGCCCTCGTCGCCGCGAACGATCGCCTGTCCCTGCGGGTGACAAGCGATGGGTACCTGGGTCACCGCGCCGGCATTCCGGCGTGGCTCTCCGTCATTACCGACCGAGTCGAGGCGGATGGCGGCGGTGTGAGCGTAAAATGGAGTCCTGACCAGATAACGGCATTGGGGGGAATATGCGTGGAGGCGTGGATCCCCTGCGGGTAATGCTGGTAGACGACTCGGTGCTGTTCCGGGAAGGCTTAGCTGCCCTGCTCACCCAGGCCGAGGTCGAGGTTACCGGCTTCGCGGCCACCCGGGATGAGGCCATGATCCGGATTGCCGCGGACCACCCCACGGTCGTGATCATGGACATCCGCATGCCGCCTACGTTCACCGACGAAGGCCTTCAGGCGGCCATCGAGCTCAAGGCCAGCCGCCCCGACCTTGGGATCCTTCTTCTTTCCGGTCATGTTGAGGTGGCCTCCGCCGCGCGCCTGTTCGAAGAGCACAGCCACGGACTCGGCTATCTGCTGAAAGATCGAGTCGACAATGTTCAGGCCCTGGTGGCCAGCCTGCGCCGCGTGGCCCGTGGCGGATTGGTCCTTGACCCGGAAGTCGTCGAGAGTCAGTTCCGGCAGCGCAGGAACGCTCGCGTGCTCGAGCAATTCAGTGATCGTGAGCGTGCCGTCTTGCAGTACATGGCGGAAGGCCGGTCCAACGCGGGGATCGCCGCGGAGATGAACGTGGTCGTGAAAACCGTGGAGAGCTACGTCGCGTCGGTCTTCACGAAACTTGGCCTCACTCCTTCCGCCGACGATAACCGGCGTGTCCTAGCCGTCCTGGCCTGGATGCGGGCACGGGCCGGGTGAGTTACGGCCATGCCCCGCCGGGGGCGGAAACACCAGCCACTGACCTGGTCACTTATCAGGGCAGGTCTGGCCGGCGCGTAGCGGCCGCGCTGCTCGCCGGAATCCCTCTGCTGGCTGCGTTCTGCGTCATCGCGCAGTGGCCGCTCTGGAACCCGGGCAACCTCGGCCTGGCCGTTGCGAACCTGCTGGTCACGATCTCGTTCTATGCGACCGCGGTTTTCGTCTACATCGAACCGCAGCATCGGCTGACTGGTATCGCGCTCGCCGTCGCGGCGTTCCTGTGGCCGTTGAACTGGGTCAACGAATGGAAAGTCGGGCCTCTCCCGCTCGTGGCCGCGCTGGAGGGGCCACTAGCGGCCCTGCTCGCCGTGGGCGCCCTGCTGCGCTATCCGGTGCCCTGGTCGCGGCGTCGCTACGAGGCCATGGCGATCGCCATTCTCCTGCTGGTCCAGGCCATGGCATCGCTGCAGGTGGTCACGTCCCTGCCGCAGTGGCACAGCCTGCCGCCGCACACGCTGTGGCTGGCATGGTGGCCAGGTAAGAGGGCATACGCACTGGCCCAGTTGACGTACAACTACGGGATCGTCTTCGTGGCCGTAGCCGGCGTCCTGGCGCTGACTCTCCGGCTGGCCAGGCTCACCGGCCCCGATCGCCGGATCATGCGTCCGGTCATGGCGGGAATCGTCATCGCGGGCACGCTCACCGCGGCGAGTGGCCTCGCGGCCGCCTTGTCGATGAGCGTGCCGGCGGTACGCACGCTTGACACCCTGGAGGCAATCGCGGTGGTGGGCGTTCCCCTGGCCTACTCGATCGCGTCGGCGCGAAGATGGCTGGCCCGCGAGTGGGTGCCCAAGCTGATCAGGGAACTGGGCCCCTCTCCGACGCCGGCGAGCGTTCAGAACACCCTGCGCCGGGTTCTGGCCGATCCCGGCCTGCGCCTGCTCTACCGGATCGGCGATGAGCATGTCGATATCGACGGGGTGCCGCAGCCAGACCTGCCGTGGCATGATCGCCGCGTGGCCGTGGTGACGGCCAGGTCCACGGCCGCCCACGTGGTGCTGCTCACCGCGAATCCCGTCATCGTCCGCTACCGCGACGTGGTGCAGGCGGCCGCCCGCGTGGCCACCCTGGCCCTGGAGAACACCAGCCTGCAGGCCGCCATCATCGCTCAGATCTACCGTGTCTCAGAATCCGCCGGCCGTCTTGCCTCTGCAGTGGACGCCGAACGCCGGAGCATCCAGGCTGTTGTCGGCGGGATCTGTGGCGGCGAACTCGCCTCTCTCGTGACACAGTTCGGGACGCTGGCGGAAAGTGACGCCGCGACTGACCTCAATTCTCAGCTCACCGCCGCGCAGGACCTGCTCGCGCACGCCCAACTTGACCTGATGAGCTTGAGCGCCGGGCTCGGGCCCGCTGGGCTCGACCGTCTGGGCCTGAGCGAATCGGTAAGGGCGGCCGCGCGGGAGCTGAGCCCTGGTATCGCCGTATCCGTCACCGGCGAGCCGCTGGAGCCCGACCTGGAGGCGGCCGCCTACCTCGTGCTGTCCGAACTCATGACCAACGCGTTCAAGCACGCCCCCGGCTCGGTCATCGCCGTCAGGGCCGCCCTGGAAGGGGATGAGCTGGTTCTGGAGGTCACCGACGACGGACCGGGCGGTGCCGACCCCGAGGGTTCAGGGCTACGGGGGGTCGTGGGGCGGGTATCGGAGCTTTCCGGCTCGCTCACCATCAGCAGTCCCCAGGACGGCGGCACCAGGGTGCTCGTCCGCCTGCCGGTCAGAAACGCCCGCCCCAGCCAGGGCTTATCCGCCCAGCACCACCCTTACTCCCGAGGTCCACCCAAGGTTGACCGGGGTGGCGCTTCCGCCCGTGCACGATCCCTTGGCCATCCCGGCGTACAGGGCGCCGTACTGGTAGCTCCCGTTGCCCGCGCTGTTGGCTGCCGGCTGTGTCCAGACCGCCTGTGACCTGGGCACAGTGGTGCAGGTCACCGCCGTTCCGAAGTACTCCACGAAGTTCACGACCCCGGTAGCCAGCGTGTTGCCGCCGCCGACGCGAATCGACCCGAGGTAGGTATCGACCCCGGTCGACGTATTCTCGATCCAGGCGCCCCACCACTGACCGCCCGCATCGGCCGCACCCCGCCAGATCCGGTACCGGTAGTACGTGTCCGCCGTTATCGGGTAGGCCAGCCGGCAGCTGTACCCGCTGCCCTCCCCGCCGAATACCCCGCAGTTCGGACCGGACACGGCATTGGCGTTCCAGAGCGAGAAGAGCGCGGTGTCCCCGGTGGATCCATTCAGCCGGTTGCCGTTCGTCTGAAGGCCGAGGTAGCCGCCATAGTTCGCTCCCGCCCAATTCCACTGCATGGCCCAGTACGTCGCGGGCGCCCGCTGCTCGACCTTCATCTGCTGATCCACGTTCCAGTAGCCCGTGGCCGATCCCTGGAACGCCCAGTAGCTGGCGAGATTCGCGTTCTGCTGCTGACCCCGCGCGGTATTGGTGGCCCAGATCGCCACGTGGCCGGGGGCGTAGAGGACGGCATTCGCGTCGTCCTGCATCTGCAGGACGGTTCCCGCATGGTCCTGCGTACCGGTCGCCCAGATCTTCACGTGCCCGGGCGCGTACAGGACTAGATTCCCGTCGTTCTGCACCTGCAGGACCGATCCGGAGTGCCCCGCCGTATTACTAGCCCAGATGGCGATGTGCCCCGGCGAGTAGAGGACGAGGTTTCCGTCAGATTGCATGGCGAGAAAGAAGAGCCCGCTCGGCGACACCAGGTTATCGCCCGGGTTCAGCTGCTGCCCGCCGCTCAGCTGCAGCGTATAGTCCGAAGCGGACGCGGGGACGGCACTGATCCAGGCGAAAGCGGCCGCCAGGGCGGTAATAAGGGCATACGCAAAGGCCGAACGGTAAATTGCTTTCATTTCCCCTCCCTGCGAGCTGCGTCAGCTCTTGCCTTGTAGCTGGACGGTTTCATCATTCCGGCCGGCTCAGGCGGAGGCAGCGGAGATGCCCCGGCGGCTGAGAAGGGTTATCCCGGTAGACACTCTAGCCAGGTCGCGCACGACCTGATCCGTTAGGCTCGGCGAGACGGAGAGGTTCGGTGCGGAGGAGCCCGTGGACCACGGTTTTGACACCATGCAATTGCCGGACGCTCCCGATGCCGCCGCCCCGGATGGCTCGGACGTGCGGGTCCTGCTGCGGCTCGGCCGCGGCTCGATGGCCCACTTCGAGCTGGGAGCAGGCCGCGTCTCCCAGGCGGTAGCCCATCGCAGCGTCGATGAGATCTGGTACGTGCTGAGCGGGCAGGGCCAGATGTGGCGGCGCCAGGCGGAGCGGCAGGAGACGGTTCCCCTGCGGCCCGGCACCTGCGTGTCCATTCCCGCGGGCACGCACTTCCAGTTCCGCGCCGCCGGGGACGGCCCGCTGGCGGTGGTGGGCGTGACCATGCCACCCTGGCCCGGCGACGACGAGGCCTACGACGTGGCCGACGCATGGCCCGTCGGCGTCCCGGATGACGTTTCGCCGGGAAACGCCGGTTTAGCGGGCGGAAGGTTTACCAGGCGCCGACGGGAGACCCTACCGTCGTACGGATTTATCCCCGGGACCGCGGCACCAGCCGGGCACCCTGCCCGGACACGGGCTGACCACGGGGAATAGCCTTCGCTGCGAAGAGGTGGTGGGCATGCAACCAGGGCGTGGGCCGGTATGGCGGCCGCTGAAGCGTCACGACAGCCATGTGGCGGAACAGATGGTGGCGCGGGCGGCGGAGCTGGCCAGGGATTCCCATGCGCAGACCCGTTACGCAGCGGTGCTGGTCAAGGACGAAAGCTTGCTCGCCTGGGGCACCAACGGCGTGCCGTTTCCCGGCGAAGACCATTGTTATTGCAAGTTCGGCGAGAGCGCGGACCATGATCGCTGCCGGACCCACGCCGAGCAGCGAGCCATCACGCTGGCCGGTGAGGGTGACGGCTGGCGGATGCTGCAGGGATCGAAGCTGATCTACGTGCGGCTCGAGGCGGACGATTCGGTCCGGCTGGACGAGCCTCACTTCTGCTCCCGCTGCAGCCGCCTCGCGTTGTCCCTGGGCATTGCGGAGTGGATCTTCGCCTTGTCGGAGGGGCTGGTCGGCTACTCCTCGGCCGACTACGACCAGATCGCCCGGCTCAGGTGGTAGCGGTAGGCGCCGGGACCCCTGCGGGCAGACACTGGGTACATGCGTTATCTGAGCGCCGGGACCCCCGCCAGGATTTCCCGGATCGGGCTGGGCACCTGGCAATTCGGCTCCCGGGAATGGGGCTACGGCGAGTCG
>WNFY01005619.1_pt1 | contig 15546 bp, 18 predicted proteins | sample 5400091 | NCBI WGS metagenome assembly WNFY01 (sample SAMN13153364, study PRJNA577476) | soil metagenome | isolation source: 60 cm soil or saprolite under grassland replicate 1 | place: USA:California | collected 2016-06-15 | reverse complement strand
CGCCTTTCACGCCGAAGCGATCCGCCTGATGCGGCTCCGCCTTCGCTCAGTCGGCTTCCTCGCCGACTAGCGGAATCGTGGTCGTTGCCTTGCTCCCGTCTTTCGTGGACAGGGAGCGGCAACGAGGCTCCGGTGACGCGGGACCGCGGCGATGCAGTCCGAAAGGCGAAGGAGTGCGCCGACGAGAGGCTCTATTCTCCGATCACTTGAACGAACCAGCGCCGGTCGCGCTCATGGTCGAGCTCGACAAAGATCACGCGCTGCCAGTGCCCGAGGCAAAGGCTCGCTCCGCGGACCGGAATCGTTTCACTCGCCCCACCGATCAGCATCGACAGGCAGTGGGCGGGGCCGTTTGGAGACTCCTCTCTGGGCTCGAGGTTCTCGGTCCGTCGCTCCCAGTCGTCGTGTGCGTAGTAGCGGTCGAGCGGCGCGAGCGTGCGGGCGATGTTGATGAAGTCCTCGAAAAAACCCGACTCCCATTCGTTGAGGCGGATGCAGCAGGTTGTGTGCGGGGTGTACACGCAGGCGAGGCCCTCCTCGACACCGCTTTCGGCGACCGACTGCTCGACCTGCTCGGTGATGTCGGTGAGCGTCAGGCCACCTGCCGTTCGCATTTCCCGCTCTCGCACAAATACCTTCATTGCTTTACCTCCGGTGGTGGAAATCGTCGGAAGCGCGACGGGGAATCCTAGGTCAGGCAAGACGCGTTGAGGGCTTTCGTCAGCCGGACGCCGTCTAACTGTCCGAGTGTCCACGTCGGCCTCGTGAAGCCGATCGCCGAGCAGCCACCGAGCTGGTGACGTCGTGTGCAGATCGTGAGCCGAAAATCCCTTGGCCGGCGGGAAGGGCCGTGTCGCGGTTCCCGCAATCAGCGACACCGCGAAGGCACAAGCCGTTCAGAGACGGAAGACCACGGTTTGCAGGACAAAGGTTCTCCGCGAGCATCGCGGGGCAAGTGAGTTCGGTAGTTCGCCTGCTAGGGCAGTGGCCGTTCCCCCGGTCTTGATCCCCCCGTTCGTACCTCCGGGGCGGGTTGGCTTGCCAGCCGCCCCCGGTTTCGATTGCGGCGTCGTCGGAGGGGGAGAAGTTATGGGGGGTGTCTTGTGGTGTTCTTTCTCCTGTTTTCCTCCCCCCGACGAATGGGTCCACGCCAAACGGGGCCTCGCGCCTTCGTGGCTCCGAGCCGCTTTAGCGGCTCGGCCGATGGCTGGAAGGGTCACTAGGGCGGCGACGTGGTGAGTGCGTGGGGTCGCGGTCGGGGCCGGATCGTGGTAAGCGCCGCGGCGCTCGGCTCGCGGCCCGGCCCCGAAGCTCCGTCTCGCGGCATCCGTACCCTCGGAAGGTGCCCTCTGCGCTTGCCGTTGTCGACTTTCTCAACAGCCGGGAGAAGGCGTGGCTTCTCTGGTTGATCGCGCTCGTCGCCTTCGCTGCTATCAAGAGCGACGGCCTCGGCGCGTCGTTTTTGGGTGTCCTCCGTCCGCTGGCTTCACTCAAGCTCCTGCTCCTGTTCGGCTCGGCGGCTGTCTACAGCGCCGGCCTCGTGTTTCTTGCAAAGGAGCTGGGCCTGTGGCACACGTCTGGGGCCAAACCGACCGCCTACTGGTTCTTCGGTACGGCTTTGATCCTGGTGGGCAACGCGACGCAGGTGTCCCCGGACGATCCGGCCTTCTCCAAGAAGGTGCTCCGGGGTTCGCTAAGGCTCACCATCCTCGTCGACTTCCTCGCCAACCTCTACGTGTTCCCGTTCGTGGTCGAGTTTCTGCTCGTGCCGCTGATCGTCCTGTTCGTCGGAATGCGGGTGCTCGCTGAGCACGAGCCGACCCAGCCGCTCGTTCGCGGCGTCATCGCTGGGGTGCTTGGAGTGATCGGGTTTGGTTTGATGATCTACGTGGCGGTCAGGGCGTTTAGCGATCTCCGCGGCTTCTGGACGAGGGAGAACGCGGAGGACTTCCTCATCGCCCCGGTTCTCACGCTCGCGTTGGTGCCGCTTCTTTGCCTGGTCGCGTGGCTCTCCAGGCGGGAGATCGAGAATCTTCGCAAGCGGTGGCACACAGCCTCCGACTCCGCCTAAGGCGCGGCGATGCCTCGGACCGTTTCAGAGCTGCTCCCGCGACCGTTCGACGAGCTTGAGCTCGCCGACATCGAACACATCGCAGAGGCTCGCGGCGAGGAGCGCGAAACGCTCTTCCTCGAACTGAAGGAGTCACTCGACGGCGCCGGTATCGCCAAAGCTTGCGCGGCCTTCGCGAACACGATCGGCGGTTTGCTCATCGTCGGCGTCGCCGATGACGGGACATACCCAGGAATCGAGCGGCCGGCTGGCGAGCCTCAGTTGTGGGTGAAAGACGTTCTCCGTTCGCGTGTCTTGCCGCTGCCGCCTTACACAGCCAGGTGGCTCCCCCTGGCCGATGGCGATGATCGCGGGCTGCTGCTCATCCTCGTTGAGGAGTCCAGTACCACGCCGCACCTTCCTCTTGACCGGGGCGCAATCTACGTCCGCAATCCCGGCTCGAGTGATCCCGTGCCCATCCAGGACCAACAGCGGCTCCTCGACTTGCTTCGACGGGGTCGACAGGCTCAAGCCGATGCGGTCGCGCGCGCTCGGGCTCTTTCCATCGCGCGCGGGCCTGAGCACAGGGACCTCGAGCGCCTCGCGCTCGTGCCCACGGGGACCGCCGCGACCTACTCGACACGTTTGTTTGGGCCTCGTGGGCCAGAACTCGTCCGGGCCGCGCTGGCGGCAGCCTACGGCGAGCTAGTTCCCGAAGGGCGCGTCGCTCGAGGGGAGCGGGGACCGATATTCAGGCAGCACTCCGTCTCCCACGAAGTTCGTCGTGAGGGCCGGATTGAGCCGCGGTTGGATTCCGTGACGGCCTACGGCGACGGCGCAGTGGTCCTCGACTCGGGTTACGCCTTGGGCTATGAGGGCGGCCTTCTGCGGGAGCAGCTTGAAGAGCGCTTCCGCCGAGCGCTCGCGGCTGGCCGTGAGCTGATCCTGGAGCTTGGTGGACACGGCGACCTGCGAATTGCTGCGACCTTCGACCTTCGTCAGGTTGAGAGGGTTCTTTGGGACAATCAAGGGCGCCGGATTTCGCTCGGCGATTTGGTCGTGGTCGAGTGCTGGGCGAACGTCGAACCGAATGAACAATCAGATGACGCGCTCGTGGCCGACGTGTTTGCTGAGCTTGGCCGTGCCGGCGGCATTGGTCCGGGACAGCTCTGAGCGCGCGCCTCCGATCCTTGGCGACTACACGCCTGGACCAAGGCGACGCTTACCGGCTCGCGCCCTTAGATCGGCTCTGAGAGCCCGTAACTGCGCGAAGCAAGGATCGCACGATTGTCTATCTGCGCTCCGAGCCGGCGCGCCGCGACGGCGCGGGGGTCGAAACGGAGACGAGCTCAGCCTCGGAGGCCTACGCGCCGTTCCCGCAATGGCAGCCCGGCGGCCTGAGGCCTGGAGCGGACTGCCCTGGGCCTAGTTGGATCTGGGACGAGTGTCTTCGATGGAGCAACAAAGGCCTACGAGTCCCCTTTGCAGATACCTGCGACCTCGGCGCCGGCGGCGCGCACGACGTCGGAGGTCGCGATTCGGACCGACTGCTCGTGCGAGCCGGCCTCGAGCACGACCGACTCACGCGCGGCGACGCGGCTGTCGACGATCACCGGCTCGCGCCGAGCACCTCCGGCCGGCGGCACAGCCCCCAGAACGAACTCGGGGTAGTCGCGTCGAAGGTCGTCCTCGGTCGCGAGGTGCACGTCCTTCTTGCTGCCGCCGGTGAGGTCGCGCACCTTGCGCTCGTCGAGCCGGCCGGAGGCTTGGACGACGGCGCGCAGGTATCCCTCGTGCGTCTTGACGATGAGCGCCTTGGCGACGTCGTCAGGCGACAGCCCGAGAGCCTCGGCGAGCGCCGACTCGGTGTGCGCGGGCTGGCCGACGCGCTCGGACTCTAGGACGATGCTGTCGCCGACGTGAGCGTCCATCTCTGCCTCCTTTGGGAGCTCCTTCTCGCAGGTGCTGTTTTACCGTGTTCCTAGCGCGGATGCGATCGCTCGAACCCGAGCTCCGGAGGGCGCCGCGACGTCGTTGCCGTCGGGCGCCCAACCGCGGGCCAGATTGAGCGGCTACTAACCAAGGCGGGTTTGCACAATGGTTGCAACCTCAAACCCTTCGGAGCCAGCAGCCCGTGTCGCCCTCTGGCGGAACTGCGACCGGTGACAAGTCATGGCCGGTGACAAGTCATGGCGCACGCGCTCGGGTGACTGTGAGGCCGCGCTCACCCTCATCCTCGGGCGTTGTCTTGATTGACGCGTTTTCGTGGGGGCACCGGTGGGGGCACGCCGCGCGCAACACCGACATCTCCGACACATGTGACCCGCACAGCCAGGTGGTTTCCGTCAAGCGCGCGGTGCTCTATGGGCCCGCCTGGATTCGAACCAGGGACCAACGGATTATGAGTCCGCTGCTCTGACCAGCTGAGCTACGGGCCCGCGCCGCAAGCGTAACGCCACCTGAAGGAGGGGGCTAACGGGGGAACCATGGGTTCCCCCGTGCTCAGTCCGCTGCTCTGACCAGCTGAGCTACGGGCCCCGCGACGCCGAGCCTAGCGCGGAAAACCGAACGACGAGTAGCCTCGTATCACGCGACATGAGGACGCACCGAATCTCCCTGCTAGGTGCCGTCGTCGTCGTCGTGGCCGCCGTTTCGGGCGGCTGCGGCGGCTCCGGCGGCACCAACAACTCTGCTTCGACGGCAGCTTCCACTGAGACTTCCGCGTCCTCGGGCGGAGCGGTAATCAAGACGGTCAGCGTCCGCGAGACCGAGTACAAGCTCAGCCCGAACACGATCTCGCTCACCAAGCCCGGCACGTACGCCTTCAAGGGCGTGAACGACGGGACGACTGCGCATGCGCTGGAGGTCGAGGGCAAGGGCGTCGAGGAGGAGATCTCCGCGATCGATCCCGGCAACAGCGGCACCCTGAAGGTCACGCTTTCGAAGGCCGGCACCTACGAGATCTACTGCCCGATCGATGGGCACAAGGACCTGGGCATGAAGGGCACGATCACGGTCGGCGGCAGCGGTGCCGGAGGTGGCGGCACCTCGAGCGAGGACATGAACACCGGCACGACCGAGCCGACGACCACCTACTCGACCGGCTACTAACACCTTCGATTTCCAACTTGCGCGCGAAACGCGCAAAATATGCTCTGCCCGCACATCCGCGGCCGCCGACAACCGGAGGAGGGTGAGCGCAAGGTGAAGGTCTTCCAGCAAGAGACGCAGCTTCGAACCAGCGGCGGACTGTCGGTCCGCGACATCACCGAGGAAGTGATCGAGGTCGTCCGCGAGAGCGGCGTCGTCGACGGGATCGCCTGCGTCTACTCGCCGCACACGACCTGTTGCGTGCGCGTCAACGAGTTCGAGAGCGGGTTCCTGGAGGACTTCGCCAACATGCTCAAGCGCCTGATCCCAAGTGACGCGTACTACGCGCACGACGACTGGGATCGCCGCACCGAGAACATCTGCCCTGAGGACATGGACTTCGGCAACGGCCATTCGCACTGCATGGCGATGCTGCTAGGCACGGCGGGCGAGTCGATCCCCGTGCGCGACGGCGAGCTCTGCCTCGGCACCTGGCAGCGCGTGCTCTTCCTCGAGCTCGACCGCGAGCGAGACCGCCGCTGGATCGTCCAGGTCGTCGGAACCTGAGCCAGTTGTGATCTAGATCACCAGGCGGACCGGCGCCCGGGCTCCCGCACCGCCGGTATCCTCGGCGGCGCGATGAGGCTCGCGCCAACCGCCCTCTTGGGCTGATGGCCTCTACGGAAGGTCTTCACCGACGCCTAGGAGGCCACCGTGAGCCCAGTACAACTCGCTGCAGTTCTCGCCGCTGTCATCCTCGTCGCCAGCACCGTCTCGGTCGAGCTCGGCGTCACCGTCGCGCTGCTCGAGCTGACGCTCGGCGTCGCGGCCGGGAACCTCTTCCACCTTCAGACGCAGGACTGGCTGGACTTCATCGCCCAGTTCGGCTCGATCGTGCTCACGTTCCTCGCCGGGATGGAGGTCGACCCGGCGTATATGCGCCGGCGGCTCGGGCCTTCGCTTGGGCTCGGAATCGTTTCGTTCGTCGGGCCGTTCGCCGTCACCTCGCTCGTGGCGTACGTCCTCCTGGATTGGAGCACCCGCGCGTCCCTGATCGCCGGAACGGCCCTCTCGACGACGTCGTTGGCGGTGGTGTACGCCGTGCTCGTCGAGCGGGGGCTGACCCATACGGCGGCCGGAAAGCTGCTCATGAGCGCCACCTTCGTCACCGACCTCTGCACGGCGCTGGCGCTCTCGGCGATCTTCATCAAGCCGAACGTCTGGTTTCCGGCCTTCCTGGTCGTCTCGCTCGCGCTGATTCTCGTTCTCCCGAGGCTCGCGCCCTGGTTCTTCGGCCGCTACGGCGACCGGGTGATACGCCGAGCGAGAGCTCCGGATCGATCGCCGGGTCGCCTACGCCGAGAGCGAGGAGTTCGTCTAGGCGGCGTCGGACACCGCGTCGAGCTCGCGGTGGACGGCGAGGCGCTCGAGCGCCGCGGCCTCGATCTGGCGCACGCGCTCGCGCGTGATTCCCAGCTCCCGGCCGATCGCCTCGAGCGACTTCGGGTCGCGGTCGCCGTTCAGGCCGTAGCGAAGCTTCACGATCTCGCGCTCACGTTCCGGTAGCTCGTCGACGGCGCGGCGCAGCGCCTTCTCCTGGAGGCTGTAGGTGACCTCATCCTCCGGCGATTCCTGGTCGGCCGCGACGAGCTCGCCGAACGAGCCCTCGCTCTCGGTCCCGATCGGCTTGTCGAGGCTCGTCACAGCACGGGCGATCTGGCGCACCTCTCGCACCTGTTTCAACGGCAGCTTCGCCCGCTTCGCGACCTCCTGCTCGGTCGGCACCCGCCCGAGCTGTGTCGCGAGCTCACGCTCCGCCCGCGCCATCTTCTGCTCGCGCTCGACGATGTGGACCGGGATCCGGATCGTCCGGGACTTGTTCGCGACGCCGCGCTGCACCGCCTGGCGGATCCACCAGGTCGCGTAGGTCGAGAACTTGAAGCCGCGGCGCCAGTCGAACTTCTCGACCGCCCGGATCAGCCCGATGATCCCTTCCTGGATCAGGTCGAGCAGGTGCAGCTCGTGGCCCTGGTAGCGCTTCGCGATCGAGACGACCAGCCGCAGGTTCGAGTTGATCATCCGCTCCTTCGCCTGATGGTCGCCCCGCTCGATCCGCTTCGCGAGCTCGACTTCCTCCTCGGCTGTCAGCAGCGGCCACTTCCCCGCTTCGTTCAAGAACAGCTGGAGGGCGTCGGTCGTGGCGACGGCGAGGTCGCCGTTCACGAACGTCGACTCGGTCTCGGTCTCTCGCCGGGCGCAGTCGTCGGCGAGATCGATGTGGCGTGCCTCGAGCTCCTCGTAGAGATGACTGAGCTGCTCCTCGTCGAGCTCGTGCTCCTGGACGAACTCGCTGAACTCGGAGAGGTTGAGGCAGCCCTGCTCCTCCCCATGCTCCAACAACGCTGCAATCTGCTCGTCGGGCATCGCTCCTACTTTCCCCCGAAGCTCGTCAGATCAATCCACAGTAGCGAGCCGTGTTCGGCCAAGCGTAGAAACCGCGTCCTCTCCGGTACGCCCGCTCCGCGACCCACATCTGCTCGAGCGGCGACCAGCGGTCCGCGAACCCGCGGCGGAGCAGGTAGCGAGGCGCATAGCCGGCCATGAAACCACGGTCCATCTGCAGCCCGCCCCAGTACGGATCACCAGAGTCCCGCCAGGAGCCCTCGTAGCGGTGGATACAAAGCCACGCGCCCTTGTGCGGCGGATTGTTCGCCTTGAGATAGGCGCGTCCGGCCGCTCGCACCCAGAACCGCAGGACGGCCTTGGTGCTCGGCCTGATCGAACGGTGCGTGAGGGTGCTTCCCGTCAGCGCCTGCCAGCGCCACGTCCTGGCGCGGTAGCGGCGGATCAAGTGTGGGTTCACGTGTCTCTGCCTCTGCACGTCCCGTGCATGCCGAGCGGCGTTCACGAGAACCTTGTTCGCCGAAAGCGTTTGCGAAGCGCGCGCCGCTCCGGCAGTTAGGACGAACGCGCTCATTAATAAGAACAACCAGCGTTTGTTGTAAGACAAGAGTGGCCCCCTGCGGGTCGTTGACATCAAGTGGCGGCGGCGGGCACGGCCTGCGCTGCGGCACAGAGGGCGAGCCCTGGTCTTTTTGACCTTTCCGAGAAGGCTTAGACGAAACCCCGTGCCCGGGGTTAGGCGGTCGTGCGAAGTGTCACGAAGGAGTTACGAACGCTTTACGAAGCGCTACGAAGCCAAATCGATGCGCTCGATCACGGCATCGGAACTCGGCTTGTCCGCCGCGTCCGTGTCGGTGCCTTCGATCGAGTCGACGGCGTCCATGCCCCCCGTCACGCGGCCGAACACGGTGTGCTTGCCGTCCAGCCACGGAGCCGCGTCGGTCGTGACGATGAAGAACTGGCTCCCGTTTGTATTCGGGCCTGCGTTGGCCATCGCCAGCGCGCCGCGCTCGACCTTGTGGTCGTTGAACTCGTCCTCGAACGTGTAGCCGGGCCCACCCGTGCCCGTACCGGTCGGGTCGCCGCCCTGGATCATGAAGTCCTTGATCACGCGGTGGAAGATGACCCCGTCGTAGAAGCCGTCGGCGGCAAGCTTCCGGAAATTCTCGACCGTCTTCGGCGCGTCCTCGTCGAAGAGCTCGAGCTCGATCGCGCCGTGGTTGGTGTGCATCGTCGCGCTGCTCATCGGGCGGGACCGTAGCGCAAGGCGGCGCTGATAGCTTCGGCGCTGTGCGCCGCTTGCTCGTGTTCGTGAGCGTGGTCGTCGCCGTGGACACGCTGTTCTTCACGGCGATGACACCTTTGCTTCCGCATTTCGCGGACAAATACGACCTCTCGAAGGCCGGGGCCGGCGTCTTCATCTCGACGTATGCCGCGGGAGCGCTGATCGGCGCGATTCCAGCGGGTCTCGCGACGACCCGGCTGGGCCCCAAGCGCACCGTTCTCGCCGGGCTGGTCCTGATGACGGCCGCGAGCCTCGGCTTTGCGCTCGCCGGGAACGTCTGGGCGCTGGGAGCCTCGCGCCTGTTTCAGGGCATCGGCAGCTCGTTCTCGTGGGCCGGCGGGCTCGCCTGGGTGATCGCCGCGGCCCCGCGCGAGCGGCGGGGCGCGCTGCTCGGCACGGCGATGGGCGCTGCCGTCTTTGGAGCGCTACTCGGTCCGGTGCTCGGGGCGCTCGCCGGAGTCGCCGGCACGCGCCCGGCCTTTCTCGGCGTCACGGTGGCGGGCGCCGTGCTCGTCGGCTGGGCAGCAGCGACTCCCGGAATAGCGCGGGAACGTCAGACGCTGCGGGCCGGGCTGCTCGCGGTGCGAGAACGCTCGCTGCTGGCCGGACTGTGGCTGATCATGTTGCCCGCGCTGCTCTTCGGCGTCCTGATCGTGCTCGTCCCGCTCCAGCTCAACGGCCAGGGCTGGGGAACGATCGCGATCGGGGCGCTCTTCGTCGTCACCACGGCTGTCGAGACAATTCTGAATCCGCTGCTCGGCCGTCTGACCGATCGCCAGGGCCTGATGCGGCCGGTGCGAGCGGCGCTCGTCGGCTCGATCGTCGTCTCGATCGCCCTCGCCTGGGCGAGGCAGCCGGCGCTGATCGCGCTGCTCGTCGTGGCTTCGGGCATTGCGTACGGCTCGTTCTACACGCCGGGCATGGCGCTGATCTCGCACGGAGCCGAGGCGGCCGGCCTGGCGCAGGGTCTCGCCTTCGGTCTCATGAACGCCTGCTGGGGCGTCGGCGCGCTGATTGGGCCGGCCGCGGGCGGGGCGCTGGCGGGGGCGGCAGGAGACACGATTCCCTATCTGATCCTGGCAGGCATCTGCCTCGCGACCTGGGCCGGCACGCGAGTCGGCTACGCGGAACCGGTGGGCGACTTGCCGTAACCCACCGAAGTGTCGTACCGTTTCACCTCGGAGGAAAGGGGATTCAATTGAGGTTGAGGGGAGTCGCAGCGGCGGCGTTCTTCGCCGTCGCGTCGTTGGCCATAGCTCCGTCGCTGGCGTCGCCGTCGCAAGCGGGCGTCCGGCCGTGCACGCCCGGCTACAGCTACGCGGGCTATGCGGGCCGCGACGGAGTGAACGGCGTGGCTGCGACGATCTCGGCGCCGGCGCTGCCGGCCGTCTGGACGGGCCACGCGGCGGCCTGGGTCGGTGTCGGCGGGATCCACGAGGGGCCCGGCAACGCAAACGAGTGGTTGCAGGTCGGCATCGCCGCCTTCCCCCGGGTCGGGCTCCGTCTCTACGCCGAGGAGGTCTCGCGTGGCCAGGCACGACGCTTCGCTGATCTCGGGCCGGCCGTTGTCGGCCGGCGCTATCGCGTTCGCGTCGTCGAGACGCGCCCCGACGTCTGGCGCGCCTTCGTGAACGGACGCCGGGTCGGCAAGCCGGCTTACCTGCCGACCACCGGGGGTTCCTGGCGCCCGGTCGCGACCGCCGAGAGCTGGTCCGCGGCCCGCTCCTCGTGCAACCGTTACGCGTACCGCTTCGAAGGCGTCTCGGCGTTGCAGGCGGGTAGCTGGCGCACTCTCGGAGAAGCCGAGCGGCTCGGGGCCGGCGTGACGCGCGAGCGCTCGGGTTTTTCCGCGCTTAGCTAATCGTCGCGGGGATCGAGCTCACGCGCTATCTCGGCGGCGGCGCCGTTCTTGTGGACGACGTCATATTCGTCGTGGTGCTCGATGACTTCCTCCACGTCGGGCTTGGCATGCCCGGGGCGGACGAAGAAGTGCGTCGATTCACCTCGGACGCGCTCATACTCGGAGAGCGAGACCTCGATGTGCTCGACGCAGTCCGGGTTCCCGCATTCGCAGAGGATGGTCATCGTGTCGGTCCCTGTCCGAAGCACGCCGCTGACGCGCTCGATCCGCTCGTTCACCTCGCGGAAAAGAGCCTCGTTCCGCCCGAGCCTTCGTTCTCGCTCTTCCACTCCAAGTGATCCTATCGCTCGCGATTGTTTACGTTTCGGGCCGCCGGGGAGGCGCACGGAGTGGAGTCCAGGGGTCAGCGGCTCTTGCAGGACGCGCGGAAGCTCGTGGCGGAGTCCTGGTGCCGCGGGGCGGACGCCCGGGACGTCAACGGATTCGAGGTCGATCCCTGGGACGACGACGCCGCGAGCTGGTCTTTGCTCGGCGCCGTCGTCGCAGTCCTGGAGCGCGAAGCCTCGCTCGCGGGCGAGCTGCCCCTCGACGAGCTCGGGGCCGCGCTGTACGCGCTGGCGGATCTAATCGAGACCGACTCGCTGATCGACTGGAACGACGATCAGGAGCAGACGCAGGCCAACGTGGTCGCCGTTCTGGAACAAGCCGCCGCGGCGTACGAAGACAACTGCGCCACGCTCGAGCTCTCGTTCAACTAGCTCCCCAGATATAACCGACGGCCGTGACCCCGCCGATTCGCGTCGCCCTGCTCGGCTATGGCCTGGCCGGCGCCGTCTTCCACGCGCCGCTGATCGCCGCGGTCGAGGGGCTCGAGCTCGCCGCAATCGTCACGCGCAACGAGGAGCGGCGAACCCGTGCCCGGCGCGACCATCCAAACGCGGCGCTGCTCGGCTCGCCGGATGAGGTCTGGGAGCGAGCCGGCGACCTCGATCTCGTCGTCGTTGCGGCGACGAACCGCGCGCACGTTCCGCTCGCGCGCTCGTCGATCGAGGCCGGGCTTGCCGTGGTCGTCGACAAGCCGCTTGCAGCAAGCGCCGACGATGGCCGCTCGCTGGTCCGCGACGCGCGTGAGCGCGGCGTGATGCTGACCGTGTTCCAGAACCGGCGCTGGGACGGCGACTTCCTGACCGTCCGCGGGCTGCTGGAGGAGGGCGCCCTCGGCGAGGTCGCGCGCTTCGAGTCCCGCTTCGAGCGCTGGCGGCCCGTGCTCTCGGGTGGCTGGCGCGAGTCCGGTGACCCGAAGGACGCAGGTGGGCTGCTCAACGACCTCGGTAGCCACCTCCTCGACCAGTCGCTCTTCCTGTTCGGCCCCGCCGCGGAGGTCTACGCGGAGCTGGACACCCGGCGCGCCGGGGCGCAGACCGACGACGACAGCTTCGTCGGACTGCTGCACGAGTCCGGCGTCCGGTCGCATCTGTGGATGAGCGCCGTTACTGCCCAGCTTGGCCCGCGGTTTCGCGTCCTCGGCAGTCGCGCCGCCTACGTCAAGTACGGCCTGGACGTCCAGGAGGAGCAGCTGCACGCCGGCCGTGGCCCGGACGATCCGCTCTGGGGCCGCGAGCCTGAGGGCCGCTGGGGATCGCTCGGCGTGGGCGACGAGCTCCGGCGCATTCCGACCGTGCCCGGGGCCTACGAGCGGTTCTACGAAGGCGTGGTGCTCGCGCTGCGCGAGGACGCACCGCACCCAGTCGACCCCGACGGCGTCGTGGCCGGACTCAAGGTGCTCGACGCCGCGAGGCAGTCCGCGCGCGAGCGCCGCGTTGTCGAATTACGCTGAGGTCGCCGAGGGCCTCAGCGCGACCACCGTCGTCTGACGGTGAATGATGCGTCGCGCGTACAGTCGCTCGTCGGCGGCCCGGTAGAGCGACAGCGCGTTCGAGCCGTCCTGCGGGTACGCGGCCCAACCGAACGTGACCGCGAAGCCGTCGGCAGCAAGCAGACCCTGCAGCTGAGTGGCGGTCTTGCCGGCGTCGCTGGCGTTCGCGGCGTACGTCAACACGGCAAACGAGTCGTCTCCGATCCGCGCGACCTCGTCGCCGGGCGGCAGCGAATGCAGCATTCGCGAGGCCACCTGCCGGAGCACGTCGTCGGCGTCGATGCCCGACGCGAGCTCGTCGACACAGCCGACGATGAGTCCGAAGGGCTGCTCGTGACCGAGCCGTTCGCCGATTGCGCGCTCGAAGACCCGCGTGTTCGGCAGCCCGGTGAGGGCGTCGCGATCGGCGAGAAGCCGCAGCTCGGCGAGCAGGGTTCGATTTCGTTTCGCGAAGTAGCCCGTGACGATCCCGACCGTCACGAAGGTGACGAACCTGATGCCGGTGCTGGTGGTGAGTACCTCGCCCGATGGGATGTCCGAATTGATGATCACGCCGCTCGCGTACATCGCGGTCGCGATGACCGCCGCACCGGCGCTGATCGCCGGGCCGGTCGCCAGCGCGGCAAGGATGATCGGGACATAGAAGAAGTGCCCCAGCCCGAGGCCAGGCTCCTCGTAGGCGGCGAATGCGCCAAAGATCGCGAGGCCGCTCGTGGCAGCCGCGATCAGAAGGGCATGGCGAAGCCGGTCCCGCATTGTCCGATATAGATCGCCCCGGCAAGCGGGGGGCGGCGTCACTCGTTCGAGGGTTCTTACGCGGTGCGCGGCGCGCGGATGAAGCGCTTCTGGCCGTAGGCGACGGCGGCGACGGCGATCACCGTCGCGCCGAGCGCGGGCCTTTCCGCCAGCAGGAGGACGGCGAAAGAGAGGTCGACGGCAAGCAAGCCCGTTCCGACGCGCTTGATGATCCTCCGAGCTCGCTCTTCCGATCCGACCGCCCACCAGACGAGACCGACGACCACCTTGTGGCCGTCCAGTGGGTGGACCGGCAGCAGGCTAAGGACACCGATCGCGGCGTTGAGTAGAGCGAGTGCGAGCGCGCAAATCTTGAGGCCGGGCGGGGCCGGGAGAAGCACGGGAATGCTGAGCGCCAGCGCGAAGGCGAAGGACGCCTCCGGTCCGCCGAGCGCGATCCGCGCCTGCTCGCGTCCGTTTCGGTAGGAGCCTTCGAGGTGCGCCGCGGCCCCGAGACACATGACCGAGACCTTCTCGGGCCTAACCTCGGCGAGCCTCTTCGCGACGCTGACGTGCCCCAGTTCGTGAACGATCAGCGAGACGATGCCGCCGACACCGCCGAGCAGCGCCGCCGCGGCGAGAACGGAAGGCTTCGAGGTCCCGCTGAAGGCGACGAAGATGAGCGCGAAGACGCCGAGAGGGACGAAGGCACCACGCGAGAGCACAATCGGTACAGGCCAACGGACGAGCATGAGATTTCTCTCTTGCCGTACCTGAAGGGGCGCGGTTCCAAACACGCCAACTGCATCGACAGAAACAAATCCGCGCTTGAGTCACCGCCGCCGTGTCCCCAAAAGCCAGGTGTCCGACACTTGCTTTTGCCTTTTGGGTTTGTCAAGAGCAAAACGTGCCGATTGTGTGACTTTTGCGCCGGGGCGGGATCGGCTCCGGCTCCTCGGCGCTGCGACCCCGCAGAAGACGCCAGTCGGGCCGAAGGCGCCCGTGACGCCGGGAATCACCTTGAATGAAACCCTGCCTTGAACTAGGAAAACCTGAACTACGAAGCCGTCCGCGCCTCCTCGACGAGCTTGGCCGGCGCGACCTCGGCGTAGGCGTCCTCGGCGATCCCCGCGAGCTCGTTCCAGTCGAGGCCGCGGTCGAGCCGGACGCCGAGCCAGCCCCGATGCCCGACGTAAGGCGGAACGAAGAACTTCTCGGGATCGGCATCCGTCAGCAGCTGCTGAACGCCCTCGGGCGCCGCGCACCAGATCGCAAAGCGCCCGTCGCCGTGGTGGTTCGTCAGCACCATCAGGAACGCCCTCTTCCCTCGAACGAAGAAGGTGGGCGCACCGTGGCTGAGCCGCTCGCTCGTCTCGGGCAACGCGAGACAGATAGCGCGGATCCGCTCGAGAACCTTCTCCCTCACCATGAACGGCATTCTCGCTCACTGGCCAACTGCATCGTGGAGCTCGTCGAGTTTCGGCGCCGCGCGGATCGACTGGCTCAGCGTGCCCCATACCGCCAGCACCAGCGCGAAGACGGCGAACAAAGCGATCGTCGCGCGCGCCGAAACCGTCTCGAGCAGGACGCCGGCCGCGAGCGGGCCGAACGGCGCGATCAGAAGCGAGATCGTGCTCCGCACCGACTCGGCGCGGCCGAGCAGCCGGTCGGGTGTCATCGCGATCCGGTAGCCGTGGACAACGGAGTCGGTGGACGGGATCGCCAGCGCCGTCGGGAGAATGCCGGCCGCGAGAACATAGACGCTTGGCCAGACGAGGAAAAGCGCGCAGCCGAGCCAAGTCCAGAGCTCCAGCACCAGGACGGCTCGAACCGGAAGGAGGCGGCGCACGAGCGGCGAGAGAAAGGAGCCCAACAGAAGGCAGGCGCCGAAGGCGGCCACGAGCGCACCGACCGCGCCGCCAGACAGCCCTTGCCGCGTGCCGATGACGACGACTGCAAGCAGCAGCCCGGGTCCGATGAAGTTCGCGAGCCCAAAGAGGAGCGCACTCGTCCGCAGAAACGGTTGCCTCCAGAGGAAGCGGAAGCCCTCCGCGAGCCGCGAGCGCAGCCGCGAGAGGTCGGGCTCGCGTTCCTCCTGAAACGGCGTCCGCATCGCAAGCAGCGAGAGAGTCGAGAACGCGTACGAAGCCGCGTCGACGAGAAACGGCAGCGCGCGGGCGAGCGCGAAAAGCGCACCCCCGAGCGGCGGTCCGGCGAGCTGCACCGCCGCCTGCCGGCCGGTCTGA
>WNFY01003329.1_pt1 | contig 15549 bp, 13 predicted proteins | sample 5400091 | NCBI WGS metagenome assembly WNFY01 (sample SAMN13153364, study PRJNA577476) | soil metagenome | isolation source: 60 cm soil or saprolite under grassland replicate 1 | place: USA:California | collected 2016-06-15 | reverse complement strand
CGGTTCACCGGCTCCCGCACCCTGTCCCACACCGCCGAAGCCCGCGCACAGAAGGCCATCGCGATCTCGTTCTGGCTGCTCGCCCCGTACGTGGCGGTCGAGTCTGTGCACAAGCTGATCAGCGGGCAGGCGGCTGAGACGAGCGTGCTCGGCATCGCCCTGACCGCTGCCAGCCTGGTGGTGATGCCGGTGCTCGGGATCACCAAGCAGCACCTTGGCCGCAGGCTCGGCTCCGGCGCCACCGCCGGTGAAGGAATGCAGAACCTACTGTGCGCCTACCTCGCCGGCGCCGTCCTGGTCGGCCTCGCCGCCAACAGCTGGCTCGGCTGGTGGTGGCTCGATCCCATGATCGGCCTGGCCGTCGCCGCGGTCGCCGTCCGCGAGGGCCTGGAGGCCTGGCGCGGCGATGAGTGCTGCTGACTCGGCGCGCGGTCCTCCCAGCTCGCCCCGGCCGAGTCCCCCCACCCTGGAACGGGGTTCCGACGACGCGGCGCCGGCCCGGGGTGACCTGACATGGTCGGGCCCCTACCGGCGTCTCCACCACGCACCCAACCTCCTCCTGCGCCGGCAGGACGCGATCTGGTGCCCGCTCTACACGCCGATCGACGCAGGTAAACCACATGAGGCAGGGTCACCGACCTAGCGGAAAGGATGCGAACCAGCGCCCCTCGGTTCCGGCGGAGGCGGCGGTGAGACCGCCGATAGCGGCGCGGATGGGTACGCGTCGGCGAGCAGGCGGCGCGCTGTTTGCCTGCCCTCAGGACCGCGTTAAGCCGGCGTCGAGGGCGAGGCGGAGGTCGGCGTGCCGCGGCTGGCCACCGTCGGTGTCGGCGATCTCGTCGATCCTGCCGTGGTCGAGCACGGTAAGGAAGGCGTCGACCACGTCCGGGTCGAACTGCGATCCGGCGCAGCGGCGCAACTCGGCACGTGCCTGCGCGACAGTGCGCGCAGGCTGGTAGGGCCGGTCCACCCGCATCGCGGCCCACGCGTCGGAGACGCTGATGATGCGGGCCTCGATCGTGGTGTCCGCGCCGGTCCGGCCGTCGGGGTAGCCGCTGCCGTCGTACCGCTCGTGGTGCTGCCTGACGATGCGGGCGACGTCGGCGGGGCCCGGGTCGAGCTGCAGCAGCCGGGCGCCCTGGTCGGGGTGGGTCTTCATCAGCCGCCAGTCGGCCTCGGACAGCCGCCCGGGCTTGCGCAGGATGGTCTCCGGTACGGTGATCTTGCCAATGTCGCGCAGTTGTCCGGCCAGCACGCAACGCTGCCGGGTGTCCGGGTCCAGCCCCAGTTCCTCGGCCACCTCCGCGGCCCAGCGCCCGACCGCGGGACCGTGCTCGACTGGCGCGACCTGCGCGTCGACCTCCACCGCCAGCGCCAGCAGGTACTCGGTGATGGTCGGCCGGCTGGTCTCGGCCAGCTCCTGCTGCTCGTGGCTGTCGACCCGGCCGATGATCAGCCGGTTCCGGCCGGTCCGCTTCGCCGCGTAGAGTGCCCGGTCGGCGGTCAGGACCAGCTCGTCCGGGGTGCGGCCGTGTCTGGGCAGGGCGGCGGCCCCGACGGAGATGCTGACCGAGATCCAGGTCTGCTCGTTGGCCGCGATCGGTGCGCTGGCCAGGCTGGTCCGGATCCGCTCACCGATTCTGGTGGTTTCCTGTTCGCCGGTCTCCGGTAGCACGACCGCGAACTCCTCGCCGCCGTAGCGGGCGACCACGTCCCCGGGCCGCATACAGGACCGCAGCCGGTCCGCGACCTCGCGCAGCACCCGGTCGCCGCCGTCGTGCCCGTAGCTGTCGTTGATCCGCTTGAAGTGGTCGATGTCGAGGATGAGCAGGCCGAGGGAATTTCCCGAGCGCAGCGCCCGGACGGTCTCGGTGCCGATTGCCTCCTCGAAGAACCGTCGGGTGCGCAGCCCGGTCAGCGCGTCGGTGATCGCCACCGCGCGGCGGCCCGCCGCGCGGCGGCCCGCTACGCACCGCGCGCCTCCAGGGCATCCAGGTCTCGCTCGGCGTACAGCCGGTGCTCCCACTCTTCGTTGAGGATGCAGAGCAGGCACGCACGCACCGGGTAGCTGCGGGACTGCGGCCAGCCGGGCCCCTTGACCGGTTCGGTGTGGCCGTCCAGCGACTCGCCGGTCAGACCCTCGATGACCTGGCGCATGGTGGACATCCGGTCGCGGCGCAGCTCGAGCACCGCGTCGAGCGAGGGTCGTGCGCCGCGATCGCGGGGCACCCCCGGCGTGTCAGGCATCTCGTCCCACGGCAGGTCCAGGGGGTGCCACGGCGACGGATCGCCGAGGATCGCCCGTCTGATCCAGGAGTCGGTGGCGAACACCAGGTGGCGCAGCGTCTCGATGAACGACCACTCGCCGTCGACCGACTCGTGCAACAGCTCAGGTTGCAGGCGGCGGGCCCGTTCGACGGTCTCGCCCCAGAGCCGCTCGAGGATGTCCCACGCCTCGCGGAAGCCGGCCGGGTCTGCTGGGCGCATCTTGGCCCGGCCGGGATACCGCCTGTTGAGCTCGGCCTCGACCAAGGGTCCGATGTCGACGCCATTGATCCTCACGTTCTCGATCTCGCCGTGGATGTCGACATCGAGCAGCTCGACGCCCCGCATCACGACCCCGCTCAGGTCGACAGCACGGAACCGGGCGCCGGTCAGGTCGACGGCGCGGAGCTGCGCGCCGCTGAGGTCAACCCGCTCGAACCGGGAGCCATGAAGATTGGCACGAATGAAGTCCGCCATGCCAGGACGCTAACGTCATGTACTGACGATCGGCCAGTACAGGGGGACGACCGAACCGAGTCACGCAGCGGGCGGCGGGGTTACGGCTGAGCGCCCGCGCGCTGTCTGGGGCGGCTCCCGGCGCGCGTGGCCGGCCCCGCCGTAGGTTGACCGAGCGCGCGGTCAGTCCGGCGCGGTGAGGAATGCGTCGACATCGGCGGCGAATTCGGCGTGGTGCTGGAACAGGAACCCGTGCGCCGAGTCGGGGTAGATCTTCACCCGGGCATGCGGGATCAGGCCGGCGAGCAGGTGCGAGTAGTGGGGCAGGATCATCGGGTCGCTGTCGCCGTTCGCGACGAACACCGGCATGTCGATGGCGCTCAGCCGCTGCAGCAGCGCTTGGTGGGGTGATCCCCAGGTGCAGACCGCGTCGTACTGCGCCTCGCGGGTCGCCCACGTCGTCGCCTTGTCCCGGTCCTCGGGCCTGGCGTAGATGCGCCGCAGCACGTCCTGACCCGCTTGCCGGCTCGACGTAGACCGGCCGAAGAACACCTCGAGGTAGGCCTCCGGGCTGGTCTGCGGCGTGCCGACCGCGGCGAGGACCTCAGGCGCCCAGCCGTGCATGCCGGCCGCGCCCTGGTGGCGCCGAGGACGCGAGGACGAGCCTGCGCACGATCGCCGGCCGCGTCAGCGCGACCTGCTGCGCGACGAAGCTGCCGATGGAGAAGCCGAGCAGGTCAGCCCGGCTGACCTGCATGGCGGTGATGAACGCGATGGCGTCGCGGGCCGCGGGATGCCACCGATCGCTCGGCTCGCCGTGCACGGCCAGCGCCCAGCCCACACCGCCGCGAGCAGCCGCGACCAACCGGTCGAGACCGGCGCGCTCGGCGCGGCGGCCGGTCGCTCCGCCGCGTGGCACGCTGGTCGCGATCACCGCTTGCGTCGAGCCGGCGAGTGGAGTGGATGGGGCCGGACCACGCCGACTCCTCCGTCGGCCTGCCCCGGGCGTCAGGATGTGACGCTGTCAGCGCGGCGCGGCAGCTTCCAGCCCGGGCGGACGTAGTGGCAGGTGTACCCGTAGGGGTAGCGCTCCAGGTAGTCCTGGTGCTCGGGCTCGGCCTCCCAGAACGGCCCGGCCGGCGACACCTCGGTGACCACCTTGCCCGGCCACAGGCCGGACGCGTCGACGTCGGCGATCGTGTCCTCGGCGGTCTGCTTCTGCGCGTCGCTGAGGTAGAAGATCGCCGAACGGTAGCTGGTCCCGGTGTCGTTGCCCTGGCGGTTCAGGGTGGTCGGGTCGTGGATCTGGAAGAAGAACTCCAGCAGGTCGCGGTAAGAGAGCCGGTCCGGGTCGAAGATGATCTCGATCGCCTCGGCGTGGCGGCCGTGGTTGCGGTAGGTCGCGTTCGCCACGTCGCCGCCGGTGTACCCGACCCTGGTCGAGATCACGCCGGGGAGCGTGCGGGTGAGGTCCTGCATGCCCCAGAAGCAGCCGCCGGCAAGGATGGCCTTCTCGGTCGTCATGATGTGCTCCACGTCTCGTGTGCGGGGTCGAGCAGCTTGGGTTCGGCGCGGCCGGCTGGTGCGGCGCGCATCCACCGGTGACGGAACCCCGCTGCCGCCGCCGCTATTTCACCCGCTGTCTACCGGCCCCGCCCCACGACCATGACCGACCACCGACCTCGGCGGCAGGCCGCCCGCGGCTATGAGCGGATTGGTTCGGGTACGGCTGGGTGGCGGTGGTGCCTCCTGGGTCCGCGGCGCAGCGGCGCGCGCGGACCCAGGAGACGTCTCAGGCCGTCGGTTGGAAGGCCGTGGCGACCGGGTCCGTGAACAGCTCCTGCACCTGGGTCAGCCCGCCCGGCACGGCCGGGTCCGGCCGTGCGACGTAGACCTGGCGGGCCGGGATCTGTCCGGTCTTGCTGTAGTCCATCGAGGCGACCAGCCCGTCGGTATCGGCGCGCTGGAGGCTGTGGAACGCGCTCAGCAGACCCGGTCTGGTCAGCGCGCCGCGGTCGCAGGCGGCCTGCAGGATCTGCGCGGTGATCATGCCTTGGGCGTAACCGTAGGTGACGAACACCGACGCCGGCTGACCCGGGTACCTGGCCTGGTACGCCTGCCGGACCCGGGTGGCGCCGGGCGCGCTCGACGACAACGGCGCGACCGGGGTGGTCACCAGCAAGTTGCGCACCAGCGCGTCCTTGACCGGGGTCTTCAGCAAGGCCGGGTGGTAGGCCGGGCCGGAGGCGAGGAAGCCGGCGTCGTAGCCGGTCGCCGCCGCCACGCCCACCGCCGATGCCGTCTGCGACGGCGTGGTGGTCAGCAGGACGAACTTTGCGCCGGCGCCGCGCAGCGCGGTGATCTGACCGGTCAGGTCGGCGTCGGTCGGCTTGATCTGCTGCTCGACCAGGTGCAGGCCGAAGTCCTTCGCCGCGGCCCGGCTCCCGGCCGCGGCGTTCTCGCCGTAGTCGCCCTGCAGGAAGATGTGGCCGATGGTGTCGCCGGTGGCGAGGCCCTTGTTGTGCATGAGCCAGGCGATGCCGTCGATCGCCTCGACGTCGTAGGTGGCGCCCGTGATGACCAGGTAGGGGTTGGTCAGCAGCTGCGAGGACCAGGATGCGGCCAGGGCGAGCGCCTGGTCAGACTGCAGCCTCGGCTGGAGCGCGGCCAGCACCGGCGAGCCGAGCAACTCGCCGAACGCGAGCACGTTCGGCTGCATCTGGGCGTAGGCGCCGACGGCCCGCTGCACGTTGTAACCATGGTCCCGGGTGACGAACTCGACCTTGCGGCCACACACCCCACCGTCGGCGTTCTTGGCGTCCCAGAAGAGGGTCCGGCCGGCCTGGGCGTCCTTGCTGGCGGGGGCGAACGGGCCGGTCTGGTCGGTGAGGACGCCGAGCCTGATCGTCGTGTCGGTGACGCCCGGGCCGGTGACGACGCGGCCGGTGCGGGCCGCCTCGGTGCTCGTCTTCCTGGTCGAGCAGCCGGCGGCCAGCAGGACGGCGAGGGCGAGCAGAGCGGTCAGGGTGCCGACCGCCGGCCGGCGGCGGGCGGATGCGGGTAGCCGGAACATGCTTCTCTCCCTTGGTGGAGACGGACGTTCGGGGATGTGTCTCAGGGCCGGCCGAGCCGGCTGCGGGTGGCGTGCCGGAGCCGCTGGCCGATGGCGGCGGCGCCACGGGGTTCGAACAGCAGGACGACGATCACCGCGGCACCGAAGGCGAACGCGGCGGCCACCGCCGGGGTGACGCCCGGGGAGCCGGCAGGTGCCAGCCCGGGCAGGGAGTCCGCGTAGCGGTCGAGCACGGCCTGCAGGCCGCGGACGAACACCCCGCCGAGGATGGCTCCGCCGGGTGAGGCCAGCCCACCGACGACGACCATGACCAGGTACGCCACGGTCGCGTCCACCCCGAACAGCGAGTCGTCCGGCCCGATGTGACCGATCGCCAGAGCGAGCAGCACACCGCCGGCGCCGGCGTACATCGACGAGATCAGGAACGCGAACGCCTTGTACCGGGTCACCGGGACGCCCATGATGCCGGCCATCAGCTCGCGGTCCCGGACCGCGCGCAGCGCCCGGCCCGGCCGGCCGCGGACGAGGTTGCGGTAGCCGAGGTAGGCGCCGACGGTCACGGCGAGGCCGAGGTACCACAGCTTCTGCTCCGCGCCGAGCGGCCTGCCCAGCAGGTAGGTGGTCTCGTCGGCAGGGGTGTCGAAGCGCAGCCCTCCTATCGCGAAGGCCGGCACCTCCCGTCCGATGGAGCCGCCGGTGACCGAGCCGCCGCTGTTGAGCACGTGCAGTCCGACGAAGACCAACCCGAACGAGGCGATGCCGAGGTAGATGCCGCGCAGCCGGCCGGCGATCGGGGTGAACAGCAGCCCGGCGAGCCCGGCGAGCAGCACCGCGAGGAGTGCCGCGAGCAGCGGCGGCAGCGCCAGCCCGACCTGCTTGGTGACACCGATGGAGGCGTGCCTCGGCCCGGCGAAGTAGGCGTAGCCGTAGGCGCCGACGGCCACGAAGAACGCGTGCCCCAGCGACAGCTGTCCGGCCTGGCCGACCAGCAGGCTCAGGCCCAGGGCGGCGACCGCCGCGGCCAGGGTCAGCAGGGCCGTCTGGATCCAGGTCCCCAAATACAGCGGCGCGACCAGGGCGGCGGCCACCGCGCCGACCCCCGCCCCGGTACGGGCCGCGGCGGCTGCTCTCCGGCGCCCGCGTCGCCGCGGCTGTGGCGCGTCCGGTCCGCGGGCGGGGCCGGCTACCGCGACCGCGGTCGACGAGTCAGACACGGTGCACCTCCCGGCTGCCGAACAGCCCGGCCGGCCGGATCAGCAGCACCACGACCATGACCGCGTACGGCATCACGTCGTGAAAGCCCTGGCCGAGGAAGGACAACTGGTCCGGGTAGCCCTGAGTGAGCACCTCGGCGACGCCGACGACCAGCCCGCCTAGCACGGCGCCGCCGGTGGAGTCCAGCCCGCCGATGATCGCGGCGGGAAAGGCGTGCAACGCCACCGACGCGGTGGTCGGCTGGACACCGGGCGTCGGGAACACGGTGATGAACAGGCCGCCGACCGCGGCCAAGGCGCCGGCCAGCGTCCAGGAGACAGCCGACACGCCGGTCCGGCGGACCCCCATCAGCGCTGCCGTGGTGGGGTCGTCGGCGACGGCCCGCATCGCGAGGCCCCAGTTGGAGAAACGGAACCAGGCGAAGAACGCCGCGATCAGGCCGGCGCCGACGACCAGGGCGGCGACCCGGGTCTGCGGCACGGTCAGCCCGGCGAGGTGTACGACCCGGTCCCGCCACGGGTCGCGCACGGCCAGGGTGGCCTCGACCCCGAGCCGCCGCACGATCTCGGTCTGGATCACCAGGTTGACGCCCAGGGTCAGGATGCTCACCGCGATCACCGATCCGCCCCGCATCGGCTGCACCAGCAGCCGCTGCACCGCGAGCGCGGCGAGCGCCGACACCCCCACGCCGCCGAGCACGGCCAGCGCGAACGGGAGGCGGCCGCTCGACGCGAGCCGTGCGGTGGCGTACGCACCCAGCACGACCAGCGCCGGATGGGCGAAGTTGACCACTCCGCTGGCCCGGAACACCAGGACGAAGCCCAGCGCCAGCAGCGCGTAGACCACGCCGAGGGACAGCCCGCTGGCGAAGAGCTGCAGGAACTGAGTCATGCGGCGGTCTCCTCTCCGGTGCCGAGGTAGGCGCGCTGTACCTCGGGGTCGCGCTGCACCTCGGCCGGCCGGCCGTCGGCGATCCGCCGGCCGAAGTCGAGCACCGTCACCCGGTCGGCGATGCCCATCACCAGGCCCATGTCGTGCTCCACGAGCAGCACCGGGATCCGCAGCGCGTCCCGGATGTCGCGGACCAGGTGGGCCAGCACGGCCGTCTCGGGCGCGTTCATGCCGGCCGCCGGCTCGTCGAGCAGCAGCAGCTCGGGCTCCACACACAGCGCCCGGGCGATCTCGACCCGCTTCTGGTCGCCGTAGGACAGCTCGCCGGCGGCGGCGCCGAGCGTGTCGCCGAGGCCGACGAACGCCGCGATCTCCCGAACCCGGGCCCGGTGGATGCGCTCCTCCCGGCGCGCCACCGGCAGCCGCAGCGCGGCCGCGAGGAAGCCGGCGTGGGTGAGGTGGTGCCGGCCGAGCATCAGGTTCTCCTCGACCGTCTCGGCGGGCAGCAGCGCGATGTTCTGGAACGTGCGGGCCACGCCGAGGCCGGCGATCTCGTGCGGCCGCCGCCGGGTCAGGTCCGTGTCGCGAAACCGGACCGAGCCGCTGACCGGCCGATAGCTGCCGGACAGCACGTTGAACAGCGTCGACTTCCCGGCACCGTTCGGACCGATCAGGGCGTGGATCGCGGCCGGCGCGATCGCGAACGAGACGCGGTCCAGTGCGGTCACCCCGGCGAACCGGACCGTGACCGCGTCGACGGTCAGCGCCGGCGGGCCGCTCTCGCGGCTCATCCCGCCCACCGTGCCAACTGAGGCCGGGCGCCGGCCGGCACGGCCAACTCCTGGCTCACCGCCGCCTCGGCGGCCCGCCCCAGGTACAGGTCGCGAATCAGGTCGTCGGCCGCGAGCGCGGCCGCTGGCCCGGCCAGCGTGACCTCGCCGGTGGTCAGCACGACCGCCTCGGTGGCCACCGACAGCGCCATCGCCGCGTTCTGCTCGACCAGCATGACGGTCGTTCCCCGGGCGTTGATCTCTGCGATTGCGGCGCCGATCTGGCCGACCGCCCTTGGGGCGAGCCCCAGCGACGGCTCGTCGAGCAGCAGCAGCCGTGGTGAAGCCATCAGCGCCCGCCCGATCGCCAGCATCTGCTGCTGGCCGCCGGACAGCAGCCCGGCCCGCTGGCCCCGCCGCTCGTGCAGGATCGGGAACAGCTCGTCGACCAGCCGCCGCCGGCGCTGCCTGGCCGCCTTGTCCCGGACGCCGAAGCCGCCGAGGCGCAGGTTCTCCGCGACGGTGAGCCGCTCGAAGATCCGCCGGCCCTCCGGAGCCTGCACCACCCCGGCGGCCACCACCGCGGCTGCCGATCGGGCCGGCAGCGGGCGCCCGTCGAATGTGATCGTGCCCCGCTCGACCGCGCCGCCGTACTCGCCGAGGACGCCCGAGATCGCCCGCAGCAGCGTCGTCTTGCCGGCACCGTTGCTGCCGAGTACCGCGACGACGGCGCCCGCCGGCACGTCCAGTGAGACGTCGCGCACCGCGACGATCGTTCGCCGGTAGCGCACCCGCAGGTCACGCACTTCGAGCATCGGCATCGGAGTCCCCTCTGGCCGGTGGGCGCAGGGCGTGCCCGGCCGCCGCGCCGCCCGGTAGCCGCGAGTGGAGGTCTCCGGGCGGGAGTCTCCACCTGGAGATGGCCCTCCCGCGTCGGATGAGCCACCATGACCGGGATGGCACCGCCGGCTCCGCGACGTCCGTGGCCGGGCGGGCCGGAATCGGGTGTCGGCGATGGGTGACGGGACGGCTCGCCAGCGGGCATGGCGTGCGCTCGACACGTTCGGCGAGCTCGACCAGGAGTACGCCGACATCCTCGCGCTGCTCGACCAGCGGGCCGTGGCCCGCCGGATGGTGGCCAACGTGCCGCAGCTCGCGGGGGTCGACCTAGCCTGGGTGGGCGAGCCGGACGGCGACGACCGGATCGTGCTGCGGTACAGCGTGCAGGCCGAAACCGACCTGGTCGACGGCCTGGTCGTGCCCGCCGGCGTCGGACTCGGCGGCCGGGTGCTGCTCACCCGCCGTCCACTGTGGGTCAGCAACTACTGCACCGCACCGGAGATCACCCACCAGTTCGCGACGCAGGCCGCGGCCGAGGGAATCGGGGGGATGATCGCCGTCCCGGTCGCGCACGACGGTCGGCTGCTCGGCGTGCTCTACGGCGCGAGCCGGTACGAGCGGGAGTTCGGCGACCGCACGGCACGGGCGCTGGAGCAACTGGCCCACCGGACTGCCGCCGCACAGGTCGTGGCCGAGCGGGCGCGGCACGCCGCCGAGGTCGCGGTGCACGAGGAGCGCCGCCGGGTCGCACTCGAACTGCACGACTCGGTCGGCGCCATGCTGTTCACGCTGCATGCCGGTCTGCAGCGGCTGGGCGACGAGTCGCAACTGGACGAGCGGGTCCGAGCCCGGCTGAACACGATCGAGCAGCAGGCGGTCGAAGCGGCCGCCGCGCTGCGCGGCTCACTGCGGGTGCTGACCGCGCCCCCGGAGCAGGTCGCGCTCTGCGTCGCGCTGCACGGGCACTGCCGCGCCTTCGCCGACCGGACCGGCGTCAACGCCCGGCTGCTCACCCTCACCGAGCTGCCCACCCTGCCCGGTTCGCGAGTGGCGGCGCTGGCCGACGCCGCCCGGGAGGCGCTACTGAACGCGGAGAAACACGCCCAGGCCCAGTCCGTTGTGGTCAGTGTCTTCGCGCAGCGGAACGGCGTCGCGCTAACCGTGTCCGACGACGGCGTGGGCCTCGACCCCGACTACGCCGGCGGCGACGGCCTCGGGCTCGCGGCCATGTCCGAACGGGTCGCCAGGGTCGGCGGGACCGTCGCGATGGGACACAACGACGACGACGGCGTCACCGTCCAGGTGTGGGTGCCGACATGACCAGCCGCCTGGTGCGGGTCCTGGTCGCGGACGACCACCCGATCGTCCTGGACGGGGTGACCCTCGCGCTGCAGAACACCTCCTGGCTGCGGGTCGCCGGCTACGCCCGCACCGGTCGCGAAGCGATCGCGGCGGTGCGGCGGCTGCGTCCGGACGTGGTGCTGCTCGACCTGCGGCTGCCCGACATGCTCGGCCCGGAGGTGGTGCAGGCCCTGCGGGCCCAGGACACCGACATCAAGGTCATCTTGTTCACCGCCTACCCCGACCACGCCGCCCTGGACGCGGCGCGCGCCGCCGGCGCTCACGGCGTGGCCGTCAAGGACGCCGAGCGCGAGGACCTCGTCGACGTCATCCGGCGGGTGGTCGCCGGCGAGCGGGTCGTCGGCGCCGACGCCGGCGGCAGCAGCGGCGCGATGCTCAGCCGCAGGCTACGCGAGCACGGCCTGACCCGGCGCGAGTACGACATTCTACGCAGGGTCGCGATGGGCGAGACCAACCCGGAGATCGCCGCCGCGCTCGGCCTGACCCGCAACACCGTCAAGACCTACCTGCAGCGGGCGCTGGAGAAGCTCGGCGCCCGCAACCGGGTCGAGGCACTCGCCCGCGCTAACCAGCTCGGCATCCTGTAGGTGTCGGCGGTCAGTTCTTCACCAGCGCCAGCCGACCAGGAGGCCGCTGAAGAAGTCTCCTAGGCGCAGCTCACGGCCCGGTCCGCTCCGCCGGCTACGGCCACCGCCTACGCGACCGCGCTCACCGTGTCGCTCGCCTTCACCGCCGCCGCGCTGAGCCTGGCCGTGGTCGACGCCCGCCGGGCGGCGGCGCGCTCGTGGCACCACTAGGCGGTACGCCCAGCAGCCGGTCGATGAGGTGGTCGATCTCCCGGTCGATGTCCGGCCACGGGAAGTTACGCCGGACCGTACGCAGCGTCACGATGCCGTGGAGCGCCGTCCAGATGTGAACGGCAAGCAGGTCCGCGTCCGCCTCCGGCCCGGCCACGACGGCGATCTCGTCCCGAACCGCCTCGAACACCTGCACGCCGATGTAGGTGCCGGCCGGGACCAGATGCTGCGGCACGTTCTCGGCCGAGAACATCACCCAGTAGCTGCCCCGGTTCGCCAGGCCATAGGTGACGTAGGCATGGGCGCGGGCCCGGGCGCGGGCCAGCGGTGCGTCACCGGCGGCCTCCGCGGCGGCGCTCAGCGCTTCGCCGAACTCCTCGAAGTAGCGGATCTTCACCGCCAGGATGAGCTCGTCCAGGCTGCGGAAGTGCAGGTAGATCGAGGTCGCCGCGACGCCGACCTCGCGCGCGACCGCGCGCAGCGACAGCTCGCCCACCTCGCCGGTCTCGGCCAGCATGCGGCTGGCCGTGTCGACGATCTCGGCTCGTAGCCGGTCGCCCTCGCCCCGCCGCGCCCGAGGCCGCCGACCCGCACTGTCCTGGTCGGCGAGCCGCTCGGTGGCGACCGCCCCGGCCTCAGGGTCTGGCATGACGTCCTCTCCCAATGACTTGACAGTCGTAGCCTTACAGGCGTACATCTAACAGCGACAGCATAAGACTACACCTGTTGCCTCACGGCGGTACACCTGGAGGTACCCAGTGTCACAGCTCGTGCCGACCCGGCAGCACCCCCGGTGGACGCTCGCCGTGGTGTGCGTGGCCACGTTCATGCTGCTGCTGGACGTGACGGTGGTAGCCGTCGCGCTCAGCAGCATCCAGGCCGACTTCGGATCCGACCTCGGCTCGCTGCAGTGGGTCGTCGACGCGTACACGCTGCCGCTGGCCGGCCTGCTGCTCATTGCCGCCACCCTCGGCGACCGGATCGGCCGCCGCCGGATCTTCCTGGCCGGCATGGCGCTGTTCACCCTCGGCTCGCTCGCCTGCGCGCTGGCCTGGTCGCCGGTCGTCCTCGATCTGACCCGAGCCGCTCAGGGCACCGGCGGCGCACTGCTGTTCGGCGTCGGCCTCCCGCTGCTCGCCGCGGCGTTCCCGGAGGCGCGGGCGCGGGCCGCGGCGATCGGCGCGTTCGGCGCCACCCTGGCCGCCGCCACCGCGGTCGGCCCGCTGGTCGGCGGCGCCCTGGTGGACGGACCGGGCTGGCGGTGGATCTTTCTGCTCAACGTGCCCATCGGACTGGCTGCTCTGGTCGCCGGCTGGCTGCGACTGACGGAGTCGCGCGCCTCGGTCGCCCATACCGCCGACTGGCCCGGCGCCGCCCTGCTCACCGGGGGCCTGCTCGCCCTTCTGCTCGCGCTCATCCGGGGCAACCAGGACGGCTGGGGCTCGGTCCGGATCGTCGCGCTGTTCGCCGCGGCCGCGATCCTGCTGGTCGGTTTCGTCGTCCGGGAGGCGACCGCCGCCGACCCGATGCTCGACCTGCGACTGTTCCGGCGGCTGTCCTTCACCGGTGTCTCGCTCGGCGCCTGGGCGATCTCTGCGAGCGTGGTGGCGGCCACCTCCTACTTGGGGCTGTACCTTGTCAACACGCTCGGCTACAGCCCGTTCCAGGCGGGACTGCGATTCCTGCCGCTCACCGTCGCGTCGTTCCTCGCCGCGCCGATCGTGGCCCGGTTGGTCGACCGGGTGCCGCCCCGCGTCACCGTCGGCGGCAGCCTGGCGCTCGCCGCGGTCGGTCTGGGGATGACCGCCCACCTCGACGGAGACTCCCGGTGGACCGTGCTGCTCGCCGGGTTCGTCCTGGCCGGTCTCGGCCTCGGCACCGCCAGCGCGTCGATGAGCCAGGCAGCACTGTCCGCAGTGGACCAGTCTCGGGCCGGGATGGCGACCGGAACGGTCAACACGATGCGCCAGATCGGGGTCGCCGCCGGCGTCGCCGTCCTCGGTGCGGTCTTCCAGCAGCGGACCTCCGCCGAGATGGCCCATCAGCTCGCCGGCGCTCCGGTGACGCCCGCACAGGCGCACGCGCTCGCCGACGCGGTCGGCTCCGGCGCCGGCGTCCGGGTCTCGGCCAGCGCCCCGGAGACCGCTCGTGCGGCTCTCGCCGCCGCCGCCCGCGCCGCCACCGCCGCCGGTCTCAACGAGATCCTCCTCGGCGGGGCGATCGTGGCCGGGATCGCGGCCGTCATCGCGGTCGCCGTGGTCCGGCAGGAGCCGTCCACCCGGTCCGCCACCGCGGCCAAGGCCATCCCGGCCACCCCGGAACGCGAGCGTGACCTCACGGCAGCGGCGTGAGCCTCCGCCGGCTCCACAGCGGCCACAGCGGATTCACTCGGCGCCATAGGCCACGGCGGTAGGGCAGAATCGATGCGATGACTGATGCCGCCGCGGCGGACCGGATGGCCGAGTCCGTCTTCGGCTTCGCGCTGCGCCCGTCCCAGCGACGCGCGCTCGAGGCGATCGGCGCGGGCCGCGACACGCTCGCGGTGCTGCCGACCGGCAGCGGCAAAAGCGCCATCTACCAGGTCGGTGGGCTCCTTCTCGGCGGACTGACCGTCGTGGTGTCGCCGCTCATCGCGTTGCAGCGCGACCAGCTCCGGTCCCTGACGGCGCGCCGCTCCCTGCGCGCGGTCATGCTCAACTCGACGCAGCATCATGCGGAGCGTCTCGCCGCCCTGCTCGCGCTGCGCACGGGCGACGTCGAGTTCGTCATGGTCGGCCCGGAACAGCTCGCCAACGCTGAGACGCTCCGCGAGATCGGCGGCAGCCCGCGGCCGGTGACGCTGGTCGCCGTCGACGAGGCCCACCTCGTCAGCGAGTGGGGTCACGACTTCCGCCCGGAGTACCTACGCCTCGCGGACGTGATCCGGGCGGTCGGCCGGCCACCGGTCCTCGCGCTCACCGCGACCGCCGCGCCGCCCGTGCAGGCCGACATCACCCGCCAGCTGCACCTGACAGATCCCGAGGTCATCGTCGCCGACTTCGACCGGCCGAATATCGAGCTCGCGGTCCGCCGTACCCGTCGCGGTCTGCCCGAAGCGCAGGCGATCGACGACCGGACCGTCGAGGTCGTGCTGGCGCACGACGGACCCACCTTGGTGTACGCGCTGACGCATGCGCGCTGCGAAAGCCTGGCCGACCGGCTCCGGCTGGATGCCTACCGGGTCGCGCCCTATCACGCCGGGATGCCGACCGCGAAGCGGGGCGAGATTCAGGACGCGTTCTTCTCGGGCGGGCTGGATGCCGTGGTGGCGACCAGCGCGTTCGGCATGGGGATCGACAAGCCGGACGTGCGGACCGTGGTGCACGCGGGCATGCCGGGCAGCCTCGACGAGTACTACCAGGAGATCGGCCGGGCCGGCCGGGACGGGCAGCCGGCCCACGCGGTCCTGGTCTACGACCCGCGTACGGTGCGCATCCCGCGCCTGCTCGCCGCAAAGTCGAAGATGGGCGACGCCTCGGTGCACGCCGTCGTCGACGCGCTCGAGGCCGCGTCCGGTCGCATCACGCTGCGCGAGCTGGCATCGGCGAGCAAGGTGAGCCGCCAAGGCGTCGAGCGAGTCGTGGATGAACTGCTGGAGCTGGAGGTGCTGCGCGCCGACGGCAACGACACCGTGTCCATCCCGCCGCGCATGCCGCCGGACGCATACATCCGCGTCTCGGCGGCGGGCAACCGTCGGCAGGTGATTCTCGCCAGCCGGATCGAGGCCGCCCGCCAGTACGCGGAGACGACCCGCTGCCGGCGCGCCGAGCTGCTCGGCTACTTCGGCGAGCACTACGAGCCGCCGTGCGCGGCCTGCGACAACGACACCTCCCCGGCGCCC
>WNFY01004191.1_pt1 | contig 15555 bp, 16 predicted proteins | sample 5400091 | NCBI WGS metagenome assembly WNFY01 (sample SAMN13153364, study PRJNA577476) | soil metagenome | isolation source: 60 cm soil or saprolite under grassland replicate 1 | place: USA:California | collected 2016-06-15 | reverse complement strand
ATCGATCTGCTTTGGGCAGAATGCGCAGCTTACAACATCGGTTTCGCTAACGCGCTGACCACCTGGACAAAGGCGATCAGACCGAATCGTTTCGCGGTAGTAAGCGAACTTTGCTGGCTCCGCGAACAAATTCCGGACGCGGTGACAGAGTTCTTCCGATCCGGTTATCCCGACGTGCAATCTGTTCCGCAAAACATCGCCATGGCAGAAGAAGCGGGTTACAAAATATTCAACACCTACACGCTGCCCAAAGATGCGTGGGTGAAAGATTATTATGACGTTTTGGAACCGCGCGCGAAATCGCTCGTTAATCATTCGGATGTTGCCGTCAGGGAGTTCGCCGTCGAGACGCTCAAGGAGATTGAGACATTTAGAATATCAGCAGACAGTTACGGATATGTCTTTTATGTCCTCCAACGATCAACGTAAGACCAGATGAAACCGTCACCCGGCAATCCAAACTTCCTCGGCCTTCGCACAGCCATCTATTACGTTCCCGATCTGGCCAGGGGAAAGGCGTGGTATTCAAAGATCCTTGGAATCGAGCCTTACTTCGACCAACCGTTTTATGTTGGATTCAACGTTGGCGGCTACGAGCTCGGTCTTGATCCCGATCCATCTTCCAAGTCTCAGGGCTCAGGCGGAGTCATTGTTTACTGGGGCGTTTCCGATGCTGATGCTGCGCTAAAACGTCTGCTCTCGCTCGGCGCCACTGAACGCACGAACGTTCAGGATGTTGGAGAAGGAATTCGCGTCGCCACTGTGCTCGATCCCTTTCGGTAACGTTTTCGGCCTCGTTGAGAATCCGCACTTCAAACTCACAAGCGAATGAGCAAAACTCCGAACCAACCGAAAGACGATGCAATGAATCTCGGAGCGTTTTCCATCAGTTTAGCCGTCAAGGATCTTGACGCTTCTCGAAAGGACTCAGCGGCCGGTCATTTGCTCCAAGTGTTCGGGGTATCGTGCGCCCTGCAGCGTAATCTTTGATGCGGCGCTTTCGATCTCACCAAGGTCTCCCGAGGTCAGTTCAATTGCGGCTGCGCCGATGTTCTCCTCAAGCCGTTTTAGTTTCGTCGTACCCGGGATCGGGACAATCCACGGCTTTTGTGCGAGCAGCCAAGCGAGCGCGACCTGAGCCGGTGTCGTCCTCTTCCGTTTTGCGATCTCGTGGAGCAAATGAACCAACGCCTGATTGGCTTTGCGAGCCTCGGGCGTAAAGCGAGGAAGCCTGTTGCGAAAGTCCGAACTGTCGAACGTGGTGTTTTCGTTCATTTTTCCCGTGAGAAATCCTCTGCCCAGAGGACTGTATGGAACGAAACCGATTCCAAGTTCCTCCAGCGCCGGCAGCACTTCCTCTTCTGGGCGTCTCCACCAGAGCGAGTATTCGCTCTGGAGTGCAGTCACCGACTGAACTGCGTGCGCGCGGCGGATCGTCTGCACTCCTGCTTCCGAAAGACCGAAATGTTTGACCTTACCTTCTCGAATCAGTTCCTTCACTGCTTCTGCGACATCTTCGATTGGCACGTCCGGATCAACACGATGTTGATAGAACAGATCGATCACATCCGTCCTGAGTCGTTTCAGCGAAGCTTCAGCAACCTCTTTAATGTGCTCTGGCCGGCTATCGACCCCAAGCTGTTCCCCTTTCGGACCAATCTTGAACCCGAACTTGGTGGCGATCACCACTCGCTCACGCATCGGAGCCAGCGCTTCGCCGACGAGTTCTTCATTCGCGAACGGGCCGTAAATTTCGGCGGTGTCGAAGAATGTGACGCCGAGTTCGACAGCTTTCCGAAGCAGAGAAATCATCTCCTGCTTATCTTTCGGCGGACCGTAACCAAAGCTCATTCCCATGCAGCCCAGCCCAATGGCCGAGACTTCCAGATTAGTTTTTCCAAGTTTGCGCTTTTGCATTTTTGAAATCTCTAACCAAATCAGGAACCCAAGAATTTCTGATCCGATGGGAACTTCTTAATTCTGCCTTCTTCCTTCGCTAGTCATTCCGCCTTAAGAGAAGCCATATCGATGGAGAATCGGTACTTCACGTCTGACTTGAGCAGTCTCTCGTAGGCTTCGTTGACTTTCTGAATGGGAATGACTTCGACGTCAGCGGTGATGTTATGTTTGCCGCAAAAGTCGAGCATCTCCTGCGTCTCCGCGATGCCGCCAATGCTAGACCCAGAGAAACTGCGACGCCGCACGATTAGGCTGAACGCGGGGACCGCGAGAGGCTCTGCGGGAGCGCCGACTAATGTAAGATCGCCGTCCACACCGAGTAGATTGATATAGGCGTTGATGTCGTGATTGGCGGAAACGGTGTCGAGGATGAAATCGAAGCTGCCGGCGTGCTTTTTCATCTCATCGGCATTGCGGGAGACGACCGCTTCATCGGCGCCAAGGCGGAGCGCATCCTCCTTCTTGTTAGGCGACGTTGTGAAGACGACTACGTGCGCTCCGAACCCATGCGCGAATTTTACCGCCATGTGGCCGAGTCCGCCGAGACCGACCACGCCAACCTTTTTGCCCTTGCCGACCCCCCAGTGTCGCATCGGCGAGTACGTCGTGATCCCAGCGCAAAGCAGCGGCGCAGCTCCGGCGGGATCTAAATTCGTTGGAACACGCAGAACGAAATGTTCATCCACGACAATGCTTTCGGAGTAGCCACCGTAGGTTACACCTCCGAGATGCTTGTCCGACGAGTTGAAGGTGAGAATCATGTTTGGGCAGAACTGTTCAAGGTCAGCTTTGCAGTTCGGACAGCTGCGGTCCGAGTCAACCATGCAGCCGACCGCGACGAGATCGCCGGGCTTGTACTTGGTAACCGCGGAGCCGACTTTGGTAACACGCCCGACAATCTCGTGGCCGGGGACAATCGGGTAGTTCGTGGCCATGAACTCGCTCCACTCGTTGCGGACCGAATGAAGATCGGAGTGGCAGATGCCGCAGAAGAGGATTTCGATCTGCACATCGCGGTCAGTTGGATCGCGACGTTTGATCCTGGTGGCCGCCAGCGGCGATGTTTCGCTGCCAGCGGAATAAGCTCTCGCATTGTAAGTGGTTGGATGCATGTAGTCGGTCCTCCTATTGGTTTTGTTCTTATGTAGTCGCACACCGGACAATTCAGACGCGATAGAACGCCCGCCGGCGCAGGTCGTACTGGTGTTATTCCCTAAATCTTAGCTCGTCTCAGATTCGCCGCCATTGCGCATGCGAGAGATTTTTCGGTATCCCAAAAGAGAGAATTTCATGCGGGGTCGCTTCGCTCGGCTGAGAAGCTCATCAAAAAGGAAGCGTGCCTCCCTTACGATTTGATCAACTGGTAGATGTCTTGGGAAGGCAGACGCAGCAATGTTACGTCGACGATGGTCGTGCGGTGCGGCTGAATCAGATTGGTCAGTTGCCGCCGGTTTAGCGGAATGCGCAAAGGCAGGTAGGAGACGAGCGGGTTCTGGCTCGGGGCCGCCGGTTCGATGGCCGTAATCTCGAGAGCGAAATCATAAACATTCGCCAGTTGATCCACCCAGTCCTGTTCTTTGCGCTGAAATTTTCTCACCCGGAGGTAGAAGAGGATCACGTTCGGCGAAGCGCCGCTGACCGACGTGTCCTCCATGAGCGACTGAATCGGTACTGTCCCCTTTTCCTGCTGATTGGAAACGAAAAAAATATCAGAACTCCCTATGGGGATCGGCAACCCATCCTGGTCGCGCAATCGGATGATTACTTGAGAATGCGGATCGTATTGATTGCGCGGGTCAGCGAGAAAATTAAAAAGTCCGGGCTTCTGCATTCTCCGGGCGTTGTCAAAGGTTTGCGCGGTCTCGCGATCGTAGGCTGCGACCGCTCGCTGCCAGGCGGTCGGGGTGCGCTCCGGGGTTTCGAGCGCAAGCTTTAACATCCGTTCGACCTGCTCTTGTGGAACGGTTCCGGAAATAATTCCCATCGTGTCACCCGAATGGGCGCAACGATAAGGAATGCCGCAGGGAACCGGTGACCGATCCTTGCCCGCGTAACAGGTAGACTTCACCTCGTAGTATTCTGGGAAATCGGCCTTCGCCGCAGCGGCCTGCACCGCTGTCTGGATCGCCGGCCACGGAAGAACTGCCGCATCTTTCTTCGGGCCAATTTCCAAACAATTGAAGTTCAGATTCGAAGCCGAAACCCGAACGACGCCATCGGAACCGTCCTCGTGCGCGTAACGAATTGGAAATTCAAACCAACTGGGATCGGCTTGTGTCCCGACGATAACGAATTCCTGTACTTTATAATCTTCCGCCATGCGTGAATCCTGTCGCAGGAAGGAGAGGTGTAAGTCGATCGTCGCGGAGGATCCGAATTCGAGCGACTGTAAAACCTTGACTCCACGTTGCGCACCACGTTCGAAAACGAACCGGCCCCAGCGCGCGATCTGCCCCTGGCCGATAGTTGCCCAGCCGCTGCCGAGATTCGCGCCGGCAAGATAAACCAGATTGCAAACAGGCGACGGCTTCGGACTGAAGTCCGCAATCCATTTGCGGATGACGAGGGCGCCAGTGCTATGGATCACGACGTGGAATCCGCTCTCGAGCAAACCTGGATGCTGCTCTAACAGGGCGCGATTCAATCCTCGGGCAATGTCGGCAACCGAAACTGAATCATTCAGACTCACGTAACGTGAGAGATCGACTTCAATGACATCGTAGCTGCCGCGCAAACGTTGCGGGAGTGTGCCATAAATGTTGGCGATCGAGGTCGGGTCGGGGGTGGGACTTTCCGCGCTATAGCCGTGGACTAGAACAACCGGCTTCATTGAAATTTTGTTCGCGGTCTCGCCGATGCCGCGGTCTTACTGTCCGTCCCAAGAGAGACCCTCGGTAAACATTTTTACCTCGCTCCCTCCATTCTCCGGCTTCACGAAAATCGTTAGCGATGCCTTGCCGCGCTTGCGCTTAAGGATCGAGGATTGCGGCTGGACCAAATCCCTGCCGTCGTTAGTCCAGCCTTGCGCTTTGAGATTCGCGGCCAGCTCCGCGCACACCTTTTTAACGTTGGCCTTACTTTTGAAGGAAAGGTGCTCAACCAGCGCCTTGTATTCGACGTCAGTCGCATCGTTGGTCAGCGCGAGATCCTTCACGTTCACTCCCGCTGCCTTCGGCTGAGCAACGGCATCATCGTCAACATTATCATCGTCATCCGAGTCCGTCGTCGCGGGCTTCTCAGTAGACTCGATGCTCGCCGCCTTTTCCTCCTTCTTCGACTCGGGCACCTGAAACTCTTTCGCTATCTCCCCCAGCGGAGCGACGAACTTGGTCTTCACCTCCCACGTTTCACCAAACGTATCGACCTGCCCGTCGGTGGTGAGTTCGCCTTCCACTTTGCCATTCTCGAAGGTGAAATCATTCATATGAATTGAGCCGATCGAGCTGAAGCCCTGCCTCTTATGGGCGCTGTGAACCACCTGGCAGCCAAAAATTTCACCATCCTCATGGACCGAAATGATCAGCGCGCTGCCGAATCTGCCGAACGCAGCGTTGAAGTCGGGTTTCTTATCTTTGGAATGATCCTTTTCCGTAAACACCAGGTCCATGCTGGGTTTATCACTGAAAGGCTCGCGCCAATGCGCCGACACATACGCCAGCTTCGCTTCTTTGCCGTTGCCCTTGAAGACGCCGGTCATGGAGGGCTTCACATTCGCGGCCGGGCCACGCTTTTTGGCGGTTAATGCCGGGAGTGAATCGCCCGCCCCGAGCAGCGCCACATCGAAATGCACATCAACGCTGTTGGGAAACATATCGTCCGTCTCATTCGACTGCCTGGCTTTGCCCATCGCGCGACCATTCTGTAACTTGAGTTCTGCGGTCACGCCGCCACTGCCACGGCTGAGCATCGTGCCCCCCGCTCCGGCGCTCCAGCGTTTGAGTTCGCCCATCTTGTTAAACACTAGCTTGAGGTACGGCCGGTTGAAATTGCCGTCTCCACCATCCTTTTCGGCTTCTTTCGCTTCTTTCAGTTTCTCGTTCGAAGCCGCCTGACCGCTCAAGACCACTGCGACCGCTGGCACGTTGTCGAGTGTCGTCTCGTACGCGAGGGCGTGCTTCAAAGGATAGTTCTTCTTCTCCAACATCAGCGTTCCCTCGTTTGCCTTGGTTGTCTCTTGCTGCGCAAAGAGCGTCAACGCGCCCATGGCGCTAACCACTGCAATCAGACATATGATTTTTTTGATCATATAAAATTATGCTACGTTCGGCGTTGGAGACGTCGAGATCTCAGCAGAAAGACGCGGAGCTGCCAAGCATGTTCGAAGCGCGAATCGAGCTTTGAATCGCGGCCACTTCGCTCCACGCGCTGCCGTCCCATGGTCGCGCTTAGTTATGAACTCTGGAGAATGGAGCGAAGGGTGAGCGGCATAGAAGGTAAAGCTGCGAGGTAGCAGCGATGGAGTGGGGCAACGACAGAGTTTCAAATCAGAAAACCACGGAACCGAATTTAGATTTTCCTGCTTTCCTGCATTTCTGAGAGATAGTCTTGGTCGCTCACGTGCTCCATCCAGTCGACAACGTTACCGTCAAGCGCTTCTTGAATGGCAATGTGCGTCATCGCGGTCGTTGGCGTGGCCCCGTGCCAATGCTTTTCACCAGGCGCAAACCAAACGACATCGCCAGGCCGAATTTCCTCGATCACTCCGCCAGCGCGCTGCGCCCAACCAACACCCGACGTAACAATCAACGTCTGACCGAGCGGATGTGTATGCCAGGCCGTGCGAGCACCCGATTCGAAGCTAACACTTGCGCAACGAACGCGCGCCGGTTCAGGCGCCTCAAACAGCGGATCGATTCTGACGTTACCCGTAAACCAATCAGCAGATCCTTTTGTGAACTCTTGCCTACCAACTCTTCTGATTTCCATATCCTGAAGGTCGGTTCAACGCTTCAGCGGCTCAACACTCCGCAGTTGGCGCGGGGTTGCGAGTGTTTTTTAAACTCTCGCGTTGTTATACGAGTGCCAAGTTCGGCGTTTGACACAAACACCGCTACACTACGCCGCGTTCAATTAAGCGCGGAATAGCTGGTCGGATCCATGAAGTAGTCGTCGATATGATCCATGAGCGGCCCCTGCGCCTCCGACTCCGCCTTCACCTTTTTCCATTCCGGATCGTCGTGGAACGCGTCCCAGTTCTTTTTTGCTTCGTCGCGGCTGAGATGTTCCAAAATATAGACGAAGAGATTCTGCGAATATGGCGCATCTTCGGGCACCCAATAGCCGATGCTCTTCATATTGTGCCGCCTGAAGATCGCGTCGGTGTGATCGCCAAAGCGCGCTTTGAGAGCATCCATTTTGCCTGGATTAACGTGATATAACCGCAGTTCGTAAACATGGTGCGAAGGACTTGATCCGCGAAGTGTGCTGAAGCCAAGCATCACGGCAGCGCCGCAAAGAAAAGACAGAACTGTTTTCATGTCGCGCAGGATACGACCGCGATACATCGGCGTCGATGGCCGTTGACTTGTTATTTTCTCCTTCTCGGGACGTCTTTGCGTATTAGTACAGAATCGATGGCAGGAATGCGCCGGCTGGTTCGTTGTACAGACCGCGGGTCATCAAAGTCATCGGCTGGGTAACTCGCAAACCATTTGTGAGGCACCAGCGGAATAGCTCACCGTTTCTCGTCGGAAGAAGAAAACCGGGCCCGGCGAATTCTCTTGCCGCTCCGATGAGCGCCTTTATGTCTTCGTTTGTTTCACCGACTGCGTGACCAAAGAAGCCGACGATGGTGGCGTAACCGGTGATGCGTCCGTCGTGCTCGACCACGGTTGCCGAGCCTTTCGTAATCGCATCGCGCAACTCGCCGCCGCGATCGTGTCCATGCACTCGCCGGCACACACTTCTGCACACCTCGACGTCCGATTCTGTCGCTGGCCTGACGGTGTAGCCTTCGACGGAAAGGTTGAGAGCGTTGCCTTGCATGCACGCAAGGTGTTCGCGTACGTCGTAGCCAAGCTTCGCATAAAGTGAGAGGGAACGCGTGTGAAAGCCGGCCTGAAGCAGCCGGACACCTGCGAGATTCCGCGCCGCCGCGCGCTCGTGCACAGCGTCCATCAAACGTCGGCCGATCGCGCGATTCTGCACCGCCGAGTCAACGGTGATCGGGCCGACACCTGCGATTGGGTTGCGTTCATCGAGGAAATTGCTGCCGACAATACGGCCATCGATCTCCGCGACAACGCCGTAGAACTTCGGATGCTCGAGCATCCATCTCAACATACCGATGGGCACGTTCGGTCCCGGAAAATCAGACGGAAACCCATGCGCCTCTGAGATCGTCTTGAACGCCTCGTAACAGATCCTGCCGCAAATCTCCGCGTCCTCCGGCGTGCCTTTCCGAATCCTGATGTCCATACCCATCACTTAACTTCTTGCCTTGATCTTCACAATTTTGGCGCTTCGACCATCCTCAAGTGTGATCCAGTTGCCGACATCCGCATTCAGTAGCGCCTTGCCGAGCGGAGAAATCCAACTGACGGTATCTCGTTCGAAATCGAGCTCATCGACGCCGACGATGGTAAACGTTTCGGTCGCGCCTTTTTTATCCTTCACTGTCACCGTTGCGCCGAACGTGACGCTGTTCGACGGCGCGTCCGGAGGATCGACAACATGAATCGATGCCAGAATCTGCTCTAATTCGATGATGCGCTCGCTGCTGGCGTTTGCCGCGCGAAGCTTCTGCAGTTCGTCGCGCAAATTCTTTGCGCCGCGCGCGGTGATGTAATTGGTCGCTCCCGGCGGCAATCCCGAGGCCGATCGCTTCCGTCCGCTGCGCTCCGGAAGATCGACGTCTTCTTTAACAAACGCTCTGCTCATTCTCTGATCTCGTCACTCGTCTAGCGTTACTCGTCACTTATTAAATGTTAAATGGCCTCCTCGCGAAAGCCTTCGGAGTTTAGATCCGACCGCCGTTTTCTTTTCCCATCAACCTTCTCTTCAGGCGATTGACTTGAGCAGCCTCTGAAATCGACGGTGACTGTGCAGAGCTTCAAAATCGGAGTCGTGCTTGATCCACATTTTTATTTCTTCACCAACCTTGGGCAGCATGCGTTCGAGCAGATCAAGCGCCTCTTCGATGTCACCCAATTTCGTGTATCCACATGCGACGTTATATTGGGTGAGCGGATCGTCGGCACCGACGACCAGGGCGCGCCCGATCCATTCCCTGGCGCGATCGTTTTCTTCCAATTCAATCAGAGCTGCGATACCCATGTACGCGGGCCTGGGATCTTCGGGATGAAGGACCAGCTCGCGCTCTATTCGTTCGATCGCGCGGCGCGCAGCATTGTATTTCTCTGAATCACGCCCAAGCGAACGGTAGATCTGGATCAGAAGAATCAATGATTGGTGATCTTCCGGGCTGATCTCAGCTGCGCGCTCGAACAACTCGGCCGCGCGTTCGAACTTTTCCTGCGTAAAACTCGACCGCGCGGCGAGGTAGTGCGCCTCGAAGGAATTCGGGTCGAGCTCCATCGCTCTATCAAATTCGGCCGTCGATTCCTCGAATCGTTTCTCGATTGAAAGCGCCAAACCGCGGGACGCATGCGCTTCCGCCAGATGTTCGTTCAGAGAAAGCGCCTTGCCGGTGTTCTCAAAAATTCTCTGGACCGGAACGTCTGCATGGTAATGCAACAGCATGAACGAATCGCAGTCGGCCACGCCAGCATACGCGCTCGCATATTGCGGATCGAGCTCGATCGCCTTTGTAAACATCCGCCGCGCCAAAGTGTAATAAGACTTGGAATGTCGATGGAGGAATTGCCGGCCTCTTAGATAATATGTATACGCTTCGACATTGTCGGTACGCGTTTGACCGATCGATTTTTTCTCCTTCGGCAAGAGCTTCACCTTCAGCTGCTCGACAATCGCGTGAGTAATTTCGTCCTGGATCGAGAAAATATCCGTCAAGTCGCGGTCGAATCGCTCTGCCCACACGTGTCCGCCGTCTTCGCTGTTCACCAGCTGGTTCGATACTCGGACACGCGAGCCTGCTTTTCTCACACTGCCTTCCAGAAGAAAATCGACCCCGAGCTCGCGCCCAGCTTCCTGCAGGTTGATGGGCCTGCCTTTAAACGTAAACGCCGTGTTGCGCGCCACCACGAACAGCCCGGAAATCTTCGACAAATCTGTGATGATGTCTTCGGTGATCCCGTCACTGAAATATTCCTGCTCCGGATCGCCACTCATGTTCGTGAATGGCAACACCGCAACCGACGGCTTGGTATCTTCACGTTCACGGCGCGCTTGTGACGCGGACCCACTCAACCCTACGCCGTAAACGCGGACCGGGCGCTCGATGTTCTTCAGCTTCTTTCGCCATAGTCCTCGAAAGCAATCTCCAGTCGATTGCCAATCTGATCGCGTACTGACTGCGAAATCACGATCCCGCCGGATTTGGCGACACTCTCCAGGCGGACGGCGATGTTTACGCCGTCGCCATAAATGTCCTCGCCTTCCACGATAACGTCTCCGAGGTCAACACCGATCCGAAATTGAAATTGGCGTTGTCGAGGCCTGTCCGAGTTACGATCTCGCATTTCAATCTGAATTGCCGCAGCGCAAGCAATCGCGTTTACGACACTCGGAAATTCAACCAGGATTCCGTCGCCGGTCAGCTTAACCACGCGGCCTTGATGCTCGGCAACTTTAGGATCGACCACTTCGGCTCGCATCGCTTTAAGCGCGTCCAACGTTCCCGCTTCGTCAGCACCCATCATCCGGGTGTAGCCGACAACATCAGCGGCAAGAATTGCCGATAAGCGCCGTTCCATCTCCACCAAAGATATAGCGGTGGACGGAGAATCAAAAAAATTGGTCACCACATCGGGCCGCGGGTCCGGAAGGCGGAATCGCGTTCCTGCAGAAAAGTGTCGCAGTCGCCCCCGCGAGTATCCCTTGGGAAAAAGAGAGAGCCGTGACTCCCTCACTGCGCCGTGAATCCCCCGTCGACAAGTAAACTGTGGCCAGTAACAAAAGACGCTCTGCCGGAACAAAGCCATAATACCGCTTCTGCCACTTCCTCGACACGCCCCATGCGGCCGATGGGATGCAAGTTGGACAGGTTGTTCTTTTCCACACTCAACCCAGCGGCAATTCGATCGACCATCTCCGTATCTATGACCGCCGGGTTGACCGCGTTTACTCGGATCCCTTTCACGGAGTACTCCAACGCGGCGGTCTTGGTGAGACCGATCACCGCGTGCTTGGACGCAATGTAAATCCCTATGTTTGGAAACCCAATCAATCCGGCCACCGACGCGCAGTTGACGATTGCGCCACCGCCGCGGTCCAGCATCGCAGGAATCTCGTACTTCATAGAGAGCCACACGCCTTTGACATTGATGTCCATGACCGCGTCGTAATTCGCTTCGGTCTGGTCAGCGAGCAGTCCCACATCGCCCTCAATGCCGGCGTTGTTGAAAGCCAGATCGAGTGCTCCGTATTCGCTGACCGCATGCTTGACCAGCGCCTCAATCTCGGCCGCGACCAATACATCGGTCCGCCGGAAGCTGGCCGTCCCACCCGACGCGCGGATCATCGAGACTGTTTCCTCCCCGCGCTGAATGTTGCGATTACCGATCACGACCCGCGCACCATCGCGACCAAACGCGAGCGCCGTCGCGCGGCCGATTCCTGAACCTCCGCCGGTCACTAACGCGACCTTGCCTTCAAATTCTTTCATGAGTGATCCCCTTGTTTCCGAATTCCCTCCTATCGTGCCAATCGGAGTTTCATCGCGAGGCTTTACCGCTTTGTCTGCAATCTATTCGTCCGCCGCGCCACAATGCAATAGTCCACAGAATAACACTGATTTATTGAAACAATCTGAACCCAATGGCAGGCATGCGCCGCCCATGGCTGTCCAATGCGATGACTCGACGTTGATTAATCCCCGAAATTTTTCGATCGAGCCATCGTCTGTCCGGGCTTGAGGCCGACGGTAAACCCGGTATCCTCGCACGGCATGCATCGTGACCATCAGCGTTGGTACTCCCACCGTCTCAATCGCGACATGGGCGTCGCCATTTACGGCAATTACGGTGCGCCTATCCTCGCGTTCCCGACAAGCTGCGGCGACGAACATGAGCAGGAAGGCCAGGGCATGATCCGCACCCTCGGCCCTTACCTCGACCAGGGGCGGATTAGGATTTTCTGCATAAACGGAGTCCAGAGCGATTCGTTTAATAACAAGGGAGCGCACCCGTTCCATCGCAGTTGGCTCCAGGCGCAATACGACGACTACATGGCGCGCGAAGTCTTCCCGTTCATCGACTCCCAATGCCAGACGCCTGGCATCCCGATCACCACCTATGGCGCCTCGCTCGGCGCCTATCACGCGGCTAACACCCTCTTTAAGCACCCCGACCGGGTGAAACGCTGCTACGCGCTCTCCGGCGTCTACGACCTGCGCGATTCCATGGACGGGATGTACGACGACAACTTCTACTTCAATAACCCGGTCGACTACATGGCCAACCAGAATGACCCCTGGTTTCTCGATCAGTATCGGAGTTGTGATATCCACCTCGCGACCGGCTGTGGTCCGTGGGAGAACAGCGGACCGACATACCGAATGTCCGAGATCCTCAGGAATCGCGGCATCGCTCATCATCTTGATGACTGGGGCCCGGAGGGCGGGCACGAATGGCCCTACTGGCATCACCAGATGTGGGAGTACGTCGGCGCGCACTTCTAAGGACCGTCCCCTCGCCTCCGATTGACCCGATCCTCACGCGGGTTCTACTTGTCGAGCCTCGGCTTGGGAGGCGATTTTTGGGATCCGCAATCGAATAGTTTCGCTTAACGGATTCTCTCCGTCTCACGCTTTAGCAGCGACCAGCCGTAGACGAGCATCGCCACCTGCGAGATCGCAATCCAGACCAGAAATATGGTTCCGACGACGAAGCCGATGGTAATCACGGTGGAGATGTTACTCTTCAAGCTACTGAGTCGGGCCTTGATCTGCCGAACGTTCTCGAGGTACTTGCTGACGATCGCCTGAATATTTTGCAAGTCGCTAGCCAGATTCGCCAGCCGCGAGGTCATCCGTGCCGCCGGAATTTGCAGCGTTCCCTGAATCATCGCCGCGAGATCCGTCCGCACCTCCTGGACCCGCTCCCGTAAGGTCGAGGTGCGCGCATCCAGCGTCTGAAGTTCATTCGTCAGCGTGGGCAGGTTTACTCCGAACAGATCGTTTATAGCGGCGACAGAATTGTTCACTCCGTCGACTAAGCCACGTGCATTGCTGATCGAAGCCTCTAGCTGATCGATCGCCGGTTGCAACCGCATGCCGACGGTTTCACAGGCTGCTGGTCCAACTGCCCAACAAGCTCCTGTGCGTTGCTCACTCTATCTTTGGCATTACTGACACGCGTGTTTACCTTTTCCAATGCCTGATCGGCCGTATCCAACCCCGATTCGAGTGGCGCGAAAACCGCCGTGCTCCGGCGGTCCGCCTTGCCTTTGAAAACCCAGATGCCAAACACTCCGCCCACGCTGGACAGCAAGACCAGCGCGGCGAGGACCATGATGAGAACGCCGCCTAAGCGCTTCAAAAAAGTATGCATTGTTTCGCCGACACGCTGTTCCCGAAAGCTGACGACATCAACTCTACCGTACATTGCCAGTGCGCTGGCAGATGGTTAAAATCCCCGCTTCTCAGAGCTTACCGTTTCAAGCCACACGAATGGAAACGCCGCTGACGCCGCTCGAATTCGCTCGCCGCGCGCGCAAACTCTATCCCGAACACATCGCAGTGATCGATGGCGACTCACGGCGGACCTACGCGCAGTTTCTCAATCGCTGTGATCGTTGGTCGGCGGTGTTGCAGAAACTTGGAATCGGTCCAGGCGATCGTGTTGCTTATCTCTCACCGAACACTCACGCGCAGCTGGAATCGTTCTACGCAGTCCCACAAACCGGCGCTGTGCTGGTGCCGTTAAACTATCGGCTCACGGCCGACGACTTCGTTTACCTGATCAATCATAGTGGTTCGCGCATGGTCTGCGCAGACCGCGATTATCTTGCCACGATCGATAGTATTCGCGAACAGCTTCCCAAGGTTGAACACTTCGTCGCTCTCACAGGAGAAGCCGAAGGCTGGCTTAACTATGAAGCTATGATCGACGCGAGCTCGGCTGAATTTGTTCGCCCGGAAATTCGCGAGACCGATCTGCTCACAATCAATTACACCAGCGGCACCACTTCGCGTCCTAAAGGCGTGATGATCACACATCGCAATGCCTGGATGAATTCCATCGGCACGCTCCTCTATGCGCCCATGACATGTGCCGATCGTTATCTGTGGACGCTGCCGATGTTTCACGCCAACGGCTGGACTTTTGTCTGGACCGTCACGGCAGCAGGAGCGACTCACATCTGTCTGCGCAAATGCGAGCCGCGCGCTGTGTTCGAATTGATGGCGACCGAGCAGGTCACCACGCTGTGCGCAGCGCCGACGGTTTTGATTGCGTTGGCAAATGCACCGGAAAATCTTCGTCGCCTCGCGCCGAAAGGAATTCATGTTATCACCGCCGGTGCGCCGCCTGCAGCTTCGACCATCCAGCGACTTGAAGAAGATCTGGGCTGGACGATCACGCACGTTTACGGACTCACCGAGACGGCGCCGTTCATCACTGTCTGCGAGTCGCGCGCGGAGCATGCGGCACTGCCCATCAGCGAACGGGCCGCGATCAAAGCGCGCCAGGGCGTTGAGCTGATTACATCGGGCGAGTTGCGCGTAGTAGATACGCACGGCAACGACGTGCCACAGGATGGCGTTACTCAGGGTGAAATCATCGCTCGCGGCAACGTGGTCATGGCCGGCTACTATAACGACCCCGAAGCGACCAAGAAGGCTTTGCGCGGCGGATGGTTTCACACCGGCGACGCTGCGGTCGTGCATTCCGATGGGTATGTCGAAATTCGCGATCGCCTGAAAGACGTCATCATCAGCGGCGGAGAAAACATTTCTTCTGTTGAAGTTGAAGGCGTGCTCTTGCGACACCCAGCCGTGCAGGAGGTTGCGATCGTCGGATTCCCGCATGAACGCTGGGGCGAGGCGCCGCATGCCTTTGTTGTTCTCCATCAAGGCGCGCACGCCGACGAGCGTGAGCTGTGCGAGTTTGCCCGGGCGAAGCTCGCGCACTTCAAAGCGCCGCACAGTGTGACCTTCGTCAAAGAGCTACCCAAAACTGCGACCGGCAAGATTCAAAAATATATTTTGAGAGCGCAACGACCTGCAATCGCTCCGCAGTGAGTCAATTTTTCTTGGTTACCGGGCCGCCTCGGTCAGCTCTCATTTTTCAGCGCTTCGGTGTTTCACGAAGCAAATGTTAAATGTTTAAGGGCGTGTTGCCCAAATGGGAAGTTTTCAAAAGAAAATAGTACCCAAGCTGGCGATGATGTGGTAAAGCGGTGTTCCCATCATGATGGGAGAGCAAAAGAGCGAGCCGCAGCTCTTTAATTACGCGGTGAACTTAGAGAAGCGGGTGCGAGCCAATCATCCGCTGCGACAAGTAAAAGCGGTCATCG